>Ga0075163_10014745_pt1 | contig 10068 bp, 14 predicted proteins | sample JI1023141ADNA_FD_71478 | JGI IMG/M metagenome (GOLD analysis project Ga0075163, IMG submission 71478) | Wastewater effluent complex algal communities from Wisconsin, to seasonally profile nutrient transformation and Carbon sequestration -... | ecosystem: Engineered > WWTP > Effluent > Algae... | reverse complement strand
AATCTATTTGGCCCAGATAGTTTTTCAATCATAGCTTCAGATGCCGGAGGCACAACCTCAGCACCACAGGTAATTAATTTACGCATCATTCCAAATCTTGATCCGGGTGATATACTTATCGCAGATAAAAACCTTTTAAGGATTTTTGATCCCCAGATAAATGCTGATACGACTATTGCAAAAAATATGGGATTGCAAAGTGCTCAAAATTTAGTGTACAAGAAAAACAGCAGCATTTTTGTTTTGGATAGTGACAATGGATTAATCAGAATAAATCCGGTTTCTGCATCTCAAACGCTTGTTGTTCCACGTTCATCATTTTCTCCTAATCCTGGCCCACTAGGTATTACTTTTAACCAGGCAGGTAATGTGATTATTGCAGATGGAACAAATGGAATTGTAAAAGTTGATACATCAACCAATATCTTATCAAGTTTACATAGTGGAGGAAACCTGGGATTTTCAACTGCTGTCCTGTATATGTCCAACGGAGATTTACTTGTTTCAGATGCAACCGCCTTTGTTGGAGGTACCAGTAAGATCATTCGTATAAGTCCTGCAGGTGTTCAAACGGTGATTTCGCTGGGAGGTTTACTGGTAGTGCCTGTTGACTTTGCGTTTATTGATGAAAATAATATCGTTGTAGCAAATGCAGGTTCTTTTGTAGGGGGTACAGATAATATTCTTAAGGTAAATCTTAATACCGGAGCCCAATCAGTAATTAGTTCCGGCGGGTTACTTAGCGTTCCTTTTGGTTTAGATTATTATCATAACAATTTATACGTAGTCAATAACCAGGGGGCTCGTCATTTATTAAAAATAGATGTAAATACAGGTAATCAAACTATTTTACCAATTTCTAATCTTGGTGGTCCATTTGGATTGATGGTTGTTCCAGATGATGTGGTGCCAACTCCAGTTGCTACGGTTACATCTCAGCCCGATTGTGTAACTCCAACAGGTACTATAGTTATAACTGCTCCGATTGAAGCGGGAATGACCTATAGCGTTGGAGGACCATATCAATCTGGATTGACATTCGGCAGCCTGGCACCTGGTACATATTTGGTAACAGCCAAAAATCTTTCGGGAATTATTTCGCAACCGCTTAGTTTAGAAGTATTACCGCAACCAATTGTTCCAGCTCCTCCTGTTGTTTCAGGCATTGTGAATATTTGCCCCTATGTTGGCACCGGTGACCCGGTTACTTATACTTTTTCTTCAGCAGGTGCAACTGCTTACAATTACACTTTGCCACCAAATGTAAACCTGGTTAGCAGTACCGGCAATAGCATTACAGTTACCTTTGCAAGTGGTTTTGCGTCTCAGGCCAATAAGCAAATAAAAGTAACGGCGTCATCGACTTGTGGCACTAGTTTACAAACGATCTTTTACCTGCTTGGACAATTGCCCACAACACCTCAACCCATTTCGGCCTCTTCAGAAAATATTTGTCCGGTGATCGGTACAAATACACCCATCACATTTACCATACCTAAGGTACTGGCGGCCACTTCTTATATATGGTCAGCCCAGACAGGCAATACTGTGATCACGCATCCAAATGGCCCTGGTGTTAATGATACTATAATTACAGTAACATTTGGTAGTGGATTTACAACCAGTGCCATCACAGTAAGGTCGGTAAATGTTTGCGGTACAAGTTCAGCAAGAAGCATACTGGTGACAAGAAACAATCCAAGTACGCCCAGCCTGTTAAGTGGCCCTACGAATGTTTGTGAATATATAGCCCCGGGGGGAACTGTTGCTACCTACAGTGTACCTGCAGTAGCAGGGGTTACTTATACATGGAATGTTCCGGCTGGTGCAATAGGCTTAACGGGGCAGGGTACTAATAGTATTTCATTCAGCTTTCCAAATGGATTTACAAATGGCTCGGTTTCAGTATCTGCCAGCAATGGTTGTGGAAACAGCGGTTTGCGATCACTTAATGTTTCGGCTTTAAATCCAGCTACTCCGGGAATCATTGATGTGATACAGGTACAATCCTGCCCGAACAGGCAATATAGTTATACCATTGCTGCTGTGCCCAGTAATTCAACCGGGTTAACATGGACAATTCCCATTGGCGCTACATTGGTTTCGGGAAATGGTACCAGAAGTATAGTGGTGAGTTATCCTCCAACAGCCTTGATTGGTTCAGTAACAGTTACCGGTACCAGTAATTGTGGAAGTGGAAGTACACGGTCTACACCGGTGAAATTACCGGCCTGTCCTCCTACATTTGCCGGAAAGGGAACTGTAGTACCAGGTAAAACATCAAGCTTAATTACTGACAATGAAAAAAACCTGGACATCAGGGTGTATCCTAATCCCACTTCAAATATTTTCAGGGTCAACCTGCAAATGACTGAGATAACAAATATAAGTGCCCGGTTATTAGATATCCAGGGCCGTATCCTGGAACAGTGGAGAAATCTGAAGGGCAGTGAATTTGGTTTTGGTGAAAAATTGCTACCTGGGACGTATTTTTTAGAAATTCAACAAGGACAACGAAAGTTCACTAAAAAACTAGTGAAGTTTTAATAACCATATTTTATTAAATCAAACGGTAGCTGCAAGGCTGCCGTTTTTTTTGTAAAGTTGTAAACTCATGGGTTGACATCTCGTATTTACAGGATATCCGATATATGCCTGATTATCAATGAACTTACAGTTAGTTTCTATAGGGTTGAGATCTCAGGATTTGACAACTCCAGAGATCTCAACCCATCCATCAGGTACCCAACCCATTAAATATTCAACTATTTCTAAAAAAGCTTCATTATTTTTTTTCTATTTAATAACCAACCCTTACCTTTGCACTCCAAATTAAAAAACGGAAGTCTAAAAGTTCTTTACATATGTCACAACGAATCAGAATAAAATTACAGTCTTACGACCACAACTTAGTTGATAAATCAGCCGAAAAGATTGTAAAAACTGTACGCAGTACGGGTGCGGTAGTAACAGGTCCTATTCCTTTGCCTACGCACAAGAAGATCTTCACCGTATTACGTTCTCCTCACGTTAACAAGAAAGCCCGTGAGCAGTTTCAATTGTGTACGCACAAACGTTTGTTAGACATTTACACCAGCAGCAGCCGCACAGTGGATGCACTGAGTAAGCTTGATTTGCCAAGTGGTGTGGATGTTGAAATAAAGGCTTGATGAACCTCCCTGCCCCTCACGGGAACCAGGGAAGGCACCAGGTAAGCTCTTATAAAGAAAAATATGAACGCCTAAGTCTCCTAACTAAGAGACCGCTGGGCATAAAACAGATACAATGAAAAGTATTATTGGAAAGAAGGTTGGCATGACCAGCATTTTTGATACGAATGGCAAACAGACCGCCGTTACGATCATTGAAGCAGGTCCATGTGTAGTAACCCAAAAGAAAACCGTAGAAACAGACGGTTATAATGCACTCCAGATTGCATTCGGCGATAAAAAAGAAAAGCACTCCACTAAGTCAGAAGTTAGCCACTTCGCAAAAGCTAATACAGCTCCTAAAAAATTCGTTCAGGAAATACGCGATAGCGAAATTGATAAAAACGTTGGTGAATCAATCACTGTCGACATTTTTGCCGAAGGTGATAGCATTGCCGTTGTTGGTACTACCAAGGGTAAAGGTTTCCAGGGTGTTGTAAAACGCCATGGCTTCTCTGGTGTGGGCGAACAATCACATGGTCAGCATGATCGCCAGCGTGCACCAGGTTCTATCGGTAACTCATCTGATGCCAGCCGTGTATTCAAAGGAATGCGCATGGCAGGCCGTATGGGTGGCGACAGGGTGAAAATGAAAGGCCTGAAAGTGGTGAAAATTTTCGCAGAAAAAAATTACATCCTGGTTAGCGGATCGGTTCCGGGCCATAACGGTTCAATCGTTTTAATTCAAAAGTAACGCCAACGCATAGAAGCGAATTTCTGAAAAAATTAATTTAAGTACAATGCAACTAGATATATTAAACACAGCAGGCAGCAAAACCGGAAGAACGATCGAGTTACCGGAAGAGATCTTCGGCATCGAACCGAACGACCACGTTATTTACCTGGCTGTTAAACAATACCAGGGTGCTCAGCGCCAGGGTACGCACAAGGTTAAAACGCGTATGGAAGTGAAGGGTTCATCCAAGAAGCTGCACAAGCAGAAAGGAACCGGTGGTGCCCGTAAAGGTAATCTCCGTAACCCGCTGTATAAAGGTGGTGGTAGCATCTTCGGACCAAAACCGCACAAATACGATATCAAACTGAACCGTAAGGTGAAGGATCTTGCCAAGATGAGCGCACTGGCCTACAAAGCCAAAGAAAATGCGATCGTGATCCTGGAAGATGTGAACATGGATGCACCGAAGACCAAGACCTTCTCAGGTATCCTGAAGAGCCTTAACATCGGACGTAAAAAAGCTTTGTTCGTAATACCGGAATATAACGACAACCTGTACCTGAGCCTCCGCAATGTGGAAGGTGTTAGCGGTACTTTGTTGGCCGATATGAATACGTACGACATTTTAAATGCCAACGTACTGGTGATGACTGAAAGCGCTGCCAAACTGTTCAACGCAACAGAAGCAGAAGCATAATTTTTAATTTTTCAAATTTTACGACATGAAACTGTCTGATGTTTTAATAAAGCCGATTTTATCTGAGAAAGCCAACAAGCAATCAGAAAAAATGAACCGTTATACTTTCATCGTAGACCGGAAGGCCAATAAGCTGGAAATCAAAAAAGCAGTAGAACAATTCTACGGTGTTCAGGTAGAAAATGTGAACACCGCAGTAATGCCTTCTAAACTGAAAGCAAAATATACCAAAGCCGGATTCATCGTAGGTCGCAAGCCTGCCAAGAAGAAAGCCCTGGTAACCGTAGCAGAAGGTGAAACCATCGACCTGTACGGAACGGTATAATCAACGAATTAACATGAATGGTGGTCAGCACCGCAAAGTTTTGACAAATAAAAAAAGTAATTAACAATGGCACTTAGAAAATACAAACCGGTAACTGCAGGAACCCGTTGGAGAATCGGAAATGCATACGCAGAGATCACTACGAATGTTCCTGAAAAGAGCCTGCTCGAAAAGCAGAAAAGCACTGCCGGAAGAAATGCACAGGGAAGAAGGTCAATGCGCTACATGGGTGGTGGAAACAAGACCATGTACCGTATCATCGATTTCAAACGTGATAAGAAGAATATCCCTGCATTGGTTAAAACGATCGAATACGATCCAAACCGTACCGCTTTCATCGCTTTGTTGGCGTATGCTGATGGAGAAAAGCGTTACATCCTTGCACCACAGGGTTTACAGGTAGGCCAGACCGTTATCAGCGGTGATGATGCTGTACCAGAACTTGGAAATGCATTAATGCTTAAGAACATGCCGTTGGGTACCAACGTTCATAATATTGAAATGCAACCCGGACAGGGTGGTATCCTGGTTCGCAGTGCGGGAACTTCTGCACAGCTGACCAATAAGGAAACCAAGTATGCTGTTATTAAAATGCCAAGCGGTGAATTGCGCAAGGTACTGATCAACTGCTACGCAACCGTAGGCGTTACCAGCAACAGCGATCATAACCTCGAAAGCATGGGTAAAGCCGGCCGTAACAGGTGGAAGGGCATTCGTCCACGCACAAGAGCGGTAGCGATGAACCCGGTAGATCACCCGATGGGTGGTGGTGAAGGAAGGGCTTCAGGTGGTCACCCAAGGAGCAGGAAAGGTAAATATGCAAAAGGACAGATCACGCGTACCGTAGGAAAAGGTTCAAGCAAAATGATCATCCAGCGCAGGAATGGTAAGAAATTGCCGAACAAATAAACCCGGCAACTAAACAACGTATTCATCATTGTTAAAATATCCGGCCATTAAAACCGGAGAATAAACAGAAACAAAATAACATGGCTCGTTCATTAAAAAAAGGACCTTACATAGAAGCAAAACTGGAAGGAAAAGTGTTGTCTATGATCGAAGGAAAGAGTAAAAAATCGGTGATCAAAACCTGGAGTCGCAGGAGCACCATTACTCCGGATTTCGTTGGACAAACATTCGCCGTTCACAACGGGAATAAATTCATCCCGGTTTATGTAACAGAATTCATGGTTGGACACAAACTCGGTGAATTTGCACCTACCAGGAATTTCAGGGGTCACTCAAGTAAAAAGATATCGTAATAAAACCCGTTACTCGTCTACACATGATCGTTATGAACGGTTATTGAAAACGGGAAACAAGAAAAATAATAAAATGGAAGCAGTAGCAAAATTGAATAATTATCCCACTTCGCCACGTAAAATGCGTTTACTGGCCGACCTGATCCGTGGTATGAAAGTTGAGAAAGCCCTGGCTGTACTGGATCACAATCCAAAACATCCTGCTGTGCCTTTGCGCAAATTGGTTTTATCTGCGATCAGCAACTGGAAAGCAAAGAACGAAGGTGCGGATGAAACAGCTTTATTGGTGAAAACCATTTTTGTAGATGGCGCCAGGGTGATCAAACGTATGCGTCCTGCACCACAGGGTCGTGGATACAGGGTTCGCAAACGCAGCAACCACGTAACGGTGATCGTTGATACGGTAGGCAATGGTGTTAAACCAGTTAAAGCAGCCGTAGTTGCGGAAGAAGTTCCAACAGCTACTACTGAAGTAAAAGCCAAAAAAGCAGCAGCTCCTAAAAAAGCAAAAGCCACAACAACAAAAAAAGAATCAGCTTCTAAAAAATAAATAATAAACCGAATATGGGTCAGAAAACAAATCCGATAGGCGCAAGGTTGGGAATCATCCGTGGTTGGGACAGCAACTGGTACGCCCACAAAAAGGATTATGCGAACAAACTGATTGAAGACGATAAGATCAGGAATTACCTGAACGCTCGTATCAACAAAGGTGGTATCGCCAAAATTGTTATCGAACGTACACTGAATAAACTGATTGTAACCATACATACGTCTAAACCCGGTATCATCATTGGTAAAGGGGGTGGCGAAGTAGACAGGATCAAAGAAGAGTTGAAGAAATTATGTGGCAAAGATGATGTGCAGATCAACATCCTCGAGATCCGTCGCCCTGAACTGGATGCAAACATCGTAGCCGATACCATTGCACGCCAGCTCGAAAACAGGATTAACTACAAGCGTGCCATTAAAATGTCGATCGCATCGGCATTGCGTATGGGAGCTGAAGGTATCAAGGTGAAAGTAGGTGGCCGTTTAGGTGGCGCCGAGATCGCCCGTAGCGAAGAGATCAAACAAGGTCGTACTCCATTGCATACACTGCGTATGGACATCGATTACGCAAACGTTTTTGCGCTGACTGTTTACGGTAAGATCGGTATCAAAGTATGGATCTGTAAAGGAGAAGTACTTGGCAAACGTGATCTGAACCCGAACATGGTAGCCGGTGGTGGAAAAGAAGGTGCTGAAAGGCCAGGTGGATTTGATCGCAGGGATGATCGTGGTGGAAGAGATGACCGCAGGGGCGGAGGCGACAGGAGAGGTGGTGGAGACCGTGGTGGTCGTGGCGGTGAAAATCGTGGCGGCGGCGGTGGCGGAAGAAGATAATCGCTGATTAATAATTAAGAATTAATAATTGATAATTAATAATGTTAACGGTAATGGGTAGTAGCAGTAATGCAAAACCCGGAACCAGCAACCAGAAACTTTAATAAGATGTTATCACCAAAAAGAACCAAACACAGAAAGACACAGAAAGGAAGGATGAAGGGAGACACTAAACGTGGCGCTACCCTGGCATTCGGAACCTTTGGTTTGAAAGCACTGGACAGTGTATGGTTAACAAACCGCCAGATTGAAAGTGCCCGTCAGGCTATGACGCGTCACATGAAACGTGAAGGAAACGTTTGGATCAGGATCTTCCCGGATAAACCAATTACCGCCAAGCCTGCAGAGGTAAGGATGGGTAAAGGTAAAGGTAACCCTGAAGGATGGGCTGCTATTGTTCAGCCAGGACGTATCCTGTTTGAAGCAGATGGTGTACCAGAGCAGGTTGCAAAAGAGGCGTTTGAACTGGCCGCACAGAAATTGCCGATCCTTACCAAATTCGTGGTAAGCCGCGATTACCAGGCTTAATAAATAATGAGGTGATTTGGAGATTTGAAGATGTATACTTCATTATCAATTTCACAGATCATCAAATGTTCAAAATTTTCAAATTAATAGAAAATGTCTAAAAAAGTAGATTTCGTAAAAAGCCTCCAGGGATTGAGTGAGGCTGATCTGAAAGCGAAGATCCAGGAAGATGAACTGCGTTTGAAAAAGCTCAGCTTTGCTCACGCCATCGCTCCGCTGGAAAATCCACAGAGCATCCGTTCACTGAGAAGGGACGTAGCACGTTTAAAAACTCAATTAAGAAAAACGCAAATGGGCGCTTAATCCCGTTAAAACAATACAACAATGGAAGCAACAACAAACATAGACAGAAATTTACGGAAGACCAGGGTAGGTGTGGTATCCAGCAATAAAATGGATAAAACCATCGTGGTAAAAGTAGAACGTAAAGTAAAGCATCCGCTCTACGGAAAGTTCCTTAAAAAAACCACCAGCTTTCATGCCCATGATGAAAAGAACGAGTGCAGCATAGGTGATACAGTTAAGATCATGGAAAGCCGCCCGATGAGCAAAACCAAACGCTGGAGGCTCGTTGAGGTTGTTGAAAAAGTGAAATAACCTGTATGATGTATGCGATCGGATTTTTAAAAGAAGCCGGTTAAAATGCCTAACAAAAAATTAAACATTGGTTTGGATTGAATGAAGATCCCAAATCATCAAATCATAAAGAAATGATTCAGCAAGAGAGCAGATTAAATGTAGCAGACAACAGCGGAGCCAAAGAAGTGCTTTGTATCCGTGTACTGGGTAACAGCGGGCAGGACTATGCGAAGATCGGAGATAAGATTGTTGTTACTGTAAAAGATGCCATGCCGGCCGGTGGTATCAAGAAAGGTACGGTGAGCAAAGCCGTTATCGTTCGCACCAAGAACAAACTGCGTCGTAAAGACGGATCTTATATCCGTTTTGATGACAACGCTGTGGTGTTGTTAAACAATTCAGACGAACCAAGGGGTACGCGTATTTTCGGACCAGTGGCCCGTGAACTGAGGGATAAAGGCTACATGAAGATCATCTCCCTGGCACCGGAAGTATTGTAAGTAGAGTTTCTCGTAAGTGGTTTCTCGTTTTTAGTCTGGATCGTAAAGACTTTACAACCCGAAACAAAAACGAGTGACACGAAACCAGAAACAAATTTTTAGGAAGACAAGTTATAAAGAAACTTAACAAAATGAGTACAAGATTTAAACCAAAATTCAGCATTAAAAAAGGCGACCAGGTAGTGGTAATTACCGGTGAAGACAAGGACCTGAAAAAGCCACGTAAAGTGCTGGAAGTTATTTTGGAAAAAAGCCGTGTATTGGTAGAAGGTGTTAACATCATCACCAAGCACACAAAACCTACTGCACAGAATACCAAAGGCGGTATCGTTAAAACTGAAGCACCTATTGCCATCAGCAATGTAATGCTTTGGGATGCGAAAACCGGCGGTCCTACGAAAGTAAGGCGCAGCAGGGAAAATGGTAAATTAGTTAGAATCGCTAAAAAATCAGGGGAGGTAATCAAATAATGAGCACAACAACCAACACTCCGAGATTAGCAGTTAAGTACAAGAAAGACGTTGTACCTGCTTTAATGAAAAAATTCAGTTACAAAACCGTAATGCAGGCGCCAAGACTGACCAAAATCTGTCTGAACCGCGGTGTAAACGGAGCGGTAACCGATAAAAAACTGATCGACGTAGCCGTTGACGAACTGACCAACATCACCGGCCAGAAAGCAGTAGCTACGATGTCTAAAAAGGATATCTCAAACTTCAAATTGCGTAAGAACATGCCAATTGGTGCAAGGGTTACTTTACGTGGTGTGAAAATGTATGAGTTCCTCGACAGGCTGGTATCAGTATCACTGCCACGCGTACGTGATTTCAAAGGAATCAACGACAAGGCATTTGATGGCCGCGGTAACTACACCCTGGGTGTAACCGAGCAGATCATCTTCCCTGA
>Ga0075163_10014744_pt1 | contig 10069 bp, 5 predicted proteins | sample JI1023141ADNA_FD_71478 | JGI IMG/M metagenome (GOLD analysis project Ga0075163, IMG submission 71478) | Wastewater effluent complex algal communities from Wisconsin, to seasonally profile nutrient transformation and Carbon sequestration -... | ecosystem: Engineered > WWTP > Effluent > Algae... | reverse complement strand
GTGCGGATTGTATCAGTGGGACGGGCAGTACTTCCTGACGGCGCAGAATGCGATGCCGCACACGCATCACTACCAGGGCCGTGTGGTGCGGCTGCATCGCAGCGCGGACTTTGTGAACTGGTCGGCGACGAGCACGCTGGCCTTTGTGCGCACGCCGCAGCACGAGTATCTCGGCGCGGGACGGAGTCGTGAGGGCGAGCAGAACCACGAGGGCATCGCCGTGTGGAATCGTGGCAACGTGCTGCTCGGCATTTACGGACGCTGGCACGGCGCGGCGGAGTGGAAGGATGTGTCAGTCGATCTCGGCTTCGTTTTGAGCAATGACGGCCACAACTTCCGCGAGCCGAAGCATGAGTGGACCTTCCTCGAACGCGGCAAGGACAGTGAGTGGGATCAAGGCGGCGTGATTCAAGGACAGGGCTTTGAGAACATCGGTGAGCAGACGTTCGTGTATTACGGAGCTTGGGACCCGCGCGGGACGGGCGGCGCGGAGGTGAAGCGTGGCGGTGTGGGCATCGCCGTTTTGCCGCGAGATCGTTTCGGTGATCTGGTCGTCGATACGAGTGGGGAAGGACCGGGCGACTATCAGATGCCAAAGGTGACGGCGGAGCTGGTCACGCAGTCGTTTGAGGCTTCCAATCCCCGATTCTTCATTAATGCGGCCGGTTTGGGTGATGCGGCGGCTTTGCGCGTGGAAGTGCTCGATCACGCAGAAAGGCCGATTTCCGGCTGGAGCACGTTGGTTCGTCAAAATGGCTTTCAGGTGCCGGTGAAATTTGCTGGCGCTGCGAAGCTGCCGGAGCGTGTGAGGCTCAGAGTGGTGTTTGAGGGAGAAAAGCGCGGGGACATCCGTTTGAGTGCCATCTACCTCCATCCATGAGAGCATTCGTCGCCATCCTCCTCGCTGTTCTGCCGCTGCATGCGGCGGAGCAGGTGTTTTTCGCCTTCGATGATCACCACATCGCCTGGCAGCATAATTTGAAGCTCACACTTGAGACGGCGCAGAAGCATCCCGGCAATCCGGTCCTGCGCAGCGGGCCGCCGGGAGCGCCGGATCATGGTCATGCAGTGCTCTACGGCACGGTGATGAAGCAGGGCGACACCTTCCGAATGTGGTATCTCGGCATGCATGAGTCCGAGATCAAATCAGGTCAGGCCCCAGGCTGGTGGCGACCGATGTGCTATGCGGAGAGTAAGGACGGCGTGACGTGGACGAAGCCAGAACTCGGCCTCGTGGATTTTAACGGCAGCAAGAAGAACAACATCTGCCTGATCGAGGGTGATCCGCACTCGATGACTCGAGTGAATGACTTCCTCTCCATACTGCACGAGCCGGATGAGCCTGATCCGGCGAAGCGCTACAAATGTGCCTTCATCGCGCACATGCCGTTTGAGGAAGTGAAAGGCGGGCGCAGCAAGATCGGGCCAAATGAGCGGCGCTGGGGTGCCTTCGTCACCGCGACGAGTGCGGATGGCTTGAAATGGAAATGCGTCGGAGACCGCCCGGCGAATGCGGGCGGCGAGCGCTTCGAAGTGAGCAGCTTGTATCGCTTCGGTGACTTCTACTATGCCACTGGGCAGCTCATCAGCCCCTGGTCATGGCGACCGGACGGCACCGACATTGGTCGTGACATGCTGGCGTATCGCTCACCGGACTTTGTTTCATGGTCGAAGGCGAAAGCGCTTTCGTACGCGCGGCCTGGCCAGCTTTCCAATCCGCCGGTCAAAGGTCAGCAGATGCACATGGGCGCGGGGATTTGGAACCGTGGCAATGTGCTCGTCGGTCTGCACGGCATGTGGCAGGACGCGGAACAACCACCGCCGAAGGGCAAGAGCTGGAACCTCGGCGTGCGCGTCGATCTCGGCCTCGTGGTGAGCAATGACGGCGTGCATTTCCGCGAGCCGGTGCCCGGTTTCCAAATCATTCCGCGAGGGAAGGAAGGCGAGTGGGACGATGTGGCGATCCTGCAAGGCCACGCCTTCGTGAACGAGGGGGACAAGACCATGATTTGGTACTCGCACTGGGACACGGGCGGCGTGCTCGAAGACATGGACATCGGACTCGCGACGTTGCGACGAGATGGCTTCGGCTCGCTGTCACGCAAGGTGGCGGAGGAAGAGGGGCATTTCATCACGAGCACCTTTGAGGCGAAGGAGATCGCGCTGAACGTTGATGGCATCACACCCGATGCTCCGCTTTCGATTCAACTTCTTGACCATCTTGACCATGTTCTTGACGGCTACCATGCAAAGGTGAGCACGAATGGTGTGCGCGTACCGCTTACCTTTTCGAAACCGCTGCCCGAAGGCAAGAAGCTGGCGCTGCGCGTGAACTTTTCCGCAGGTTGCGCGGCAAAGGTCTATGCCATCTACTTTAATGATTGATTTGCATGCCCCTCACACTCGTCACCGAACTCAACGCCACCGACCGCAAGCTGCTGCATCGCGCATTGGATGGCTTTGTGCCCGAAAAAGTCTTCGATGCGCACACGCACCTGTTTCACTCGAAACACTTCGCCGAGGGAAAGCGTCCGGTGTTTCTGGACGAGGATCGCGGCTACGGCATGGCGGACTTTCAGGCGGCGATGAAGCTTTGGATGCCGGGCCGCGAGGTGGATGGATTGTTCTTCGGCTATCCGAGTGCGGGCAATGATCGCGTGGGTGAGAATGCGTGGGTGCAGTCGCAGATCGACGTGAACACGAACTCGCGCGCGCTGGTGCTCGCAGCGCCAACGGATGATCCAGTCGAAATTCGCCGCTTGATGACCTCCGGCGTGTTCGTCGGCATCAAGCCGTATCGTCTTTATGCCGATGTGCCGGATACCAAGGAGGCGGAGATCGAATCCTTCGCGCCAGAGTGGATGTGGGAGGCCTGCCACGATCACGATGGCATCATGGTGCTGCACATCATGCTGGCGGATGGCATCACCGATCCGCGCAATGTGGAGACGATCCGCCGTCTGTGCCGCCGCTACCCGCGCTGCAAGCTGATCCTGGCACATGTGGCGCGATCTTTTAACTACCGTCACGCCCGCGAGGGGCTGCACCACCTCGTCGATCTCGACAACGTGGTCGTGGACACCTCGGCGGTGACGCAAGCCGGGGCGTTTCGCGCAGCGCTGGAGATTCTCGGGCCGCGCCGTGTGCTCTGGGGCAGCGATTACATGGTCAGCGAGCTGCGCGGCTCGTGCATCACGCAGGGCGATGGCTTCACCTGGATTCATCCCGAGATCACTGGCGATAAACTGAATGTCTTTGGCCAATACACGACCGTGGGCATCGAGTCGCTGCTGTGCATGCGCGAGGCCTGCGAGGACACCGGCATGACGCAGGGCGATCTGGAGGATATTTTCCGCGAGAATGCGCTGCGGCTGCTCAAGCCCGCGTCCGAGGGGAGGACGGGTCAGAAACTCTGGGAAGAGGCGAAAACCAAGATCTCCTGCGGTACCGGCCTTCTATCCAAGCGGGCGCATCTCTTCGACCCGCAGTCTTGGCCCTCGTACTTCTCACGAGCAAAGGGTGCAAGCATCTGGGACCTCGATGGCAGGCGCTACACGGACTTCACCGGCGGCGTGGGAGCCATATTGCTCGGCCATGCGGATGATGAGGTGAACTCAGCGGTGAAGCGCCGAGTGAATCTTGGCAGCTACGCCACGCTGGCGTCTCCGGATGAGGTGGCGCTGGCGGATCTGCTGCTCGATCTGCATCCGTGGGCAGGCAAGGTGCGGTATGCGCGCGGTGGCGGCGAGGCGCTGGGGCTCGCGGTGCGCATCGCCAGAGCGGCTACGGGAAAAAGCGGTGTCGCCTTCTGCGGTTATCATGGATGGAGCGATTGGTATCTTGCGGCGAACCTCGGCGATGACGCGGCGCTCGACGGGCATCTGCTGCCAGGCTTGCAGCCGCTCGGTGTGCCCCGGGAGCTGGCTGGCACGGCGGTGCCGTTTCGCTACAATGATCCAGCGTCCTTTCAGGCCGCGTTGCAGCAGCTCGATGGCAAACTCGCTGCCGTGGTGATGGAGCCGATGCGTAGCGAGTTCCCGCGCGATGGCTTCCTTCAAAACGTGATCGACGCCTGCCATGCGGCTGGAGCCGTGTTTGTGCTCGATGAAGTCACCAGCGGCTGGCGTTTCGGCTTTCCCGGTGCCGCGCCGGTGCTCGGCATCGAACCTGACATCGCCGTGTATGCGAAGGCGATGAGCAATGGCTATCCCGCCGGAGCCATCGTGGGCAAGGACGAGGTCATGGAGGCCTCGAACCGCAGCTTCATCTCCAGCAGCTATTGGACGGATGGTGTCGGCACCGCGGCTTCGCTGGCCTGCATCGGCAAGATGCGGCGCGAGGAGGTGCAGAAGCATGTTTGGGAGCTTGGCGGGCGCTTGCAGGCGGCATTACGTGAGGTGGCGGCACTGCACCCGAGTTTGAAACTCAAGATCGGCGGCATGCCCTGCGCGCCCTCACTCGCGTTTCAATTGGGTGACGACTCCGCCGCAGCCAAGGCGCTCATGGTCCGACGGATGCTTCAACGCGGTTTTTTGATGTCGAGCCAGCTCTACGTCACTTGGCCCCACACAGCGGAGACGATTGCCTCAATGACCGACGCGCTGGCGGACGTCATGACTTCGATCTCGCAATCGCAGATGGATGGTCGGCTCCAATCCGACGCGGGTCCGATGCCAGCCAGCACGGGATTTGCGCGGCTCGTCTGAGCGCCCATCGCTCAGGCCGGGCTACATCCATCGCGCTGCAGTCGATCTCAAGGCCCTGCTCACTTCTTGATGAGGGTGGGGGCGGCCCAGATCGCATAGTTGCTTTTGCCGTCGAGGCCTCGCGAGGTGAGCGTGAGCTGAATTTGGGAGACGCTCGAGACATCGCAGTCAAAACGCCGCGCGGGATCGGAGCCGTTGAGAGTGGCTGAGTCCAGCGTCCTGCCGTCGCCCGAGATGGTGAACTCCACCCGGCCCTCCAAACCCAATTCCGAGTGCAACCCCGCGAGCACGGAAAATCGCTGATACACGCCCTTCGGCAGTAGGAACGTCAACGACCGCCCCATGCCCGCGCTGATGCCTTCGGTGAACGTTTGCGTGTCCGCGCCGACCTTAAGTTGCAAGGATGTCCTCGATTTGCCACCAGCGAGCACGCTGCCCACACGCGGCGGACCGAAGTAGGGAGAGCTGAAAAACTGCGACTGCGGGAAGTAGAGGCTCGCGGCTTCGAGAGGGAAGAAGGCACTGATGGGGACACTCTGCACGGCGGCCCGCTGCGCCTCATCAAAGCGTTGCGCACCGATGCACAGCACCGTGTGCAGCATGTCGGCAACGATCTGGGCATCGACCGTGGCGGCCCGAAGCTGATGCTGGCTCACCGCGTCCTTGTCTTCGGCATACAACGCTTGAATGATCGGGATGGTGGCACTCCTCGCGTTGACGATGCCCTCATGCACCCGATGCATCAGCCGCCACGCAGCCTCATCCACCGAGGTGCCGAGCAGTGCTGGCTTGTAGTCGGTGAGCTTCACTTTCAGCTCGCCGCTTTCGATTGGCCCGTGCAGGAGCTTGTCCTTCATCGCCTCGGAGGCGGGCAGGAACTGTTGGAGCAATTGAAACTGATTGTCGCCCGGCACGGTGTGCGACGGGCTGCCATAGTCCTCGAGTTGATGGCAGATCGTGCCCATGTGGCGGGCAGCTTCGCTCATCTTGCCCTCACGCACGGACGTCACTGCCTTGCCCATGAAGAAGCGCATCGCTTCGAGATACTCGGGCTGCTGGGTGGGCAAATGCAGAATCGTCAGGTAAACCTCGCCCGGCTTGCTATCCATCGCGGCATACTTCGCATTCTCCTTGTCGGTGAAAACGTTGTCCGGGATCATGCAGTATTTCACCGCGAGATTGTCGAGTTCAGCGCCGAGCAGTGTCTGCTGCCACTCCGGCAGCGCATCGACGGCGGCTCTGGTGATTGCCTGATGAGGCGGCTCACTCCAGGCAAAAATTGCACCAGGCAGTGCCGTGAACGCGGCAAGGAGAACGATGAGATGATTCATGGCATGAAATGGGGTTGCTCGGCCAGCCGGTGCATGGCCCCGTCTCGATGATTGGTGCCATGCGCGATGATTACAAACTCCACCCTTCACGATACTCCGGCATCAGCAGCGCATTTGCTTCAGCATCGTTGGTGAACTTCATCGCGCCGTTGTCCCACTCGAGCCGCGTGCCTGAGCGGCGAACGGCGATCATGCCGAGCAGGCCGATCTCACTCAGCGCGCCGCCGTATTCGAAGTTGGAGCCAGCGGGACGGTTCTCACGGATGGCATCGAGCCAGTCTTTGTGATGGTCTCCTTTTTCAAGACGTGGAAACGTTTTCTCCGGTGCCTTGTAGCCTTTCATTCGTGCTTCGGGAATCAGTCGCACACCACCCGCACCGTGTGAGCCGTGCATGATCTTCCCTTTGTCGCCGATCAACACCGCGCCGATGCCGACCACCTTGCGGTTCTCCTGCGTCAGTTCCTCCGGCTGCGGAATGCCGATGTCGCCATCGTGCCAGATGAGTTTCACAGGACCACGATCGCCTTTTGCCGGGAACTCGTAGGTGATCTTCGAGCCCTTCGGATAAAACGCGGCATTCTTCAACGGGTCGTAGCCATGCGTCTCGGCGGTAATGGCCGTGGGCATGCCGAGATCGAGCGCCCAGAATGATGGATCGACCACATGGCAGATCCAGTCGCCAATGCAGCCGCTGCCAAAGGCGGAGAAACCGCGCCAGGAGAAAGGCACATACGCGGAGTGGTAGGGCCGCGTCTTCAGCGGTCCCTGCCAGAGATCCCAGTCGAGATCTTTCGGCACCTCGGGACGTTCGGTCTCGATCTGCTGCTGCTTGTCGATCTGGCAATACACGTCACGGAAGGCATCGCAGCCGGCGTGAATCTCCGACACTTTTCCGATCACGCCGGAGCGCACCATCTCGACAAAAACGCGGATGCTCTCGGATGAGTGCCCTTGATTGCCCACCTGCGTGATCACCTTCTTGTCGATCGCCGCCTTCCGCATCGCGCGTACTTCCGCGACGGTGTGTGCCAGCGGCTTTTCGCAATACACATGCTTGCCTTGGCCGATCGCAGCGAGGGTGATCACCGCATGAGTGTGGTCCGGCGTCGCGACGAGCACGGCGTCGATCTCGTTCGACATCGCGTCTAGCATCTTGCGGTAGTCTTTGAAGCGACGTGCCTTGGGGAACTTCGCAAAGCTCGGTGCCGCCCGTTCTTCATCCACGTCACACAGCGCCACGATGTCTTCCTCTGCCAATCCGCCAAGATCAGCCGCGCCACGACCACCGCACCCAATCGCCGCGATGCGAATCTTTGCCGAGGGCAATTTCGCAGTCGCCTGCGCTCGCACGACATGGGCTGGAACAAACTGAAAACCAAACGTGGTGGCGGCGGACGCGGAGAGGAAGGAACGGCGTTTCATAGTAGGCAATATGTTCTTATCTAAACCGTTGGAGAGGTTCCGTTTTTGCGAGTCTTTGTGTTTTAAGGTGCCTACCAAGGGTTTGCCAGAGAGGAGGCAGTTGGCCATTCGAGTGCCCTGCCTTCCTCGTGAACGAAATCTCAGCGACTGCCACGAAAGAAATAGCTTCGGCTTTTATCGGCGGGTGCCTCTCGGCTGTGGGGATCGGGGAAATTCGTCCCCGGCGCAGAGATGACCTAATGATTGACGCGCGTTCCGCGTGCGCCTTTGATGAGTAGCCGCTCCATGCAAAAGGTGACAGCCAACTCAGATCGTATCCAGGCCGTGCGCGCCGCATTTCCTGAAGGCGGCTTTTTCCGTGACAAAGAGTGGGTGCTCTCGCCCGAGCCATTCGCGCTCGACGCGCGCACGACCGGCATCATCGAAGCGCTCGGCCCTGCGCTCCTCGCGTTCCAGCGGGCGTGCAATCGCCTTTATCACGAGAGCGCAGCCGGGCACGAGCATCCGTGGGTGGCGCAGTTGATGGATCAAGGCAAGCCGCAGCGCGTCATCGACCTCGGTCGCCATGCTGCATGGCATGACGATCTGCCGCGCGTGATCCGGCCTGATCTCGTGCTCACGCAAAACGGCGTGTGCATATCCGAGCTGGATTCAATTCCAGGCGGTATCGGTCTCACAGCGTGGTTGAACCAAACGTATGCGGCTCTCGGCGACGACGTAATCGGCGGTGGATCAGGCATGATCGATGGTTTCGCCGCCGCCTCTCCCGAAGAAGACATTCTCATCTCGCGCGAGTCAGCCGACTACCAGCCAGAGATGCAGTGGCTGGCCGCGCAACTCAACGCGCGCAGCGCCAATCGCGCTCGCTCGGTGATATCAACGAGCGATTGGCGCGGCAACCAGGAACCGAGAACCAGGAACCAAGAAGTGCGAAGCACCTACCGCTTTTTCGAGTTGTTTGACCTCGAGAACGTCGAGCACTCCGAAGAGCTTATTCAATTGGCGCTCGAAACTGAGGTGCGCATCACGCCGCCGCTGAAGGCATTTCTTGAAGAGAAGCTCTGGCTCGCGCTCTTCTGGGTGCCGCAGTTGGAAGACTGGTGGACTTCCGCACTGAGGGCGGAGCATTTGCAGCTTCTCCGCAGATGCATCCCCTTCGGCTGGATCATGAATCCGCAGCCAGTGCCAGTCACAGCCGTCTATCCCGAACTCAACATCAGCTCGTGGGATGAAATGAAATCGTTCGGTCGCAGACAGCGCGAGCTTGTCGTCAAAATCAGTGGCTTCTCCGAGCGCGGCTGGGGATCGCGCGGTGTGTTTATCGGGCACGATTTGTCACAAGATGCGTGGGCGATCGCGATCGATGAAGCGCTCGCTTCCTTCTCGACGAATCCATTTGTCCTCCAGCGCTTTCACGCTGGACGCGTGGTGAGTCATCCGGCTTGGAACGACAACAAACAGGCTGCGCTGCTGGTGAAATCGCGCGCTCGCCTGTGCCCCTATTACTTCGTCGCCAACAATGAGCAGCGGCTCGCGGGTGTGCTTGCCACCGTGTGTCCAGCAGACAAGAAAATTCTCCACGGCATGAAGGATGCCATGATGCTACCCTGCAGTGCGGCATTTTAAGAAACGCGGTTCGTCGTACGCCAGACAAACGCTTCAAACGCAGGGCATGTAGAGCTCAACAGAAAGGGCCCTTTGCACACCTTGCTCCTCAATGACAAAACACATCACAGCAGCGGAGACTGGTCGCGCTTCGATTTCAGTCTCGCTCAGTCTTGTGAAGTGGTAACTGTCGTTTGCAAAAACACCTGATGATTCAGCAGATGCTTCAACGCACACGCGCCAAAATCTGCGAATCTGCAAGGATCGAAAACAGCGATTCCTCCTTCGTAAATCACAATGTGAGGAGCCCTTTTGAAAAAAAATCAAAAAATGTGCAGAATGGGTTTGACGATCGGGGAGGTTGTACTACTATCACCTCCCGCTCGCCGAAAACGCGAGTGCCGAAAGCGGAAAAGACAGCGCGCTAAGTGCTCAATTTTCAAAGCTACGGCGATTGATCTTTCAGAGAACAGCAGTGAAAAGAATGGCCGTAAAACGCCGAACTAATCACTCGAAAAACAAAGACTAAATTGTGTGCTGCGCGTGAAATGCGCGCAGGCCGGTTGGTAACACAACCGGACGTCAATTTGGTTGGCATTTATGCCAGCAAAATTATTTTTGGAGAGTTTGATTCTGGCTCAGAACGAACGCTGGCGGCGTGGATAAGACATGCAAGTCGAACGGAACATTTCAGGTAGCAATATTTGGAATGTTCAGTGGCGAACGGGTGCGTAACACGTGGATAACATTCCGGGAAGCGGGGGATAGCCCAGGGAAACTTGGATTAATACCGCATGTGGTCGAAAGACTAAAGGTGGGGACCGCAAGGCCTGCCACTTCCCGATTGGTCCGCGGCCTATCAGCTAGTTGGTGAGGTAATGGCTCACCAAGGCTACGACGGGTAGCTGGTCTTAGAGGACGACCAGCCACACTGGAACTGAGACACGGTCCAGACACCTACGGGTGGCAGCAGTCGAGAATCTTTCACAATGGGGGCAACCCTG
>Ga0075163_10014743_pt1 | contig 10069 bp, 8 predicted proteins | sample JI1023141ADNA_FD_71478 | JGI IMG/M metagenome (GOLD analysis project Ga0075163, IMG submission 71478) | Wastewater effluent complex algal communities from Wisconsin, to seasonally profile nutrient transformation and Carbon sequestration -... | ecosystem: Engineered > WWTP > Effluent > Algae... | reverse complement strand
CGCCCGCACCGCTACAGCTACAACGACGACCGCGTGCTCCACCGGTCGAGCGACTGGACGATCTGGTAGCGTCGGCCGGCATGGCCGGCCCGTCGTCGTTGCCGTCGTCGCCACCGTCGCTCGCCGCCGTCCGCGCCGTGCTCGGCGACGACGCCGCCTGGACGTCGGCCACCGAGGTCGATCCGCGCTGCGTGGTGGCGGCCGGCATGCTGGCGGCGCGCGCCGACGCGATCGATCCCGCCACGCTGGCGCCCGACGATCGCCACGCGATCGAGGGCCTGCGCGCCTACCGCGATCGCCTCGCCGGCGACGGCGCCACGCTGCCCCTCACCGTCGACGCGGTGGTCGCCGGCGTCGCGCCGCGCTGCTGGTTCGGCGTGTCCGCCCATGGCGGCGTGCCGTGGATGTTCTGCCTCACCGCCGCCTACCTGCGCGACGTGATCGCCATCCTCGCCCGCCACGAGCCGCAGGCCGAGCAGGCCAGGTCAGAATAATACCATGGATAATTATCGACATTCGTGACTTTTATCCATAGTATGATCGAGTGAAACGAGCCGCTCTCGCTGACCTGCATGCCTGGCGTGATCGCCGCGGTCGCAAGCCGCTCGTGGTCCGTGGTGCGCGGCAGGTCGGCAAGTCATGGCTGATCGAGGCCTTCGGCCGCGAGGCGTTCGACTCGCTGGTCAAGCTCGACTTCGAGCGCGATCCGGGGCTCGCGTCGCTGTTCGAGGCGCGCGGCCCGCGCGAGGTCCTCGCCTTGCTCGAGACCCAGACCCGGACCGCGATCCGGCCCGGCCGGACCCTCCTGTTCCTCGACGAGATCCAGGCGGCCCCCGCGGTCCTGGCTCGGCTGCGCTACTTCGCCGAGGAGCTGCCGGCGCTGCACGTGATCGCCGCGGGCTCCTTGCTCGACGTCGCGCTGGCCGACCACGCGTTCGCCATGCCGGTGGGGCGCATCTCGTACCTCCACCTCGAGCCGATGACCTTCGACGAGTTCCTCGCCGCCGACGACTCGCGGGGGCTGGCGGCCTACCTCGCCGAGCTCGACGCCGACACCGAGATCCCGGCGCTGATCCACGACCAGCTCCTCGAGCGGCTGCGCACGTACCTGCTGGTCGGTGGCATGCCGGCCGCGGTCGAGGCCTGGCTCGCGACCGGCTCGCTGCTGGAGGTGGCCCGCGTGCAGTCCGACCTGCTCGCGACCTTCCGCGACGACTTCGGCAAGTACCGCCGGCGCTTCCCCGAGGATCGGCTGACCAAGGTCTTCGCCGCGCTGCCACGGATGGTCGGCCGCAAGTTCGTCGCCGCCCGCATCGATCACGACGACCGCGCCGCGCCGATCAAGGAGGCCTTCCGGCTGCTCACGCTCGCGCGCGTGGTCACGCCGGTTCGGCGGTCGGCCTGCAACGGCGTGCCGCTCGGCGCCGAGGTCGACGACGCCTGGTTCAAGGTCTGCTTGCTCGACACCGGCCTGTACGCCGCGCAGCTGGGCATCGACGCGAGCGGGCTGGCCAACACCCGCGAGCTGACGCTGGTCCACGAGGGGCAGCTCGCGGAGCAGTTCGTCGGGCAAGAGCTCCGGGCCGCACGCCCGGCGCACGAGGAGCCGGCGCTGTTCTGCTGGATCCGCGAGCAGCGGACGTCCAACGCCGAGGTCGACTACGTCATCGCCGAGCGTCAGACGGTGGTGCCGCTCGAGGTCAAGGCCGGCGCGACGGGACGGCTGCGCAGCCTGCACGCGTTCGTGCGCGACAAGCGGCGCCACCTCGCGGTCCGGCTGTGGAGCGGTCCGCCGCAGCTGATCGCGACCACGACCGCGCTGCCGGACGGGCCGCCGTGGTCGTTCCGCTTGCTGTCGCTACCGCTCTACGCCGCCGGGCAGGTCCGCCGCCTGGTCGCGGCGGCGCAGGCCGATCAGGGCACGACGTAGACCGCGCCGACCATGCCGCTGCCGAAGTGGTTGGCGCAGTAGTAGCCGTAGTCGCCGGCGGCGGCGAAGGTGGCGGTGGTGCTGGCGCCGGCCGAGATCGACGGCACCGGGTTGCCGGCCTGGGCCATCGGCACGCCGCCGACGATCAGGCCGGGCCGCAGCGGGTGGAAGGCGAGGTCGCCCGACCAGGTCACCGTCTGGCCGACGCGGATCTTGATGCAGCGCGGGGTGTAGGCGAAGCCGGGGAAGGTGACCGTGCGGGCGGCGTTGACCGCGGTGCGATCGGCCGCCGCGGCCAGGGTGCAGCCGTTGATCATCGCCGGCGGCGCGGCGTCGATCGCGGCGTCGACCGGGCTGGCGTCGACCTGGTTGCCGTCGATGGCGGCGTCGGCGGCCGCGCTGTCGGTCGGCGCGTCGAGGCCGCCGGCGGCGTCGATCGCCGGGCTGCCGTCGTCGCCGCAAGCGGGCACGAGGCCGGCGAGGGCGGCGAGGGCGACGAGGGCGGCGAACGCGCCGGAGCCGGTGGACGAGCGGGGGAGGGAGGAAGGCATCGACGACATCGGGTCCCGAGCCTAGCCGATTGGACCGCCCGGTGATCCGCTATGCTCCGCCGATGCCGCGCATCATCGGGCCCGCGACGTGGATCGGAGGCGCGCTGGCCTGCGCGCTGGCGCTGGTGGCCTGCGGCGGCGACGACGGCGCTGGTCCGACCGACGCGGCCGCGATCGACGGCCAGCCCGACGCGACGATCGACGCCCCGGTCGACGCCGCGGCCGACGCCGCGGTCGCCTGCACCACGCCCGACGACTGCCCGTGGATCGAGGACACGCTGCGCGACGTGGTCGGCAAGCTGTCGGGCCAGCGGCCGATCGTCGCCGGCGGGCCGCTGCTCACCCGGCGGGCCTCGGTCACCCAGCGCGCCACCACCCGCGAGTACCTCCGCGATCAGCTCCTGGCCTGGGGCCTGCCGGCGACGCTGCAGACCTACGGCAACGGCACCAACGTGGTGGTCGTGCTGCCTTCGACCAGCGGCGCCTCGGGCCCGATCGTCGTGGTCGGCGGCCACTACGACGGGGTCGCGGCCAGCCCGGCCGCCGCCGACGACGGCACCGGCACCGCGGTCGCCATGGTCGCGGCCCGCTACCTCGGCGGCCTGACCCGGCGCGACCTGCCGATCCACGTCGTGCTGTTCGATCAGGAGGAGATCGGCCTGGTCGGCAGCACCGCCTACGCCAACATGCTGTTCGCCGCCACCACGCCGGTCGACAGCGTCCACGTCTTCGACATGATCAGCTTCGACGGCGACGGCGACAACGCGCTCGAGCTGTGGTCGGCGACGCCAGCGATCGTCGCCACCTACCAGCTCCACGCCGAGCCGCGCGGCATCCCGCTGCGCCAGGTGGCGTTCGATCTCAGCGACCACCAGTCGTTCCTCGAGCGCGGCTTCGCCACCGTCGGCGCGTCGGAGGAGTTCGTGTCCGGCGATCACACGCCCCACTACCACCGCGCCACCGACACCTACGACAAGGTCGACTTCGCCTACCTGACCCGCATGACCCGCCTCGCCCTCGCCGTCGTCGAGGACCGCGCGGTCGGCCCGTAGCCGGGGCGAAGCGTCGGCAGAACGAAGCGGCGGTGGCGGCGGCGGGCCCTTGCTCGGCCTCAGCAGCGCTCCTTGTTGCATCCGAGGCTCCTCGCTGCGCGCGGAGCCTCAGATGGCGAGCCGCAGCGGGCGGCGCAGGCTGGCGTCGAGCGGGATGAGCAGCAGGCCGGCGAGCAGGAGCCAGGCGGCCAGCGGCACCGCGCGATCGGTGCCGGCGGCGCGCGGGGTGACCAGCGCCCGCGGCTCGGCCTGACCGCCGGTGGCGGCGGCGAGCGCGGCGAGCGCGGCCTGGTCGGGCCCGCGCCGGCGCAGCTCGATCGAGGCCGGCGCGACCAGGGTGCGGCGGCCGACCACGTTGCCGGCGCCATCGACGACCTCGATCACCGGGTGGTGGTCGACCGCGACCTCGAGCCGGCCCTCGGCGACGCCGGGCTCGATCACCCGCAGCGGCAGCGGCCGGGTGGTGGCGCCGTCGACGACCCGGGCGGTGATCGCCGGCCGCTCGCCGGCCTGATCGCCGCGCTGGACCACGCGGACGGTGGCGTGGCCGCGATCGAGCTCGAGCTCGATCGCGGTGGCGTCGCCCTCGCGCCGGCGCAGCGACTGCCGGACCAGCTGGGTCCAGAACCGCTTGTAGCCGTCCCACTTGATCCAGGCCTTGGCCCAGCGCGGGCCGGCGTCGCTGGCCCAGACCGCGACCTCGCCCAGGCCGTACGGCCAGCGGGTCAGGATCGGGTGGTCGAGCCCGTCGGCGAGCACGACCTGGGCGGCCGGCCGCGGCTTGACGTCCTGGTAGCCGTCGAGCTTCGGGGCGGCGGCGACATCGACGCCGTCGAGCGCCGGGTAGCGGCTGACCGCGTGCAGGTCGATCTTCTCGTCGATGGCGTCGTTGTCGAGCAGGTGCTGGGCGTCCTGGACGAACAGGCCGCGCAGCGCGGTGGCGTCGCTGGTCCGGTAGTAGCGACCGCCGCCCTCGCGGGCGAGCTGGCGGAGGAAGTCGCTGTCGTCCTCGTCGTCCATGTAGCGGCTCGGGTTCCAGGCCCGGTCGCGGCCGGGGCCGACGCCGATCACCGACAGGGTGATGCCGCTGGCCTTGAGCGCCCGGGCGACGTCGAAGCTGTTGGTCTGGCGCGGCCAGCTCGCGTAGTCGCCGTACTCGATGTTCTTGACCTGCTCGGCGGCGTCCTCGGTGTCGGAGAACAGGATGACGTGGCGCAGCGGGGTGGTCACCTTGGCCATCGCCCGCTGGGCGGCGACCAGGCTGGTGTAGACGAAGATGCCGTTGCCGCCGAGCTCGACCCGGCGGACCTTGGCCTCGAGCGCGGTCGAGCTGCCGCCGATCGGCCGGACCGGCACCGTCCAGTGGACGACGTCCTCGACCGCCTCGACGCCGACCTGGTCGAACGAGCGGAGCAGGCGGATGACCGCGGCCGCGCCCTCGGCGGCCAGGGCCAGCTTGGTCCGCCCGCCGACCTCGACGCCCATGCTGCCCGAGATGTCGAGGATGATGATGACGGTGGCGGCGGCGTCGACCTCGGGATCGGTCGGCTCGAGCTCGACCGGCAGCGCGTCGGCCAGCCGGTTGGCGGCGTAGTTGCCGTCGAGCGCCGACGGCCCGCCCAGCACCAGCAGGCCGCCGCCCTGATCGGCCCAGCGGACCAGCCGCTCGCCGAACGCGTCGTCGATGACGCCGCTGCGGACCCCGCCGCGGACCGGGGCGTTGGCCAGGATCACCAGATCGACGCCGGCCAGCTCGGGCGCGGCCCCGTCGCCCGAGGCGGCGACGACGTCGACGTCCATCTGCTCGGCGCGCAGCGCGGCGGCGAGATCGGTCGTGCCGCCCTGATCGCCGTCGAGAATGAGGATGCGCGGCCGGGCCTCGATCGCCAGCTCGGCCCGAGCCCGGTCGTTGCCGGGGGCGCGGTCGGTGGCGCCGTCGGGCAAGAGCAGCCGGGCCTCGACCGTGATCACGCCGGGCGTGATGGTCGGCGGCAGGGCGTAGGTGAACGGGACCGCGACCGGGCCGCCGGTCAGGGTGACGTCGAGCGTGGCGGCGTGCGCGCCGGCGACCTCGACCTCGACCCGGGCCGGGCCGGTGGCGCCGGCGGCGTCGAGCTCGATCCGGCCGGCGACGGTGGCCCCGGGCCGGACCCGCTCGCCGTCGAGCGCGATGGCGGCGATCGCCGGGTCGTCGGTGACCGGGCCGGTGGCGACGGTCGAGATCGGCACGCCGCGGGCGCTGGCGACCGCGATCGCGTCGTCGAGCTCGCCGGTGGTCGCGCGGCCGTCGCCGATCACCACCAGGTGGCCGGCGCTGCCGGGCGGGATCAGGCCGAGGCCGAGGCGGATCGCGCCGGCCAGATCGGTGCCGTCCGACGTCGGCGCGATCGCCGGGCGCAGCGCGGCCGGCGCGGTCCACGGCCCGCCCGGCTCGATCGCGACCTCGGCCGCGGCGTCGAACAGGATCACGCCGGCCCGGCCGCCGCCGAGCCGGCCGCGCAGCGCGCTGGCCTCGGTCCAGGCGGCGGCGAGGCCGTCGTCGCCGATGCTGGCCGAGCGATCGATCAGGAAGACGACGGTGGTGTCCGGTTCCCGGACGGTGCAGCGGGGCTGGGCGACGGCGGCGATCAGCGCGGCCAGCGCGCCCAGCCGGGTGGCGACGATCGCCAGCCGGCGGCCGCGGCCGATCGGCCGGCGGCGGACCAGCTCGAGCGCGGCCACGGCCAGCGCCGGGACCAGCAACCACAGCCAGCCGGGGTGGGTGAACGTCATGCGGATCTCCGGTGCCGGCGGGTGAGCGTGAACACCTGCTCGGCGAGCAAGAGCGCGATCGCGGCCAGCGCGGCGACGGTGAACAGGCCGAAGCCGCCGCTGCCGAGCGGCCCGGTCGCGGCCGCCGCCAGCGAGGGGCGCGGCGCGAGCTGGCTCTCGGCCGCCGCCAGCACGCCCTCGGGCGGGGCGGGCGGGGCGCCGCCGGGCGCCGACCAGTCGATGAAGTTGGCGACCAGGTTGGGGAACGCGGCCCGCAGGCCGAGGTCGGTGTCGCCGACGCCGAAGCCGGTGACGATCAGCTCGCGATCCTCCCAGCGGGCGATCGCGGCCAGCGGCCCCGACGCGCTGTCGATGATCGCGCGGCCGCCGCCGACCACGCGGGCGGTGGTGAGGAACAGGTCGCGCAGATCGACGTAGCGAAACCAGGCGGCGTCGAAGTCCCAGCGGACCACGCCGCGCTCGCTGGCGGCGGCGTCGAGGGTGAGCGGGGCGCCGGCCGGGACCATGCCGAAGGCGACGACGTGGCCGGCCGGCGGCAGCGCCGCCCTCGGCTCGTCCTCGAGCATGATCAGATCGAACGCGGTGGTCGGCAGCGCGCCGGGCGCGGCCACGGTCAGGCGGGCGCGGGGGTGGACCCGCAGCGCCTCGGCCAGCAGGCTGGCCGGCCGCGCGGTCACCAGCAGCACCGCCACCGGGCCGGCGTCGGGCAGGGCGACGCTGGCGCCGTCGTCGGCGGGCAGCGCGTCGGGCGCGGCGCCGTCGCGGCTGGGGCCGGTCAGGGTCGCGCGCAGCCGCGCGCCGCCGTCGACGGTGACCCGGACCGTCCGCTCGACGGTGCCGCCGGCCGGGACCTCGACCGGGATGACGTCGAGGACGCGATCGTCGGCCGCCAGGGTCACCGCCACCGTCCGCGCCGTGGTCGCCGACGACGTCACCGCGACGTGGACGTCGTGGGTGCCGAGGCCGTCGACCAGCCGGGCCGACAGCGCGCTGACGCCGAGGTTGTCGACCGCCTGGCCGACGGTGATCGCGCGGCGCGGGCAGCGGCCGGGCGGCAACGACAGGCCGGCGCCGTCCGACAGCACGACGATCTGGGTCTGGCCCGGCTGGCGGCACAGGGCGTCGGCCAGGCGCAGCGCCAGCTCGTCGCCGCGGTTGTCACCGACCGCGCCGGCGGCGGCGATCGCGCGGGCCCGCAGCACGACGTCGGCGTGGCGGGTGGTCGGCGGCACCGCCACGCCGGCGCTGGCGCCGGTGGTGATCAGCGCGAGCTGATCGGCGGGGCCGAGCGCGGCGGCGAGCGCGTCGAGCTCGGCGGCGGCGCGATCGAGCCGGGTGCCGCCGCCGTGATCGCGGGCGCCCATGCTGGCCGAGGTGTCGAGGACGACGAGCACCCGCTGGCGGGCCCGGCCGCCGATGGTGGGGCGGACCAGCGCGATCACCGCCAGCGCCAGGCCGGCCAGGAGCAGCGCCAGCGACAGCTTGTGGCGGAGCTTGGCCCGCGCGCGCTGCGCGGCCGGCTGGGGATCGCGCAGCACCCGCAGCAGGATCGTGCTCGCCACCGGTCGGCGCAGGTTGTGGAGCCGGAACAGGTAGGCCGCGACCACCGGCGCGGCCAGCGCCAGCAGCGCCAGCGCCCACGGCTGGCCCAGGCTCACCGGCCACCTCCGCGCGCGGCCTGCACCACCTGGCGGCGGCGCAGATCGTCGCCGACCAGCAGCCGGGCCGGCACGGTGGTGAACGCCGGGGCGTAGAGGATGCCGAGCTCGCGGCAGCCGGCCTCGAGCTCGGCGCGCCAGCGGGCCAGCTCGTCGGCGTAGGCGCGGGCGGCGCCGCGCCCGCCCTTCATCGGCAGCTCCTCGCCGGTCTCGGCGTCGATCGCGACCCCGCCGTCGGACAGGTCGGGGCTCAGCTCGTCGTCGCCCAGGACGTGGAGCAACACCGGCCGGGCCGCGATCCGGGCCAGCCGGCGGAGGATGGTGACCCGCTCGTCGGGCTCGACCAGGAGGTCGGTGAGCAGCACCGCCTGATCGACCCGGCCGCGCTCGGCCTCCGCGGCCAGGGTGGTGGCGAGCTCGGCGACGCCGTCGGGCTCGGCCCGCTCGAGGGCGGCGACGATCAGCGGCAGCGCGCCGGTGTGCTCGCCCTTGGCCGACGCCGACGCGGTGCCGCGCCGGCCGGCGACCACCACCCGGACCCGGTCGCGGGCGCGCAGCGCGAGGAACGCCAGGCACGCGGCCAGCTCGGCGGCGTGGTCGGCCTTGCGCGGGCTGCCGAACGCCATCGACGCGCTGGCGTCGACCACCACCAGCAGCGACAGGTCGCGGTCCTCGTGGAACAGCCGGACCAGCACCTGCTCGAGCCGGGCGAACACGTTCCAGTCGACCAGGCGGAGGTCGTCGCCCGGGGTGTAGGGACGGAAGTCGGCCAGCTCGACGCCGCGGCCGCGGGCGCGCGACCGGCGATCGCCGGGGCGGCCGCCGCTGGTCGGCAGCGGCGCCGCCAGCCGCAGGGCGTCGAGGCCGGCGAAGATGGAGCGATCGATGCGCATGGGGCGATCGGGCGCCGCGGTCAGGCGATCGCGGTCAGCGCGTCGGCGACCAGCGCGTCGGTGGTGATGCCGTCGAGGGTGGCGTCGAAGCCGAGGATCATGCGGTGGCGCAGCACCGGCGCCGCGACCGCGGCCAGATCGTCGACCCCGACCCAGGCCCGGCCGGCGAGCAGCGCGCTGGCCCGGCCGGCCAGCAGCAGCGCCTGCATCGCGCGCGGGCTGGCGCCGAACTTGACGTAGCGCTTGATCCGCGCCGGCGCGCCCGGCTGATCGCTGTGGGTGGCGAGGGTCAGCTTGGCGGCGGCGTCGGCGACGTGGGGCGCGACGACGATCTGGCGGACCAGCCGCTGGACGCCGAGCAAGGTCGCGCGATCGAGCACCCGCTTGGCCTGGGGCTGGGCCAGGCCGGTGGTGGTGAGGCCGATCTCGCGCAGCACGTCGATGGTCGGGAAGCCGACCGTGACCTTGAGCAGGAAGCGATCGAGCTGGGCCTCGGGCAACGGATACGTGCCCTCCATCTCGATCGGGTTCTGGGTCGCGATGACGCAGAACGGCTCCTCGAGCACCCGGCGCACGCCGGCGACGGTGACCGCGTGCTCCTGCATCGCCTCGAGCAGCGCCGACTGGGTCTTGGGCGTCGCCCGGTTGATCTCGTCGGCGAGGACGAGGTTGGCGAACAGCGGGCCGGCGCGGAACTCGAGCGTCGACCGGCCCTCGGGGTCGCGCATCAGGACCTGGGTGCCGGTGATGTCGGCCGGCATGAGGTCGGGGGTGAACTGGATGCGCGAGGCGTGGATGTCGACCGCGTCGGCGAGCGCGCGGACCAGCAGGGTCTTGCCCAGGCCGGGCTGGCCCTCGATGAGGATGTTGCCGCCGGCCAGGAGGCCGACCAGGACCTCGCGGCACAGCCGCTCCTGACCGAGGACGATCCCGCCCAGCTCGGCGAGGACGGTCGCCATCGCGGCGGCGGCGGCGGCGAGCGCGGCGGCGTCGGGCGCGCCGGCCGGCGAGATGGTGGCGGGCAGAGCGGCGGGCTTGGCGGGGGCGGTGGTCATGGTTCCTCGCGGGTGCGGAGCGCGGCGAAGTAGCGCTGGATGTAGTCGCGGCGGGTGAGCGGGATGTCGTCCTTGCGGATCGCGGCCTCGGCGACCGCTTCGTACTGATCGCGGACCCGGGCGAACGCGGTCGGCTGGTGCATGCCGGCGGCGCGCTC
>Ga0075163_10014740_pt1 | contig 10070 bp, 11 predicted proteins | sample JI1023141ADNA_FD_71478 | JGI IMG/M metagenome (GOLD analysis project Ga0075163, IMG submission 71478) | Wastewater effluent complex algal communities from Wisconsin, to seasonally profile nutrient transformation and Carbon sequestration -... | ecosystem: Engineered > WWTP > Effluent > Algae... | reverse complement strand
GACGGCGGGCCTGCCCGAGCGGCGGACAGTGAGGCCGCACCATGTGGGCCAGATCGAGCACGGGTGGTATTTGATCGCCTTTGATCCGGCCCGAGGGGCAATGCGCACCTTTGCCCTTCAACGGATGTCGAACCTTCAGGTGGAGCGGACGAAGTTCACTCGGGAGCCGGGGTTCAACGCCCGCGATCACCTGGGCGGTGGCTTCGGCGTGTGGAGCTATGCGGGCGAGGAGCGGAAGCGGCATGAGGCGCATATCCGATTCGAGGGCTACGCCGCCCGAGTCGTGGCGGAGCGGCAGTGGCACCCAACCCAGGCGATCCGCAAACTGAAGCCGGACGGCAGCGTGATCGAATTTCAAGCCGATCTCTCGGGCCTGGAAGAGATCACCCGCTGGGTGCTGAGCTGGGGCAGCAAGGCGAAGGTGCTCGGGCCGCCGGAACTGGTGAGGAGGGTGGCGGAAGAGGTGGAGGGGATGAGGGGGAAAACGACCGGGGAGGGCACTGACAAAACCTAGTTCTGTCCGTTTTGTCAGTTCACGTGGTCTGGTCGGTCGCTTATGCTGGCGCAAAGCTCATGAGCCCGTCCATTGCCATCCTCAGTGACATTCACGCCAACCTGCCCGCGCTGGAGGCTGTGCTGGCGGACATTGAGAGCCAGGGCATCCGCGAGCTTCTCTGCCTCGGTGATGTCGTGGGCTATGGTGCCCAGCCGGCGGAATGCATCGACTTGCTGCGTGCCAGAAACTTCACGGCCATCCTGCGCGGCAATCATGATGCCTATGCGGCGAGCGATGACGATCCGACGAATGTGTCTCCGGATACGCTCAAAGGCATTCACTGGACGCGTGCCCGGCTGAGCCCGGAGCACCGCGCCTGGCTGGGAGCGCTGCCGCTCACCTGGCAGGGCGGCGATTGCGAGGCCGTTCATGCTTCACTGCCTCACCCGGAGAACTGGGACTATGTGCTCGAAGCTTCCGCCGCCGCATGGCACTTTCGCCACCAGCGGCAGAGAGTCTGCTTCATCGGCCACTCCCACCGGCCCGCCATGTTCGTCGAGGGCGAGGACCGTGCGCTCGACCTCACCAGCCTCGAATCCATCCGCCCAGAAAGAAAACAGGTCATCAACGTCGGCTCCGTCGGCCAGCCTCGCGACAAGGACAATCGGGCCTGCTACCTCATCTACCGCCGCGACCTTCAGAATGTGAGTTGGCACCGTGTGGCCTACGATTTGTCCGCCGCTCAATCCGCCATCCTAGCCGCCGGTTTGCCGATGAAGTTTGCCCAACGACTGGCGATGGGAAAATGACGGTGCGTGAAGATTGTTCGCCTACCGTGCCTCTAGGCTGACACCGGGACGAAGGCGCCGCCGGCTTCTTCGAGGACTTCGGCATTGGAGAGGTTCGCTCCGGAAAAGTCGGCTTGTTTGAGGGCGCTGCGATAGAGGCGGGCACCGCTGAGATTGGCTTGCTGGAAACAAGCACCGTTGATCGTGGCGCGACGGAGGTCGACGCCTTCAAAGTTGGCGCCGCGAAGCATGGCGGAGGCGAGGTTGGTGCCGTTGAGGCGAGCGCCGCGGAAGTCGGCAGCACTGGCATCAGCATCGCTGAGGTCAGCGCCGTTGAGCAGGGCGCTGCTGAAGTTGGTGCCTTGCAGTTTCGCATCGGCGAGGCAGGCCTGGCTGAGGTCGGAGGTGCTGAAATTGGCAGCGGTGAGATCAGCATTCACGAGATTCACGCGGCGGAGGCTGAGGTCGGAGAGGTCGGCCTCGCGCAAGTCGGCGCGCGTGAGGTTCGAGTCGAAGACGAAGGCGTTCCAGACATGGGTGCCTTCTTTGAGGATCTCGGCATGGTTGGTGGTGTCCATGCGCAAAATGTCCTCGCGGGCCTTTTCGCGTAAAGCGGGGCTCTGTAAGGCTTTTGAGCGGCTTTGTCAGAGCTGTGTCATGCGCCTGCCAGCGCGGAGCCGCGGGCGAGGAGGTCGAGGAAGCGCTCTTCAAACGGCTCCTCGCTGCCCACCTGCATGAAGTCGATGCGGCGTGTGGCGCACTCGCGGGCTAGGTGATCGCAAAAGCCATCAAAGGTCTCGGTGTAGCGTTGAGCATCGCGTTTGGTCAGCCAGAAGCGACGGCGCTCGCCGCTTTCGACCTCGGTGAGTTCGAACTCGCCTTCAAGAGAGGGTTCGCGTTCCTCGGGATGCACGATTTGCAGCAGGTGATTCTCGCCGGGCCATGCCGCGACGCGGGCGACGGCCTCTCCGGCGCTGCCGATTTCATGGCCGAAGAAGTCGGAGATGATGAAAATGATGCCAAAGCGTTGCCGCGAGGGGCGGAACTCCTCAAAGCAGCGATGCATGTCGGTGACGCCTTCGAATTTCAGCTTCATCACGGCCTGGATGACCTTTTCGATGTTCCCCTGGCCACGCAACGGCGGCAGGTCCTGGCGCACGCTGTCGCTCATCGAGTAGATGCTGACACGCTGCTGGGCGCTGAGGGCTAGGTAAGCGAGTGCCACAGCGAATCGCAGTGCCTGGCGACGCTTCTCCGGATGCGGCTTGGCCATTGAGGCGCTGTCGTCGATGAGGATGTGGAGGTTCAGCTCCTGCGTTTCCTCGTAAAGACGCACGAAGAGCTTCTCAAGTCGGGCATACAGCCGCCAGTCGATGGCTCGGTAATCCTCACGCGGGGTGTAGTGGCGGTAGTCTTTGAACTCCCTCGTGAAGCCGGTGGCCGGTGATGATTGCGCTCCACGGCGCATGAGCTGGCGGCGCTTGCGCAGGCGCAGGGCCAGCACGCGCAGCCTGTCGAGAAAGGCGGCGTCGAAGAGTTCCTCGTGAGCGTGGTGGGACTCGGAAGGCATGCGCGTGGTGCGTTTAGCCTTCACGCGATCAAAAAGCAATCCTCCTCAGGATGAATCCAGTCCGATGGTAAAATGATGATGGGTAGAATGATGGATGGAATCATTTTACCCGACATCATTTTACCCGTTCGAGGGCTCGCAGGTCGGCAAGTGACTCCCAGACATGCCAACGGGCTCTCTTAAATCCATCTCATGAAACAGTCTTGTCCGCGGCATGCCGATTGTCTGCCCGCGAATGCCGCGTATGGGCGGCGGCCATGAAATCCCTCACGCTGACCGCTCCCGGACGTCTCGAATGGTCCACGCTGCCTGAAGCCGATGCCCCGCAGGCTGGCGAGGCTCTCGTGGCCATTCGCGCCATCGGCATCTGCGGCACGGATTTCAGCGGTTATCAGGGTAAAATGCCCTTCATCGAGTATCCACGCATTTTGGGGCATGAGCTCGGTGTGGAGGTTTTGGCCGTGGGCGAGGGGGTGACGCACCTCAGGGCAGGGGATCGCTGCTCAGTGGAGCCTTATTTGAACTGCGGTCACTGCCATGCCTGCCGACGCGGTGCGACGAACTGCTGCGAGACGCTCGCTGTGCTCGGTGTGCATTGCGATGGCGGCATGCGCGAGCGGATGATCCTGCCTGCGGCGAAGCTGCATCCCTGCAGTGCCTTGTCTTTTGAGCAGCTCGCCCTCGTCGAGACGCTCGGCATCGGCTGCCACGCGGTGAATCGTGCCGGGGTGACGAAAGAGGACGACGTGCTCATCATCGGCGCGGGGCCGATAGGGCTCACGGTGCTCGAGTTTGCCCGGGCGGCAGGTGCACGCATCACCGTGCTGGAGATGAGCGAGACGCGGCGAGCCTTTGTGACCGAAAACTATGCCGGAGTCGAGGTGGTGGATTCGCTGGCTGATGAACCGCGTGCGCAGATTGTTTTCGATGCCACGGGCAATCCGCAGTCGATGAGTCGCGCGATGCGTTTTGCGCGATTCACCGGTAAAGTGGGCTATGTCGGCATCACGAAGGAGCCGGTGGTGATTGATGATCCGCTGTTTCATCGTCGTGAGCTCACGCTGCTGGCCAGTCGCAATGCGCAGAGTCCTGATTTCCCGCGTATCCTCGCCATGATCCAAAGCGGGCAGATCGACACACGACCGTGGATTTCACATCGCTGTGATTTTGGTGCGTTGCCGGAGCAGATGGATGCCTGGCTGAAGCCTTCGAGCGGAGTGATCAAGGCTGTGGTGGGCCTCACTTGAAATGCCAACCGCTTCGTGTCACTGGGCGTGATGCCTGAAACTGCCGCCATGTCTTCTGTGTCTCATCATTTGCCGCCGACCATTATCGTGATGGGCGTGTCGGGCAGTGGCAAATCGGTGATTGGTCGTTTGCTGGCGGAGAGGCTGGGAGGTGTCTTTGATGATGGCGATGACTATCATCCGCTGTCGAACAAGGCGAAGATGTCCACCGGCACGCCGCTGACGGATGAGGATCGCTGGCCTTGGTATGCCACGCTGCGGCAGCGCATCGTGGACATGCGCGGGAAGACGCCGGTGCATGTGCTAGGCTGTTCGGCCTTGAAGCCGGTTTATCGCGACCGCTTGCGGGACGGGGATAGCGACAAAGAGATCGCGTTTGTGCTGCTCGATGGTTCTCGCGAATTGATCACCGCCCGCATGGCAGCGCGAAAAGGGCACTTCATGCCGCTAAGCTTGCTGGAAAGCCAGCTGGCCACCTTGCAGGCCACGCCGGACCTCATTCGCGTGTCGATTGATGGGACACCGGATGAGATCGTGACGAGCATCATTCAAAGCTTTGACCGCTCAGAGTGACGGCGGCATCGGCGGCAGGATGAAGGCACGGTTCATGCCCATCCGTCCGTAAGAGCCGCCCGGTCCGCCTACCATCGCATCACGCCGGTTGCGGTAGATGGGGTAGATGCGCGAGTAGGTGGTAGCCAGCTTTTGGCGCAGCAGTGCATCTTGAGTGTGGCGATGCTGGCGGCGGAGGTAGTTCATGGCCAGCAGTGTGTTCACCTGGGGCTGGCCCGGGGGTAGACGTGTGCGGCCGTGATGCACGATGACGGGTGTGTTGCCCGTGCGCGGCCCGAGGAGTGAGGCAGCGATGCTTTCAGGGCCGAAGTCATCATACGAAAGAAGGATCTGAGGACCCGCCATGGCTTTCATGAAGGCATCACGTGTGCAGCCGATCATGATGAAGAGTGGGAAAAGAAGGAGGAATAGCTGTTTCATGAGTCAGGTGACGAGTGGTGAATCGCCGCTGAGAAGCGAGTGCAGTTTGCGAGCCGATTGGAGGACGATCTCAGCCGCCTGTCGTGTCTCCGCGGCGGTGTTCATGCGGCTGAAAGAGAAGCGCAGGGTGCTCGACGCATGCTTTGCATCATAGCCCATCGCTTCGAGCACATGGGAAGGATGCAAGGTGGCCGTGTGACAGGCTGACCCGGCGGAGCAGGCCACACCGGCCTGATCGAGCAGGATGAGCATGCCAGCGGCGTCGATGCCAGGAAGACAGATGCTTGACGTGTTCGGAAGTCGCGAGGCCTGCTGGCCATGAATCACCGTATCGGGCCACTCGCTCACGATTTGAGCCTCAAAGGCATCGCGAAGCTCGCTGGAGCAGGTCGTCATTGCCAATTCGGACGCTTTGCCGAGCCCGACAATGCCGGGGACGTTCTCCGTGCCGCTGCGTCGGCCACCTTCCTGACCGCCGCCAACCAGCAGAGGCTCAAAACGCACCCGCTCGCTCACGAACAAGGCTCCGATGCCTTTCGGCGCATGAAACTTGTGCCCGCTGAGACTGAGAAAATCGACCTTCGCATCGAGCGGGGCCTTGCCGATCATCTGCACCGCATCGGCATGCACCAAGGCACCATGTTCATGCGCCAGCGCCGCGATCTCGCGCATCGGTTGAATGACGCCGGTTTCATTGTTCGCCCACAAAATGGAGACGAGGGCCGCAGGCGAGACTTGCAAGGCCTCGCGTAGCTCCGCGAAGTCGATGAGGCCATTTTGATCCACGCCGAGCATTCGGACCTCACCGCCGCTCTGCTCCCATCGCGTGGTGCATTCGAGTCCCGCGGCATGTTCCGTCTTCGTGGTGATCAGAAGCTTTTTTTCAGGCCACAAATGCCGCACGGAGGCATGCACCGCATTGATCGACTCTGTCGCGCCGCTGGTGAAAACGACCTCGCGAGCCTCCGCGTCGATCAAGGCCGCCACCTGCTCCCGCGCTGCTTCGACTGCCTTCCGAGCCTTTCGCCCCGCCGCATAGCTGGAGGAGGCATTCGCCCAGTTCTCACGCCAAAACGGCATCATCGCCTCCAGCAACGCTGGATCGACAGGTGTCGTGGCATTGGCATCGAGGTAGATCATGGAATCATCTCGACCGCATCCGGTTGGTCGGCCGCCAGTCCAGCATCCATCGTGGCGAGCTTTCCACCATGTCGCCGGGCCAGTTCCGCCAGCCAAAAGTCCGTCACCTGCCGGTGGCCTTGCAGTTTGTAGGTCGAAACATGCTCGTAGCTGTAGCCATCGTCCCAGAACTCATGGCGGGGGTGAGCCATGATCTTTTGATGGGTTTGCCAGGCTGCTGTTGCACTTTTGTCCGGTGCCTGTTGCATGTGCAGGCGCAGCAGCGTGCCTTGGGTGATGGCGCAGGTGCTGAAAGGTTCGGTCAGTCGATCAAACCAGCTTTTGGCACGTTGGTGGGAAGCATGGCACTCCAACGCCAGGGCGGTGAGGAGATTGCCGTCCAAAAGCCAGGTCATCGCAAATCATCCTCCTCCTCCATTCTGGCCACATCTTCCGAAGTGAACGCGCGACCGCCTTTCACCACAGGTATTTGATACTCGAGTTCCGCGTTCGTCAGCACACGCTCCTCCGGCTTCAACGAAGGCTTTGAAGGAACAAACCTTCGCACCAGCGAGGCGATCAGGGCGCTGGTGGACTGCTTTTCCTCCAAAGCCTTGGTTTCGCAGGCCCGGTAGGTTTCGGGATCGAGGTCGATGGTGATTTGCATGGCCCGATTTTCGCGGCCCGGCCTCAGGCTGTCAACGCCTCCTTCCCGGACTCGACAAGCCACGCCTTCCCGCTAGTCTCCGCGCCCCTATGCTCGACATCCGATTGCTGCGCGACAACCCCGACTCTGTGAAACAACGCCTCGCCAACCGTGGCGGCGATCATGCGTCCCTCGTCGATCAGGTACTCGAAATCGACACGCAGCGTCGTAGCGCCGAGACCGAGCGCCAGAAGCTCCAGGGCGATCGCAACCGCATCAGCAAGGAGATCGGCATGGCCAAAAAGAACGGCCAGGACACCAGCGCCATCGAGGCGGAGGTCCGCAAGATCAACGAACGCATCGATGAGATTGGTCGCGAGGCCGATGTGAGCGATACGAAGCAGCGCGACCTGCTTCTCAGCATCCCTAACCTGCCTCACGAGGCATGCCCCGTCGGCCACAGCGCCGAAGAAAACCCCGAAGTGCGAGTCTGGGGCACGAAGCCAGATTATGCATTCGAGCCGAAGGACCACACTCATGTGGCCGGAACCCTCGGCATGATCGATTTCGAGGCGGGTGTCAAAATCACTGGCAGCGCGTTTGTTGTTTATAAAGGTGCTGGTGCCCGTCTCGAGCGTGCGCTGATCAATTTCCTCCTCGACCTGCATACCACGCAGCATGGTTATCAAGAAGTGAGCCCGCCGCTGCTGGTGAAACCGGACTGCCTCGTGGGCACCGGCCAGCTTCCGAAGTTCGGCGATCAGGTCTATCACAGCCCCGAGGACGATCTTTACCTCATCCCCACCGCCGAAGTGCCGGTGACGAACCTGCATCGCGAGGAAATCGTGCCGCATGACAAGCTGCCGATCAATTACGCGGCCTACACGCCTTGCTTCCGTCGCGAGGCAGGCAGCGCGGGCCTTGGCACGCGTGGTCTGATTCGCATGCATCAGTTCGACAAGGTCGAGTTGGTGAAGATCACCACGCCGGAGACCAGCATGGCGGAGCTCGAAACGCTCACGGGCCATGCCGAAAAGGTGCTGCAACTCCTCGGTTTGCACTACCGCGTCATCGAGTTGTGCACCGGCGATATCGGCTTCGGCTCCGCGAAGACCTACGACATCGAGGTCTGGGCGCCCGGACAGGGCACTTACCTCGAAGTGTCGTCCTGCTCGAACTTCGGCGACTACCAAGCCCGCCGCATGAACCTGCGTTTCAAGGACGAGGCCGGCAAAAACCGCGTGCCGCACACGCTGAACGGCTCCGGCACGGCTCTGGCCCGCCTTTTCGTGGCCCTAGTCGAAACTTACCAGCAGGCCGACGGCAGCATTTTGATCCCCGAGGCGCTTCGCGGCCATTTTGGGGCTGAAAAGATTGGCTGAGGCATTTCCTCCTGTTTTTGAGGCGAAATCGTCACATGCCGTTTTGGCTGTGCAGGCTACTTTGTCACGAAACCGATGCACGAGCACATTCTCTCCACCTTCAACGCCGCCCTCGACCGTCTGCGTCAGGATGTGCTCGCCATGGCCAGCATGGCTCAAAAGAACCTCGCCTGCGCCATGCGCGGTCTTTTGGAGCGTGACACCGATCTGTGCAATGCCGCCATCGCCGCGGATCAAGATGTGAACGAGTTGGAGAAGGCCGTGGACAAGGTCGGCATGCAGGTGCTGGTGAAATTCCAACCCACGGCGCACGACTTGCGGGCCGTGATGGGCACCATCCGCGTGGCGAACAACCTGGAGCGCATCGCCGATCAGGCCAGCAGCATCGCGAAGCGTGCCCGCATCATCAACAGCCTGCCGGAGATGCCGGAGGTGAAGCTCATCCAGCCGGTTTACGAGCTTTGTGCCCGAAACCTCGAGGCCAGCATCCAGTCCTTCATTGATGCGAATTCCGAGGCCGCCGCAGCCGCCCGTCTGCTCGACAAGGAGCTCGACAACGCGGAGAAGGCCCTCGACCGCGAGCTCATCGGCGTGATGGAGAGCCGCCAAACGGCACTCGAAGGCTACATCCACCTCATTTTCATCGCCCGCTTCCTCGAACGCGTGGGCGACCACGCCAAGAACATCTGCGAAGATACCGTCTTCATCGAGCGGGCGGAGGACATCCGCTTCATGAAGAACAAGCGCGAGGGCGCCGCCGCGCCGGTTTCAGCGGCATAACGGCTCCGGACGGAGTTCGTGCTTGACCCATGGCGTGGAAAGGGCTGCTTTGGAGGGCCGTTCTTCGCCTACCACCTTGTCATGAAGCCGTTCACACGCCTTGCCTGTCCTCTCGCCGTCATCCTCGCCCTTTCCCCCGCGAAAGGACAACTCGCCGAGGAGTATCACGTCTGGACCAACACGGCCGGAAAGACCGTCGAGGCCACTCTGGTCGCCGTGGATGCCGCGGCACGCTCCGTCAAAATCAAGACGAAGGACGGACGTGAGTTCGATGTGCCGATCGCGAGCCTCAGTGCGTCGGATTTTGAATATGCGAAGACCCGCTACGCCGCCATGAAGGCCGCACCGCCGGCCGCTGCACCTGCTGCGATGCCTGCCACGGCCGCCACGCCAGTTGCTCCTGCTCCCGCTGCGCCGAAGGGCAAGGCCCCCGCGGTGCCGAAGAAGCCCGCGCCGCCGCGTCCGGCTATCGTGATCAACCCGATCTCGAAATTCAAAGCACCGGCCGCGAATGATTACCTCAGCGGCATCCAGAAGGTGCGCCCGCGCCTCATTCAGAACATCAACGGCTGGAACGCCATCAAAGGCCAGATCGAGGCCGATCCTGCGCTCGCGAAGCTCATGGGCGTGCTGAAAGCCTCCGGCGAGGATCTGCTGCAAGATCCCGAGTTGAACCGCATCAATGGTGAAATTCGTGGGACGGTGAGCGAAGGTTCAAAGGCTATCTACCGCATGGGTCTCCTGGCCGCGCTGCACTACGGCGATGGCGATTTGAAGTGGAAGGAGCGTGCCGTGCGCGAGGCGATCCTGCTTTGCGACAAGACCAACTTCCGCGACTGGCATCCTGAAGAGGCGCAGGCCGTGGCGGACATGGTCATCGCCGTGACGCTGGCCTATGACTGGTTCCGCGATGGCTTCAATGCGCAGCAGGCCACCGAGATCCGGACTTTCCTGGAGCAAAAAGGTGTGGACGCCCTCATCGCCCATCTCAACGAGGAGCCCGTGCCGGACACCGCGAAGGGCGCCGCACCTGGTGCGACCGCCACCGC
>Ga0075163_10014739_pt1 | contig 10071 bp, 9 predicted proteins | sample JI1023141ADNA_FD_71478 | JGI IMG/M metagenome (GOLD analysis project Ga0075163, IMG submission 71478) | Wastewater effluent complex algal communities from Wisconsin, to seasonally profile nutrient transformation and Carbon sequestration -... | ecosystem: Engineered > WWTP > Effluent > Algae... | reverse complement strand
CAGCAACTTTTAGTGTGTATGGCAGAATTACCGGTGCTCTTAGTGATATTAGTAAGGACTTAGCCCAATCCTGCTGGCAAGCCATAACTGTTACTGTGGAGAGCAAATAGTGTGATTGCCGAATCTTCTTCGCGTGTACGGCTATTTACCTACTATGGGTGCCTACGGCAAGGCAAGACGATTGGTAAGTCCGCAAAGTAGACTGATCGATACTATGCTTGCGAATGGTTTTTGATGTGACGATTGATTATCTGCGAAAGTAAACAGAGAGAAACAAATGAGTAAGAGTCCATTGCAACTGTTTACAAAACGCCGATTTTTGCCATTGTTTACGACGCAGTTTTTAGGCGCCTTTAACGATAACTTTTTAAAGATAGCCGTCGTAACATTGGGGATCTATCAATTAAAACAAGATATAGGTATTGATCTTGGTGCTGCGGCCTCGGCCCTTTTTATTATTCCCTTTTTTCTATTCTCGGCTACGGCCGGACAACTTGCGGATAAACTATCCAAAAATCGCATGATCGCAGTTATCAAAGCGGTGGAGATCCTCATCATGTGTTTAGCAGGATTAGGATTTCACACTCAGAATCTAAGCCTTCTTTTGGGGGCTATTTTTATGATGGGTATCCATTCGGCGTTTTTTGGCCCTTTAAAGTATAGCATTCTTCCTCGCCACCTAACGCCGGATGAGTTGATGGGCGGAAATGCTATTATTGAGTCGGCAACGTTCTTGGCAATTTTGCTGGGAACTTTGCTGGGGGGTGCGTTGATCCTTCGATCTTTTGGCATCCCTGCGACCTCGGTTGTTTTGATTATGGTCGCAGCCGCAGGTTTTGCTGCGAGCCTATGGATACCAAAAGCCGAAGCGTTAGACCCAAATCTCAAAGTTGATTTCAACCCTCTTCGCCAAACTTACCGCCTTGTAAGTGAGGCAATGTCACAGCGAGATCTTTTCTTAATCATCCTGGGTATTTCTTGGTTCTGGCTGATTGGTGTGGTGTTTCTGTCTTTAGCTCCCTCTTATGTTATGGATCTTTTAGGGGGAAATGCTGATGTGATGACCTTAATACTGGTCGTTTTTTCTGTGGGAATCGGGATTGGATCATTTTTATCAAGCAAGCTGTTAGGCAATGCACCTTCAGCAATATATGCGCCACTTGCTGCAGTTGGTGTGACGCTCTTTGCCGTCGATTTGTGGTTTACCAGTCCGACGGAGGTTTTAGTGTCTGCTGGTACATTAACAATCCCGGGATTTTTGGGCCACTTAAGTAGCTGGCGGATTCTTGGTGATTTTACACTTATTGCCGTTTTTGGCGGCCTATTTGTTGTGCCGCTCTACGCCCTTATGCAGCTACACGGTGAGGCAAGCAAGCTGTCGCGGATTATTGCTGCTAATAATGTTGTAAATGCTGTGTTCATGGTGGCGGGGACGGTGGGAAGTATTGTTCTCATGTCATTGGGCATGACAATCCCTCATGTCTTTCTCGTCGTTGCTATTCTTAATGCGGGAATCGCGATCTGGGTATGTAAACTTCTACCGGATGCTTTGCTGAAGAGTATTTTTGCTGCGATCTTAAAAATATTTTACAAGGTTCACGTCGAAGGTATTGAGAATCTTCCAAAGGATAAACGGGTTATCATCGTAGTTAACCATGTGTCGTTTCTTGACGGCATGTTGCTGGCGGCTTTTCTTCCGGGGCGATTAACATTTGCCGTTAATACGGGTATTGCCAAACGCTGGTGGGCAAAGATCGGTCTGATTTTGGTTGATGCGGTTAGTTTGGATCCAACCCGCCCATTAGCCGCGAAGACTTTAAGCCGTGCTGTTGAAGCTGGGTGCCATGTCGTTATTTTCCCCGAAGGTCGGATTACCGTTACAGGCGCCCTCATGAAAGTCTACGAGGGGCCGGGGATGATTGCCGATAAAACCGGTGCTACACTGGTTCCCATTCGTATTGACGGTGCTCAATACTCGTTCTTCTCCCGGTTAAAAGGTAAGGTCAAGCAGCGCTGGTTCCCTAAAATCTCGCTGACAATTTTATCCCCACGTAAACTGGAAGTTGATCCAGTTTTACGGGGTAGGGCGCGTCGGCAGGTGGCAGGGACACAGCTTTACGATCTCATGAGCGAGCTCATATTTGAGAGCTGTGATAACCGCCAGACGTTGTTTGTATCCCTGTTAGATGCCAAGGAAATTCATGGTGCTCGTCGGGCTGTCTTAGAAGACATCGAGCGTAAGCCGTTGACTTATGGCCGCCTTGTTGCAAGTAGTCTTGCTTTGGGCAAAAAGATAGCCCGGCTGACAGCGCCGTCAGAAAAGGTTGGTGTGCTGCTCCCTAACGCTGTCAGTTCGGCCATAACTTTTTTGGCTTTACAAGCTTATGGCCGAGTTCCGGCGATGTTGAATTTTACATCTGGCCATTTAGGAATGGAAGGTGCTTGCCGTGTAGCAGATGTGCGCCGTATTCTAACTTCGCGCCGTTTCATTGGGTTGGCTCGACTGGAAGAGACGGTAGCTATTCTAGCAAAGTCAGCTGAAATTATTTATCTTGAAGATATAAAAAATCAAATAGGTATCTTATCCCGCTGGAAGGCAATGCTGTCTGTTCCTTTCGCGCGTCATATCCATGCCTCCTACGCACCTCCTAATGGTGCTGATGAAATAGCAGCTGTCTTGTTTACTTCCGGCTCTGAGGGTTCGCCTAAGGGTGTTGCACTTAGCCATGCCAATATTCTTTCTAATCGTAATCAGTTGGCGTCACGGATAGATTTTACGCCTTCCGACATTGTTTTTAATGCTTTGCCGATTTTTCATGCCTTTGGTTTGACCGGGGGACTGCTATTGCCTTTATTGGGCGGTGTTAAAACTTTTCTTTACCCATCTCCGCTTCATTACCGGATTATTCCCGAGCTTATTTACGATACAAACTCCACCATACTATTTGGAACTGACACGTTTTTAACGGGTTGGGGAAAGAACGCGCATCCCTATGATCTTTATAGCGTGCGCTACGTCTTTGCCGGTGCCGAAAAGGTAAGAGCTGAAACCCGCGCGCTCTGGTTTGAAAAATTTGGCGTACGGATCTTTGAAGGTTACGGGGCAACAGAAACCTCCCCTGTTTTGGCAATAAATACGCCAATGCATTTTAGGGCGGGTACTGTTGGGCGTTTTCTTCCCGGGATTAATGCCCGTCTTGAACATGTTGCTGGGATTGAACAGGGTGGGCGGCTTATTGTTAAAGGTCCGAATCTTATGCTCGGTTATCTTAAAACGGAAATTCCCGGCGTTTTGCAGCCGCCTCCTCAAGGTGAATATGATACAGGGGATGTTGTTACGATTGACGCCGGTGGTTTCGTCACTATCCAAGGGCGTGTAAAGCGGTTTGCCAAGATCGCCGGTGAGATGGTCTCGTTGGGGGCGGTGGAAGAATTAGCTAGCCGGGTTTGGCCTGGTCACATCCATGTGGCCGTATCAATTCCTGATTTACGTAAGGGAGAACAAATTGTTCTCCTTACGGAGCAAAAAGAAGCAGCACGTGACAAGCTGCTTGCTATGGCTCAGTCGGCAGGGACTTCAGAACTAGCTGTGCCGCGACAAGTGATTTTTGCCCAGAAAATTCCGGTATTGGGTACGGGAAAAATTGATTATGTGGCGGCAAAGGCTCTTGTCTTGAATCTTCATGGAAATGCCTAGGTTTACCGGCCTTGCGTTGTAAGCGATACTGTAGCACCCTTCGAACAGAACTGCTGTGGGGAAGCATGAGCCGTTTTGTTGTCGCCGCCCTAATACTGTCCGGTTTCTGGCTGGCTCTGTCAGGACATTATACGGTTTTTTTACTTTTGTCAGGCATGGGATGTGTCCTTCTCACCCTTGTGTTTGTACATCGGATAAACATAATCGACAGAGAGTATCCGCATCATCTCTTGATCGGAATCTTTAGATACGTTCCTTGGCTTTTATTTGAAATACTTAAATCCGCATGGAACATAGGAAAAATTATTCTTAATCCTAAACTGCCTATCAGCCCTACATTAGTCCGTATAAAGACAACACAACGAACGCCGCTCGGCCAAGTTATTTATGCCAATTCAATTACTCTTACTCCTGGGACCATTTCCCTTGAGCTTACGGAGGGCAAAATTCTTGTCCATGCGCTAACGGATGACGGCGCAGCAGGGGTTTTGTCTGGAGACATGGATCGGCGAGTTACGCGATTTGAGGGAGGTCGCTGATGTACCTTACGGCGACGATCGTTGTTATGGCGGCTTTGGTATTAACCTTTATACGATTATTTAAGGGACCCACAGTCTTTGATCGTGTCGTTGCGGCAAATGCAATAGGGACAATTGCCCTTATGCTTATAGTGCTGATCGGATTCTTAACCGCACGGCCAGAGTTTCTAGACATCGCTATTACCTATGGTTTACTCAATGTGATTTCGACAATAGCAATTTTAAAATTTTTTAAGCAAAGGAATCTCAGCACAGCCAACGATGATCCTGCACATGAGAGAAACTCTAATGCTTGATTTGTCCCTTATAAAAGATATTTTGTCCTGGTTATTTCTTATCATCGGCGCCCTATTTTGCTTGATAGGCAGCTTGGGAATGATAAGGTTTCCTGATTTATTTACGCGCCTTCATGCAGCCAGCTTAATCGATACGGTTGGTATCGGTTTTATCTTCTTGGGACTTATGATACAGGCCGGCTTTACGCTGATCACGGTAAAACTACTAATCATTTTAATCTTGATGTTTTTCTTGAGTTCTTTGACCACTCATGCCGCAGCAAGGGCCGCTCTTTACGCAAAGCTAAAGCCTCAACTTCATAAAGGAGAAGAATCATTACCGAGTCATTAATCACTACAACGTTGTTGTTGCTGATGATTGTAACTGTTGGCGGAATGATTCTGCAGCGTAATCTTGTTGCCGTTGTCATTTTGGGCAGTGTTTATAGTTTTCTTGCGGCAACAGTTCTTGTTGTTCTTGATGCTGTCGACGTGGCGATGACCGAGGCTGCAGTTGGTGCTGGATTATCGACGGTTCTCATATTAGCTGCCCTAAATCTCATAAAATCTCATCAATCTCGCTCAACCCGATCCGTTATCTTGCCGTTAGTTATTACATTAATTGTTGGATGCGTTATTGCTTGGGGGACAATTGGCCTTCCAAGGTTCGGCGATCCAGAAACCCCGATGCAACAGCATGTTTCTCCTTATTATCTCGCAAATGCTCTGCGTGAAACCAAAGTGCCGAATGTGGTGACTGCCGTTTTGGCTAGCTACCGGGGATATGATACTTTAGGAGAAACCACGGTTATTTTTACTGCAGGTATTGGTGTGTTGATGCTGTTGTCTCGGCGCCGCCGCATCAAGCCGCTTAATAACGAGTCTGAATAAGGGTTTCTATGAAGCAAAATCCTATCATTCGCATTATAGTAAAGCTTCTTGTGCCATTCATTGTTTTGTTTGCGCTATATGTCCAACTCCATGGCGATCTTGGGCCTGGGGGAGGATTCCAAGCCGGGGTTATCATGGCTGGTGTAGTTGTGATCTATAGTTTAATTTTCGGTTCAACCGCGGCAGAAAAACTTATTTCATTTTCTATTATCAGATCACTGATCCCTATTGGTGTTCTTATCTATGTGGGAGTAGGCCTTTTTAGCTTAATAAAGGGAAATAACTATCTTGACTACAGTGCTCTGCATGCCGAAGCTGCCGTAGGGCAGCATATGGGTATTTTTGTTGTGGAGTTGGCCGTTTTTGTAACGGTCTTTGCAACGATGACGGCCATATTTTATGCTTTTGTAGAACGGCAGAGGCAAAATGAGGAGGATCCCGAATGACAGGAAGCCAAATCCTTCTCCAACTTAATTATTGGCTCATTATTATTGTGATGATGATGGGTTTTTATGTCGTTTTGACTCATGAAAATATGATTAAAAAACTGATTGGCTTGGGAGTATTCCAGACCTCAGTTTACTTCCTTTATATTGTTCCGGGTAAAGTAATTGGTGGAACGGCTCCTATCATCGCTTCAGGTTATCAAGTTTATTCCAATCCCTTGCCGCATGTTCTTATTCTCACGGCTATTGTTGTTGGTGTCGCCACATTGGCATTAGGACTTGCCCTCGTTATCAGAATTAATGAAGCTTATGGAACAATAGAAGAAGATGATCTTTATGGGCGTGGTGAATGGCATCAATAGCACCGCATTTCTCAGTTCTATGCGTTGTTATTCCATTATTCGGTGCGCTTTTATGCGCCATTATCAGGAATAGTCGAGCGGCTTGGCTGCTTGCTGTATGCAGCGCCTTATGTAGTTTTCTATGCGCTATATTCCTGCTTATTCATGTAAAAAATGGAGTGGTGTCCTATGCGATTGGTGGATGGCAACCACCTATAGGTATAGAGTATAGGGTAGATAGTTTTAATGCCTATGTTTTAGCGTTAATTTCGGCGGTTGGCTGTTTATCAATCCTATATGCGCATAATGCGATAAGTGAAGTCTCGCCGCAAAATAGATCTTGGTACTTTTCCATGATGTTACTGTGCCTGACCGGTGTTATGGGCATGGCGGCAACGGGTGATGCATTTAATTTATTTGTCTTTATGGAAATTGCCGCTCTGTCTTCATATGTTTTGATCGCATTGGGAAAACAGCGAGAAGCCTTGGTTGCTGCCTACCAATATTTGATTGTGGGCACTATAGGGGCCACTTTCTATATTATTGGGATAGGTTTTTTATATGTAAGTACGGGCACCCTGAATATTGCGGATCTTGCATTGCGCATTACGCCGATAAAAACGACGATTCCCGTGCTTACAGGGATAGGATTTCTTATTACGGGTCTATCTATAAAGGCAGCGATTTTCCCTCTGCATGCATGGCTTCCCAACGCGTATAGATTTGCGCCGGTACCGGCCAGCGCGCTCTTGTCAGGAACGGCAACAAAAGTCGCTCTCTATATTTTATTAAGATTTATTTTTGGCGTTCTGGGGGCACAGTTCTTATTGGGAACATTTGGTTTTTATGAGGTTATGGTTACATTCTCTCTTGGTGCTATTTTATGTGGATCAATTGTTGCTGTTTTTCAGAAGAATTTACGAAGGATGCTTGCCTATTCAAGCGTAGCACAAGTGGGTTATATAACTTTGGGCGTTGCCCTAGCTAATGAAAATGGTCTAACGGGATCGCTTATACATATCGTCGGCCATGGCATAACCAAAGCGGGACTGTTTTTTGTTGCGGGCAGTCTTTTGGCCAGATTGGGATCTGACCACATAGCGGATTTAGCTGGGGCAGGGCGCCGTATGCCATGGACTGTAGGAAGTTTTATTGTTCTTAGTCTTAGTATGGTGGGTCTTCCCGGTACGGTCGGCTTTCTGGGTAAATGGTATATTGCTTTTGCAGCCGTCGAGCACGGATCTTGGTGGCTCGCCATTATAGTTATTATAACTTCTTTATTTGCTCTTATTTATATGGGGCGCTTTATCGAGATGGCTTATTTTTCCTCACGCAATGAGGAAAAAATGAAATTTCTGGCAAATCCTATGTCTTGGAACATGGGATTGTCGGTTGCGATTGTGACCGGCCTATGCGTTTGGTTGGGAATAGATACAGAAGTTCTTATAGATAAAGCTCGTGCGGCAGCGCTGCTTCTTATGGGAGCAAACTTATAATGGATGAAGCCATCCTGGCGTTGGTTACTCCTCTTGTAGGAGCATTAGCAATTTTATGCCTATCATCTTGGCCCAATCTTCGTGAAGCGGCTACTCTATTAAGTGTTAGCTCCTTGCTTTTTATTCTCGGCTTGATGCTGCAAAATATTCTTGATGGGAAAACTCATGATATAACACTTTTGCAATTTGCGCCGGGGTTAAGTCTCGCTTTCAAAGTCGAGCCATTTGGCATGATGTTTGCTCTGCTTGCGGGTAGTCTATGGATGATTAACTCCATCTATTCCATCGGATACGTGCGTCGTAACGTATTACCGCGACAGACTTCTTTTTATTTATGGTTTGCTGTTTCGCTTAGCGCGACTATGGGAATAGCTTTTGCCGGAAACCTTTTCACCTTATTTCTATTTTATGAAGCTTTAACCCTTTCTACCTACCCATTGGTGGTTCATGGAAAAACAAACTCGGATAAAGCAGCTGGCCGCGTTTACTTAGGACTCCTTTTGGGAACATCGATTAGCTTGTTTCTTATCGGGATTCTTTGGACCTGGAATATAGCTGGGACTTTAGATTTCCAGCTTGGGGGAATTCTTAAAGATAAAATCAGTCCCGGTATGATAGGGATGCTCCTAGCTTTATTTACTTTTGGCCTTGGTAAGGTGGCTCTTATGCCGATTCATCGATGGCTGCCGGCCGCGATGGTGGCCCCGGCACCGGTAAGTGCCTTGTTGCACGCCGTTGCAGTCGTCAAAGCCGGCGTTTTTTCTCTCGTCAAAATTTTGGTTTATATTTTTGGCATTGATTTTTTGTCGCAATCTAGCAGCGATAATTGGTTAATTTATGTTGCAGCATTTTCTATGATCGCAGCGGGGATCATCGCCCTATATCAAGATGATCTTAAGCGCCGTTTAGCCTATTCGACGATTAGTCAACTGGCGTATGTCGTTTTGGCAGCAGCTTTGGCTCATCCCATAGCCTTGATAGGTGCAATGTTTCAGATCATTGGGCATGCGCTAGGCAAGATTATTCTCTTTTTCGCGGCGGGGTCGATTTATACGGTATCGGGCTTCACAAAGGTCAGTCAGCTGGATGGAATTGGTCGACGTATGCCTTGGACGATGGCAGCATTCACGATCGGTGCTATCTGTATTGTTGGTTTACCGGGGACAATAGGATTTTGGGGCAAGTGGTACATGTTTCAAGGTGCAGCAGTCTCGATCCAACAATTATTTATCATTGGAGTTTTACTCACGAGTACGATTGTTAGCGCAGCTTATCTTATGCCTATTATTTATGTAGCTTTTTTCAAATCAGAATTATCGCCGCCACCTTCTCACGGAGAAGCGCCATGGCCGATGGTTGCTGCCATAATGATTACGGCTGCGACGGCTATTATGCTGTTCTTTGCCGTGGAATGGCCGTACCGGCTTATCTCTCTCCTGAAGCCATTACTATGATTTCTGCCTTAGCTTATCTTTCGCCAGCCTTGGTTTTGTATCTGTGTGGTTTTATTTTATCTATTGCTCCAAAGCGTTTGGCATCGGCTGTCTGGTTATGCACACCAGTACTGGTTTTACTAGTCGTCTTGTTCGCAACTCAGCCCCATCCTGCCGTTATTGTTCTTGGCTTTTCTTTATTGCCGCAACAACACGACAGCCTTAGTCATGCCTTTGGCTTAGTGCTAACAGTTATGCTGATCATGGGCGCAATTTATGCGGCTCCTCAAAAAAGCACATCAGAAAGAACGGCTGTTTTCCTATATGCGGGATCCGCCTTAGGTGTAATTTCTGCCGGCGACTGGATCAGCTTATTTTTCTTCTGGGAAATTATGGCGGTTGCATCAACTGTAATCATATGGAGCGCCACTAGCGCAGGGTCGCTGCAGGCGGGATTTCGCTATCTGCTTTTTCATCTTAGCGGAGGGGTACTTCTCCTTGCCGGTATCGCGGGGGAATTCGCAACGACGGGTCAAATCCAGATTACGCATCTTAGTCCAGAATCTCCCAGTTTCTGGCTTATTCTTATAGGCGTACTCGTAAATGTTGGAGCATTTCCTTTGGGTGCCTGGCTGCCGGATGCTTACCCCCAAGCCTCATGGAGCGGTTCAGTATTTTTATCCATGATTACGACAAAAGTAGGCATCTATCTTTTGCTACGAAACTTTTCTGGGATGGAACTTCTTATTTGGGTTGGGCTTGTAACGGCGATTCATGGATTGCTTTATGCGTTATTCCAAACCGACTTCAGGCGTTTTCTTTCTTATATTTTGTTATCTCAACTTGGCATCATGATATGCGGGATTGGCCTCGGCACAGAAATGGCGCAGCAGGGGGTCATCGCTCACGCCTTAGGTAGCATTATCTATATGGCAGTTCTCTTTATGGTGGCG
>Ga0075163_10014737_pt1 | contig 10071 bp, 11 predicted proteins | sample JI1023141ADNA_FD_71478 | JGI IMG/M metagenome (GOLD analysis project Ga0075163, IMG submission 71478) | Wastewater effluent complex algal communities from Wisconsin, to seasonally profile nutrient transformation and Carbon sequestration -... | ecosystem: Engineered > WWTP > Effluent > Algae... | reverse complement strand
GGGCCGCTACCGGGTCGGCGTGACCCAGTTCGGCATCGCGCTGTCGGGCGAGATCCTGCTGTTCACGCCCAAGCCCGTGGGCGCCAGCTGCGACACAGGCCGCAGCTTCGGCCTGCTGGAGGCCGGCAAGACGGTGTTCCCGGTCAAGACGCCCTTTGCGGCGCGCCTGGCCGAGGCCAACCCGGCCCTCGACCCCTCCGCCCGCAGCATGAACCGCGAGCCCTTCAGCGCCTGGCTGGTGGTGCTTCAACCCAGCGGCGAGATCCCGCCTGGCGTGCTGCTGCCGTGGCCGGAAGCCCGGCCGGAAATCGAGAAGATCATGGAGCGCTACGCCTTCCGGGATCTGGCCGACTTCTCGGCGCCGCTCTTCCACGAGGACAACCGTGATTTCTGAGGCGCCGGCGTTCCCGGCCAACAAGCTGGCGATTCTGGTGTGGGCCGCCGACCCGGGCCGGCCTGAACTCTGCGCGACGCCCTTCTACTTCGCCGCTGCGGCCGCGGCGATGGACGTGGAGGTGGAGATGTACTTCACCGCCCGCTCGGTCGAGCTGCTCCGCCAGGGCGTCGCCGAAACCCTGCAGGCCGCCGCGGGCAGCGGCAAGTCGGTGGCGGATTTCCGCCGCGAGGCCGTCGGCTTCGGCGCAAAGCTGTTCGCCTGCCCGACGGCCCTGGCGAGCCACGGCGTGGGCGAGGGTGAGCTGATACCGGGCCTCGCCGGCCACGCCGGCGCGGCAGCCTTCATCGGGCGAACCCTCGACCCGGCCTGGCGAACCCTCAGCTTCTAGACCCGCCCACCAGATCAGATTGAAAACGGCCGTTGGACGCGCCTGATGGCGCGTCCGGGTTCAGCCTTCGGTTTTCTCTTCGGTCTTCTTCGCGCGCCGGCTGCGGGGCTTCTTGGGCGCAGCGTCTGCAGGCGCTTCGGCCGCCACGACAGGAGCCTCGGCTGCTTCCGGCTTCTTGTCGGCCTTCTTGCGGCTGCTGCGGGCCTTTTTGGGTGCGGCAGCGGGAGCTTCGGCTGGCGGCGCTTCAAACGCAGGCTCGGCAACGGGCGCGGCGGTGTCGGCGGTCGGCGTCTCCTCGACCTTGGCGGAGCGCCGCCCCTTGCGGCGCCTCTCCTGCTTGGCGGGCTCGGCTTCGGGTTCGACTTTGGCTTCGGCTGCCGGTGCAGCTTCGAAGACCGGCTCGATCGGGGCTTCGGCAGCAAGTTCGGGTGCCGATGCGGCCTTGCGGCCACCGCGGCCGTTCCGCCGCGACGGGCGACGGCCTTCTGCGGGTGGCGCCTCAAAAGACGGCTCTTCCGCGGCAGCGGGTTCGACGGCCATCGGTTCGACCTTCGCCGGGCCGCCGGCACGGGTCACGAAGGTGCCGGATTTCTCGTCCCGGCCCACCTCCAGCAGCCCGCGGGCCTGGGCCTCGTCGAGCAGGTTGCCGAAGGCCTTGAAGCCGTAGTACGACTCGTTGAAGCCCGGCTGGCGGCGCTTGATGGCGTCCTTCAGCATCGAGGCCCAGATCTTGCCTGTGTCGCCCCGTTCGGCGATCAGCGCGTCGCAGGTCTCGATCGCCATCGTGACGGCGCGGGTGCGGCGGCTGTCGAGCTCTTCGCGGCGGCGGCGTTCTTCTTCGGGGCTGCGGCGCGGCGCCGGGGCCTGGGCCTCACGGGGCTCGGGGCGGGCCGACGAGTGGCGGGTCTCGCGCACCAGGTCGTCGTAAAAGATGAACTCGTCGCAGTTGGCGATGAGCAGGTCGGAGGTGGATTGCTTCACCCCGACGCCGATCACCTGCTTGGCGTTTTCGCGCAGCTTGGAGACCAGCGGCGAAAAGTCGGAGTCGCCGCTGATGATCACGAAGGTATCCACGTGGCTCTTGGTGTAGCAGAGGTCGAGGGCGTCGACCACCAGCCGGATGTCGGCCGAGTTCTTGCCGGACTGGCGCACGTGGGGGATCTCGATCAGCTCGAAGTTGGCCTCGTGCATCGCCGCCTTGAAGCCCTTGTAGCGATCCCAGTCGCAGTAGGCCTTCTTGACCACGATGCTGCCCTTCAGCAGCAGGCGTTCGAGCACCAGCTTGATGTCGAATTTTTCGTACTTGGCGTCGCGCACGCCGAGGGCGACGTTCTCGAAATCGCAGAACAGGGCCATGCTGATGCTGTCGGGGCTAGAGGCCATGGGCTTCTCCGGTTGGGGGCGATGACGCGAGTTTAAGCCCGCTCAGACCTTCTTGACGAACTCGGACTTCAGCCCCATCGAGCCGAAACCGTCGATCTTGCAGTCGATGTCGTGGTCGCCATCGACGAGGCGGATGTTCTTGACCTTGGTGCCGACCTTCACCACCGACGACGAACCCTTCACCTTCAAATCCTTGACCACCGTGACGGTGTCGCCATCCTGCAGCACGTTGCCGACCGCATCGCGGATCACCTTGACGTCCTCGGCCGCGGACGCCGCCACCTTGGGCCACTCGTGGGCGCATTCGGGGCAGACGTAATTGTCGCCGTCCTCGTAGGTAAATTCGGACGAACACTGGGGGCACTTGGGCAGGCTGCTCATGGGGATTCCTTTGGCGGTGATTCGGTTACGGGCGCGACGATAACCCACAAGCGGCGTGGGGGCATAATTTTGCCGGCAGAAAGTTCAACCTAGAAACGGCAGTTGGACGCGCTTGCTGGTGCGTCTGGGCGGGTGTCTGGCGCGAAGCGACAACGCGGCAGGCTCATGCCTGCAAGGCGGAGCGACAAAGCCAGGCGCACGTCCAGGCGTGCCAGCGGGCGCGTAGCGCTGTCATCCTCCGGGTGAGCGTCGGCGAAGGTACGAAAGCGGGTGCTCATGCGACCCTTGAGGTTACGGAAAGCGGTCAACTGCCGTTTCTAGGTTCAACCGCCGGCCCCGCTGCGGCGGCTCGCCAGCCAGCCGAACAGGGACAACAGCGCCAGCCCGCTGCCGATCAGCACGATGCCGGCCACCTCGCTCAGTTTGAAGGCCTCGCCCAGCGTGAGGCGCGACGACAGGATCGCCACCACCGGCGTGCCGAGCACCGACAGGCTGGCCTCCCAGGCCGGCACGCGGCTGAGGATCCAGCCCCACAGCCACCAGCACATGGCCACGCTGGCCACCGACAAGAAGCTGAGCATCAGCAGGTAATCGGGTGTCCAGACCGTGGGCTGGCCCGGCGCCAGCTCCATCATCAGCAGCAGCGGGACCGCGCCGAAGATCATCTGCCACATGGTGAGCACCAGCAGGTCGACCCGGTGGGCCTGGCGCAGGCGCTTGGTGAGGATGGTCCCGACCGCCCAGCACAGGGCCGCCGACAGGCCCAGCAGCTTGCTGACCAGGCTGGTCTGCATGTTCCACGGCTCGATGATCAGCAGCAGCCCGCCGAGGGTGCTCGCCGCCGCCAGCCACTGGCGGCCCTGGACGCGCTCGCCGAGCAGCGGCCACGACATCAGCAGGGTCCAGATCGGCATCGTGAAGATCAGCACCGAGGTCTTGCCCGGCCCGCCCTCGACCAGCGCGGAGGTTTGCAGGATCGTGAATCCGGACACCTGGATCAGTCCCAGCAGCAGCGTCATCCGCGGCGCCACCAGGGCCATCGAACGCCCGCTGAGGCGCACCGCCAGCACCAGCGCCAGTGCGCCGCCCACCGCCCGCTGGGCCGCCAGCGAGAAAGGCGAGGCGTATTCCAGCGCCTGCTTGACCAGCACCCAGGTGTAACCCCAGGTGCACGACAGCACGACGAGGGCCAGCGCCGGCAGCCAGCGTTTCAGACCGGGAAGCTCGCTCATGGGCGGACGCCTCACCTCATCAGGCTGACGATCAGCGGCGTGGTGAGCGCCGACAGCATCGTGGACAGGATCAGGCTGCCCGCCACCGGGCCTTCAAGCACCTTGAAGTGGCGCGCCATCAGATACACGTTGGCCCCCACCGCCAGCGACGCCAGCAACACCACCACCTGGGTTTCGAGGGGCGGCAGCCCGAGCAGCCGGGCCAGCAGCCACACCACCAGCGGCTGCACCACCAGCTTGACCGCGGTGATCACCACACTGATCTGCCAGCCTTCGCGGATGCCGTATTCGGCCAGGCCCATGCCGAGCACGATCATCGCCAGCGGCGCCGCGGCGGTGGCCACCATCGCCAGCGGCTGGTCGATGAGTTCGGGCACCGGCAGGCCGGTGAGGCCGAACAGGGTGCCCGACAGGATGCTCGCGACGATCGGCGTCGTCAGCACCGCCTTCAGCGTCTTGACGAAGCCGTGGGCGGTGAAACTGCCGTGCCGCGCCCACTCCACCGACACGGTGACCAGAGTCCACAGGGTGAGCGAGTTGAACACCAGCACCAGCGCCACCGACGGCAGCGCCGCCTCGCCCAGCGCCACCTTGGCCAGCGGGATGCCCAGCAGCACGTTGTTGGAGAACACCCCGCCCAGCCCGAACAGCGACTGCCCCGCCCCATCCAGCCCGAAGCACTTCCAGGCCACCAGGCGGCCGAGGACGAAGACGATCAGGCAGCTGCCGAAGAAGGCCATCAGGAGGCGCGCATCCACCGGCGGCAGCCGCGACAGGTCGCTCATCATGCGGAACAGCATCGCCGGCATCGCCACCGAGAAGACGAAGCGCGACAGGTTGTCCGACATGGCGGTCGGCCAGCCGGAAAAGCGCATCAGCCCGTAGCCGACAAAAACCAGCGCGAACAGCGGTGCAGCCAGGGAAAGCTGGTGAAGAAAGGACGACATCGAAGAAAATCAGGGGCTTGCGATCAGCAGGAGGGTGCAGGATAGCCGAAGCACCGCCCGGCCGCTGTCCGCATTAGCCCTGATCCCCGGCCATTCAGGCACTAATCGGCCGCCTCGGCGGGCGGGGCGGCCTTCAGGACTTCCGCCAGGGTCGTGATGCCGGCAGCCACCTTCAAGGCCCCCGACAGGCGCAGCGGCTTCATGCCCTCGCGGATGGCCTGCTCGCGCACCCGGGCCAGATCGATCTCGCCGCCCGTCGTTTTTTTGAGCTCGGGGGACATCAGCAGGATCTCGTACAGGCCGATCCGCCCCATGTAGCCGGTCATGCGGCACTCGATGCAGCCCACCGGCCGGTGGAAAACCTTGGGCCGCGGCGCCTTCCAGGGGGTGACCAGGTGATCCCAGATCGCCTCCTCGTCGGGCGTCGGCGGGTGGGCCTCCTTGCAATGGGGGCACAGGATGCGCACCAGGCGCTGGGCCATGATGCCGAGCACGGTGGCATTCAGCAGGTAGGCCGGCACGCCCAGGTCGAGCATCCGGGTGAGCGCGGCCGGGGCGTCGTTGGTGTGCAGCGTGGACAGCACCAGGTGCCCGGTGAGCGCCGCCTGGATCGCCATCTCGGCGGTCTGCAGGTCGCGGATCTCGCCCACCATGATGATGTCCGGGTCCTGCCGCATCAGCGCCCGCACGCCCTCGGCGAAGCCCAGGTCGATGGCCTGGTGCACCTGCATCTGGTTGAAGGCCGGCTCGACCATCTCGATCGGATCTTCGATGGTGCACACGTTCACCTCGGGGGTGGCGAGCTGCTTGAGGGTCGAATACAGCGTGGTCGTCTTGCCCGAACCGGTCGGCCCGGTGACCAGGATGATGCCGTTGGGCCGCCCCGAGATCGAATGCCAGCGGGCTTCGTCCTGCTCGGAGAAGCCCAGCTCGGCCATGTTGCGCACCAGCACCTCGGGGTCGAAGATGCGCATCACCAGCTTCTCGCCGAAGGCGGTGGGCAGCGTCGACAGGCGCAGCTCGACCTCCTTGCCGCTGGCCACGCGGGTCTTGATGCGGCCGTCCTGGGGGCGGCGCTTCTCGACCACGTCCATCCGGCCGAGGATCTTGATGCGGCTGGTCATCGCCGTGAGCACGCTCATCGGCATCTGGTACACCTGGTGCAGCACCCCGTCGATGCGGAAACGCACCAGGCCCATGTCACGCCGCGGCTCGATGTGGATGTCGCTGGCGCGCTGCTCGAAGGCGTACTGCCACAGCCAGTCGACGATGTTGACGATGTGCCGGTCGTTGGCGTCGAACTGGCGGTTGCCCTGGCCCAGGTCCACCAGCTGCTCGAAGGACGTCGCGCCGATGCCGTGGGCGCCGCTCGTCTGGGCCGCCTTCTTGACCGAGCGGGCCAGGTTGTAGAACTCGACCAGGTAGCGCGCCACGTCGGCGGGGCTCGCCACCACGCGGCGGATCTCCTTTTTCAGGATGCCGGCGACTTCCTTCTCCCATTCCCGCAGGAATGGCTGGGTCGTCGCCACCACCACCTCGCGCAGGCCGACCTGGATCGGCAGCACCCCGAACCGGGTGGCGTAGGCCGACGACATCACGCCGGTCACCGCCGCAAAGTCGATCTTGAGCGGGTCGATGCGCAGGTAATCCAGCTCGACGCGCCCGGCCAGCCATTCGGTCAGCTCCTCGAGCCCCAGCAGCCGATGGGGCGGCTGCAGCGAATGCCACTTCTGGCCGGCAATCACCGCCAGCGGATGGGCTTCGCCGGCCTTCCGGCGCTGGGCAAGCAGCAGGGCATCGGCGTCGGCCCGCGCCACCAGCCCGTCGGCGACCAGCACATCGAGAATCTCGGCCAGACTCAGCCGGTGTTCGTGGGTGGCAAAGGAGGTTTGGCTGGACATGAAGGGCATCGCTCGGCAGAACGGGCAGCGCCGAAACAGCACTTCCCGCCCGAATACTACCCAGTCCGCCGGCTTTTATCCCGGCTTTGATGGCACCGGCGCGCGCTCAGCGCCGCATCTCGCCCGACGGGCCGTAAGCGCCACCGAAACCATGCCCCTTGTCCGGGCCCCGCTGCGGCTCCCGGCCCTGGCCGCGCTCCGGGCCACGGTCGGGCCGGGCTTCCTGGCCACGGGGCGGAGGCATTCCGCCCGGCCCCATCGGACCCTGCGGCCGCGGCGGTGGTGCAACGCCCGGCGCCATCTGCGGGCCACCTCCATGGCCAGGACCGAAGGAAGGCCCGCGCTCGAAACCGCGATCCGGCCGGCGATCGGGTTGGCGCTCATGCCAGCGCTCGTAGCCAGGTTCAAAACCCGGCCGCGGCGGTGGAGGGCGCTGAATGATCACGGGGGGCGGCGAGCGCTGGATGATGACCGGCGGCGGCGTGTACCCGCGCTGGATGATCACCGTGCCGTTACCGGGGTAGCCGTAGCCCGGGTAGGGCGCGGGGTACGGCGCCGGGTAGGCGGGCGGATAGGAATTCGGGTACGGGCCCGGGTCGACGGGGGCCATCACGCAACCGGCGAGCGATGTGGTGGCAAACAGGACGGCAAGCAGGCGTTTCATGACGCACTCCGGAGCGGACGTTGCCCATTTAACGCCGGGCACTCCGTTTGGTCGCAAAAAAAATCTCTCGAAATGTTGCCGACCCCCTTGGCATAGGTGTATGGACATACATTACAATGACAGCGTCACTCAACCAGCGGAGCCCATACCATGAAGACCATCCTGTCCTTCCTCGCCCTCGGCATCTTCGGCATCAACATCGCATTTGCCGCCGTCAACCTCAACACCGCCACCGCCAGCGACCTCGACGGCATCAAGGGCATCGGCCCATCCAAGGCCAAGGCGATCATCGATTACCGCAGCAAGAACGGCCCCTTCAAGACCGTCGAAGACCTCAAGAACGTCAAGGGCTTCGGCGAAAAGAGCATCACCAAGCTGAAGGGCGAACTGACCGTCAGTGGCACGGAAACCGCCAAGAAATAAGGCACCCGGTCAGCCGCCTCACCAGCCCCGCGCGGCCCCCTGCCGCGTGGGGGCACATGACGAGAAGCGCGAACGGCGCTAAGGTTGCGACAGGCACAGCCCTGTGCTTTCACTCGGGCCAGGACAGCCTCGCCCCGTTCACCAGACCGACGGAGAACACCATGCCGCGCCATCCCGATCGCCGCTCCGCACGGCCCACCGCCCTGCGGATTGCTCTATTCCTTTCGCTGTCCGTGTCCCTGTCGGCCTGTGGCCTGGGTGACAGCGGGAGCGCAGCCGTCACCGCTGCCAAGCTCAAGGCCAGCGAAGCCGAGAGCGCCCGGGCGACAAAGGAAAAACTGGAACAACAGATCGCCGACAGCCAGCAACAGGCTGCCCAACGCCAGAAGGAAATCGAAGCCGCGACCCGCTGAGGGCAGGCCGGCGTCTTACCGCTAAGGGCCAGGCCCGGACACACTGCACCGCCGGGCGAGCCCCTTCCTCAAGGCAATCACCGCCCGGAGTGCCCCGAGCCGATCGTGTGTATCAGCCCTTGATCACCGTCTCGAGAGCTGCCAGGCACAGCGCAACATTGGCCGGACGGCTCGAATGGCCCATCAGGCCGATCCGCCACACCTTGCCGGCCAAGGCCCCCAGGCCGGCACCGATCTCCAGCCCGAACTCCTGCAGAAGGCGCGTCCGCGCCGCCGCTTCATCCACGCCCTCGGGCACCCACACCGAGTTGAGCTGCGGCAGGCGGGCGTCCTCGGTCACCACGAAGCGCATGCCGAGGGCTTCCAGACCGGCGCGCAGGCGCAGATGGTTGTCCCGGTGGCGTGCCCAGGCGGCCTCCAGGCCTTCTTCCGCAAGGATCACCAGCGATTCGTGGAGGCCATAGAGCGGGTTTACCGGCGCCGTGTGGTGATAAGTGCGCTTCGCGCCGCTCCAGTAGCCCAGCACCAGGCCGAGATCCTGAAACCAGCTCGGGCAGGCGTTCTTGCGGCCTTTGATGCGCGCCACCGCCGCTTCCGAAAAACTCACCGGCGACAGGCCCGGGGTGCACGACAGGCATTTCTGGCTGCCGGAATAGGCCGCGTCGATGCCCCACTCGTCGAGCAAAACCGGCACACCACCCAGTGAAGTCACGCAGTCCATGATCGTCAGGGCACCGTGGCGCCGGGCGATCGCCGCCAGCGCAGCCGCATCGGAGAGGGCGCCGGTGGAGGTTTCGGCGTGCACGAAGGCCAGCAGGGCCGCATCGGGATTGGCTGCAAACGCCTCCTCGACCTTGGCCGGATCAACCGGCGCGCCCCACGGGTCCTCAACGATCACCGCCACGCCACCAAGGCGACCGACGTTTTCGGCCATGCGACCACCGAACACACCATTCACGCAGACGATGACCTTGTCGCCCGGGCTCACCAGATTGACGAAACAGGTCTCCATGCCCAGCGAACCGGGGCCGGAAACCGGAAAGGTCAGCTCGTTGCGGGTCTGGAAGGCGTAGCGCAGGAGGGTCTTGAGCTCATCCATCATCCCGACGAAAGCCGGATCCAGGTGGCCGACGGTCGGCCGGGCCAGCGCCGACAGCACCCGCGGCGGCACATCGGAAGGCCCGGGCCCCATCAGGGTTCGCACCGGCGGCTGAAAGGATCGGATTTCGGGTCTGTCGATGCTCATGGGGTCTCCTGATTGTCTGTTGGGTCGCTGGAACAGGCGCGCTATTGCGGACGGCCAGTGGTGGCGATCATGCGGATGACGCGCACCGTATCGACGTCCGAGGCACGGTACGCCGATTTGACGAACTCCGAAACCTGGACGCTTTCCCCTTCTGCCAGACCTTCGGACAAGGTGGTCTCGTAGGTGAAACGCAGGCACAGCTGTTCGCCATCGGGCTGTTCGAGACGGATCGTCAGACGACCCCCTGCATGCTCCGCCGTCGCTGCGGATTCGAAGCACACCCATTCCTGATGTCTGAAAGTCACGGTATCGAGAATGCGCGCGCTGCCGAAGTGGAGTTCCCGCGTCACCCGGCCTGATGACTCCTGGGTGAGCACGCAGCGGTCCAGACCAGGCAGGAAGGCGACGGGTTCGTGCACCCGGTACATCAGACCGGCCCAGACCTGTTCCGGACTCAGGATGGCGGCACGAGGATCGGTGGGGTCGTTGATCTCGACGAGGTGTTCGAAATACAAGGCTTGCTCCGCAGGTAAGCAGCACAGTGTATCGGTTCTTGCAGCCTGCCGTCAGCTCTTGAGGCGTCTGATCTTGCGGGAACCCGTGAAGACAAGCCGCTGGCGACTCAAGCTGCCGGAAGCGGCCCGGGCTTGGCGGGCAGGCTTGTGGTTTGTTGTTCTTGTTTTTCTTTAAATATAT
>Ga0075163_10014735_pt1 | contig 10072 bp, 10 predicted proteins | sample JI1023141ADNA_FD_71478 | JGI IMG/M metagenome (GOLD analysis project Ga0075163, IMG submission 71478) | Wastewater effluent complex algal communities from Wisconsin, to seasonally profile nutrient transformation and Carbon sequestration -... | ecosystem: Engineered > WWTP > Effluent > Algae... | reverse complement strand
TGTCGCCCGACTTTGCCGATCGCGTTGTCGCGGCGGCAACACATCGGCCGCAGCCGCTGCCGACACCGGTTCTCTCGCGGAGCGGCAAGCGTGCCCGATGGATTCGCGGGCATCGAGTCGTGATCGGCGTCGTGGCACTTGGCCTGATGAGCGCCGGAGCCGCAGCGACTGCCATCTTCGGGGATGTTGCGCAGACAATTCCGGTCATTGGTCCGCTGATCGCGCGCGTTGTGCCGGCAAAGCCCGAGCGCAAAGCGGCATTGGCAGCAAAACCCAAGCCGAAGCCGGACGAGAGTGTCGGGCCGGGAGCGGACGAGGCTGCATCCATTGCGCCCGCGCCGCCGCTCGTTTCTCCCGAGCACATTGGCATGCGCCGAGAAATGCGCCGCGAGTTCGCGGCAGAACGGATCGCGGACAGGCTTCAGCAGCGGGCTGATCGGCGCGAGGCGCTCGGCCTCCCGCCGCGACCGGTTCGGCGCGCCGAGGCTCGGGCTGTGCTGCGGCGCATTCCGCCAGCCGATCGCGCAGCCATTGTGCAACGGGTCCGGGAGATTCGGCAGGAGCGGCATGCAACTGCGCTTGGGCAGGCCGATACTGCCGACCTGGCTCCGGCAACTGACGCCGTCTCTGCGACACAGGGAGAGCCGGCTGGAGCGCTATCGCCCGAGACTCAGTTATCCGATTCGGCAGCAACTCCGCGGGAAGCTGCCGAAATTCAACCGGAGCGGACCGAACAGCTTCGCCGCTTGCGTGCGCTGCGCGAGCTGCAACGACAGCGCCGGGAACTGCGTCGTCAGCGATTGCAGCAGTGAACGAAGGGTTTTCCGGCGTCATGCGTTGAAGGCAGGTGAGCCGGTCGGCTCCTTCAATTGCTACTGGAGAATGTCATGATAAAAACCCTCATTGTCCCTGCTCTTGCAGCGGTGCTTGCCGTTCCGGCGTTTGCAGAACCTGTGACCAAGACGGTCACGATCGATCGTCCCAATTATGACGGCACCCGCACGATTGTGCGCGACAAGGACGCCGGCACGCTTTCGCGCGATACGCAGGTCACCCGCGCGAGCGATGGAGCCACAGCGTCGCGCGAATATGATCGCACCCGCACACCGGACGGCTTTACGGCATCAGGATCATCGACAAATTTCAAGGGCGAGACCCGAAGCTTCGAACGCTCCCGCACGCGGACCGACACCGGGTCAATGAGCAACGGAACCTATACGACGCGGGATGGCGAAACCTACACGACGTCGGGGAGTCGCAACCGTACGGAAACCGGCTACACCGCCAACCAGAACATCAAGGACAGCGCAGGGACGACCGTCTTCAACCGCAACGTCAATGCATCGCGTTCGAACGGTCAGGTTACGCGTTCCGTCAATGTGACGCGCGCGGAGGGCTTTCACCCGCCGCGTCGTCCCCAGGCAGGCCGCCGGCATCGCGGCGGCAACTGAGGCGATCACCCCATAACCGGCCTGGCGAGCGACCCCGAACTGGGCCGGTATCATTGCCGCGCAACGGCAATGCTCCTTCGGGCGCATGTCGCGGGAAACCGGGCATGCGCCCGATTTTGCCCGAGGCCTTTCGTGTCCGCGTCCGTTGCAATATCGTGAACAATGAATTGACTTAGACCAGGATTAAACCCGATGAGATATTTGCTGATTGTTAAGAATTTCAACTACATTCTGTAACCATAAGATAGTGGAAGGCAGGCGGAATGTTGGCGAGGCTATTGTTCATTGTTGCGATTTTTTCGCTTCAATCCCCCGCATTTTCGCAACAGGCCGGGCGGCGCGTTGCTCTGGTGATTGCCAATGGCAATTACGCAAACACCAATCGACTCGACAATCCGCTGAACGATGGCCGCCTGATCGCGGAGTCTCTCCGGAAAACCGGCTTTGCCGTTGTCGACATGAGGTCAGACCAGGGACTGCTCACCTTTCAGCAATCGTTGCGGGACTTCCGTGCCAAGGCGGACGGTGCCGATGTTGCGCTGATCTACTACGCGGGCCACGGCATCGAAGGGCAAGGGAAGAACTGGCTGATTCCAACGGATGCGAAACTTGCGACCGACCGGGACCTCGCCTTCGAGGCGATTGATCTCGATCTTGTCATGCAAACGATTGGCGGCGCAAAAATGCGCGTTGCGATCCTGGATGCATGCCGCAACAACCCGTTCGGCCAGAATTGGCGTGGAGGCACGCGGGCTGTTTCGCGTGGGCTCGCCGGAATTGAAGTCGACAATGTCCTTGTCATTTTTGCCGCTGCGCCCGGCCAGACCGCGGCTGACGGGGATAGCGGAAACAGCCCGTTCGCTGCGTCGCTTGCCAGGCGCCTGCCGGAACCTGGCCTGCCAATCCAGCTTCTCGGCGGCGTTGTGCGCGATGATGTCCTTGCGGCAACCGGGGGCGCCCAGCGGCCCTTCATCAGTGCCAGCGTTACAGGGACGGCCTATTATCTGGTCCCTGCCGGCCAGGCCGCAATGCCCGCGCCGCCTCAGCAGGCCGTCAATCTCGTGACGGCGCAAAGTTCGGTCAACGCGAGCGCAGGTGCGCCAGCCATTGTGCAAAGGTCGCCAGAGTCTTCAGCGCCAGCGCTCAACTGGACCGCACGCCAGGCTGATCTTGCCATGGGGCAGGTCATGGTCATGCGCACTGCCAGTGCTTCGGACTATCTCTATCAGGCCGCTGGCATCTATCCGGCCAGGCGATTGACGGGAGCAGCCCTGCCGACAGCGACCTATATCCGTGTCCAGGTCCGCGATCTGGTGACAGGAGATTCGGCGCAGACAGACAGCACAAGGCATGAGGTGCCCGGAAGCTGGCGACCGGGCCAACCCTTTTTGATGTCTTTCCGCTTGCCGCGAGAGCTGGTCGATTCCGGGCATGCTCTCTCCGTCCGCTTGTGCATGGGGGCTGCAGGAAACTGTGTTTTCAGCCCGGATATTGCCCGGCCTTCGGTGGATGCCGCTGGTGTATCGCCGGCAGCGGCGCGCGCGCCGCTGGTCCGCAAGGCTTTGCGGCGCACGCGCAAGCCCTGAGGGTTGCGCACACTTCGCTCCAACGCTAGAGGCTCGCGGTCCGGCGCTTAGGAGTGTAGCTCAGCTGGTAGAGCATCGGTCTCCAAAACCGAGGGCCGGGGGTTCGAGCCCCTCCACTCCTGCCACCGGACTTGCGCCGCCGGGGAATCGGCTCTAAAGGGCCGCAATCCCGACATCAGGATCATGCTTCCGGAACGCTCCGGGCGCGGGTCTGTGTTGGTCGAAACGAGGATTTTTGCGGAATGGCCAAGGTCAGTCCAGGTGAGTTTATCCGGCAGGTCCGGGCAGAGACGGCGCGAGTCGTCTGGCCGTCGAGCCGTGAAACCGTGATGACGACCGTCATGGTCATCATCATGACGACTGTGCTTGGGCTGTTTTTCTTCAGCCTGGACAGTTTTTTCAGCTGGATCGTCCAGTCTCTCCTGAAACTGATCTGACGCGCGCAGGATTGAACGGAAACTCATGTCACGCTGGTACATCATTCACGCTTATTCGGGGTTCGAGAACAAGGTTCGCGACGCGATCATGGCTGACGCGGCACGGCTCGGGCTGGAAGCGCTGGTCGATGCTGTCGAAGTGCCGACCGAAACAGTGACTGAAGTCCGCCGTGGCAAGAAGGTTCAGGCGGAACGCAAATTCTTCCCGGGCTATGTCCTGGCGAAGCTGAACATGAATGACGATGTGTACCACCTCGTCAAGAACCAGCCCAAGGTCACGGGCTTTCTGGGATCGAGCGGCAAGCCGCAGCCGATCAGCGAAGCCGAAGCGGCCCGCATCCTGAATACCAAGGAAGCTGCCGCCGCTGCGCCGAAGACCCGCATTTCCGTCGATTACGAGATTGGCGATCAGGTCAAGGTGCTGGACGGACCGTTTGCCAGCTTCAATGGTCTTGTCGAGGAAATCGACTTCGACAAGAACCGGGTCAAGGTGTCCGTTTCCATCTTCGGTCGTGCTACGCCGGTCGAGCTCGAGTTCGAGCAGGTCGAGCGCGCGAAATAAGTCGGCTCATATGAGCCAGATGACGCAGGACGAGATCGATCGCCGCATTGCGCTGGCGCGCTCGGTCCATGAGTCTATCCCGCCTGAGCGCCTCGTCGAAGGCCTCGCGCAGCTCTTCGATCTCAAATCCGACGGCGCAGTCGATGAGTTCGTCTGTCCGGCGCAGGACGCCACCAACCGAGACCGGATTTTCGGCGGCCAGGTTATTGCCCAGGCGATGATGGCCGCGGCCCGAACAGTCGATCCGGACAAACAGGTCCATTCGCTCCATTCCTATTTCCTGCGCGGTGGACAGGAAACGCTGCCGCTGCATTTTTGCGTCCATCGCGATTTTGATGGCCGCCGGATTTCCAATCGCCGCGTCGTCGTACGACAGGATGGCAAGGTCATCTTCAATCTGACAGCATCGTTCCAGCTGCCCGAACCGGGAGTCTCGCACCAGGTGCCGATGCCGGAGCTTATGCCACCCGAAAAATGCTGGGATTACTGCGATTTTATTGCAGCCGATCCCGATGTACCAGACGCACTGATCAAGCGGATGGCGCGGGCGCGGCCATTCGAGATGCGCGGCTATCGCCCGCCGTCCGGCGCCAAGGCGACGAGCCACTATCAATGGTTCAAGCTGCGCGGCGACATCGGAGACGATCAGCTGCTTCATCGCGCCTTTCTTTGTTTCGCCTCCGACATGGGCCTGTTGTCGACGGCGATGTTGCCGCATGGTTTCAACTGGACCACGCCGGGACTGTTTTCGACCAGCCTTGATCACGCGATGTGGTTCCACAACGATATCCGTGTCGATGAATGGTTCGTCTATGTCATGGAAAGCGACTGGAGCGGGAACGGCCGCGGCATCAATCACGGCTGGATTTACCGCCAGGACGGAACTCTGATTACCTCGGTCGTGCAGGAAGGGCTGCTGCGCTACACACCGACGGCATGAGATTTTCGTTCAATTCCCTTGATTTCGGTGCGGCTTTGGCCTAGGCGCGCCGCTTCTCCAATCCTAGGATTCGGAAGATTTCGTGCGGGAGGGTCGCCTCGGTGGCCTGTCTGACCGCTTAATTTGAGGGCTCGGATGCGTGCATCCTCACCCGATAGAATGAAGGAGCGCCATTCCAATGGCCAAGAAGATCAGCGGCTATATCAAGCTGCAAGTGCCTGCGGGGGCCGCAAACCCGTCGCCGCCAATCGGGCCTGCCCTGGGTCAGCGCGGTGTGAACATCATGGAATTCTGCAAGGCGTTCAATGCCGCGACGAGCGAGCTTGAAAAGAACATGCCGATTCCGACGATCATTACCGTTTATGCGGACAAGAGCTTCTCGTTCGCAACGAAGAGCCCGCCCGCAACCTTCCTGATCAAGAAGGCACTGAACCTCAAGTCCGGTTCGAAGGAGCCGGGCAAGGTGTCGGCTGGCAAGATCAAAAAGTCCCAGCTTGCCGAAATCGCGCAGTTGAAGATGGCCGATCTCAATGCGAACGACATTGATGCCGCAGTCCAGATCATTGCAGGGTCCGCCCGCGCAATGGGCCTCGAAGTGGTGGAGGGCTGAAATCATGACATTCCAGAGCAAGAAGGCGAAGACACTCGCCGGAACGATCGATCGCGAAAAGCTGCACGGTGTTGATGAAGCGATTTCGATCATCAAGGCCAACGCGACCTCGAAGTTCGATGAAACCGTTGAAGTTGCGATCGCCTTGGGTGTCGATCCGCGCCACGCCGACCAGATGGTTCGCGGCGTGGTGACGCTGCCCAAGGGCACCGGCAAGACAGTTCGCGTGGGCGTTTTCGCGCGTGGCGACAAGGCTGAGGAAGCCCGTGCTGCCGGTGCGGACGTGGTTGGCGCAGAAGACCTTCTCGAGATCTGCCAGTCTGGCAAGATCGAGTTCGAGCGCTGCATTGCGACGCCGGACATGATGGGCCTGGTCGGACGTCTCGGCAAGGTGCTTGGTCCCAAAGGGCTGATGCCAAACCCGAAGCTCGGCACCGTCACGCCGAACGTTGGTGAAGCGGTGAAGGCCGCCAAGGGCGGCCAGATCGAGTATCGCGTCGAAAAGGCGGGGATCATTCACGCCGGCATCGGCAAGGCGAGCTTCAAGGCCGAAGACCTGCGCACCAATTTTGATGCGCTCGTCGATGCGGTCGTCAAGTCCAAGCCAACGGGCGCCAAGGGCAAGTATTTGAAGAAGGCTGCACTCAGCTCCACAATGGGGCCTGGCGTGAAGCTTGACGTCGCTGAATTGAGCGCGTCGTAACGTAATTCTGTTCCCCGCCTTGCGCGGGGGCGGAACCGTCCGAGACAGCAGGTGCTCCTGATCCAGTCAGGGGCTTAATGTCCTGCCGAGACGGGGAACGGAATTTTCCGACCATTCCGGTGGTCGCCCTTCCCCTCGGACTCATGCCAAAGGGCGCGCTTGCGTGTCCAGCGGCAAAGCCGCGCTTGTGGATGGTCCACAGGCGCTTGTTGAGGAGAATGGCATGGATCGTGCTCAAAAACCGATAGTGGTCGAAGAGCTGAACCGCACCTTCAACGAGGTCAATGTGGTGGTTGTCACCCGGAACCTCGGCCTGACTGTCGCTCAGTCGACAGCCCTCAGGCTCAAGATGCGCGAAGGCGGAGCGACCTACAAGGTTACGAAGAACAGTCTCGCCAAAATCGCAACCAAGGGCACAGTGTATGAATCGATCAGCGACCTGCTGACCGGTCCTGTCGCGCTGGCCTCCTCCATTGACCCGGTGGCAGCTGCAAAGATTGTCGTCGAGTTTGCCAAGACGAACGACAGGCTCGAAATCGTCGGCGGCGCAATGGGGAGCACAGTCCTTGATGTGAACGGCGTGAAGGCCTTGGCAACAATGCCTTCACTGGATGAACTGCGCGCCAAGATCGTGGGCCTTGTACAGGCACCTGCGACCAAGGTCGTTCAGATCGTTCAGGCTCCGGCTGGCCAATTGGCCCGCGTCTTTGGCGCATATGCCGCCAAGGAAGCTGCGTAACTTTTTGACGCCGCCCCTGCGAAGGCAGGGGCCTCGTCGTGACCCCAAAGGCCCCTGCCTTCGCAGGGGCGATGAATTGAAATTTGGAGACTTAAAATGGCTGATTTGAACAAGATTGTAGAAGACCTTTCCGCCCTGACCGTCATGGAAGCAGCTGAACTTTCGAAGCTGCTTGAAGAAAAGTGGGGCGTTTCGGCTGCTGCTGCTGTCGCTGTTGCAGCACCGGCTGCTGGCGCTGCTGCGCCTGCTGCTGAAGAGCAGACCGAATTCGACGTCATCCTGACCGGCGACGGTGGCAACAAGATCGCCGTCATCAAGGAAGTCCGCGCCATCACAGGCCTGGGCCTCACCGAAGCCAAGGCCGCTGTTGAAGCTGCGCCGAAGGCGATCAAGGAAGGCGTTTCGAAGGACGAAGCCGCCAAGGTCAAGGCCCAGCTCGAAGCTGCTGGTGCAACTGTCGAACTGAAGTAAGCATTTGCTTGTTTGCCCCGGCGCATGTCGGGGTTCGGACAAAAGGGGGAGCGGCTCTGGAAAGAGTCGCTCCCTTTCTTGTTCAACGCCCGTGATCGACAAAGGCCAACCCCCTTTCGACGAAGCCGATTGTCAATGAACGTCAGGTGGCGCAGTTTCCTGGCCCTGAGTGAAGTCCAGAAAGGGGAAAATCTGTGAAACGGGCACTTGTGATTGTCGCACTATTCGCGACACCGGCTCTTGCCAAAACGGCAGCACCGGATTGGCTTGCCATTCCGCAACGTGCCGAGAGCGACATCAAGCTTGATGAAGGCCGCAAGCCGATCGAGACGTTGACGTTCCTTGGCATCAAGAAGGGTGATGCTGCCCTCGATTTCGAAGCGGGTGGCGGGTACTACACCGAAATCATGGCCCGCGCGGTTGGTCCGAAAGGAACAGTGACAGCGTGGCTGGCATCGCAATTTGCGGGCGATGCCAAGGGCAAGGCAAAGTGGGCCGGCCTTCTTGGCCGTACGCCTAATGCGCATGTGCTGGAACAACCGTTCGAAGAGTTTCAGGCACCGGCGAACGGCTACGACTTTGCCCTGTTCCATCTGAGCTATCACGATGCCTATTGGTCCTCCACCGAATACAAGGTGAAGGAACAGGATCCTGATCAGCTGGTCAGGAAGATTTATGCAGCCATGAAGCCGGGCGGGATTGTCGGCATTGTCGATCATGTCGGCCAGCCGGGTGACACACGCGCGGTTGTGGACAAGCTCCACCGCATCGATCCGGAAGTGGTGAAGGCCGATTTTCTGCGCGGCGGTTTCAAGCTGGTTGGTGAAAGTCGCCATCTTCGGGTTGCGACCGACGATCACACGAAGATGGTGTTCGACCCTGCCGTTCGTGGCAAGACCGACCGCTTTGTCTTCCGGTTCATGAAGCCCAGGAAATAGTCATTGCTACAAAAAAGGGCCCGGCGAAACGATTCGCCGGGCCCTTTCTGTTAGGCGTCGACCGACCGGTCAGAACGTCTTGCGCATTGTGAGTCCGTAGGTGCGCGGGGTGTTCACGTTGAACCCCAGCCGTGCCCGGCCGCCGCGTTCGCGGTCGAATCCAAGCAATGCATTCTCATTGAAGAGGTTGTTCACATAGACAATGACCGAAAGGCCATTGTCGAAATCGACCCCGCCATTCAGATTGACGATCTGATAGTTCGGCAACTTCAGGTCAACCGTAGTCGAAGCGTTGACCGGCGCTCCACCGAACGGCAGGCCGTGCACGAAGGTGCGCGGGTTGTTTTCCTGGTCCGCAGGCTGTGTATATCGGCTGCCGACATGCTGGAACGAAGCGGTCAGATGGCCGTCGACGCCGTCCTTCACTTCGAAACTATACGTCGCATTGGCCGAAATCTGGAACTTCGGCACAGATGGCAGGCGGTTGCCGTCACGGATGCCCGTGGTTGCGGCAAACACGCCAGGCAAAGTCGTGTCAAATTGAGAGTCCAGAATAGTTCCCGAAAGATTGAATTCGAAGGCCTTGCTGGGGCGCGCCGAAAGTTCAAACTCTACGCCCTTCGAATGCGCCTTGCTTGCGTTGAACACGATCCGCGAGGAACAGGTTCCCGCATCAAGCGTCACTTGCAGGTTCTTGATGTCCGTATAGAAGCCCGCGGCATTGAAGGTGAAGGCGCCGGCTTGCGCCTTGATCCCGCCTTCATAGTTCCACAATGTCTCGTCATCATAGGACTGGAAGCCGCCAAACAAGGCCCTGTCCTGCGCCGAACAGAGATTGGCGTTCAATGGATCGTTGACACCGCCAAGACGGAAGCCCTTCGATGCTTGTGCGTTGAGCGTGACATTCTTGGACGCTTCATAGCTCAGCAGGAAACGCGGGTTGAAGCCCGACGATTTCGTGCGATCGACCTTGCCAGTATCTCCATTGGCAAAGAGCCCACCCGAGGTAATTGTCCGGACTTCCTTGAAGTCATAATAGCGCCCACCGGCCGTGAAGGTCAGGCGGTCGGTAATGTCATAATTACCTTCACCGAAGATCGCGAACTGCTTGATATTGTAAGGCAGGTCGGAATTGAACGGCGAGTCCGGGCCATAGCCGTTGGCGACGGCGGCCGAGGTACCTGCGCCGAGCACAGCATCCGTGAAGGCATCATAGCCCGGCGTTGGCAGGCGCTGCGCATAGGTGCGGTCAATCTTTGAATAAAAGGCACCGAACACCCACTGAAACGGCCCGTCTCCGTTCGAAGACAACCGCAATTCCTGCGTAAATGTCTTGAGGTCCGTCGTGTCGCGCAAGTTTGACGGCAGCAGAACGCCGGCAGCCGGGTAGCCGAGGTCAACCGAAACCGAACCGGTCAAGGCGCTTGCATCGCGGCTAACCAGAATATCACGCTTGATATAACTGGTCACCGACGTCAGATCGACGCCGCCGAGGCCGAGCTTGATTGTCGCATCAGCAAGGAAGGTCTCATCCTTGAACTGCTCGCGCAGCAACAGATATTGCTGGCGCTTGCCGAAGGTGATTGCCGGGCGCGTCGTCGTGTATGGGTTGCCGAACAGGTTGTAGACTTCCTG
>Ga0075163_10014734_pt1 | contig 10073 bp, 19 predicted proteins | sample JI1023141ADNA_FD_71478 | JGI IMG/M metagenome (GOLD analysis project Ga0075163, IMG submission 71478) | Wastewater effluent complex algal communities from Wisconsin, to seasonally profile nutrient transformation and Carbon sequestration -... | ecosystem: Engineered > WWTP > Effluent > Algae... | reverse complement strand
TGGCTAACGTGGCTTTCAAAACATCATCATTGCGCATGACTGTGGTGTTTAAGTGGTGGATAATGAACGCAACACACGTTTATAATGTACTCGCGTCGTTGTCACTCCGCTACGTACGATATTAACGCGTTGCTATTTTTGTTTATCTGTTAATCTAAGCAAGAAAAGAGTTTAGTTGAATGTGTGCTAGGATATTGCATTAATACAGGTGTAATACACCACTACAAAAGCACCACAAGCACACACTATTTTAACTCAATTTCCCATCGAAAAACAACTAAATTCTCAGGAGAAAGGAGAATGAAACGGAAAGAAGTTACACCCCCTCCCCCCTGAGAAACTCATCTCCGACGGAGGGCTATCGGAGTTGGGTGGTATGCACATTTATATTCTCAAAACATTTTTCTGTTGAAAAAAATATAAAAAATATTTTCTTAGCTCAGTAGGAAAGTGCCACTATATAGTATCGTAGATACCTTTGAGGTTATGCAATAACCGAAGAAAGGGATCGAGATACATATAGATAAGGCACACTTTCCGTCATTATTACTATTAACACATACGCTCATGGTTCGTGTGCCTAAAGGCAATACTCGCAAATTCGCTACAACTATAGTATAAGAAGCGAAGCTTCTCTCCAAAAGGTATCACGAGCCAGAGCGAGTGCAATGTTAAGATGAAGATGAGCCTAAAGCGAATCGGAATCTTAACTAATAAGGGAACGAAGTTGCCCTATTTAATAGAAGAAAATTAAACTAATTTAAGGCACTATGCTATAAGCCAGTAGACTTTCTGCTCAAAACCAACACAATTGCTGTGTTGATTGTTGCATTCTCTTTTCAGTTGTATTATATTTGCATCACAATTATACGACAGTTAAAACTTTAACATATCATTAACACTTTAGCTATTGCTTTTTGAGTAATAATGTTGTATCTTTGTATGGTAGTACATTTGGTAGCGATGACCCAGAGATAGACATCAGGGTATGAGTCCTAAGCAGCTAGATTAGGATGCAGTCAGAATGAAGAGGTGTGACTCCTCTCCTCTCAAATGTACTAGCAAATATTAAAGACTTGCTAACATCCTATAGCTTGCGGGAAAGAGCACATGAAAAGCATGAGGTGATGGTTCGAGTCCATCTGGGAGCTTCAGTCTTTAATTTATAGTAGGGGTAGCATAAAGGTAATGTACTTCAGTGGTTAGGCTTGTGCCTAGCTTCCCGAAGAGATTAGGAGGTTCGATTCCTCCTCCCTGAAGCAAAGACGGTGTGGAAAGACACACAGTTCGACAACGCGTAGTTCCATATGCAAAACAGTTAGCCTCTCAGGGTTTCGGTGTAAGAAAGTAAGCTATAGGCTTCAATAATCCCTGATTGTGAACGAGAGTTGTTTCAGCCTTGTGCCCCAGTTACAGTATCAATCAAAGTTTATATAGATATTGTAGAACACACCCTCTGGACTACACAAGGTTCTACTTGGCATCACTTACGAGTGTGGCCATGCGGACGCAAGCTTTAACATAGTATGATGGACGATAAGGTTTAAACAACGAGTACTCTTACTTATCCCTAAGAGATTTAAAGTCTGGTTGTACCAGCACAGAACACCCTCTCCTAACCACGTCATACAAAAGTTAAAAGCAACCTTATGGGTAACTATAAGGGGTATATGGGTGAGGTGTGTCTAATTGATACCTAGCGAACCTCGTGAGGTGAGAACAACGGCTAAAAATCTATCTTATGGAGAACAATATAAGCAGATTAGCTATGGAAATAGCTGATGATCTACTCGATGAATTTTACACGAAAGGAATTACATTCGGATTAAATGCTTCTGATCTAGCTGAAATTATTCAGCGCTCAATCGATCATTATCAATACAACTACTTACAAACAATAGATAGTTATGGGGGAGAATTCTAAGTTACAGATACGTCAATATGACAGTATTTCTATGCGTAACTATAAGAGATGTGGTACTTGTCAGATGTATGAATATACTGTACACTATCGAGAAGACTGAGGAGCTGACTTATGTTCTAAATGTTACAGACATGCAATTGAAGGAACACATAATCCTCATGATTTATACGCTCAGACATTTCAGCATTTCTTAGAGTACAACAAACCAGTACAACTTAATTTAGAAGAAGAATAATGTATAAACTTACTTACACAAATAAACACTTAGGAAAGACCATTACGTATGATGAATACGTAAAGTTAAAGCCTGATCAGAAGTTTGGTTATTGGGAACCATATATGATTACCAATAGAGGATTTAAGATTAACAATAACATAAGAGATAGTTACTTTGATTGTGTTTATAACTTTAAAAATGATGACTTTGAGGTTGGAATAAACCTTGATGCGTATCAAACTGATGGTAACTACTTTAATTTCAGATCTGTAAAAGGTAAGTGGAATGGACATTTTGCAGTAGTACTTTATAGTCAAGAAGAACTAGATACTCTATTAACATTCTTTGAGAGAAAAAGAAGATAACATGACATTTAATGAAGCAACTGCTTATTCCTTAACTGTACCTTGGAAAGTATCCTTGTGTCCGCAAGGAGAATCCTGCTGGTGTAGAATTATAGAACCTGTAGAGGAAATAAAAGACATGGATAACAATGACATTTATATAGCTGCATCTGGTTGTATTCCAACTGTATATGCAGAGTATCTTGTTAACTTACACAATCAACATTTAGCTAATGGATATAGCATGGATGACCCCTCCTAAAGTAGGAGATACAGTACGAGTTGAAGAATTATCTTCGTATAAAGATCCTCCCTATACTCCTTTCTATGCAGAAGTATTAACTATAGATAATACTGCAATGATTACAGTAGAAAGAAGAGGTGAGATATGGGAAGCTTACGCATTTGAATACCTAACCAAAGAGCAAGAAGTGGCTAATAAAGAATACTTAGAAACTACCTTTCCAGATGGTACTCCAGTTAAGATCTATCCTGTGAAAGAAGATCCTCATGAGGTAACCCATGAGAATCAAGTAGGTATAGTAACAGAAAAGAAAACAGGTTACTTAGAGGTTGAAGCTGATGCGATAGAAACTATGATTGCACTTGCAGATAAGAGTCCAGTAATAGAACATGGCGCAGTAAATGCAGTGTACTACAAAGACTTAATTGTACTTTCTGGTAAATGGAAAGATGAAGAATTAACTCAGCTTAGACTAGATTACCCTCAGATTAAACATATCATTACAATTCACAATAAATCTTTCGACAGATGGAACAAGAGCTAGAACTACCTTATCACGGTGATCCTACAGAAGGAGTAGAATACTTTACAAAAGTCATTGATTACAATGAAATTACTAGCTTTGGAGTAGACACACATACCTATAAAGTTACAGAACCAGAAGATCTAAAAGCTAAAGAGTTAGGGTGCTCTATATGGCATCTACCTCTAGGAGTAAAGGTTTATCTTAGACCTAACCAAAAGGATATTTATATAAATGATATTCAAACTCATTACGAGTTAAGAAACTTTTCACATCAAAATATCGCACATGCATAAATTAATTTACTTATTGATACCCATAACACTAGGATTCTTTTCCTGTAATCGTAAGAGTATCTACATAACAAATAAAGAATCGAAAGAATTCTTAGAATCTATAAAAGCAATGAATTAGATGGAAAACAACGTTAATCATCCTCCTCATTATGGCGGAGGAGATAATCCTTATGAGACTATAAAAGTTATAGAAGCTTGGGAATTAGATTTCTGTTTAGGTAATGCAGTTAAGTACATTTCTAGAGCAGGAAAGAAAGATCCTACAAAAGAACGAGATGACTTGCTTAAAGCAGTATGGTATCTGAATAGAAAGATTGATCAATTAGACCATGACTAAGATAAAAAAATCTGGTATACCAATACGTATTTATAAAGAGGGTTGGGACTTTCATGGTTACCACCAAATTGGTGGTAATTTTGTAGACGCTTATATTACTCCAGATTCTTACCCTCCCCAATGCAGAGGATGTAAGCAACAACATGAAAGTACCCATTGGAGAGAAGATGTAGATAAAATACTCTGTGACGATTGTTACGCTAAAGAAAAAGAACATGGAGAAGAAGAAAGCTAAAGATCTAGCTACTCATATTATTGAGTATCAATCCGATAGACACAAACTAAGAGAGAAAGTTGATAACTATGAGCTTAGAAAAGAAAACTCTATAAGAGAGGTGAGTGAAGCTATTCAAGACTATAACTTTCCAAGTGAAGAGCATGAAACAATTATACCTCATTTAAGTGACTCAGTAAAACGAGAAATTCTATTCTCCTTTGTAGGTAAAACCCTGGTGTTGTACGATCACATGAAGGCTGAGACTAATGGATGGTGTTTTGGCGTAGCTCCAGAAGGATACTATAATATGTACCCAAAAGTAATAGGAGTAAGAACTGAACCATTTGGGAAGAAAGAAGGTTCTGTAGTATACATGCTAACACTATCTTGGGAAGACAAAGAGTTTGACTATATGTGCGGTACTTTCTCTCATCTACTAGAACTGAAAATAAAAGAATAGCTTATGACATTTAACTTAGAGAATCTGAGCTTTGAAAGAAAGTTAGACATTGCACTAAGAGCAGTTAACTTCTTTCAACCATCAACCAAACAGTTAACTGATTTAGAGATTAATTTAGTTACCCTAATAGGGCTTTTACCCGATAAGTTTAAGTATGCTCCATTCTCTCAACCTGCTAAGAAGTACCTTAGAAATCAAGCATTAGAGAAATATGCTTGGGTAATTAGTCCAGTTAACTTAAACAATAAGTTATACTCCTTGCGTGACAAAGGACTAATTCACCACGATACAGATGGAGTCATGTACTTAACTCCTATATTTGCACAAATGCTAAAGGAAATTAAAACTACTCACCATGATAATAAACCCTGGGAGCTTTCCTTCAGTTTCCCGCAAAGAAAAGTGGGAGTTAACGAAACTTCTAACCCCGGAACAGAAACAGCAGAAGAGAGAGAAGGGGAAAAAGCTTAAAGAGCAAGTCTTAAAGCACATAGAAAAGAAAGATAGAAGAGCTAAGTATCATCCTACTACAGCAGTTAGCCATAAGAACTTAATACCGATTGTAGCACAACTACACGGAGTACCAGAACGACTAGTAAATGATGTAATCAATCATTCATTCAACTTCGTACGTAAATGGATTTCTAACCCTTCCTTCAGCAGTAGGATTACTATACCTGAATTAGGGTATTTTGAACTCAACAGGGTAAAGATTTATAAACTTTTAGAAAAGCACATTTGGATACTCAAGCATACAGATCTTTCATCTACACAAAAGGCACTACTCGAACTAGAGTTTAGGGAACTGTGGAGATTAAAGCAACTCATGAATGTCTACGACAAAAGAAGTAAAGTGAAGTACAATGCTTCTAAAGAAGGAAAGAGCCTAAAGGTTCAAGTACAGAAAAAAGGATTAGAGATAGTTAAACTACCTGATCCATTCAAGAAACCAACACAACAAATCTAAAAAACAATGTTACTCAACGAACAACAAATACAAGAAAGAATTCAAACCAATAAAGCACTATTAGATCTACCTAAGTCACTACAAACAGGATCATTACCTCCTTACTCAGAAGACATGATTATCCGTCAGTTTTACTTTGAAGCCGAAATGCATGTCAATGAAGCAGGTATTATCGAACCATTGTACAGAGTAGGAGAGAGTGATGGGGGAAGACCTGTTGCAAGACAAGACCATCCAGATTTTCAACCAAGAGGAGTTATTGTTAAGCTCTCTGCAAAAGCTAAGGCAGAAGGGTTGGAAGAAGGCATGGTCGTATGGATTCCTATCCATGTAGCTGCTTCTCAAGCGTATGAATTCTTAGTAGAGAAAGAGAGTATTGTTGACAAACCTTGTGGGTTTAAGAAGATACCTTATCGTTTGATCGAATACATCGAACAAGAGAAATACTCGAACAACTAATATGAAACAGTTTAATAACTTAGAAGAATGCATTGCAGAAATCAAACGTCTTAGACTTCAAGTAGATGCTTTGATTCAAATAGCAGATGAGAATAAAACTAGTGCTGAAACTACACTAGCTTGGAGAGAACTTCAGTTAGCAAAAGCTTGGTTAGGTAAACTACTTGGAGATGTAGCTAAAACACCTTCTCCCTACAAACAGGTCAATAAGACAGAACTTATTCCTGTAACTACAGAAGTAGCAGAACTAGCTCCTTATAAATTTGATAGTCCACTAGCTATGTGTAATTCTCAAAGAAATATTATTGAGAATACTATCCAAGATTTTGAAGATTTGTACTATGCTCCAAATCTTGAACAAGTAATTCAATTCTATAACAATAGCTTAGGCAACGGAATAGACCTAGAAGAAGTAAAAGCAATAGCAGATAAGAAAATCTGGTTACACTATGATTACTTTAATCTTATTAGGGAATATCTTCAACAAGCTAGGTTTTGGTATGGTTTTGAACTCTCGAACCTAAGAACAAATGAAGCTCAAAGATATAACCCCGTCAAACATTAGAAACTTTGTAGAGGGTAATATTAACTTCTATACCAAGAGCTATCCTAGATATCAACTAGAGCAGTTCTTATACCGGGCTTACCTTTGTAAACCCTGTCTTGAAAACGGTAAATGCACACACTGTGGATGCAAAACTCCTCAAATGTTTTTCGCTCCTCGTAAGCAAGATAGTCAGGACAAGTGGCCACCTTTTTACTTCCATGAGATCGATTGGGAAGACTACAAAAGGAAACACCTTAAGGCTATGGAGTTCAGCGATTACCTTAGTCAAAACATATTGGATAATACTGATCCTACTGTCCAGCATGATATTCATGCTATTATCCAAGACGCAGCAGCTCTCCTCGATCAACACCGAGAATTGGATGCTCAAAACCCAGATATCCCACTTGAAAACACTGAAGCATACAAACGAGAAATCGATAAAGAAACTTCAGTACCAAGTGAATACCCTAACACTTCAAGTAGCGCTACCTCCACAGGAAGTATTCTACTACAAGGAGTTCAGTAGTAGAGATGCTCCTTCCACAGGGAAGTTGATGGATACTAGCCTTCTGAAGGCATTAACACGAGTTAAACTTAGAATAGGTGATAGAATTAGGATCAACTCAGGATACCGTACTAGAAATCACAATGCAAGAGTCGGAGGGTCTGAACACTCGTTACACATGGAGGGTAAAGCCTGCGACATCGCAGCAATTAGCAAAGAAAGAAAGTATCAGATTATTAAAGCAGCTATGGAAGAGGGCATTCCAAGAATTGGAATTGCAGAACGGTTCATTCACCTTGACGTTGGAACTGGTAAACGACATCAAAAGCCTAGAATATGGCTCTACTAAACGATCAATATAGACTTGAGTACACAGCCCAAGCATTAGAGGAATATGAATCCATATGTATTACCAATGCAATCAGTTGGATGTTTCCTCAATTAACAGGTGAATGGGAAGAAGATAAAGCAGAATGGATGAAAAACATCTATCCTGATTTGCTTTTAGAACGATTTGCCAATCAATACGAATCATTAACCAAAGATAGATCACATGATTTATACGATTAAAAAAGGAAAAAATGACAATGGGTTTAATATCCCGGACATCTTTACAGGAAAATTTAAAAAGACTTGGAAAGTATCCTTATCCCCAGAATGCTGGTACCCACAAGAATTAGGCTACAATCAAATTAACAAGTTAGTTGGTGTAACTGAATTCTGGTCAGCCAACAATAAGAACTCCGTGATGGTAGGATGGGATCCTTGTTATCTCCCTGAAGAAGAAATTCTAGAGAAGTACCCTCACTGCAAGAACTTAGGAAATCTTACTGCTGATGTAAAGTATTTTAATATTTACAGCTACGTAAACAATGAGAAAGGAGATCATTTTATGCAACTATCTACTATCGTAGCAGATTGGAGAGTTAATGATATTGATTATCTAATCGAAAGAACCGAGAATAAATCAAACCTTAAACATGAATTAAAGGTTATTCAGTTTGACCCAGGTACTAAGGAAACTGGGCCTAAGATAACCAGTGATTATCCTGTGCATCATATTGAGACATACTTTACTAAGTACCTAAAAGGATGGCTTCGTGAAATCTTCATTTGGTTTGGTGGTACGAGAAAAGCTCCTTGGGATATGCTGTTTAAAGTAAACTAAGATGTTTCCTTTTGAACCAGATAACATAGTAGACTTCTCAAAAGACTTTTATAAACAATACCCTGAAGCAAAAGCAATCTTTCATCCTACTCCATCAGATACCATGTGGGCATATGTCCTTTTGTATCATGAAAACTCTCCATTCAAGAACTTAAGCTTAAAGCGTAAGTTGCAAGAAGTAGAACGAGTAGCGACAAAAAAGATCAAGTATGAAGGATATGAAGAAGCTGAAAAGCTCTTTGAAGAAGGATCTACAGATGCAAACAAGAAAGCGCTAACTCGTTGGCGTAAGAAGTTAGATGAGAGAGATGACTATATGGAGTCTCTTTCCTATGAGAATCCAGATGACATCCCCGTTATAGAAAAGTTCTTAGGTAATTCTAAGAGTGTATGGGATGCATACTGGCAAGCAGAAAAACAATTGAAAAAAGAAGAGGGTTCTCGTGTATCAGGTGATCAACAAGAATCAGCAACAGAAAAAGGATTTATCTAATGAAGAATATATTTATCACAGTACTTATTTTAGCTATTGCATTTTTAACTTGGAAACAATTTGTTCAGCCTGTAAAAGAAACTAACGCAAAAGAAAAATATGCACAAAAGTTTGAGTACAAAGACACCAAACGAGTAGCAGACCTTAAAGATGAAGTAGAAACACTTCGAGTAAAAGCACTACGACTTCAAGCAGCACTTGATTCTTGTAAGTATGACATCAAAGAAGAAGTTGCAGTTTCTCCAAAAGTAGTTTATAAAACTAAGAAAAGTTCTAAAGCTTTAGATGCCTGTACTAAAGAACTTATGGACACTAAGGCTAAGTTAGGAGAGTACATTGGAGCCAAAGCGCAGATGGAAGTAGAAAAAGATCTTGAGATCAATAAGCTTAGACTTCAGATGGATACTTGCGCTTATTTTGTTCAAGAGATGGATAAAGCTTTGCTAAAGATGAGTAATGATGTAACTATTCTAACCAATGAGCGAGACAGTCTTAAAAATGTATTAGAAACTCCGATTGCAATAGCAAAAGAATTTCCTTGCTTAAAGGCTAAAAAAGGAACTGTAGTTATGGCATCTGTCATACCCGCAACTGGTAAAAAAGACTTCACGATTTCTAACTTTAGTTTATCAAAAGACAAGTATAAAGACGCTAAGAAATCATGCAAGAAAGCCCAGTCTCATTAAGCTTAAACACTCCGACAGATGAACTATACTTACATCCAGTTATGCAAGTACTGGCTCATTTAGCTGAAGATTTTGTAGTAGATCATTGGAAAGATAGTTCAACTGGAACTTGGTATTGTAAGATAGAATACCGGTCGCAAGATTATAACCTTAATATAGATTCTACGAGATTCTTTAATTATTGGAATGATTTAGACGAATACTTCATCAATGAGATTATGTACATCTACAATAGATTAACTGCTAATTAACTAAAGGAACCAAATGAATTGGCATTACATATCCGGTTTTGTTGATGCAGATGGTTCTATAACTTTAATTAAACAGAAAGGTAGGTATTATCCTCGCATTGGATTTCACAATACCTGCTTAGAGATATTAGTTCAGATAGAGAAGTTTATAAAGTTAAAGCTAAACATTAGCGGTACATTAACGCATTATCTACCTCGCACTGATGAAGGTGAAGTTCAGTATACACTGACTTATAGTTCTTATAAATCTGTATTGCCTATACTTGCTCGATTAACCCTAAAACATCCTAAAAAGATGTACCGTGTAAGAATCATAGACAAAGTTAACAAAGCTCGACTGGGTGATACAACAATTGACTACGAAGAAACTGCTCAATCATTCCGATCTGATAGTTGGAAATACTTAGTAGGAATTTAATAAATATGAAATAT
>Ga0075163_10014733_pt1 | contig 10074 bp, 10 predicted proteins | sample JI1023141ADNA_FD_71478 | JGI IMG/M metagenome (GOLD analysis project Ga0075163, IMG submission 71478) | Wastewater effluent complex algal communities from Wisconsin, to seasonally profile nutrient transformation and Carbon sequestration -... | ecosystem: Engineered > WWTP > Effluent > Algae... | reverse complement strand
CAGCGATCCGGCGCGATTCCGGACGAAGGGAGAGACCCATGAAGAAGCTCAACCTGCTGGCGCTCGTGGTGGCCACGAGCTCCCTGTTCGCCGCCAATGCGTTCGCCGTTGATCTGAATGGCAAGAAGGGCATCGGCTACGTTAAGACCCTCAACGGCGTGAACGGCTTCGATTTCCAGTTCGGCACCGGCAACCTCATCATCGAGGGCATCCTGGGCCTCAGCCTCGACTCGCCGAAGGACAACGACGGCATGGGCCGCACGCTGACCCTCGGTGTCGGTGGTCACTTCCAGGCCCTCCGCGCTGAGGCGGCCGCCTGGACCATCGGTGGTCGCATCAACATCGGCAACGGCCAGGCCCCGACCCCCAAGGGCCTCGACGCGCCCGATGGCGTGACCGAGTTCGGTCTCTCCATCCCCACCCGCGTCTACTGGTTCCCCAACAAGCACATCTCCCTGTTTGTCGAGACCGGCATCGACATCCAGCTGGTGGGCGACAAGGGCAACGTCTACACCTCCGGTGGCGAGGGCACGTACTTCAAGCTCTTCGACACCGAGGGCAGCGTCGGCATGTCCTTCTGGTGGTAGTGCGCGCACGCGGGCGTTGAGCCTGCGGGGGGCCTTCGGGCCCAAGAAGGGGGCCAGCCATCGTGCTGGCCCTTTTTTTTATCCCGAGGCTGGACTCTGCTGGAACGGTAATTGTTCCGCCAGACGGAAACTGATATGGTGCCGCGAGTGGCCGTATCGGTGGATGCGGACGTTTGGATGCGTTGAAAGGACGGGAGCATGAAGCCAGCGCGAGACTTCTCCTGCGATGGGGCGCCGGCCCAGGGTGGGCGGGAGCACAGCGGTGGGCGGGTGATGGGCCGCCAGCGTCGGAAGGGCTTCACGCTCATCGAGATGATGATCGTGGTGGCCATCATCGGCATCTTGGCCTCCATCGCCATTCCGGCCTTCATCAAGTACATCCGGCGGGCCAAGACGACCGAGGCGGTCATGAACCTCCGGAAGCTGTTTGACAGCAGCGTCTCGTACTACGAGCAGGAGTACGCCGATCGCAACGGCCGGCCGCTGCCGCACCAGTTCCCCGGGGCCGATCAGGCACTCGGGCCCGCGCCGGGCAACAACCCGTGCTGTGGGCGGGTGGGCGACAAGTGCCCGCCGGAGGCGGATGCGTGGCAGACGCCCCAGTGGCAGGCGCTCAACTTCTCCGTCGATGACCCCCACTACTACTGGTACCAGTACGTGGCCACCGGCAGCGGGCCGCAGGCGCGCTTCACCGCGCGGGCCATGGGCAACCTCAACTGCAACCTGAGCTACTCCACCTTTGAGCGCGTGGGCGGGATCAACCCGGCCAACCTGTCGGTGGTGGGCGGCTCCGGCATCTACTCGGTGCGCCCGCTCGAGTAGCCTCGTGAGGTGTCCGGGGCGTCCAGATTCTGGACACGCTGGACACACTGGACACCAGCCAGCGTGGCTGGGTCGTTGAAATTCCTCGCTTTTTCTCTGGCACGCGTCTTTCAAAGGACCCCCTCGCACCCATGAGGAGGTCCACATGTCCGAGCCCTTTCTGCCCGCCCCTCTCCCTGAGTCCGTCCCCCTCAGCTCGCCGCCCCTGGAAGATCCACCCTCCGCATGGGCGGACGCACCTGCCGCTCGGCGACTGCTGCGTAGTCTCCCGCCCGCCGACCGACCCCGCGAGCGCTTGCTGGACCGCGGCGCCCATGCCCTGGAGCCCGACGAGCTGCTGGCCCTGGTGCTGGGGACGGGGCGTGGCACGCAGGAAGACGTCCTGGAACTGGCCCGCCGTGTCCTGGTGGAGCTCGATGGTGTCGAGGGCCTGGCCGCTGCCACCGTAGAGCGGTTGCTGGCGGTGCACGGCATTGGGCCTGTCAAAGCCTCCCGCATCCGCGCGGCCTTTGAGCTCGCCCTGCGCGCGGGCCCGGTGGAGCCGGAGGCGGTGCCCGTGGATCCGCTCGTTCTGCACCTTGAGCGCCTGCGCGGCCAGGTCCCCACCGGCCAGGCCACGCTGCTCGGCTACCAGCCTGACAGCGGTGCACCCCCGCTGCCACTCGGGACTGGTCCGCTGGGGGCCACCACGCGGGCCGGCGCGCTGCTCGCTCAGCTGCTGGTGGCGGCGCAGGCCGGGCGGTGGTGGATCGTCGCTGTGCGGCCGGGCGGGGCGCCGCGCAAGGCCGAAGAGGGCGCCGCGGGCCGGCTCTTTCACGCCGCGGCGGCCCTGGACTTCCCGTTGGAGCAGGTGCTCGTGGTGGGCAGCCGCGAGGCGTGGCCGCTGCGGATGGCCGCATGATTCTGCTGGCACTGTTGATTTGGACGGTGGATCGCCTGGAACCCCCCTGGGCGGTGCTGGTGCCCGATGAGGGCGAGACGGTGGAGGTTTTGATCACCACGCTGCCGGAGGGCACCCGAGAAGGGGACCGCCTGGCGGGTGTGGCCGGACCCCGCATCAACGATGGCGGCGCGGCCGCCGCGCAGGTGGCTCAGCGGCTGGCGCGCCTCACCGCCGACGACGATGGCGAGGCGTTGGTGCTGGACGCCTCCACCCAGGGCTCGTCCACCGGGGGCAGGCCCACCGCCCTTGCAAGCCGGGCGGCTCCGCGCCATGGTGCGGCCATGGGGGACCGCCGACAGGATCACTACGCACGCCGCGCACAGGCCGAGGGCTTCCGCGCGCGCAGCATCTACAAACTCCAAGAGATTCACCGCCGCGTGACGCTCTTCCGGCGCGGCCAGCGGGTGCTGGATCTCGGCTGTGCGCCGGGATCCTGGGCGCAGTTTGCGGCGAGCCAGGTGGGGCCGGGTGGCCAGGTGGTGGGCATCGACCTGCAGGCCGTGCCGCCCATCGCCCCCCATGTGCACCTGATTCAGGGCGACATCTACGCCACCCCGCCGGAGGTCTTGTTGGAGGGTGGCCGGCTCTTCGATGTCGTGATGAGCGACATGGCGCCCTCGACCTCAGGGGCGCGCTTCACCGACCACGTGCGATCCATCGAGCTCTGCACCCGGGCGCTGGAGCTGGCGGACCTCGTCCTGCGCCCGGGAGGCGCCTTCGTCTGCAAGGCCTTCGAGGGCAGTGACCTCAACGACTTCGTGACCCAGGTCAAGGCGCGCTACCGTACGGTCCGCCGCATCAAGCCCGAGGCCACCCGCGACGAGAGCGTGGAGCTGTTTGTGGTGGGCCAGGATCGCAAGGAGGGCGGCTGATGGCGCGTATCAGCCTGATCTTCTTGGTGTTTTTCTGCCAAGCGTGTGGCGAGATCGAGCGGGCCGAGCTGACCGTGCGCCCCCGCCAGGACGACTTTGCCAGCGACATTCAGCCGCTGCTGATCGGGCTGGGGTGCGGCACCGCGGGCGGCTGCCACGATGTGGGCCTGGGTGACCTGCTCATTCGCAACGAGACCGCCGCGGATGCGCTCGACAGCTCCTACCTCAGCGTCAAGCGCCAACTGGACCGCGAGAGCCCCGAGTCCAGCCGCCTGATTCAGAGCGTCCTGGCAGAGAACCCCGTCGCCCAGCACAACCCGCCTGCGTGCATCCAGCGGGATGGCTGCGCCTACCGCAAGCTGGTGGCCTGGATCGCCTGGGATCAGGAGGGCGATCCGCGCCCGTCCACCATCGAGTGCGACACCCGCGACGAGGGGTGCTTCCGGTGAGTGGGGAACCCACGCGCCAGCAACAGCCGCTAGAACTGGTAGCGCACCAGGAGATCGGCGGTGAGGAAGCGATCGGCCACGGTGCCATCGACGATGCCGCCCGCGCGGGTGCCCTCGCCCGTGAAGCTCAGGTCGACCGCACGGGCATCCAGTTGGGCCTGGATGCCGAAGCGCTCGGTCAGGCCGGCCACCACCATGAGTTGGCCGCCGTAGGACGCAAAGGCCTGGGGGTCGCCCGAGTCGGTGGGGCCCTCGCGCACGAAGAAGGGCTTGCCCACGGCGGCGGTGGCCTGCACCCAGAGGCGCCAACCGGCGATGGGCCAGGCGACGCCCACCTGGAGCTCGGGCCCGAGGGCGCTGCGATCCACCAGGAAGGCGGGGCGCTGGACCTGCACCGTCTGGATGGTACCGCGCAGGGCCAACCCGGCCAGCAGGGCGACGGCGTCGGCGCGGGGGCCGAGGTACCACCGATAGCGGCCGCCCGCCTCGAGCTGGTGGAGGTTGTAGGCCACTGTGACATTGCTGTCAGGCACCGCCAAATCGGCGCCCAGCCCGATGCGGGCCGAGAAGAAGAGCCCGAGCTCGGGTTGGGGCCAGAGGTCCCCCCCCAGCGTCAACGCGGGCACCGCATCCAGGCGCGTCTCGACCCGCGCGGAGGGCGCTCGGAACGAGAGGTTGCCCCGCACCACCGACGGCCCCGCGTACAGCCCTTGCCGCACGCGGATGAGCGCAAGCGACGCCGCGTCGTCGGCAGCCTGTGCGGCCCCGGCGAGCACCCATACCAGCACAACCACAAAGCGCATGGCCCGATGCTAGTCCGAAACCACTGGAGATGTCTCGCTTTTCTGGCTGCCCTCTGGGCGGTGGTGCCGGCAGGTGCCCAGGCGCGCGACCAGGATGCCGAAGCGGCGGCCGCTGTCCAGACCCACCTGGGGCTCTTCCTGGCGTTGGAGAATCGGCGCGAGAGCAACGAGGGCGTCACCCGCAGCGGCGAGCGGCTGGAGATCTGGTTCCTGCGGCCGATTGGCCCCGATGGCCGCGACGATGCGCTGTGTGCGGGGTCGCGATGGCTGCTCACCGGGCGCCTGAGCACCACGCGAGGCGCCCGGGGGCTGTTCGAAGCGCTGCCCGACCTCCAGGAGGTGGCGCTGGTCTTCTACCGGCTCGAGACCCAGGTCAAGCCCGATGCCGAAGGCCGCTATACCCAGACCCGGGATGCCAGCCCAGAGGCGCGCTTCACCATCAGCCGTGAAAAGGCCATGCAGCTCGATCCAGCGGTCCTACGAGGCACGTTGGTCGGGTCGGGCTGCGCCTCGGCGGGCCCCGCTTTGCTGGACGGGGTCTGGACGCCTTGAGGTGCGCCTGAGGGCGGGGGACTTGGGTGAGGGGGAGGGCGCGCACCCCGAGGCCGGGCACCCCGAGGTGATCAGGTCCGGACGAGCTGGAGGGTGCCGCCGCTGAGGAACACCCGCACCGACTGGCGGAAGATGCGCGTGAGCTCCTGGGCATCGGGCGCCGCCAGCGCGTTGTAGTACTCCTGCCGCGCGTGCGACAGCACCAGAGCGGGCGGGTAACCACGCGAAAGCAGAAGCAAATTGGTGAACAGACGGGCGGTGGTGCCCGGATTGCGGCGGAAGGGGTAGATGTTCATCAGGCGGTGGTGCACTTCGGCCGCGAAGGACACCGGATCGCAGGCCTCGTCACACTCCGCGCGGATGAACTCGAACAGCTTGCGGAGGTGGTAGGGCACCTTATCGGCGGTGCAGATGGCCTGGTAGTAGTCGCGATGCACCGGGGAGGTCTGGCGGTAGAGCCCGCCGCGATCTTTGGAGCGGGGGGTGAGGATGCGGTGGATGGCCTTGAGGCTCTCCAGGTTCACCGCGTCGTCGCCGCCGTGGGCGAGGTCCCAGACCAGCTGGATGGCGTCGCGATAGCGCCGAATTTCATCCATGAGGGGCTGGAGGTAGCGATCCATGCTGCCGTCGCCGCCCGACAGTGCATCGAGCACCTCTTCCGGCCGAAACAGCCGGCCTTCCAGCATGTTGTCGTGGTGGATCCACGACATGACCACCTGGTCGGAGAGGGGCTCGGCATCGGGCCGACGCCGTGCCAACGTGTGGGCGCGGTGATGCTCGAGGGCACGAATGAACTCGGTTCCGGTCGGCATGAGCGCTCCTTGCTGTAGACTGCCAAAACGCTACAGCAATCCCCATGCCGCGCCCGTTCGAGGGGCCCTCTCGCCGCCCATTTAGCCGATGGTGTAGCCGTGCCGCCAAGCACCATGGGTGCTGCCGGCGCCCGTGACCACATCAAAAAATGCCTTTGAGATCATATGGGTAATCTCACCGGGGCGGCCGGTGCCGACCCGCCGATCGTCCACTTCGCGCACCGGCGTGATCTCGGCTGCAGTGCCGCAAACGAAGACCTCGTCGGCCACGTAGAGCTCGTCACGTGTAAAGAGCCGTTGCTCGACCGCGACATCGAGGTCATGGGCGAGGGTGAGGATCGTGTCGCGCGTGATGCCGCCCAGGATGCTGGAGCCGTAGGGCGCGGTGATGATGCGCCCCTGTTTGACCATGAAGAGGTTTTCACCTGTACATTCGGACACATAGCCCTGGGTGTCCAGCAGGATGGCCTCGTCGTAGCCGGCCTTGAGGGCCTCTCGCTTCGCTATGACAGAGTTGACATATTGACCGCAAATCTTGCCCTTCACCATGTTCACGTTGGGGTGCAACCGGTTGAAGGAGCTGATCTTGGCGCGGATGCCCTTGGAGGCGCCCTCGGCGCCGAGATAGGCATTCCACTGCCAGGAGGCCACGGCCACATGAATGCGGTTGCTCAGTGCGCCCAGGCCCATGGCCTCGCTGCCGAGGAACACGATGGGGCGCAGGTAGCCCTGGGTGAAGCGGTTGGCCCGGAGCGTGGCCACGCAGGCCTGCTCCAAATCGCCGGGCGCAAAGGGGATCTCGATGCCCAGGATGTGGGCGCTCTCGAAGAGGCGCCGGATGTGGTCACCCAGGCGGAAGACGTGGCTGCCGTCGGGGCGCTCGTAGGCTCGAATGCCCTCAAAGACGCCATACCCGTAGTGCAAGGTATGGGTCATGACGTGCACGGTTGCTTCCGACCACGGCCGTAGCTCCCCGTCCATCCAGATGTGGTCAGCCTTCAACGACATGCCGTCCTCCTCGTCGCGCCTACCGGGTCACCCACACGTGACCCCAAACCGGGGCCCGCATCGCCAGGCGGGCGGCGTTGTGTCGCGGGCCGCGTCCGGCTGCTCAACCGGACCGAGCGTGGAGGCGGCGCGCAGGGTGCTGCCAGCCTCCCCCTCAGACCGCGGGGAGGTCTAGCGGCCTCCACATACACTCGGGAAGTCCATGATTGTCAAGGGAGATTTCAGCGATTGGCCCCGCGGGCCCTCGCCGCCCGAGCGCCCGGTCCCCCCGCGGCGCCAACCTGCTAAGCTGCAGGCCCCAGCGGAGGACCCACGATGTACTTGCCCGACTTCATCGATCGGCCGGCCCTCGTGCGCCGGCGAAGTACCCTGGCCCAGGCGTTGGAGGGGCCCGCGCTGCTGGCGGCGGGCGGCCTGGTGGCCCGCAACTATCCCGCAAATCCCCATCCTTATCGGGCGAGTTCCCACTTTCTGTACTTCGTGGGGGCCGGCATCCCGGGGGCCTGGTTGTTGGTGGATGGCGCGGCGACGCTCTACCTGCCCGATCCCCAGCCCGACGACGATCTGTGGCATGGGCCGACCCCCGGCTTCGCGCAGGTGGCCGAGCTGTTGGGGCTGGCGGTCAAGCCCTTGTCGGCCCTGAAGGCGGACCTGGGTGGTCGGGTGCCCGCGACGATCACCGCGCTGGATGCGGCGACCCGCGCGGCGCAGGGGGAGCGTGCGCGCGCGCCAGCGGCGGACGAGGCGCTGGCGGAGGCGATCATCCGGCAACGCCTGGTGCACGACGCGGCCGCCATTGCGGAGCTGCGGCGGGCGGCGGAGGCCACGGTGGCCGCTCACCGGGTGGGCATGGGGTGCACGCGCCCCGGTCTGCACGAGTGGGTGGTCAAGGCCGAGATGGAGGCCGAGCTGGCGCGGCGGGGGATGGGCACGGCCTACCGCTCCATCGTCAGCGTGCATGGCGAGGTCCTGCACAACGAGCACCACCACCACCCCCTCGCAGCGGGCGACCTGCTGTTGGTGGATGTGGGGGCGGAGACGCGCGGGGGCTTTGCGGGCGACGTCACCCGCACCTGGCCCGTCAGCGGCCAGTTCTCGCCCACCCAGCGCGACCTGTACGACGTGGTGCTGGCGGCCCAGCAGGCGGCCATCACCTGTGCGCGGCCCGGTGTCCGCTACCGCGACGTGCACCTGGCGGCCGCTCGGCAGCTCACCGTGGGTCTGGTGGACCTGGGCATCCTGCGGGGGGACGTGGATGGTCTCGTCGAAGACGATGTGCACGCCCTGTTTTTTCCCCATGGAATCGGGCACTTGCTGGGTCTCGACGTCCACGACATGGAGGATCTGGGCGACCGCGCGGGCTACGCCCCGGGGCGGACGCGCTCGGCCCGCTTTGGCCTGGGCTACCTGCGCCTGGACCGGGATCTGGAGCCGGGGATGGCGGTAACCATCGAGCCCGGCTTCTACCAGGTGCCGGCGCTGTTGCAGGATCCCCGCCGGCTCGTATCGGTGGGCGACCGCCTGGATCGCGAGGTCCTGGCGCGCTTTGCGGATGTCCGGGGCATCCGCATCGAAGACGACATTCTCATCACGGCCGACGGGAACGAGGTGCTGACGGGTGCACTCGCCCGCAGCGCGCCTGAGGTGGAAGCGGAGGTGGGTCGATGCCGAGGTTGACGCGCTGGGGGGCCCGCCTGGGCCGATTTGCCGGGGGTCAGGCGGCCGCCTGTCTCTTGCTGCTGGCGGGCTGCCAGGGTGAGTCCGGCCAGGTGGGCGAGGGGCCCGTGGACGCTGGACCCGGGCGACCGGGCGCTGCCGCCGACGCAGGCGACGCGGGATCACCCACCGACGGCGGTGGGGGCGCGGGGGCGGGCGACGAAGGCGTGGGTGGCGCGGATGCGGTGGTGGAGCCCGCACCACCCGATCCGCAACCCCTTGATTTGGAAACGATTCTCGCGCGCGTGGACCCGTTCATCGGCACCGGAGGCGTCGGCTTCAACTACGGCGCCGAGACACCGGCCGTCCAGGTGCCGCTGGGTATGGTCCGCCTGGGGCCCGACACCACCCGCGGGCCGAGCCACCCGGATTTCCACCACTTCAGCGGCTACCACTTCGATGACACCGATGTGCGGGGCTTCTCCCACACCCACTTTGTGGGCACCGGTATCGTGGACTACGGCAACCTGCGGGTGCTGCCCTGGCGGGGCGAGCTGGCCGCCGATGCGCAGCCCGGCACGCTGTATACGGCGATGGACAAGGCCAGTGAGCGCGCACAGCCCGGTCACTACGCCGTCGATTTGCCTGATCAAGATGTGCAGGTGGAGCTGGCCGCCACCACCCACGCGGGCATCCACCGCTATCGCTTCGGCTCGGCCGGCCGCGTTCAGCTGCTGATCGATCCCGCGGCCAGTGCCGCCGATCGCGGCGTGCAGCAGGCCCGCATCCTCTTCGCGGGCACCGGCGTGGAAGGCGAGCTGACCTACCAGGGGCCGCTCACCGGCCGCACGCGCCCGTTTACGCTCTACTTTGTCGCGCAGGCGAGCCAGTCGCCCACCGATCGCCTGACCTGGGATGTGGATGGGGTTCGCATGGGCGGTGGCAGCGCCCAGGGCGATGGCGGCAATCCGGCGGGTGCGGGCCTCGTGTTCGACGTCGATGCCGGCGAGGAGGTGGAGCTGCGGGTGGGCATCTCCTTCATCAGCCTGGAGCAGGCGCGCCAGAACTTCGAAGAGGTGGGCCGGCTGAGCTTTGAGCAGGTGGTGGCCCAGACCCGCGCGGCCTGGGCAGACCAGCTGGGGCGGGTGCGCATCGGCGGTGGCACCGAGGCGGAGCAGCGCATCTTCTACACCGCGATGTACCACACGCTCGCCATGCCCACGCGCCTGGACGAGGGCGGGCGGTACCGCGGGCTGGATGGTGAGGTGCACGACACGCAAGGTCCCTATTTGACTGATCTTTCTTTGTGGGACACCTTCCGCACGCTGCACCCCTGGTACCTGCTGGTGGCCCCCGAAGTGCAGCGCGCCTGCCTGCAATCACTCCTGCACATGGGGGCGGATGGCGGGGTCGTGCCCCGGTGGCCGGCCGCCCTCAGCTATGGCGAGAGCATGATCGGCACCAGCGCGGACCTGCTGTTTGCCGAGAGCGCCGCGAAGGGGCTGGACGGGGTCGACTACAACGCCGCGTTTGACGCGCTGTGGGTCACCGCGGGCGGGGTGCCCCCGGC
>Ga0075163_10014732_pt1 | contig 10074 bp, 5 predicted proteins | sample JI1023141ADNA_FD_71478 | JGI IMG/M metagenome (GOLD analysis project Ga0075163, IMG submission 71478) | Wastewater effluent complex algal communities from Wisconsin, to seasonally profile nutrient transformation and Carbon sequestration -... | ecosystem: Engineered > WWTP > Effluent > Algae... | reverse complement strand
CGCGTAAGTCCCAGCGGGACGACCTTTTGGTAGCAAAACGGACAACGACGTCATTAAAGTCCCGTAGGGACGACCTTATATATACGTTGAATTTTTTAAAAGGTCGTCCCTACGGGACTTTGTTGCGCGCCGCGTATACGTTGCTACCAAAAGGTCGCCCCGCTGGGGCTTTGCGTCGCGTTGTTGGATAATTTCTACCCTGTGGATTGCTCATGTCGGCGAGGTCTACAAGTGGATCGAGGAAATTGGTGAGGGGAGTGGTAAGCTGAATGCCAATTATTTGCTAGAACAACAACATGAAATGCAAAATTCCCATCAAAGGTGTGGTGGATTTTTGGGATGTGTTTTTATGGGACTAAAATCGTGGGACTAAATTTAAATACTTTAAATTTGTTCCCGTGAATTTTGAGTCTGAAATTTTGATCAAAAAAATGAGATGAAAAAAAAGGTGTATTTAGGTCATTCTCCTTTAGCTGTTGTTATCAGAGAATTGGCTTTTGACTATCGTGATATGATGCGGATTTTAGGTGTTAGCAAATCAAACTTGTTTCGAATGCTCAAGGATTTCCCTTTTGATAGCAAGTACCAAAAAGTTCTAAGTGGTTTTAAAAGTTTGATTAGGGAATCGAAAAAGAAAAAACATAAATGCGCTGATGTTGCTTCTTTCTTGAATTTATCATTTGAAAATGAAAAGAAGGATATCACTTCACGAATTTCAAAGCTTCAATTCGAACATAACAAATTGAAGACTCAGCTCGATAAAATGGTTGAGCAACATAATCTTCAGGTTAAAGCTTTCCATCATATTGATTATATCATGAAAAACCCGGGGGATTTGCCTTCGCTTGAAGTAAAACTGCTGGTAGAAAAACTTTGGTTTTTTGAAAATGAATTCAAATACAATTCTCCGATACATCATCGACGCATGGAGCTAAAAATTCAGCTTATTGAAATGGAATTGGAGGGTTTGAATAAACTACTCAATGAGCCGCGGTTGTTGGCTGGTGCGGTATAATTTCCCTACCATAATGTCGCCCCGATGGGGCTTTGTTGCACGCCGCGATTTGATGTTTATTAGAATGTTTTGTCGCAGTTGCCATCATGATGGTATACATTCGCGACGATAATTATTGGTAATGTGGTATGAAGTGGGAATTATTTTTTTTTGTTCTTCATTCTGCCTTGAATTTTCCCCAAATCACGCGGTCTATTTTTTGAATGGTCTGATGATTAACCTCAAATCACGTGCATGTCGCAAATAATTCTGCGCCCAACTGATCATCACCACAATTTTATTTCTGAAACCGATAAGCTGTGCTACGTGAACAAACAACCACGCCACCCATGCAAGCCATCCGGATAATTTGAATTTGGGAAATTCGGTGACTGCTTTGTTTCGGCCGATAGTGGCCATCGCACCGAGGTTTTTATACACGAAAGGTTTTGGCTCTCTGCCTTGCATAATGGCAGGTAGATTTTTCGCCAGTAATGTGCCTTGCTGCATAGCAGGCTGTGCCATCATCGGATGTCCTTTCGGATTTTCTTCATTGATCATCGTGGCGCAATCACCTATGGCAAATACGTTTTGTAATCCTACTACGCGTGAATAGGCATCTACTGCTATTCTTCCGGTTTCTGTGCTTTGTCCAGGCAGTCCTTCAGGGAAAATGCCTTTGACTCCGGCCGCCCATATCACCATGGCTGCACGAAGTTCACTGCCGTCTTTGCATGTGATCTTTTGTCCATCATAGTCAACCACACGTGTGTTGAGATGAACATCGACGCCCATTTCTGTGAGCGCACTGATTGCCTTCTCGCTGGTTTTTTCACTCATCTCCTTCAACAATCGCGGATTGGCATCTAAAAGATGAATGTCCATCACACGCATGTCGAGATCAGGATAATCTTTTGGAAGTATATCGGCTTTTAATTCGGCAAGCGCTCCAGCGAGCTCAACGCCTGTAGGTCCGCCACCAACGATCACTATGCCCATCAATGAGTCTTTGTCGAGTGCATTGTTGGTGAGCAATGCTTTTTCCATGTTCTGCAGCATCAAACTCCGAATGTCGAGTGCTTCGGATACCGTTTTCATCGGCATACATAAAGCTGCCAGGTTCTGATTGCCGAAGAAGTTGGTAGTTGCACCGGTAGCTATCACCAGATAGTCATAGGTGAGTTCTCCTATGTTGGTGTGAATTTTATTGTTGGATGTATCAACGGCATTCACTTCCGCCATGCGGAAGAAATAGTTTTTGTATTCGTTGATAATTTTTCTAAGTGGATAAGCGATGCTGCCTGGTTCTAGTCCTGCGGTAGCAACCTGATACAATAGTGGCTGAAATGCGTGGTAGTTGTGTTTGTCTATCAGCACAACCTGTAAGCCGGATTCGCTTAATCCTTTTGCTAGCTTAAGGCCGCCAAATCCGCCTCCGATGACGACAACACGCTTTAGTGGTCCATTGGGAATGTTCACGATGTTCAATTTAAAGCAACGAAGTTAAGGGCACTTCCAAAAACCTCTTTCATGAATCGACAGAATTTAATCCTTGAAGTATTTTGCTCAATTGGCTCGATGTTCATTTCGCCGAATACTTCGTCTCTCGGCTAAGCCGAGACAGTTCCATAGCTGTGGCTATGCAACTTCGATTTTCCTCGTCTTCGACTAAATGAACTATCGCGCTTCATAAAACAGGTTATTGGAAGTGCCCTTAAGGTTACTTCATTCAGGCTTTGAATAATTCATGTTAAGAGCACTTCCAAAACCGTTTTTATGAAGCGCAAGAGCCCCGTCATATCCTAAATGTCATCCGACTGGGTTCAATAGTCCGTGCATTATTTCAGCATTTGAATGTGTCCGGAATGCTCTCCCCGATAGGGAATGCCGCATGTTTTGCTGAATGAAAGCGTGTAGAAGTATGTGCCTTCCATTTCTTCGTTGACGGTCCATCTGCGCGCATTGCTCTCTTCGCTGTCAAAAATCAATTGCCCCCAGCGATTATAAATTTTCAAAATGTATTCATCGAACAAGCGCGTGATATCAAGGTTCGGCTCTTCTGCAATGAAAGGAGCCCAGGATTCATTTTTCGAATCTTTGTTGGGTGTAAAAATGTTGGGGTATTGCATGCCGCGAAGGTCATAGTCATTTTCATTGACATTCACAATGACGATGGTGGTGGAAGCATTGCACCCATTGTCTGCGTTTGTAGCTGATACTTGATAAGTGCCGCTCTCCGAAATTTGTGGTGATGATCCACTCAAGTTAGCGCTCACGTATTGACCATCGATTTCTTGTGTCCATGCATAAGTGACGTTTTGTTCGGGCGACACTTCGAGTCCTGTTATCACGACATACGGTTCCTGACATGAAAGGCTGTCTTGCGGTGGTGCATTGATGCTGATTTCTTGGTTTGGAACCTCTATTTCAAATTCAAGTTTGCAACCATTCAGATCTTGCAGCTCCGCTGAATACACGCCAGATGCGAGATTGGTGATTTCATAGTCGCTTTGAATTTCGTCATTGAATGAGAATTGATATGGCGCTGTTCCACCGGATGGCTCTGTAATCATTACACTTCCGCCAAGGCCGTTGCACGCTGTTGTTGCTGATGCATTGACTGAAAGATTGTTCTGAAAAACAATTTCGAATTCATCATCAAGCACATTTCCACAAGCATCAGTAATTGGATCTCCGGTGATTGCGCTCACAAAGTTGAATGTGCCTCCTGTAATTTGTGATGCATCAAGCACGATAATAAAAGAATCATTGTATGTGGATGCTGGGAGCACCGGACTGATTGACGTGATTGTGATTTCACCCGCATTACCTGTTACAATAAAGTCGTTGATGTCGACCGTAGAGGTGATCACAGTTTCGGAAAGCAATAGCACCATGTTACCCGTGTTGCAAGGTTCTACTGTCAACATCACAATTGTTGGCGGTGTAGTGTCATTCCATGGTTGCACTGTCGTTATTTCAAATGAGTTGCTCGCAACACAGCCTGTTTCTGGATTGGTCATGACAACAGTATAGTCACCGGGTTGATCAAACGTTGGATTGGGACTAGTGGTGTTTAGCAGTTCAGAACCTGACGAACTAACATAATACCATGTATAGTCCACCTCCTGATCTGGCACAGGAACAATTCCCTCAATAGTTACTTCCAGTTCAATACAAGAAATGGATGCTTGTCCGGGAGTGGAGATTGTGAATGAACCATCAGGAACGAGAATATAAAATTTGGAAAAGCAGTTAAGCGTATCCATGATCAAGATTTCATATTCACCGACACTTAATGAATCAACAATATTTGTCGTAATAAGTTGATCATTGATGTATACTGAAAGAGGCCCTTCTCCATTGATATCAGTAATTTCAATGCTTCCTGTATTTTCAACGCAAGCAGCAGTTACGACATAATTTACAGACGCGGGCTGACTTACAAAAAATTCAAGTGGCAAACTAAGCGCATTGCCACAAGCGTCGGTAATTGGCTCATTTGTTTGTAAAAAATTCAGCGTGTAAATTGTATTCTCTTCCAACTGCTGGCTAAATAAAATGCTAATTGAACTTACCATGCCGTTAATACTATCGAGCGGTGATACATCGATGACGAATGGTTGAATATTTCCACCTAAAAATTCAAAGTCATCGAGTGACACACTTGCGGTGATCACAGGTTCTGAGAACGAGAGGCTCAATGAAGAATTGAGACAGTCAAGGTCTGCTGATGCTACAACTGGAGCAATTGTATCGGTCGGCAAGGTTGAATTAAAAATTTCGATTTGTGCTGTTCCTGCACATCCGTTCTGAGTATTTTGAACGGTCAATTGATATAATCCTGACGCTTGAAAGTTCGGGTTTAGAATTGAATCATTTGTATTGACGAAATTGATTCCATCGAAGTACTCCCAAATGTAGGAATAGCTGCCCGCTGGTAGAATTTCAATATCCGTAATTTGGATAGAAGTGTTTAAACAGTCCAGCGAATCCTGTTGTGGTATTATCACCTCTATTTCTGTTTCATTGACTGTCACAATTTCGCTCGTGATGCAAAGGCGACTGTCGATGATAGAGATTTGATAATTGCCTGGTGCAAGATTTTCAATGATAGTATCAGTTTGAATATTGTTGCCAAAAAGAATGGTGTAAGGTCCTAATCCGCCATCAATATTTTCAATTGAAATGCTGCCATTTGATCCGTCGCAAGCGGGAGTGATGTTTGGCTCAAAATTGATTTCTTCAGGAATTGTGAAATCAATGCCAGGGAAGTTGACATTGCCACATGTGTCCCATATATAACCATTGGCGTCCGTAATTTGAAACGAATATTCTCCTGGGCTTATTTGCTCTGCAAGACTTATCTCGAAGGATTCTGATGCAACACCGTCTTCAACAGGAATAACGTTAGTTAGTCCTACCAATCCGTTTTCTCCTGTTACTTGAAAGTCTTCAAGTTGAACCGAATTTATGACAATCGGTTCTGAAAATTCGATAAGGATTTTTGTGTTGTCGCAATTGGTCGTGGCTGTTGCTGTAACAGGAAGAACGTCGTCGTAGACTTGTGCTGTTGAGCCTGCAAATGAAATTGTATAGCCAACGGAACTATTCGACCAATTCATTACAACCAATGCATACTCGCTCCCAACAGCAACATTCAAGTCTGCGTTGAATGGTGGACCATTCGTATCGCCAGGTCCGCCAGTGTTACTGGTGCCGCCAAGCGTTGATGAAATACCTGTTGCACCATTTGGTTGAAGCAATGAGCCGTAAGAGTTGCAACTTACTTCTGAAGATAAACCGTTGACGCCTATTCCAGCGCAACCTCCTGTTGTGATGTCGAACAATGCCCAATCGTAGTCGTCTTCAAGATCGTTGGGTGTGATGGCGAAATTGATTATTCCTGCTTCTGAAACAGTGAATGTGTACCATGTACTCGCAATTTCTAAATTCTGATTGCATACTCCTGTGTATTCATAAACAGCGCCTGTTCCTGTTGGAGAAAATTCTGAAGAATATATTTCGCCGCAAAGTATAATGGCATTCTCGCAGTCACTGACATTTTGTGAGTGAAGAATATTGCTCACCAACAAAGCAAACAACAGATATACTGCACGAAATGGAGTCATGACTTAATTCATTTGGTTAATTATTTTGGGCACGATTAAATTGGTCTTGGCTAAACAAATACTGCGCTACGTGCATCAAAAGTACGAAGTCGATTTTTTTTTGTTGTTCGATGGATGACACTTATTCAAACTCTTTCGGAGTAATGAATTTTTTATCATTTTATCTTAATAACTGAATAAATCCTTCTCGCGTTCCTTCCTGTAAACCTCCGCAGGTAATTTTGTATTTGAGTATGTAATAGTAGTTGCCTGCTTCTTCTTCGTTCACTGTCCATCTCCTTGAATTGCCCTTGGTAGTATCGAAAACAACTTGTCCCCATCGGTTGAAAATTTTCAAATCAAACTCTTCAAAGATTGATGCAAGATTCAAGTTTTCATCACCTTCAATGAAGGGACTCCAGTCTTCGTTTTTGGAATCTTTGTTTGGTGTTATCACATTGGGGAATTTCATTTTTGAGAGATCAATCTTCTCTACATCCTGCGCGTATATCATTAACGTAGTGCTCGCGCTGCATCCGTTGTCGGGATTGGTTACTTCAACCATGTACAAACCGGCATCTCCAAGCGCAGGTGTGGATGAAGTTGAACCAATCGGATTAAAATTACCGTTCTCTTCAAAGTACCAAACGAACTCAACATTTTGTTCAGGTGTAATTTCTACACCTGATACATCAACGAGGGACCTGGCACAAGAGAGCGTGTCCTGCGCCGGAACAGTAACTGAAATTGGATTGTCCGGAACCTCTATTTGAGTGATCACAACACAGTTGTTGTTGTCAGTAATCTCTACGTTGTAGGTGCCATTGTCTAAATTTTCGGCAACGTTATCATCCACACTTTGATTGTTTACTTCAATGCTGTAAGGAGCATCACCACCGGTGATTTCAGTGATGGAGATGGAGCCGCCAACACCATTACACGCAGTGGTCACAGACGACGTATAAGTAATAGGGGAGAAGAGTTCAATTTCTATACTCTCATCTATGGCAAGATTACCGCATGCGTCCTCAACGTTGCCGCTTTCGTTTGATACATTCAGGGTGTAAATGCCGGGTTCTGTAATCGATACATCAAGTGTGAGATTAAATCCTGAGTCCATTTCTGCGGATGGATTATCTGCAACAACATCGGTAATGATAAATGTTCCGCCAGGTCCTGTGATACTGAAATCAAGACTTTCTGCAGTGGAGTTGATAATGTTCTCTGAGAACACAATATGAAATTCGTTGTTGCCGCAATTCGCTGTAATACTTTCTAATGATGGATTAATGTCGTCGTAAATAGTTGCGGTGCTTCCAGAGAAGTCAATTGTATATCCATCCTGACTTTGCGACCAATTCATAACAACCAGCGCAAATGTTTGTCCTTGTGTTACCGGTAGATCAGCATTGAAGGCAGGTCCGTTCAAATCACCCGGGCCGTTGCTGTTGCCGGTTCCGCCTTCTGCTGTGGAAATTCCTGTTGGGCCGTTGCTGCCTGATAAAGTTCCGTAAGAGTTACAACTCACTTCCGGTGATGGACCATTTTCTGTTATGCCGGCACAACCACCTGTGGTAATGTCAAACAGTCCCCAGTCGTAGTCATCGGCATCATTTGCCGGTGTAATTATGAAACTTAGATTGCCATCTTGTTGAACGGTGAATGTGTACCAAAGACTTGTGCTTTCGTTGAATTGATTGCAAAGTCCAGTGTATTCAAAGATGTTCCCGGCACCTGGTGGCGCTGTTTCTTCTGTGTATAGATCATTACACAACACAATGGCGCCTTCACAATCGCCGGTACTCTGTGCAACAGACAAAAGTGCCGCAATAGTTGCAATTAGTGTGCTGTAGAATTTTTTCATCGTATTAGAAATAATTACCCGAATATATAGCAAATGACCGATTGCTTGCCAGCTGATTTGCTTGCCGTCGGACTGTCCAGTAAATTTGACTCAACTGATAAAAGGAAGTTGCCCGGAATGATAACGAAATAGTAATAGATTACTTTTCTACCTGTGACAGCCAAAGTTGCAACACTTTCTGAAGATCTTTTTTTCTTGTCATCAATTCTTCGACCCTCGAGAACTGAATCGTTTTGCGGGTATCCTTAAATTTTCCACCTAACAATCCTGTGGTGTCAGGAATTGTAGATCCTGTTGGAAACACGAGTAAAACATGGTCGGGCTTGTGAAGATTCAGTACAACAATATCCCTTTTGTATTCTTTGGGATCGAAATCTTTCATTGTACCTGTGTAATAATATGACGGCGAATTCCACTTGACTTGTGCGCCGATTTCTTTGTCGGTTTCGAGAATTACTTCATGTAATTTTTCCACTAGTTTTTTGAGTGGATGCTCGAGGGTTGTGATATAGGTATCTATATCTTGAGCGGTATCTTTTTTCGAAGACTTGGCCATTTAGATATTTATGCAAGTGCACATTTACGGTTTAGAAAAACTATTTCAGCACATGCAAGAATCCCTCAATATCTCCCGTCTTGCCATTGTCACAGGCTGTTTTGTAATGAAGAATATAATAGTACACACCTTCTTCTACATCTTTTCCAGTGAATGCCGAATTATAACTTTTGGTTTCAAAAATGGCTTGGCCCCAGCGGTTGTAAACTTGAAGATTAAACTCACTGAATACACTGCTGATATCTGCCAATGGATCATTTCTCAAAAACGGAAGCCATTTGTCGTTTTTAGAATCTCCATTCACGGTAATGATATTAGGAAAAGTGAGCGATGAAAGATTTACATTATAAGTTGCTGAAATACCAATAAACGTTGAGGCCAGAGCAACGCATCCTGTTGTTTCATCTTGCACTGTGATGGTATATGTCCCTGGATCACTAACAAATGCATTCGGTGTATTTGCTCCTCCTGCCAATGTTCCGTTTACCGTTGACCAATTCACTGTGTATTCATTTGCCGATGTAATAACAACGTTTTCTATTTCCAATATTGGATACACACACGTGAGTGAGTCCTGATCACCAATGAAAACTTCAGGTGTGGTGAAATCTTCTGTAACGATTACATCATCCTCGGATACACATCCTGATGTTGGATGTGTTATCTGAACTGTGTAGGTCCCTGGTTGAGTTGCTGTGTAATCAAGTGAAGTGGCGCCGAGAATGTTGCCATTTACAAACGTCCATTGTATATCTGCTCCGGTGCCATTATAACTGGCAGAAAGTTCCGCTGACGCTGCGTAGCAGTTGATGACTTGATCTTCGCCCGCATCCACTTCAAATTCTGTATAATCTGCTGGAACTTCAAAATTTATTTCTGCAAAACATGCGTCTTGAACATTCACTTCTAGAGCGTAGTTGCCGGCCTGAATGGTGTTCATGTTTTGCATGTTTATGCCATTGGCAATGTTGATTCCTTCGAGACTCCACGCATAACTTGCATCAAGATCGAGATTGAGTTCTGCTATCACGGTTGTGTTGTCGTTGATGCAACTGAGTGTTTCTATTCCTGAAACAGATACTTCAAGATCTGAAACTTCAATGTCAAAGTTGAGCTGGGTTGGCGATCCACAGAGGTCGTTGAATGTTACCGTGTAGGTCATCGATGATGGTGGTGTTGCTGTCGGTGATCCGCTTGTGGGATCATCAAGAAATGTCTCTGGTGTCCATGTATATACTCCGTCAGACGATGCGCCTGCCACCAACATTGTTGAAGCGCCTGTGCAGATCGTAAGTGATTCAGTTTGATTCAAAATACTTTCCTGCAAGCAAACGACTTGATTGTTGAATGAACCTCCTGTTGCCGCTGTAAATCCCCAATACACAAGCGACTGCCCATTGAATATTTCGTTGATCATATCTATCTCACCTGAAACTCGAAATACACAATCAAAATAAACTTGAATGATCTGATCGGTTGGATTCCATGTAATACGAACGATATGGTCTTCTCCGTCTTCTATATTCTGATCAAGAGCATCGGCCTGTAT
>Ga0075163_10014731_pt1 | contig 10074 bp, 9 predicted proteins | sample JI1023141ADNA_FD_71478 | JGI IMG/M metagenome (GOLD analysis project Ga0075163, IMG submission 71478) | Wastewater effluent complex algal communities from Wisconsin, to seasonally profile nutrient transformation and Carbon sequestration -... | ecosystem: Engineered > WWTP > Effluent > Algae... | reverse complement strand
CATGAAGGCGATCACCTCGGGGTGGATCACCGCGTTGGTCGCGTTCATGTCGGCGACGAAGGTCGCGATGCCGCCCTCGTAGCGGAACTCCTGAGTCCGCTCGGTGCGCTCGTCGCGGATCGTGATCGTCAGGCCGCTGTTGAGGTAGGCCAGCTCGCGCAGCTTCTGGGCGAGCTGCTCGTAGTTGAAGGCCACGATGTTCTTGAAGATCATCGGGTCGGGGTGGAACGTCACCGCGGTGCCGCGCTCGCTGGTCGACGCGAGGCGCTTGAGCTCGGTCTGCGGGATGCCGCGCGCGTACTCCTGCTCCCAGGCGTAGCCGTCGCGCCAGATCTCGAGGCGCAGCCAGTCCGACAGCGCGTTCACCGCCGACACGCCGACGCCGTGGAGCCCACCGGACACCTTGTAGTTGTCCTGGTTGAACTTGCCGCCGGCGTGCAGCACCGTCATCACCAGCTCGGCCGCCGGCTTGTTCTCGGTCGGGTGCATGCCGACCGGGATGCCGCGGCCGTTGTCCCGGATGGTCACCGAGTTGTCGATGTGGATCGCGACGTCGATGTGCGTGCAGTGGCCGGCCAGGGCCTCGTCGACCGAGTTGTCGACCACCTCGTAGACCAGGTGATGGAGGCCCGTCCCGTCATCGGTGTCGCCGATGTACATGCCGGGGCGCTTGCGGACGCCCTCGAGCCCCTTCAGGACGCTGATGTCTGCCTCGGTGTACTGACCCGCCGCGGGCGGCGGCGGTGCGGTCACCGAAATATCGGGATTCACGGTGGTTTCTGCCATCAGACGGGCCTCGCCAGAACCCTACGTGAGTAGCACGAATCCGCCCGGGGTCGAAGCCCCCCGCCGGCCTTTCTCGGTCGAATCAACCCGCCGAGATCACCGGAGAAATTCGGCCCTCTGCCACCCGGTAGTCCACCCGATCGCCGGGGATCCGGACGTGGCGGGCGTCGGTGGTCGTGATCAGGCATTGGCCTAAACGCTTGCGCAGGTGCGCGAACAGAAACTCGTTGCGGGTGTCGTCGAGCTCGCTCGACACATCGTCGAGGAGGAGCAGCGGCGGATCGCCGTGAGCGTCCTCGAGCAGCTCGAGCTCGGCGATCTTCCAGGCCAGGACCAAGGCCCGGGTCTGGCCCTGGGACGCGAAGGCCGCCGCGTCGTGGCCGGCCAGGTGGAAGACCAGATCGTCGCGGTGGGGTCCGGTCGAGGTCGAGCGCCGCGCGACGTCCTTGCTGCGCTCGGCCGCCAGGGTCGCCAGCATCGCCTCGGTCGAGGCCAGCGCCGGCGCCCGCTGGTAGGTCAACGAGGCCGCCAGCTCGCCGCCCGTGATCGCGGCGTAGACCGCCGCCAGCCGCGGCCCCATCGCGTCGAGGAGCCCCGCGCGCTCGGCCGCCATCGCCACCGCCAGCGGCGCGAGCTGCTGATCGTAGACGTCGAGGAGCCCATGGCCGGCGCGGTCGCCCTCGGAGATCGCCCGCAGCACCGCGTTGCGGCTGCGCAGGACCTTGTCGAAGGCCTGGGCGGTGGCGAGGAAGCTGGCCTTGCGTCCGAACACCGTGCGGTCGAGGAACCGCCGCCGGTCGGCCGGTGGTCCACGCACGACCGCCAGATCCTCGGGCGCGAACAGCACCACGTTGAACGCGCCGAAGTACCGGGCCACCGGCCGCACCGGCTTGTCGTCGACCAGCGCGGTCTTGCGCTCGGGCTCGATCACGACGCGGTAGCTGCGCTCGAGCTCGTGCCGGGTGATGCGCGCGCGCAGCTCGGCCCGCTCCGCGCCGTGTCCGATCACCTCGGCGAGCCGGTTGGTGCGAAACGACCGCAGCGCCGCCAGCACGTACACCGCCTCGAGGAGGTTCGTCTTGCCCTGGCCGTTGTCGCCCGCGAAGACGTTGAACCGCGGCCCCGGCGCCAGCTCGAGCGGCGCCAGGTTGCGCATGCCGCGAAGCGCGAGCGCCGTGACCAGCACGTTGTGGGCGAGACCCCGAGCTCGGGTGGGCTCAGATGCGCATCGGCATGATCACCCCGACGTAGTCGTCGCCGGTGAACGGCCGCAGGAGGCCCGGGTCGAGCTCGCCGCCCAGCTCGATGACGACCTGGTCGCTGTGCATCTGGCCGAGCAGCTCGCTCATGTACTTCGGGTTGAAGCCGATCGTGAGGGTGTCGCCCTTGTACTGGGCGTCGATGTCCTCGCGGACCTCGCCGACGTCGGGGTTGTCGCTGGCGATCGTGATGTGGTCGTCGCTGAACGCCAGCTTGACGCCGCGGGCCTCGTTCGACATGAGCTGCGCCCGCCGGACCGCGTCCGCCAGCGTGCTGCGGTCGATGACGGCGCTCCGCTTGTGGTCCTTGGGGATGACCTGCTCGTAGGGCGGGAACTGCGCGTCGATGAGCTTGACCGCCAGCACGAGGTCGTCGACGACGAAGAACGCGTGGGGGGTCTTGATCGCGAGCTTGCAGGTGTTGGCGCCGTCGAGGACCTTCTTGATCTCGAGCAGGCCCTTCTTGGGGATGATCACGCCGGCCGACAGCTTGGGCGCGCCGGCCAGCGCGCGGTCGACCTTCGACAGCCGGTGCCCATCGGTCGACACCATGCGCGCCGAGGTCCCGGTCGACTCGAACAAGACGCCGTTCAGGTGGAAGCGCGTCTCGTCGTTGCAGACCGAGAACAGCGTGCGGTCGATCATCTCGCGCAGGGTCGCGGCGTCGACCTCGCCGAAGGCCGCCTCGCGATGGTCGGGCACTTTCGGGAAGTCGCGGTCCGGCACACCGACGATGCGGTAGCTGACCTTGCCGGCCTTGATCTCGGCCCAGTTGTTCTCGACCTTGCGGACCGAGACCTCATCGCCCGGGAGGTTGACCACGATGTCGTGGAGGGCCTTGGCGCCGACCGTGAGACCACCCTCGGTCCCGCCGTTGACCTTGAGCTCGGCGGTGAGCGAGACGTTCAGGTCGGTGGCCATGCACAGGAGCTTCGACTTGCTCTGTACCCGCAGGAGCACGTTGGCCAGCATCGGCATCGTGCTCTTGCGATCGGCGATGCTCTGCGCCAGGCGCAGTCCGCGGATGAACTCGGCTTTGTGGATCCGGAACTCCATGGCGTCTCCTCGAACGTCTCGGGCGGGGGATCTGGATCTCTTTAAGAGAGATCGAGATCAGAAAGGTAGTAGAGAGATCAGTAGGGCCTGTGGACGGTGTGGACAGTTGGCAGAGTGAGCGGGATCGTTGGAAGATCGGGGCGGGTGAGCGGTGGAGCGAGGGGCGATCTGGCGTGTGGTCGGCGGTGGATCTAGCTGAGGATAGCGGCAGGTCATCGGTTTCCCACAGGCAACCCGGCGCGCCGATCCGCAGGGTTGTCCACAGCTACCGGCCGTGTACCACGGCGGGCTGACTTCCTGCGGCTAGCGCAGGAGGGTGGCCTCGATGGCGTGGATCTCGCCGCGCAGGCCGGGGTCGTCGCCGAGGCGGGCGGCGATCTTCTCGACCGCCGAGATGACGGTCGTGTGGTGCTTGCCGCCGAAGGCGCGGCCGAGGTCGGGGTAGCTGTCCTTGGTGTGCTGGCGGGCCAGGTACATGGCGACCGCGCGCGGCCCGGCGATCGAGCGGTGGCGGCGCTCGCTCTTCAACTCCGAGGCCTTCACGCCGTAGTAAGAGGCGACGGCCTTGATGACGCCGTCGGTGGTGATGTGCTCGCGCGGGCGGGCGATCGCGCCGCCCAGGGTCTCCTGGGCGAAGGGCAGGTCGATCTCGCGCTTGGACAGCGAGGCGTAGGCCGCCAGGCGGATGAGCGCGCCCTCGAGCTCGCGGACGTTGGACTTGACCGAGGTCGCGATGAACATGGCGACGTCGTCGGGCAGCGGGATGGCCTCGACCGCGGCCTTCTTGCGCAGGATCGCGATGCGGACCTCGAGCTCGGGCGGCTCGATGTCGGCCAGGAGGCCCCAGGCGAAGCGGGTGCGCAGGCGATCGGCGATGTCGGCGATCTCGTGCGGCTTGCGGTCGGCGGTCAGCACGATCTGCTTGTGGTTGTCGTGCAGCGCGTTGAAGGTGTGGAAGAACTCGTCCTGGGTGCCGTCCTTGCCGGCGAGGAACTGGACGTCGTCGACCAGGAGCACGTCGATGCCCTCGCGGTACCGGGTGCGGAACTCCTGCATCTTGCCGGCGCGGATCGCGTTCACGTACTCGTTCATGAAGCGCTCGCTTGAGATGTAGGCGATGCGCGCGTCGGGGCGGAGCGAGAGCTGGGTGTGGCCGATCGCGTGGAGGAGGTGGGTCTTGCCAAGGCCGACGCCGCCGCAGATGAAGACCGGGTTGTACTTGGGCGGGTAGGCGCTGGCCGCGGCCTGGGACGCCGCGAAGGCGAGCTGGTTCGACGGGCCGGCGACGAAGGTGTCGAAGGTGTAGCGCGGGTTGAGCGTGGCCGCGCGCAGGCGACCGAGCTCGCTCGGGGGCTCGGGCTCGGCGGCGGGCGCGGGCGTGGGGGCCACCTCGACCGGGGCGACGTCGATGACCGCGCGTGGGCCGTCCGGGGCGTCGGCGGTGAACTCCACCCGGATCGGGACCCCGGACACGGTGCGGATCTCGTCGAGGATGGTGTCGAGGTAGTTCGATTCGAACCACAGGCGGACGTAGGAGTTCGGGGCGCGGAGCTGGACCGTGCCGGCCTCGTCGCGCACGAACTCGATGGGCCGCAGCCACATGTCGTAGTTCTGGGGGGACACCTTCGAAGATAGGCGGCCCAGGGCGGTCTCCCAGAGCTCGTGGAGGGGCTGGGTCACGCCATCACCTCCCGCCGGCGCCCGTGCAAAGTTATCCACAGCGCGGGGCAGCGGGTGCGCGAGTCACACGATTTCCGTTGGAAAGACAACACCATGGACGGGACCTGCTCCTCGATAATCCGAACGTGAGACACGAGTTTTCCACAGGCGGAAGGCAGACCAAGCCCACCCGGGCTTGCTCCTGGGGTCCCTGGCCCTCGGGAACTTCGGGGGCCTTGGAACCGCGGCGCGACGCGTCCTTCCGGTGACGTTTCGCGGTGGGTTCTGTAGCAAACCGGCGCGCGCCCGCGCAAGGCCGAAAGGTGCTGGAGTTAGGAAGCCTTCGATCTCATTATCCACTCCGGATGTCACTCCGGAATCCACAGGCTCGGAGTTGTGGATAACCGGCGAAAAGCGCGGGCGATCCGCCGCGCGCGACCTCGCCGCTGGGTCGCGGTACCAGGAGGACGCCGGGGCGCGGCGAATGGTCGCTCCGCCGCGCTCCGCGGTCGGCCGCCGCGGCCGCCGGCGGCCCCGTGGGCCCTTGGCTCAGCGCGGGGAGATGCTAGCTCTGGGGCGCCCTGTCGATCGAACATCCTGCGAGCGTCGGCTTGACACCCCCGGACTCGTCGCGTATCGATCCACGTTCCGCACAGCCCGGAGCCTCGCGATGAAGCGCACGTACCAGCCACACAACAAGAGCCGCAAGCGGACCCACGGTTTCCGCGCCCGTAAGAAGACCCGCGGAGGCCGCGAAGTCCTTCGTCGTCGTCGGGCCAAGGGTCGCAAGCGGATCTCGGTCACCGCCGCGAAGAAGTAGCGCGGCTGATGGCCGCGCGGACTCCCTCCCGGCCCCACGCGATCGCCAAGTCGATGCGGTTGCGCCGGCGGCCCGAGTTCCTCGCGGTCCAGCACGGCGGGCGCAAGTTTCACAGCGCGTCGTTCGTGGCCGTGGTGCTGCGGCGCCTCGCCTCCGAGCATGCTACGCCCGGACGCATCGGCTTCACCGTGACCAAGCGAATCGGCAACGCTGTGACACGCAACCGCATCAGACGCCGGGCCCGGGAGTGGCTGCGGCGACACGGCTGGGCTCCCGCGGGCGTCGACGTCGTGTTTATCGCCAAGGAGCCGGCGGCGGCGTTGTCGTCGGCCGGCCTGGCCGGCGAGCTGCGTCGGCTGAGCGAGAAGATCGCGACGTGCTGACCCGCATCGTACTCGCGCCGATTCGCTTCTACCGACGCTACCTGTCGGGGTTGAAGCGCGTGCCGACCTGTCGGTTCTTGCCGACGTGCTCGGAGTACGCGATCGAAGCGATCCAGCGGCGCGGGGTGATCGTCGGCGTGGGCAAGGCGGTCTGGCGGATCCTCCGCTGCAACCCGTTTTGCCGCGGCGGCTACGATCCGGTCGATGGGCCGCGCTGCGCGCATGGTCACCGGGCCCTCGAGGCCCCGCGGCCCGCGCTCGCGGGCGCCGACCCCCGAGAGGGACAACCGTAATGGAAGAGCAAGGCAAGCGCATCGTCCTGTTCGTGGTCCTGGCCGCGGCGATCTTCTTCGGCTGGCAGGTCTTGTTCCCGCCCGAGAAGCCGGCCAAGAAGCCGGTCGCCACAGGGTCGGGCTCGGGCAGCGCCGCGCCGACGGCGACCAGCCCGACGTGGGCGGGCGGCAGCGGGTCGGGCTCGGGCGGCGTGGCGCCGGCCGCGGGCAGCGCGGCCCCGGCCGCTGGTAGCGGCGCGCCGACGGTCGCTCCCGCCCCGGTCGAGGCGCCGCTCCCCGACGAGCAGACCCTCGAGCTGGCCAGCCCGCGCTTTCGCCTGACGTTCTCGAACCTCGGCGGCACGATCAAGCGGGTCCATCGCCTGGTCGACCCGACCAAGAGCGGCCTCGTCGATGACGACCTGTTCATCTCGACGACCCCGGCCGTCGGGTTGCTCAACACCTCGTTCGTGAACTCGACCTTCCCGCTGTCGGCGCGCACCGCGTGGACCGGGGAGAAGCTGTCGGAGACCAAGGTCCGCTACACCGCGACCACGCCGGCCGGGCTGGTCGTGACCAAGGACTTCGAGCTCCTGGCCGACGACTGGATGCTGAAGGTCGTCGTCGAGGCCAAGGTGCCGGGCGCCGCGAACCAGCAGCTCGCGGTCTCGATGTTCGGCATCGCCCCCGAGGTCGACGGCCAGAAGAAGTGGCCGAAGCGGCCGTGGGGCAAGTGCAACGTCGGCGGCAGCGTCAAGTCGGCGAGCCCGGCCAAGGTCGCGACGAGCCCGGTCTCGCGCTCGGGCCCGATCCGCTTCTTCGGCGCGGCCACGCCGTACTTCATGTTCGCGGCGTCGCCCAAGCCGGCCGGCAACGAGAGCTTCGAGTGCACGACGTACCCGCTGGCCACCGCCAAGGACGGCGTCCAGGTCGACCTGACCTATCCGGTGACCCAGCTCGCCGCCGGCGACACCCTGCGCAAGGAGCTGTTCGCGTACCTCGGCCCTGCCTATCACGACCGGTTCGAGCGCGCCGACGAGGTCGCCGGGTTCAAGATGGGCCTGGTCGACACCGTCAACTTCGGCTGGTTCAGCTTCATCGCCAAGCCGCTCTTGTGGCTCCTGCGCGCGCTGTTCGGGCTGGTCGGCAACTGGGGCATCGCCATCATCCTGCTGACCGTCCTGGTCAAGCTCGCGACGCTGTACTGGACGAACAAGTCCATGAAGTCGATGAAGGCGATGGCGGCGCTCAAGCCGGAGATGGAGGCGCTGCAGAAGAAGTACGGCGACGATCGCCAGAAGATGCAGGAGGCCCAGATGGCGCTGTTCAAGCGCCACGGCGTCAACCCGCTGGCCGGCTGTCTGCCGATGCTGTTGCAGATGCCGATCTGGATGGGCCTGTACCAGATGCTGTCTCACGCCGGCGAGCTGCACCAGGCGGTGTTCATCCCCGGCTGGCTCACCGATCTGACCGAGCGCGATCCGTACTTCATCCTGCCGGTGGCCCTGACGGGCTTCATGTTCCTGCAGTCGAAGCTGCAGCCGATGACCACCACCGACTCGGCGCAGCAGAAGATCCTCATGTACGGCATGCCGCTCATGTTCGGCGGCATGGGTCTGTTCTTCCCGGCCGGCCTGACCGTGTACATCACGACCAACACGCTCCTCGGCATCGCCCACACGCTGTACATGAAGCGATCGGGCGACCCGGTGAAGCCGGTGGCCAAGCCGGCCGAGGACGACGACGCGAAGGCGACCAAGGCCGACAAGGCCGAGGCCAAGCCGGTGAAGGCCGAGGCCAAGGCGGCAAAGCCGGCCGACGCGGACGATGACGCCGACAGCGATGACGATGACGCCGACGACGCCGAGTCCGCGCCCGAGCCGACCGCCGGCAAGGCCGGGTCCACGGGCGGCGGGGGCAGTAAGCCCAAGGCCGGCGCGCAGCGTCGCGGCCAGCGCAAGGGCAAGCGCCGATAGTTCTCCGTGGCGAGCTCGTTCGCCACTTTTCCTGCGAGGCAGCCGTGACCGAAGCCACCGAAGCCACCAACGCCAACGACGTCGCCGAGCGCGCGTGCGATTTCCTGATGGGCCTGCTCGATCGCATGGGGATCGCGGCCGACATCGACGTCAACGAGTCCGACGACAAGATCGTGCTCGACGTCCAGACCTCGGATCCCGACGTCGTGATCGGCCGCAAGGGCCAGGTCGTCGACGCGCTCCAGCACGTCGTGTCCAAGCACGTCTACCGCGAGCGCTCGGGTGAGAAGGGCAAGCCGATCATCGTCGACGCCGGCGGCTACCGCGACAAGCATGTGTTGCGGCTCGAGGCCCTGGCCCAGCGGATGAGCGAGAAGGCCCTGGCGAGCAAGGAGATCGTCGAGCTGGCGCCGATGTCGGCCCACGATCGGCGGGTGGTTCACATGGCGATCGCGAACATCCCCGGCGTCAGCAGCCGGTCCGAGGGTGAGGGCGACGACCGCCACATCCTGGTCGTGCCCGACGCGCTCGCCGCCGAGTAGCGTGGCGTCGGAGACCATCGCCGGGATCGCGACCGCGGCCGGCGCGGCCGGGGTCGGCATCGTCCGACTGAGCGGTCCGTCGGCGCTCTCGATCGCGACCGCGGTGACCGGTCGTGGGGCGTCGGCGCTGCCCGACCGGCGGCTGGTCCGCGCGGTCGTGCGGTCGGCGGACGGCGCGCGTCTCGACGACGGGTTGGTGGTCGCGATGCGCGGACCGCACACCTTCACCGGCGAGGACGTCGTCGAGCTGCAGGTCCATGGCGGGGCGGTCAACCTCGGGCGGGTGCTCTCGGCCGTGGTCGCGGCCGGCGCGCGGATCGCCGAGCCCGGTGAGCTGACCCGGCGCGCAGTGGCGGCCGGCAAGGTGTCGGTGCTCGAGGCGGAGGCGATGCTGGCGGTAGTGACCGCCCAGACCGAGCGCGGCTGGGCGATGGCGCAGGCCCAGCTCGGCGGGGCGGTGGCGGTGGCGGTGGCGGCGGCGCGCGATCAGGCGGCGGACGCGCTGGCGGTGCTGGAGGCGCACATCGACTTTCCCGACGAGGACCTGCCGGCGCTGGTGCGCGACGAGCTCCTCGCGGAGCTTGGGGCCGCCGAAGCGGCGGCCGGGCGTCTGGCCGCGAGCTTTGGTCCGGGGCGGGTCGCCCTCGAGGGGCTGCGGGTCGCGTTCGTCGGCGCGGTCAACGTCGGCAAGTCGGCGCTGTTCAACGCGCTGCTCGGCCGCGAGCGGGCGCTGGTCTCGCCGGAGGCCGGCACGACCCGCGACTACGTCGAGGCGACCGTGGTGTGGGACGGCGTGGCGGTGACGCTCATCGACACCGCCGGGCGGCGCGATCAGGCGATCGGCCTCGAGGCCCGGGGCATCGAGCTCGGCGCGGCGCGCGCCCTCGACTGCGAGGTCGTGGTCGAGGTGATCGGCCCTGGCGAGGCGGCGCCGGTGCTGGCGCCGCGATCGCTCGGCGTCGCGAGCAAGGCCGACCTCGGCGGGCCGGCGCCGCCGGGGTGGCTGGCGACCTCGGCCGTGACCGGGGCCGGGCTGGCCGAGCTGCGCGCCGCGATCGTGGCGCGCGCCGGACTAGCCGACGATCCCGAGGCCGGAAGCGCGGTGCTCCTGACCGCGCGGCAGCACGCGGCGGCGGCGGCGGCGGCGCGCGGCCTGGGGGCGGCGCGCGAGCTGCTCTCCTCGTCGGCGCCCCTCGAGCTCGTCGCGGTCGAGGCCCGGGGCGCGCTCGAGGCTCTCGGCCAGCTCACCGGCGAGCGGGTCGCCGAGGACGTCCTCGACCGACTGTTCGCGCGCTTCTGCATCGGGAAGTGACGGAGGCGG
>Ga0075163_10014730_pt1 | contig 10074 bp, 9 predicted proteins | sample JI1023141ADNA_FD_71478 | JGI IMG/M metagenome (GOLD analysis project Ga0075163, IMG submission 71478) | Wastewater effluent complex algal communities from Wisconsin, to seasonally profile nutrient transformation and Carbon sequestration -... | ecosystem: Engineered > WWTP > Effluent > Algae... | reverse complement strand
TGAAGATTGAAGTGCATAATATTGTTCATAGCATGTTGGGTCTGTACCTAAATATCCAAAAACTTTTGTTGGGCCACCTGTGCAACCTGCGGGTGGAGGACCTGGACTAAAATCGCCTTCAAAAAATGGACCATTTCCGTTAAAGTAATGGTTCGTTGCAAAAACGCTATTTGTAGATTCGTCGTTTACATATAAACCTATATAAGTACCGTTTACATATACATTTGCATAATTTGATTCTGATGCCGGCATATATTTTCGTGCTATTTCATAAGATAAAACTTCTCTTACAAAAGTTGGATCTTTATAAACGTTTGATAATTTCAAGACAGTTCTACCGTTTATTTCTTGTTTTCCCTTTACATAATCTAGTTTTATGTTTAAAGGATTTTTTACATTAGTAGCATTGTAAGAACTGTTTCCTTTGTATCTAACACCTACACTATCAAATTGAACTCCATTTAAAGACATTGAACCTACTAATCTAAAATCACTTCCCGCAGTATAGTAAGTGTCTAAAATATCGTCCCAGTTGTTTTGAGAAAAATTTATTTCAATAGTTTTTACATCGCTCAAGTCAAAAAAATCTTGTGCAGAAAGGTTAAAAATATATATCAAACTGCTTAAAAAAAGTAATATTTTTTTCATGATTTTTTAATTTCTGTAGTAAATATAATGAATGTTTTGGTTTTTGATTTGTTTTTAAAGTGATTAAAATTTTATACAATTATACTTTTACTATTAACAACAAAATTAAATAGTTTAATAAAGCTAGACATTATTCAAATATATTTACAATATGAATATAGAATTTATAGACAACTGGAAATCTCAGACAAAAAAAGGATTAATAACGCTTTTAGTTTTAAAAATTATAAAGAAAAAATCTTGTTATGGTAGTGAGATTATAAAAGAAATAAAAGAAAATTTTGGTTTCGATATAGCAGAAGGTACTTTATATCCTATTCTTAAGAAATTGAAATCTCAAAAACTTGTAATGACAAATTGGAAAACTGAAGAAAATGATATAGGCGCACCCAAAAAGTTTTATATGCTTACTGGCGAAGGAAAAGCTATGTTGGACGCTATGTCTGTATTTTGGACAGACATAAATACTTCTATGTATTCTTTGGCTTCTTAGTATTAATGTTTAGGAAATCTCATTCTGTAGTCAGGATGCACTTTTCCTTCAGAAATTCTGCTCAATCTTTTTCTTAGCAATTGTTTTTTCAAAGGCTTTAAATGGTCTGTAAATAAAATACCTTCTATGTGGTCGTATTCGTGCTGAATAACGCGTGCGGTTAAACCACTGAATTCCATAGTTTTAAAATTCCAATCAGCATCGTAGTATTCTATTTTTATGTTTGGTTTTCTAAAAACATTTTCTCTAATTTCTGGAATACTCAAACAACCTTCTTCAAAAGCCCACTCTTCGCCAGTTTCTTCAATCATTTTGGCATTAATAAAAACTTCTTCCAATCCAACTTCGTCTGTTTCGTCGTTATCTTCTAGCATTATTGTACTGTCTATAATAAATAAACGAATAGGTAAACCAATTTGTGGAGCTGCTAAACCAACACCATTTGCATTGTCCATTGTTGCAAACATATTGTCGATTAGTTTATCTAAATTTGGGTATTCTTTATTTATTTCTGTACAATGTTTTTTTAAAACATTATCGCCAAAAGCTACTATTGGTAATATCATAATTAGTATGTTGTTGTATTCATAAAAGATTGTAGTATAAGTGTTGCACTTATTTCATCAACCAATTCTTTTTGTTGTCTTTTTTTCTTTTTTAATCCACTTTCTAGCATCGAAGCCTTTGCCATTTTAGAGGTAAACCTTTCATCTACCCAATGTATAGAAGCTTTGGGAACCATAGATTTTATTTTTACTGCAAATTTTTCTATTTCTATAGCAATATCTGTTTTGGTATTATCTAAATGTTTAGATTCTCCAATAACTATTTTATCTATTTGTTCGGTTTTGATATATTCTAAAATAAATTTAAAAATGTCGGCAGTAGAAACGGTTGTCAAACCTGTAGCAATAATTTGCATTGGGTCAGAAACGGCTATTCCTATACGTCTTGCACCATAATCTATTGCCATTATTCTTCCCATACTACAAAAATAGGCAAAAAAAAAGATTGTTTTAACGAGTAAAACAATCTTTTAATATTTTTTGACAAATAAAGTATTACTTCATTAATTCTTTTGCTTCGTTTGCCCAATTTGTCCATTCTTCTGGACTAGTCATAGCATCATTAAATTTTTCTTCTAAAGCTGCTGCTGATTCAACAGTAATTGCTGCCATATCTGCAAATGTAAAGATTCCCATTGCGTTCAATCTTTTTTCAAAAGCTGGACCTACGCCATTCAATTTTTTCAAATCGTCACCTTTTGCAGTTGCTTTTTTTGCTTTTGGAGCTGCTTCTTCAGTTGTTTCAACTTTTTCTGCCTTTGGAGCTGCTGCTTTAGCTACAACTTCTTTTTTAGCTTTAGCTGGTTTTTCTGTTACCATTGCTTCTGCAGGAAGAACAGAAATAAACTTTCTATTGTTCTTCTTGTTAATAAAAGTAACTACACCTTCTATTTTAGCAAAGATTGTATGGTCTTTACCCATTCCTACATTTTCACCTGGGTGAAACTGTGTTCCTCTTTGTCTTACTATTATATTGCCTGGAATTGCGATCTGTCCACCGAAAACTTTAACACCCAATCTTTGTGAATGCGATTCTCTACCGTTTCTAGAACTACCTTGACCTTTCTTATGTGCCATCTTTTTCTTTTTTTAAACTGTGCTTATGAAATAGAATCTATAGACAACTTTGTTAAGTATTGTCTATGACCATTTTTTTTCTGAAATCCTTTTCTTCTCTTTTTCTTGAAAACAATTACTTTGTCTCCTTTCATGTGTTCTAGGATAGTTCCTTTAACTTTAGCAGCTAATGTAGGTGTTCCTACAGCTATCTTGTCTCCATCTGCAGTTAAATAAACTTCAGAAAATTCTACCTTGTCACCTTGTTTACCTTCTAATCGGTGAACAAATATGTGATTACCTGCTTCAACTTTAAATTGTTGTCCTGCTATTTCTACTATTGCGTACATTAATATCTAATTTTGGTCTGCAAAGGTAAGTTATATTTTTAGAAAATGAAAAATATTTCAAAATATTTTCAAAATATCTTAAAATATCTTTTTTCTCCTAAATTTTACGAATATTTCTAATCGCTTTTCTTCCTTTCTTCTGCAAATATATACCTTTAATAATCGTTTAAGAAGATAAGTATTAATTTTGTGTTTATATATTTTGTTTGGTGTCGAAAAAAATTCTCTTTAGTTTTATATTTTCCTTTGTTTTAAGCTTTTGGCTTAAAGCGCAGAATTTATCTAATTTAAAGTTTGATACTATATTAATAACGAATGATACTTTTAAACTTGAAAATCCAAACATTGTAAATGGCTCTCTTCAAATTTTAGATTTAAACTCAAAGCCATTAGATAATTCACTTTTTAAGGCTATTTCTAGCACAGATTTTGTTTTTGATTCTTCTTTGAGTAATACTAAATTAGTATTGGTTTATCGGGTTTATCCTTTCAATTTTAGAAATCGCCTTTTTACAAACGATTTTAATTTATACAAAAACTATAGAGATAGCGTGGGCTACGTTATAAATACTAGTGTATATAGAAATGTAAAACCTAACGAAAATTTTATCGATTTTGGAAAATTGCAGTATGATGGCGATTTTTCTAGAGGTGTAAGTTTTGGAAACGGACAAAGTTTAAATCTAAACTCAAGTTTTAACCTTCAACTAGCTGGAAATTTAACTAAAGATATTGAAATAAAAGCTGCCATTACAGACAATAATATCCCTATTCAACCTGAAGGAAACACTGCAAACCTTCAAGATTTTGATAAAATATTTGTACAACTAGCATACAAAAAACACTTTTTAAAAGTTGGCGATTTTGATTTGAAAAGCGATAAATCATATTTTATGCGTTTTCAGAAAAGTTTGCAAGGTTTATCGTATTGGGGCGAGCAAAAAATAAACAACGATTATATAGTAGATGCTAAAGCAAATGTTTCTATATCGAGAGGGAAATATACTTTAAACGATTTGGTGGCAGAAGAGGGAAACCAAGGGCCATACAAACTAAAAGGTGCAGATGGCGAAACTTTTATTATTATTTTAAGTGGTTCTGAGCGTGTTTTTATTAATGGTGAATTGATGCAGAGAGGAGCTAATGATGATTATATTATTGACTATAATTTGGGCGAAATTCGTTTTACACCTAAAAGATTGATTACAAAAAATTTAAGAATAAAAGTTGAATTTGAATATTCTGACAATAGTTATTTTAGATATTTATATCATCTTGGTGCTGGTGTGCAGCACAAAATTTGGGGTTTTGAAGCAGGTTTTTATTCAGAGCAAGATATTAAAGGTCAGTCTGTGAGCCAAGATTTGTCTGATGAAAAAAAGAACTTCCTTACGCAAATAGGAGATAGCTTAAACCTTGCTTTTTATAGTGGTGCAGTTGCAGCAAATTTTACTAATGATAGGGTTTTGTATCAAAAAATCGATTCTATTTTTAACGGAATTTCGTATCCTATTTATGTGTATTCTACAGATTCTACTCAAAATTTATATGCACTTTCTTTTAGTTTTATAGGTGAAGGTAAAGGTAATTATGTACCTCTGCAATCTGTAGCAAATGGAAGAGTTTTTGCTTGGCAAAGTCCAGATTTGCTTGGCAATATGCAGGGAAGTTATGAACCAGTTATTTTATTAGTAACTCCAAAAATGAAACAACTTTTTACCAGTAAATTTGAAGTACGACCGACAAAAACTACTCTTATTTCTTCCGAATTTGCGCTTAGCAATCAAGATTTGAATACTTTTTCTAGCTTAGATGATGGCGATGATTTAGGTGTAGCTATTTTTGCAAATATTGAAGATATGAGAAAACTGAACAAAGACAGCAGTAATTTTTTTATACTTAGAGCTAACTACGAATTTAAACAAGATAAATTTTTACCTTTAGAAAGATACCGTGGCGTTGAGTTTCAAAGAGATTGGAATGCAAACCTTCTAAACAAAAATTTTAACGAACATTTAGGCTTTTTGGAAGCTAAGTTTTTAAATTCAAAGCGTGGTTTTGCTTCATATAAAGTTTCGTTTTTTAATCAAGATTCTGTTTATAATGGTTTGGAAAATTTAGTGCAAGGTTCTTTTACGCAAAGTGGTTATGATTTAAATGCTGAAGTAAAATATTTGGTTTCAAATTCTACATTAGAAAAAAGTAATTTTTGGCGTCCAAAGTTGTCTTTAGTAAAAAGTTTTGAAAAGCTAAAAGGATGGAAACTTGGGTTTAATGGTTATGCCGAAATTAATCAAATTCAAAACCCAAATAGCGATACTTTATTAATTAATTCTTTTTTGTGGCAAGACTATACTATATATATAGCAAATTCCGACAGCGCTACTTCGAAGTATAAATTTTCGTATAATTTAAGAAACGAACACCTTCCAACAGGAAATAAATTTGGTAAAGCTTTTTTGCGAGCCAATACTTTTGTTTTTGATGGAAGTTTATTAAACTTCAAAAATCATAACTTAGCCTGGAATTTAACCTACAGAAACCTACAACAAGACACTTTATTGGCAAAAAATGATGAGCTTGAACATTTTTATTTAGGAAGAATAAACTACAGATTTAGCGCATTGAAAGGTGTTTTTGTAGGGAATACGCTCTATGAATTAGGTTCTGGTAGAGAACAAAAAATACAATACAACTATGTAGAAGCACCTGATGGACAAGGAAATTATGCCTGGCAAGATATTAACGAAAATGGAGTTCAAGAGCTGAATGAGTTTTTTGTTTCAAGTTTCCAAAATGAAAATAGATATTTGCGTCTTATTACCAATTCGTTAGAGTTTCAAGCTGTAAATAGCACTATTTTTAACCAATCTTTAAATATAAACCCAAAAGCTATTTGGTTTAACAAAAAAGGAATAAGAGGTTTTGTAGCACGCTTTTCTAATACTACAAGCATAGGTTTAAGTAAAAAAATATTTGCTGGCAAAAATGTAAAATTTGGCGATATTGTAAACCCAATTTCCATCGGTGTAGATGATTCTGTTTTGGTTTCTAACTCCAATATTATTAGAAATACTTTGTTTTTTAATAGAAATAGCTCGGTATATTCTATTGATTATGGTTTTAATTATAACGAAAACACAAATTTATTAACAAGTGGTTTTGAGCGCAGATTATACACCACCAACACTTTAAAAATAAGATGGAATGCTACACAAAACATTACTTTAACAGGGCAATATATGAATGGTTTTAAGAAAAATGATTCAGATTTTTACTACGACAGACGTTATGAATTTATAATGAACGAAGCAGAGTTTAATTTTTCTTCTTTACTGTATAAAATAATACGTGTTGGCTTTAATTATAGATATGCATTTAGGTCAAATCCGCAAGAAATATATGGTGGTCAGTTTGCAGTTATAAATGAAGCAGGAACCGAACTAAAATTTACAAAACCAGGAAATTATAGCATTTTGGCTAATTTCAAGTATTCTTCAGTAGCTTACAATGATGATAAATTTATAAATGAACAGTTGCAAATTGATATGTTGCAAAGTCTTCAAAACGGAAATAATTATGTGTGGAGCGTATCTTTTGATAAAACCATTGCCAAAAGCTTCCAGTTTTCTTTAGTCTATGATGGTAGAAAAACGGGATTATCGAAAATGATACATACTGGAAGAGCTCAAGTAAGAGCTATTTTTTAATATTTATTCAGGAGATTCTTCTGTTTCTGTTACAGATTCCTTTTCTTTTTTCTTTTTCTTTTTCTTTGTAAGTTCATTTACCCACTTACCATTTTTGCTTTCGCCCAATACTACTATATCTTTAGATCTTTCATAATCTATAACAGTTTGTTCCATTTCTTCTTGCGTTTCTCTACGAAGCTTGATTCCTGTTTTAGAACCTTTGTTTCTTACTTCAATATAAAAACCGTCTTTTAATTTTTTCTCTCTTGTTGATGGCCTTCCCATAGTTTTTTTATATTTTTTTGAATAAAATTTAATCTAAGATAGTAAAAGTTTTAACATTTGCATCATAAAAATGCAAAGTAATTAACTTTTACAAAAGTTTAACTTATAAGTGTTTGATAATAAGGTAATAAAGTATTGAAAAATGTTTATTTCATTATTTCGTGACCACCTTTATTTTTCTTTGTGTTGAGGTAGTTGTTGTTGTAGCAGTTAGATTCTATCTCTAAGTTTACGTTTTCTACTATTTCTAGTCCGTGTCCTATTAAACCAATACGTTTTGCAGGGTTGTTGCTCATTAAACGTAGTTTAGAAACATTTAATTTTCTTAAAATTTGTGCTCCAATTCCGTAATCTCGCTGATCCATTTTGAAACCTAGTTTTTCATTAGCTTCGTAAGTATCCATTCCTTCTTCTTGCAGTTTGTAGGCTTTTAGTTTATTCAATAAACCAATTCCTCTGCCTTCTTGTTGCATATAAAGCAATAATCCTTGACCTTCAGCTTCTATTTTATCTAAAGCTTCTGCTAGCTGGTCGCCACAGTCACATCTCATAGAGTCTAATAAATCTCCAGTTACACAAGAAGAATGTACACGAGTTAAAACGGCATCACCTTCTTTCCAATCGCCTTTTTTTAGTGCAAAATGTGTTACGCCGCTGCTATTTTCTGAAAAAGCTATCAATTTAAAATGTCCATGTTTTGTAGGCATATCTACTTCTACTTCTTCAGTAACAAGGCTTTCGTGTTCTAATCTATATTTTATTAAATCTTCTATCGAAATTATTTTTAAGTTGTGCTTTTCAGCTACTAAAAACAAATCGTCAAGTCTAGCCATTTCACCATCTTCTTTTAGTATTTCTACCAAAACGCCTGCTGGTTCAAAACCTGCCAATCTTGCCAAATCTATCGATGCTTCGGTGTGTCCTGCTCTTCTCAAAACTCCTTCGTCCATAGCTTTTAATGGAAAAATATGTCCAGGTCTGCCTAGGTCAGAAGGTTTTGTATCTTTATTTACGAGTGCTTGTATGGTTTTTGCTCTATCTGAAGCCGAAATACCTGTAGTACAGCCATCTCCAATTAAGTCTATAGAAACCGTAAACTGTGTTTCGTGAAGTACTGTATTTCTACCTACCATTAAGTTTAGTTCCAACTCTTCGCATCTTGTAGCAGTAAGTGGTGTACAAATTAAACCTCTGCCTTCCTTTGTCATAAAATTTATGATTTCTGGTGTTACATTGGCTGCTGCGGTTATGAAATCTCCTTCGTTTTCACGATTTTCATCGTCCACTACTATTATTAATTTACCTTGCTTAATGTCTTCTATAGCTTCTGCTATTGTATTTAATTTTCTACTCATTTCTCGTTGTTGGTTGCCATATATTGGTTTTTACTCCTTTTACAAAGATTATAAAACCCAAAAACAATGCAATATTCATTGTAATAAAATACCTCAATAATCGCAGCAAATTTACGTTAATGTTTACTGCAAACAAAATATAATCTAAAATTGCGAGTGCAAAAATAACATGACTTAACAAAAGAAGATACAGATAGAATTTTTGCCCACTCAAAACCCATAAACTTATGTAAGCTATCAGCATCAAAAATGGACCAAGCCACCTTATTACTTTGTGTGAAAAAAATGAAAAAGCAATGCCAAATCTAGCTGTAAAAAGCATATCGAAATAGATAAACAGGTTTTGAAAATTGCCTGTCGAAATTCTTTTTTTACGTTTAAATTCTTCGTTTATATTCTGAGGTAAATCTTCATAACAAAGCGCTTTTGGCTCGGTTATAATGTCAAATTTTTGTTTTAATACGTGCATACTAATAAAGAAATCTTCCATCAATATATTTGTTGGAATTTTTGGTATTAAATTTCTTTTAATAGCATAGCAAGCGCCAAAAGCTGCAATACTAGAGCTAAAAACTTTGCCTTCGTTTATTTTTGTTTCATTTTCGTTTAAAATATAAAATTGTTCTTGTTTAGAAATACCTTTTTCTTTTATATTTTTGTTTTTTATGTTAGCACAAACTATTCCTATTTTTTTGTTTTCAAAATGCTTTACGAGTTCATAAATTGTATCTTCGTTAAAAATAATATTTGCATCAGTCATAATGCATACATCAAAATCTTTTTCTAAAATTTCTTTTTTAAAAAGTTTATTCAAAACTTCTTGTTTTCCTCCTCTTTCTTTATAATCTAAAAAAGTTATTTTAGCTGTAGTTGCGCTTATTCTATTTACTATTTCAGCAGTTTTGTCAGACGAACAATCTGAACCAATAAATATTTGAAACAAAGAATTTGGGTAATTTGTTTTTAAACTAGAAATCAGTTTTTCTTCAATTACCTTTTCTTCATTATATGCAGCTATAACTATAGCTACTTTTGGTAAATTCTGTTTATCAAAAATTAAGTCGTTTATTTTTTTACCTTTAGCTAAAATTTTTAGTAAAAAAGGATAAAAAAAATAACTGTGAAATAATAATACAACACAAAACCAAAAAAATATAGTCGATACTAAAATCAAAGTAATTTAGTTTTGTAATATGTTATTAAATCTGCACCTAAAATATTTATATCGTGCTCTTTTCTTATTAAATCTTTAGCTGCCGCACCAACTTCCATCAGCTTTTCTTGGTTTTGAAACAAAAAATTAAGTGTTTCTATCCATTCTTCGGCTGTGTTAGCTATAAAAATATTTAATTTATCGGTATAATCTATTCCTTCAGCACCAATACTTGTAGAAATTACTGTTCTGCCCAAAGCCATAGCTTCAATTATTTTTATTCTCATACCACTTCCAGACAAAATAGGCGCTATCATTATAGAATTTTGATTTGTAAACTCTTGTGCATCGCCAACTTCACCAAAAATGAATAATTTTTGTTCTTTTAAATCGTAATATCTTTTTGGAAAATTTCTTCCAGCTAAATTAAAGCTAACTTCATTTTCTGTATTTGAAAAAGTACGCCAAACGTATTT
>Ga0075163_10014729_pt1 | contig 10074 bp, 8 predicted proteins | sample JI1023141ADNA_FD_71478 | JGI IMG/M metagenome (GOLD analysis project Ga0075163, IMG submission 71478) | Wastewater effluent complex algal communities from Wisconsin, to seasonally profile nutrient transformation and Carbon sequestration -... | ecosystem: Engineered > WWTP > Effluent > Algae... | reverse complement strand
TTCTGCTGACGACCCACATCCTCGAGGTCGCGGAGCGCCTTGCGCAGCGCATCGGCGTGATCGCGCGCGGGAAGTTGCTCGCCGAAGGCGCGCTCGACGACCTGCGCGGCGCGGCGGACCTGCCGGGCGCCACGCTCGAAGACGTGTTCTTGAAGCTGGTCGGCACGACCGACGGCATGGGGGCCGGTTGAGCGAGCACGCGCGAATCGACGATCGGGCGCTCTTCTGGCGCATCCTGCACAACGACCTTCGCGTCCACTGGCGGGGCAACGCGACCAGGCAGGCGGCGTGGACGACAGGCCTGGCCGCGCGGATCGGCTTCCTGCTGCTGCTGCACCTGTTCGCCTGGGTCCTCTTCTCCACCTATGGGGCCGGCACCCGCGGCGGCCCGGAGTTCGTGTGCCTGACCGTGCTGTCGATGCTCGCGATGAGCACCCTGAACCGCTCTCTCGAGGTCCTCTACAACCGCGGCGACCTGACGCTGCTGCTGGCGAGCCCGGTGCCGCCTCGTGTGGTGCTGCAGACACGCCTCTGCGCCATCACGTTGACGAGCCTGCTCGACACGCTGTCGTTCGTGCTGCCGTTGCTGAACGTGGCGATCGTGGTGTACGGCTGGCAGTGGGCCTGGGGCTATGCGGCGTGGTTCGCTGCGGTGCTCGCGACCGTGCCTGCGGCCCTGCTCACGACGATCGTCGCGGTGGAACGCTTCGGCGCGCCACGCGCGCGCACCATCCTGCAGGTGATCGGGGTCCTGTTCGGTCTCGCGGCGTTCCTGGCCATGCAGATGCCGCAGTTCCTGCGAGCGAGCGCGTCACCCGGCGAACGGGCCTCGGCCCGCAGCGAACGGCGCGGCCAGATGCTGGACTGGCTCGAGGTGCCGCCACTGCAGCAGCTCGCCGCGGCTGCGTCGGGTGCCTGGCAGTGGCTGCTGCCGCTGGCGTTCGCCGGAGTGGTGCTGTTCTTCCTGGCGCAGCGCTCGCTGGCTCTGCGGTTCGCGCACGGGGCACAGGGCGCTGCCGCGGACGTCGGCGGCGGCGCCAAGGACGAGATGGCCGCGCGCGCGGCGTTCCGCGGCTCGTTCGTCCGGTCGCCCGCGCGCGTGCTGATTCGCACGCAGCTGCTGTTGCTGCGCCGCGACCCACTGTTGCTGATGCGCTGTGCGATGCAGATCGTCATGCTGGTGCCGATGTTGCTCGTGGCGTTCATGAGCAAGACCGCGGCCGGCTTCGGTGGTCTCGGCCTGATCGCGGCGGCGGTGGTGCCGATGCAGCTGGCTGCCCTGCGCAACGCCAACGACGAAGGCAACGAGTTCGAGGCGGCGAGTCCACTGCGGCCTCGCGAGCGCGCCTGGTTGCGCACGATGGCCACCGCGGTGCCGTTCGTGGTGTTCGCGTGCGCGATGGCGATCGCCACCGGGTTCCTGGCTGGAGTCGTTCCCGCACTGATGGTGGCGATCGGCGGCACGGCCAACGCCTTCGCTTCGGGTTGGCTCGGCACCTGCACGACGCGGGTGCACACGGCGGAGGAGCGCAGCCGCAACAAGCAGCCCAGACACACCTGGCAGATGCTCCTCGGCATGCTGTACGGGGGGCTCGGCGCCGGAGGCCTCGGCTTGGCGATGTCGTCCCACACCTTGGTCGGCTGGATCCTGTTCGTGGGCGCGCTGGCGGCCGCTGCGGCGCTGCTCCTGGTCGCGCCGCGCCCGGCCGTCGAAGGCGAAGCCTGAACGGCTCCGAGCCCTGGTCCTCGATCGTCTTGCAGCCCGCCTCTGGGTGTTCGTCCGCCTCTCGGACCTGGCCGATGCCGACCGCACGGCTCGGACACCATGGTCTGCACCACTGCCTCGAGTGGGGGCCGTCGCATGGGCCTCTGCTGGCCGTCGGAGATCGCGTTCCGCAGCATCTTCCGGTGCCCCCCCGCGGCCTGCATGATTCGCGCGTGATCGTGATGAAGTTCGGCGGCACCTCGGTCGGCTGTGCGAGGTCGATCCGCCAGGTCGTGCAGATCGTGCGCCAGCACCTGGACCGCCGTCCGGTGGTGGTCGTGTCGGCGCACGCCGGGGTCACCGATGCGCTGCTCGAGCTCGCCGCGAAGGCGCCCGTCGGCGAGGCGGACACTGGCGCGATCGAAGCACGGCACCGCACGATCCTGGGCGAACTCGGCCTGCCGCCGACCTTGCTCGATCCGCTGCTGCAGGAACTGCACGACCTGGCACGAGGGCTGCGGCTCGTCGGCGCGGTCAGCCCGAAGGCGCAGGACCTGCTGGTCAGCTTCGGCGAACGCTGCAGCGCCCGCACCGTCGCGGCCGCGCTCGCCGCCGACGGGGTGCCGTCGGTGGCGGTCGACGCGTTCACGGCGGGCCTGCGCACCGACAGCCAGTTCGGCCGCGCCCGCCCGCTGCCCGACGACGGTCGCATCGCCCACCACCTCGCCTCGGTCCACGGCGTGCCGGTCGTCACCGGCTTCCTCGGCGGCGACGCCCTGGGCAACGTCACCACGCTCGGTCGCAACGGCAGCGACTGGTCGGCGGCGCTGTTCGGTGCGGCCCTCGAGGCGGAGGAGATCCAGATCTGGAAGGACGTCGACGGCGTGCGCACCGCCGACCCGCGGCTCGTGCCCGGAGCGTTGCCGATCCGCAGCATGAGCTTCGCCGAGGTCTGCGAGCTGGCGTCGTTCGGCAGCAAGGTGCTGCATCCGGCGGCGATGGTGCCGGCGATGCAGAAGGGCATCCCGCTGCGCGTGCGCAGCACGCTCGAGCCGACGGCCCCGGGAACCGTGATCGAAGCCGGCTCGGCGGCGCGGCCTCCGGTGCGCGCGATCGCGCATCGCGCCGCGGTGAGCTTGGTCGCGGTGACCTCGCAGCGGCTGGTGCCGCAGCACTCGTTCCTGGCGCGGGTGTTCCAGGAGCTCGACGAACTGCAGTGCGACGTCGGCCCGGTGGCGGTGGCCGAAGGGGCGGTGACGTTCGCGGTCGACGCGTCGGTCGCCGACGCGGTCGCCACCCGCCTCGCGGCGTCCGGCGACGTGCGTGTCGAGGCGGGCCAGGCGATGGTCGGCGTGATCGGCGACCCGGCGGCGTTCGAACGCGGTGGCGCCGCCGAGGTGCTGGCGACCCTGGCCGCAGCCGGCGTCGTGGTGCGCTGTGCGGGGCAGGGCGCGCTCGACAGCACGGTCGCGTTCGTGGTCGCGCAGGCCGATCTGCACCGCACCGTGCAGCTGCTGCATCAACGCTTCTTCCCGGTCCGCGGATGAGCACCACGTGGTCGCGACGGGGTTGGATGCGCGATGCGCTGCTGGTGGCACTGCTCGCGGTCGTGACGTTCCAGGCGCTGCGCAAGTGGTACGGCGACCGCTATCTCGTGCCGAGTGGCAGCATGGAGCCGGTGCTGCACGGCGACCCGAAGGCCGGCGACGTGGTGTTCGTCGACAAGACGGCGCGTGCTTGCGATCGGCGGCGGCACGCGCTGGTGGTGGTGATGCATCCGGAACAGCCGGGCCAGCCGTTGGTGAAACGCATCGCCGCGTGCGGCGACGAACCGTCGACACGGTGGCTCGACATCCGCCAGGGTGACGTCTGGCTGGGCGACAGCCGGCAGCGGCTCGTGCGCGAGCAGAAGGAACCGCTGGCGGCGCGCGAACTGCGCGTGCCGTGGGCCGACACCGACGCACCGGCGACCTCGGCGCTGCTGGACCTGCAAGCGAGCGAACGCACCGACGAAGCCTTCGTGCTGCCGCCGGTGGTCGCGGTCGTCGACGAAGCGCGCGTGGCGTTCCGCCCCGAGGCGCTGCGTCGTCGGCGGTCGGGGCCCGCGGGCCCGCGGCTGCCGGTCGGCTGCGTCGGCACGTCGCGCCCGGTCGACGCCGGCTATCTCGACCGCACCGGCGCGCGCAGTCTCGTCGGCACCGACCAGGGCGTGTTCGACTGCGGGATCGAGCTCGAGCTGGCGTCGGCACCGCCCGAACTGCTTGCGACCGTCGAAGCGCGCGGCGAAGCGCTGACCTTCCACTGGCAGCCGCAGACCGGTCGCGTGGTGCTGTGGCGCAACGGCGAGGACGTCGCATCGGCACAATGGCCGGTGGTCGAAGCACCGCGCCGCTTCGAGTTCGCCCGCCTCGACGATCGGGTCTACTGCTGTGTCGACGCACGGCCCGACCTGCTGTTCATGGTCGCGCGCGAGGCGAGTTGGAGCGAGCGGGACGAGAACGGCCTGCCCGCCGGGCCGTCGACGATGGTGCACGTGGCGGCGGTCGGCCCCGCCGCTGTGGCGCTGCGGTTCCGGCGGTTGCTGGTGTTCCACGACCTGTTCGCGTGGCGCGACCCGATCGTCGGTCGGCCCGGGCAGCCTGGACCGTGGCCGCGCGAAGTGCCGCCTGGGCACTGGTTCCTGCTCGGCGACAGCGCCTTCGACAGTCGCGATTCGCGGCAGTTCGGTGCGGTGCCGATGGCGTCGATGCTCGGGGTGCCCTCCCGGGTGCTCGGCCCGTGGGCTCGGGCGCGGAGGCTGCCGTGAGCGAAGGTCCGGAACGCCATCCTCGGGCCCCTCGGAACGAGCCGCCCGCCCCGGCCCAGCTGCTGGTGACCGGGGTGGTGTCGAACCTGCTCGCGGTGACGGCCGCCCTGGTGTGGCTCGGCTGGCGCGGGCGCCTCGCGCACCTCGGGGAGATCGCGATCGGCGGGCCCGGTGCGTTGGTCGACCTCGGCGTGGGGGTTGTCGTCGGTGCGGGCCTCGCGTTCCTGCAGGCCCTGGCGGCGAAGCGTTCGGCCGCGTTGCAGGACCTCGACGCGGCCGCCCGGCGACTGCTGACCGGTCTCGGTGACACCGGACGTTCGGTGATGCTGCTGGCCAGCGTGCTCGGCGAGGAGTTCCTGGTGCGTGGCGCGGCCCTGGACGCGGTCGGGCCGATCGGCGCCGTTGCCCTGTTCCTCGGCGTGATTATCGCCAGCGGCATGGCGCGTGTGTGGTTGCCTGCCCTGCTCGGCACCACGATGCTCGTCGCCCTGATCGAATCGGGCTTCGGCCTCCTGGCGACCGCGGTCGCCAATGCCGTGCTGAACCACTGCAACATGCGGAGACTGCTTTGAACCGGTACTGCGCGCTGTCGCTGTCCTCGTCCCTGGCCGCGGTGTTGTCGGCGCAGGATCCGTCCGGCCCAGCCGCTCCCCAGGCGCCCAAGGTGGCTCCGATGCTGCTGCCCCAGATCGTCGTGCTGCCGCGCGGTGCTCGGGAACTGCAGATCGACGGGTCGCTGCTCGACTGGCCCGACCTGCCGGCGGTTCGCATGGACGACACACGCCAGGTGTCGGGCACTGCGCACGGCTGCTACCACGGTCCCGCCGATGTCAGTGCGCTGGCGTTCTTCCTCTGGGATGCCGACGCCCTCTATTGCAGTGTCGCGGTCAAGGACGACTGGCACCGGGCGCTCGACGCGGCCACGATGCAGCTGACCGAGATCCCGGTCGCCGACAGCATCCTGGTGTCGTTCGATCCCGAACGCAACACCCGCGGCAACGGCCCCGATCCCGGTCGCCAGGAGGACCGCAGCTTCTGGCTCGCCGACCAGGCCGGGCGCGACCTGGTGCTGTGGGATCGTCTGCGCGGCACGGCGCGTTCGCTCGAACAGGCGGTGGGGCGGGTCGTGGTGCTGCACGACAAGGAGCAGGGCATCACCAACTACGAGGCCCGCATCCCGTGGTCGGAGGTCCTGCCCGTCGGGCGCAAGCCGGCCGCCGGTGCCACCATCGACGTGCAGATCGTCGTCAACGACTTCGACGAGACGACCGACAGCATGCCGCAGACCCGCATCGGTCTCGTGTTCGGCTGTTCGCCGATCGTCGACCCGGGCCTGCACGCCAGCATGATGCTGGTCCCCGACGCGAAGGCGCTGCAGGGCGTCATGCCGCAGTTCCCGCCGAAACCCTCGACCACCGAGCCGCCGTCGCCACCACCGGCCTACTGGCAGGATCTCACTGCGCGTCTGCTGCAGCATCCGCCGGCCGTCTATGACGGCTCGACCTCGGCCGCGGACTCCGGCGGCAGCCGCCGCCTCGCCGTGCTCGAGGAGATCGACGCACACTGCGAGCGCTTCCCGCGGGTCGACCTGCTCGAGTACCACCAGCGCATCCATCGGCGCATGGCTCGCGAAGTCGCCGGACTGCAGGCGCGAGGCCTCCCTTGGTGGTGGAACGAGCGGTTGCAGGCCGTCTCGAAGAACGCCGAGGACCCGGTGCCGGCGCGTTCGATGCGGCTGTTCCGGCTCCCGGCCGGTGGCTGGCTGGTGCGGTCGTCGACCCGCAACTTCGTGGTCGACGCGGCCGGCGCCGATCTGGCCGGCTGGCTGTGGGGCGGCACCGAGTTCTGTGTACTGACGCAGCCGCTCGACATCGTGCGTCGCAACGACCAGCTGCTGATCCGCATGCTGTCCGCCGAGCCGCCGCGTGCGGTGTTCACCCACATCGCCTTCCACCTGCCGATGGTGGCCATGGATCGCATCCCGCTCGCCGAACTCGGCAAGTCCTACGGGCAGCCCTCGGGCACGCAGGTGCACGCCCTCGGCAAGGCGCAGTCGGACGGCATGGTGCCCTGGAGCTGCAGCTACCGGCTCGAATTGCCGGACGGTCCGCGGCTCGTACTGGTCGGGCCCACCCTGCGGGCCTCCGACATCGAGGCGCATGAGAGCGATCTGCTGATCCTGTCACCGCACAATGCCGAAGGGCCGGCGATCGTCGCCAAGGTGCGCCCACGCCTCGTGCTGATCGACGACGTGTTCCTCGGACCGTCGAGGGCTGATTTCCCGCGCCAGTCACTGCGGGATCTGCACGCATTGCAGCAGGCCTTGCGTCCCGTTCCGTCGTTGATCCTCGCTCCCGGTGAGTCGTGGACAGTCACGGCGGGGAAGTGACGGCCGATCTCATTGCTTGCAATCGTCAGGTGCTCATTGGACAATGGAGCCAGCCGACGATCGTGAGGTCGTCGAACCCCCACCACGCAGGTACACACAGATGGCAGCAAAGAAGAGCAATCCGGCGATGGACTTCATCGTCGAAAGTCTGAAGAGCAACAAGAGCGCCCCCTATTCCGAGATCAAGGCGGCCGCCGACAAGAAGAAGCTGAAGATCTTCCCAATCATGTTCGGCCGCGCGCAGGCGCTGCTCGGCATCGTCAAGCAGGCGCCGCGTGGTCAGGGCAAGGCCGCCAAGGCCAAGGCCGCGGCCACCGCTTCCGCCGCCGCTGGTGCGCCAAAGCGTGGCCCGGGCCGGCCGCGCAAGGTCGCCCTGCCGGCGTTCGACGGGACCCTCGACGGGATCGTCGCGGCGGTCAAGAGCAGTGAGCAGGCCAAGGCGAAGTACCGCCAGGCCCTCGAGCGCATCCAGGGCATCCTGGCCGACGTGCTCGCCTGATCCGAGTCCGTCCTGGCTCGCCCGGACTGGCTCGCCCGGACTGGGGCGAGCCCATGACCGGCGCCGGGGCGGGCACCGGGCCATCGAGCCCGGTGGTCTTTCGCCCGGCCCGGTTGCGTGCCCACGTGTTCCGATGAACTCCGTCATGCTCGGTTGGTTCGCCACGTGCCTCCTGTTCTGCGGCATGTTGGTGATGTTGGAAGTCGGTCGTCGCCTGGGCGCCAGAGCCTTCGCCGCCGACAAGGAAGCCAAGAACGGGGTCGGTCCTGTCGAGGGCGCCGTGTTCGCGCTGCTCGGCCTGTTGATGGCGTTCACGTTCTCCGGCGCCCTGTCGCGCTTCGACGAACGTCGCGGCTGGATCGTCGACGAGGCCAATGCCGTGGGCACCGCCTGGCTGCGCATCGACCTCGTCCCGGAGGCCCAGCAGGCCCAGTTGCGCGATCGCCTGCGGGCCTATGTCGACGCGCGGCTCGCCGGCTATGCGCGACTCCACGCGGAGAGCCACCCCGAAGCCGTGTTCGCCGATGCCGAGCGGCTCGGGAGCGAACTGTGGCGTGCAGCGACCGGTGCCGTCCAGCCGCCGGCTCTGCCCGCTGCCTCGACCTTGCTCCTGCCCGCCCTGAACGACGTCTTCGACCTCGCCGCGGTGCGGGCTGCGGCGATCACTCGCCATCCACCGACCGTGGTCTACACGATGCTGTTCGTCCTGGCGCTCACCGCGGCCCTGTTCGCGGGCTACGGCATGGGGATCTGCCAGCGACGCCGCTGGCTGCACACGATCGGCTTCGCGCTGGTCATCTGCGGAACCGTGGGCGTGACCCTGGACGTCGAACATCCGCGCCAGGGGCTGATCCGGATCGACGGCTTCGACCAGACGCTGGCGCAGGTGCGCGCGGCGATGCGCTGAGCCCGACCCGTCAGCCGCCTTCGACCAGGCGGCGCCAGCGCGGTTCGTCGTGGCTGCGCAGGCGTTGCTGCACGAACGCCTGGAACGACGGCATCCAGCGGCTCGTGCGTGGGCCCGCCCGCCCGTCGCCGATCGCGCGGCCGTCGAGGTGGGTCACTGGGCCGATGTCGCGCAGGGTGCTCGACAGGAAGATCTCGTCGGCACGGCGCAGGTCACCGGCGGTCAGGTGCCGCTCGACCACACGTTCCCCCATGGCCGCTGCGCTCTGCAGCAGCAGCGACCGGGTGATGCCGGCCAGGATCCCGTCGTCGAGGGCCGGCGTGGTCCAGACACCGTCGACCAACGCGAACAGGTTCGACGTCGACGCCTCGGTGACGAAGCCGAAGGCGTTCACCATCACGCAGTCGGTGGCGCCGAGATCCTTCGCCTCGGCGAGCCCGAGGACCGAGTTGAGGTAGTTGCCGCTCTTCGTCGCCGGGTCGAGGGCCCGACGGTCGTTGCGCAGGCGGTCGACGATCGCGAGCCGGGCGGTCGTGCCCGAGATGGGCGTCAACGGCCGGACCAGCACCACCCAGCACGGCGGGTTCTTCGCGTAGGCGAGATCGATGTTCGGCGCGTCGCCGGCGCCGCGGGTCACCACGAGCCGCACGTAGTGGTCGCCGCCGCCGGCGGCCCGCACCGTCGCGGCGATGCGGCGCGCGATCGTCGCCTCGTCGAGGTCGAGCCGCAGACGGATCGCCTCGGCCGAGGCCACCAGCCGCGCCCAGTGCTCGGGCCAGCCGAACGGCACGCCGCCGTGGGTGCGTACCACTTCGTAGATCGAGTCGCCGAACAGGAAGCCGCGGTCGAGCACGGGGATGCGAGCGTCCCGTTCGGCCAGGATCGCGCCGTCCACGTTGCAGAGGTTCGTCATCGGGGGCCGGATGGTAAGCTCGCTCCCCCTCATGTGCGGCTTCATCTCCATCTTCGGCCCGTCCGACTCCGACGCCATCCACGACGCCCTGAACGGGTTGCTCGCCATCCAGCACCGCGGCCAGGACGCCGCCGGCGCGGTGACGTTCAAGGATCGGTTCCAGGCCAAGAAGGGTCTCGGTCTCGTCCGTGAGGTCTTCCAGGAGAAGCACCTCCAGCGGTTGCGTGGCCACCTCGTGGTCGCCCACGTGCGCTACCCGACGGTCGGCCTCGGCGAGGACACCGACGTGCAGCCGTTCTGGCTCGACTATCCGGTCGGCACGGCGATGGCGCACAACGGCAACGTCACCAACTTCCACGAGCTCAAGCGCACCTACTTCGCGCAGCGAAACATCCACCTCGGCAGCAACTGCGATCTCGAAGCCGTGCTCTACGTGTTCGCCGATGCGCTGATGCGTCGAGCCGCCGACCCGGTGACCGTCGACGACGTGCAGGTCGCGGTCAAGGAGGTCTACGACCGCGTGAAGGGCGCCTACTCGGTCGCCGGCATCACCAGCGAGGGCATGTATGCGTTCCGCGATCCGTTCGGCATCAAGCCGTGCATCTTCGGCAAGAAGGTCACACCGGAGGGCACCTGGTACGCGGTCGCCAGCGAGTCCGTCGTGCTCGACGTCGCCGGCTACCAGATCGTGCGCGACCTGAAGGCCGGCGAGATGCTGTGGATCGGCAAGGACCGGGTGCCGCACTTCCGCAAGGTCGCGGACAAGCCGCACCGCCCGTGCATCTTCGAGTACGTCTACTTCGCGCGGCCCGACACGTTCCTCGACGGCACCTCGGTCTACGAGGCGCGCATGGA
>Ga0075163_10014728_pt1 | contig 10074 bp, 8 predicted proteins | sample JI1023141ADNA_FD_71478 | JGI IMG/M metagenome (GOLD analysis project Ga0075163, IMG submission 71478) | Wastewater effluent complex algal communities from Wisconsin, to seasonally profile nutrient transformation and Carbon sequestration -... | ecosystem: Engineered > WWTP > Effluent > Algae... | reverse complement strand
CGCAAGTCGAAGGGGCCGGGCGAATTGCTGGCCGTGACCAACCCCGAAGACGACGCCATCGAAAGTCTGCGTGGCCTTAGAACCACGATTCACTTTGCGCTGATGGACGCCGAGCATAACTCGCTGCTGATCACCGGCTCCAGCCCGGGCCTTGGCAAGAGCTTCATCTCCAAAAACCTGGGTGCTGTGCTGGCCCAAAGCGGCAAGCGCGTTGTGATCATCGACGCCGACTTGCGCAGAGGCCACATCAACAAGGAATTCGGCCTGCGCCGCGAAGTGGGTGTGAGCGAATACGTGGCCGGAACCGTCTCTCTCGAAGACATCGTCAAGCCCACTGCAGTCCCCAACCTGTGGGTGGTAACAACCGGCCAGATTCCACCCAACCCCTCTGAATTGCTGATGCACCTGCGTTTCGAGCAATTGCTCGAACAACTCGGCAAGCAATTCGACACCCTGATCGTTGATGCCCCGCCGATCCTCGCTGTATCCGACGCTGCAATTATCGGACGCCTTGTTGGCGCCACGCTGATGGTTGCCCGTGCCGGGCACCACCCGATTCAGGAACTGGAGCAGGCTGTAAAACGCCTGAATCATTCGGGTGTTACGGTGAAAGGGTTTGTGTTCAATGATTTGAACACTGATCGCCAACGCTATCGATACGGCTACAAAGGCTATGTGTATAGGTATTCGTATCAATCACCCAAGTGATTGTGCTGCCTGATGCCTCCCGTTGGAAGAATGAATATTTTTATACCCTTGAATGAATCTGAATGTTGAAAATGACTGCTTATGATCAGCTTCTCGCTACCCTTCCTGAAAATCCCAGGGCCTGGCTTGTAACCGGAGTTGCGGGATTCATCGGCTCCAACTTGCTTGAGACCTTGCTTAAGCTCGACCAGAGAGTCGTTGGTCTGGATAACTTCGCGACTGGCCATCAGCGCAACCTGGATGAAGTAAAGTCTCAAGTGACTGCGGATCAGTGGGAGCGCTTTCAATTTATAAAAGGTGATATACGCCAACTTGATGACTGCCGACGCGCCTGTGAGGGTGTGGATTATGTTCTTCATCAAGCTGCTCTGGGGTCCGTTCCGCGTTCCTTGGATGACCCGATTACCAGCAATTCAACAAATATAGATGGCTTCCTGAATATGTTGGTTGCCGCGCGCGATGCGAGAGTTAAAAGTTTTACGTACGCTGCCAGTAGTTCAACTTACGGGGATCACCCAGGATTGCCCAAGGTTGAAGATGTGATCGGCAAGCCACTGTCTCCATATGCGGTTACCAAGTACGTGAACGAACTGTACGCTGATGTTTTTTCTCGAAATTATGGGTTCAGCGCAATAGGCCTGCGCTACTTCAATGTCTTCGGAAAAAGACAGGATCCCGATGGTGCGTACGCGGCAGTAATTCCGAAGTGGACAGCCGCGATGATTCGAGGAGATGATTTATTCATCAACGGTGACGGTGAGACGAGCCGGGATTTCTGCTTTGTAGATAACGCTGTCCAAGCAAACCTCATGGCTGCGACTGCAACGGAAGATGCTGCACGTAACCAGGTCTACAACGTCGCGGTGGGGGGGCGCACCACCCTGAATCAACTGTTCGAGGCGCTTAGAGAGGCCTTGTGTGCCAATGGCGTCGAATATGGCAAAGATGCAATCCGCCGCGACTTCCGTGCAGGTGATGTGAGGCATTCTCAGGCCGATATCTCTAAGGCTGCCAGTTTGCTTGGCTTCAATCCCCGATTCGATATACACGCAGGGATTGCAGTTGCAATGCCCTGGTATATCAAGAACTCCTGATAGTCGATGTGGGTGAATTGCGAATGTTGTCATTCGCAATTCACCCACTCGTTCACGTCATCTACCCAATTCGGATGTTTCCGAACTGAAGGAATACAAAACGTGAGTCATAACAAGCCTGTGCACGTAACTCAGCCCTATCTGCCGCCGCTGGAAGAGTTTACGCCTTACCTGGAAAGTATCTGGGAAAAAAAGATTTTGACGAATGGCGGGCCTTTTCACCAACAGTTGGAAAAGGCACTTAGCGAATACCTGGGCGTTCCACACGTAGCCTTGTTTTCAAATGGCACCCTGGCGCTGATCACTGCCTTGCAGGCGTTGCGTGTTACCGGAGAGGTGATTACGACGCCCTACTCATTCGTCGCTACCGCACATTCGCTGCTTTGGCACGGTAATAAACCGGTATTTGTCGATATCGAGCCTGAAACCCTCAATATCGATCCAGCCAAAATTGAAGCAGCAATTACGCCTCAGACAACCGCGATCATGCCGGTCCATTGCTATGGTAGGCCGTGTGATGTGGAGGCGATTCAGAAGATCGCAGATAATTACAATCTGCGGGTTATCTATGACGCTGCGCATGCATTTGGTGTTAAGCACAAGGATCACAGTCTCTTGAATCACGGTGATCTCTCTGTGCTGAGCTTTCATGCAACCAAGGTTTTTAACACCTTTGAGGGCGGCGCAATCGTTTGCCAGGACGCGAAGACCAAGCAGCGGATAGATCACCTCAAGAACTTCGGTTTCGTCGATGAAGTGACTGTCGTTGCGCCCGGCATCAACGGGAAAATGAGCGAAATCAACGCAGCGTTCGGCATGCTGCAACTGCAGCATATCGATCGAGCCCTAGACCGCCGGCGGGAGATCGATCGGCAGTATCGTCAAGGTTTGGCCGGTATCGACGGCATTGAGTGCCTTGGCGGCTACGACGATCAGGCAACCAATCATTCCTATTTCCCGATCATGGTTCGATCTGAATACCCGTTGAATAGGGATGCCCTTTATGAAAAGCTTAAAGAAAACGGCATCTTTGGGCGACGTTATTTTTATCCACTGATTTCAGATTTTCCCATGTATCGAGGGTTGCCATCCGCGCACCCTGATAACCTGCCTGTCGCTAGGAGGGCGGCGCAGCATGTACTTTGCCTTCCTATTTATCCAAATCTAACTGATGACGATGTGGCGCGCGTTATCGAGACTATCAAGGAATAATGCGATGGCGATGCTTGCCCGTGAGGTGCTTGAGGCAATGGGGTTTGCTTCTCTTGGCTGCAATATTCAAATTTCAGATAAAGCTTCGATTTATGGTGTCGATAAAATATCAATCGGAGATAATGTTCGAGTTGATGACTTTTGTATTTTGTCTGCGGGTGTTGGAGGGATTTTTATTGGCCGGCATATTCATATAGCGGCCTACTCTTCTTTGATCGGGGCGGGAAGAATTACTCTTGACGATTTTTGTAATATCTCTTCTCGTGTCTCGATATATTCGAGTAGCGATGATTACTCGGGAGAAAAAATGACTAATCCTACCGTTCCGATTGAGTACACCGGAGTTTGTAGCGAACCAGTTCTTTTAAAAGAGCATGTGATTGTCGGATGCGGTAGCGTAATACTACCTGGAGTCACTCTGGATACGGGAGTGGCGATTGGTGCGAAAAGTTTAGTTAAGTCGAACTGTTCGGCGTTTGGGGTTTATGTAGGTAACCCGGCCAAACGGATCAAGGAGCGCCGTCGTGATCTGCTGGTGGTTGCAGATGAGTTTCTGAAGAAAATTGGTAATCAGACTTAAGCCATGTCCTTTAAACGGCATGTTTTAGCGAGTTACGTCAGTCAGATATACACAACACTGATAGGCATCGTTATTGTTCCTGTTTACATCAAGTACATGGGCGCTGAGGCTTACGGTTTGATTGGCTTTTACGCGATGCTTCAGGCCTGGTTTCAGCTTCTCGATATGGGGTTGGCCCCGACGATATCCCGGGAAACGGCCCGTTTCAATGGCGGAGCCATTGACGAAGTAACCTTACGCAGACTACTTCGAGCGCTTGAGTGCATATTTTATGGTGTAGCGCTGCTCGGTGCCGTCGCGCTAATCCTAGCCTCTGACGTTATTGCAAGGAATTGGCTAAAGGTTGAGCACTTGCCTTTGTCACAGGTACGTGGCTCTGTTGAATTGATGGCAGGCATCATCGGCTTGAGATGGATCGCGGGGCTCTACCGAGGAGCGATCGGTGGATTTGAGCAGCAGGTGTGGTTGGGCAAACTCAATGTGGTGATGGCTACTGCGCGTTTTGTAGCAGTTATAGCGATTTTTGAGCTGATTGGAACGGCACCCGTGCATTTTTTCAGCTATCAGTTTTTTATTGGAATTGTTGAAACAATTGTGCTTGTGACAAAGGCTTACAGGCTGATGCCTGAGTTGCCGAAAAAAGAAAAGGTTTTATTTTCTTTAGTCCCATTGATGGGAGTCATGAAGTTTTCGTTGAGTGTGGCTTTTACCAGCTCTGTCTGGGTTCTTGTTACGCAGACAGACAAGCTTGTATTGTCAAAAATTCTTCCTTTAAGTGTTTATGCTTATTTTACCTTGGCGGTGCTTGTGGCCGGTGGCGTTAATATAATGAGTGGCCCGATAAGCGGTGCTCTAATGCCGCGATTAAGCCGTTTGTATGCGGAGGGAAACGCAAAAGGGGCTGTTGATCTATATCGGGGAGCCAGTCAGTTTGTTGCAGTTATTTCATTTTCGCTTGCGTTAATGCTGGCTTGCTTTGCCGAGCCGTTGCTGAACGCATGGACTGGCAGTTCTGTAACATCAACCCAAGCTGCGCCGATCTTGAGATTGTACGCCTTGGGGAATGGGTTTCTTGCGCTTGGCGCATTTCCTTATTATTTGCAGTTCGCGAAAGGGGATTTGCGGTTGCATTTAATCGGGAATGTTGTTTTTCTTTTTCTTTTGATACCTGCTATTGTTGGTGCGACTTTGCTGTACGGAGCGATAGGTGCTGGGTGGGCTTGGCTGTTTGCTAATGTGGTTTATTTTTTTGTCTGGGTTCCAATCGTTCATAGCCGCCTTGCTCCTGGCTTGCATTTGAATTGGCTGCTACATGATATCGCTCCAGTAATTGTCGCGACCACGCTGACCGCCTTGGTTGCGCTGAAGTTCTTAATTTTACCTTCGTCACGGCTGGCCGTAGTGGGTGTGCTCTTTTTTATAGGGTTGATTGTTTCTTTAAGTGGCGGGGCTGCCTCTGAAAGGATGAGGGGGTTCGCTGTTAAGAAAATTTTGATGAGATCGTAATCGCATGATTTTGCCAGATTCTTTTAAATACTCTGCTGAAGAGCCTTGCCCAAAGGTTTCTGTTTGTGTTGTTACCTATAACCAAAAGGAATACATTGAGGAGTGCTTGCAAAGCTTGGTCGATCAGATTGTTCCGTTCGAGTTTGAAATAATCGTAGGCGATGATTGCTCAACTGATGGTACGGATGCTGTCGTTTCCAAGTTTGCTTCTAAGTATCCCCGTTTGGTTAAACCGATACTTCATCCAAAGAATGTTGGTCCATTCAAAAACTACTGGTGTGTGCATCTTGCCGCGCGCGGTGAATATATCGCACACATGGATGGCGATGATTATGCGTTGCCGGGAAAGCTTGCTACTCAAGCTCAGTTTCTAAACGATAATTCCGAGTGTGTTCTGTGTGGTCACAGCATGATTAGGGTTGTTGAAGGTGTTGTGACTATTCCCTCAAAAGCTAACTATCCAAAGATCGCTACATTACGGGCTTTCTTGCAGTATGGAAATTTTTTAGCTCACTCTTCCGTTATGTATCGAGCTACTCATCGACTTTTTCCAGAAATGTTTGATGACGCAATCGATGTTCAAATGCACGTGGCTAGGGTGGGTAGAGATAAGGTGGGTTATTTAAACGAATTTTTGGGCGCATATAGAGTGCTAAACTCAGGTATGGTTGGTGGGTATTACAACTCTCTTGGGATGTTTTATCGTAACGTTGATGCGATCAATGCCGTTAAGAAAATTGTAGATGACGTTGATTTGGTTAGTAAAGCATTGTTCGGATTGTGTTTTGTCTGGGTTAAGAATTTGATCGGCGTAGGAAAAGATGGTCTTGCTGCTGAAGTCTGTGAACTTGGTTTTGTTTCGAGTTTTTCTCCTGTGCAGCGTGCGACGTTGAGAGTTTTGGTTCTGTTTTCTCCGTTGGTAAGGTTTCTGCTTCGTATTAAAAGATTGTTTTGATTGTTTGATTTTGTTTCGTTGCTTTAGACATGATAGATCTTTCGGTTAAGGTCGGAAAAAATGAAATCCACGCTGGAAAATTCTAATAAAAAAGCTGGTGAGTGGCTGTGGGCTAATTTTGCATTTGCTTTTTTTGTTTTTGTTCTTTCATGGTATTTTTTGCCGCTCGATGATTATGATCGTTCAAGGCATATTGAGCGCTATGAATGGATTTCTGACAATCCTATCGCTTTTTGGGAGTATTTTATTTCCGGGGAGCAGAAAGATTTTTTGTTTTATTTTTTGATGTATTTGGGTGATTTTCTCGGTCTAAGTGCTGGGCTTTTTATTTCGTTGGTTAATGCAATTACTGCTTATGTCTTGATTTGGGTTTTTAGTCGTTTTTTGTATGGCAAAAACGATAAATTGCTATGGTTCTTTTTTGTTCTTGGGTTTAGCTATATTTCCTTGCTGTCCGGGGTTAGATTTTATTTTGGTTTCTCGCTTTTCTCATTGTTTGTTTATTTTTTTTGGAAAAATAAATTTTTTTTCGCGGTGTTTTTTTTGTTTTTAGCTGCGATTTCCCATTTTTCATTTCTAATTTTTTTTATCGCTTTTGGTTTTCGGGCTTTTCCAAAGTTTGTGCTTCCTCTTTTTTGTGTCGGGATATTTGTTGCAGTGGCTTCGCTTGCTGGTGTTTTTGATGTTGATTCGATGGTTGCGAATCTGAATTTTTTATCATCAAGCGACTCACTTGGGGAGGCGTCAAAGGCTTATGCTGAGGCGCGAGGTTCGGCGCACAGAAATTTAAGTTTTTATATTGTGAATTTTTGGGTGTTTATTCCTATATGTTTCTATGCATTGAAGAGCAAAGGTTCGGATAATTTGTCTGTTTTGCTTGTGGCTCTTGTTTTTGTGATGTTGTTTTACGTTAACAATTATCCTGTTTTTGGTCGCTATTTTTTGCCATTGCTTTTTTTGTATTGGTGTTGTGTCGCGGTTCAGAAACGCTCTCCGCTCAGGGGTAGATATGTTTTTATGTTGGGAATGGCGGGGTTGGTTCGGTTTCTTGTTGAGTTTCATGACCATTTTGATGTCTATATGAAAAGTTACTTTTCATGAGATCATAAGTCGGATCATTGTTTTTGTTTTGTATTGTCTGGTCAATTGGCGTGAGAATAATTTTCTTAATAAGTTCGCTAAACTCGGGCGGGGCAGAACGAGTTGCTTCGACGTTGTGTAACGCTTGGTCAGCTCGCGGTGACTCTGTATTTTTAGTGCCTACATTTTCAGGGGGGGGGCAGTCCTTCTATGAAATAAGCGATTGCGTTACGGTTGCCTACTTAGCTGATTTGTTGAAAAATTCCGAGCAGAAAGGTAAGCGATACCTCGACCGTTTAATGGCAGTCAGAGCGTTGGTTCGCGATGCTCAGCCAAATGTTGTCGTTTCTTTTTTGCCGAATGTAAATGTGGCGGCATTGCTTGCGACTGCTTTTACGAAGGTTCCTGTTGTCGTGTGTGAGCGTAGCGATCCGTCGATGATGCCTGTTGGGTGGTTTTGGCGCAGTGCTTGTAATGCTTCTTATCGTTTTGCAGATCTTCTTACCGTACAAACCGAGGCGGTGAAGACTTCCATACACAGCGTTTATGGAGGGCTTGATCAAGTCGCTGTAGTACCCAATCCTTTGCCGGAAGGTTTGCTCGACTATCGTGCGGACTTGAATGCTCCAAGGGCGCGCAGGGTGCTATTGAGTCTCGGGCGGTTGTCGGAAGAAAAGAGAGTTGGTCAGATTATCGAAGCCTTTGCAGGCTTGGCGCCTGATTTTCCCGAGTGGGATCTTCATATCTATGGTGACGGCCCCGAGCGCGAGCAGTACGCCTCAATAATCAAGCGTAATGGTGTCGAAAATAGGATATTTCTGCAGGGCAGAACTGATAAGCCGTGGAGCGTAATGGCCAGTGTGGATGCGTTTGTTATGAATTCCCGTTTTGAAGGCTTCCCAAACGCGTTACTCGAGGCCATGGGGGTCGGGCTTCCCTGTGTTTCGTCCGATTGCCCCAGCGGACCTCGAGAAATCAGCCGCGATGGCAAGGATGCGCTTCTTGTTCCGCCAGGTGATGTTGCGTCTTTGCGTTCGGCCTTGGCTCGCATGATGGGGGATTCGGAATTGAGAGCAGACTTGGGAGCGCGTGCCAGAGAGTCTGTTGTTAAGCGTTATTCGCTTGATGCTGTCTTGGCGGTTTGGGATGGGGTCTTCAGGCAAGTGGGCGCCATTCAATGAAGCGAGTTGTCCATGTCATCGTCGGTCTCGGAAGGGGAGGGGCCGAGCGTGCATTGAGTCGGCTTGTCGAGGCACAGCGGCTCAGCTCTGAGTATGAGCACATAGTGATTTCGCTTACTGATCTCGGCTGTTACGGGGAGCCTATTCGAGCAATGGGCATCCCTGTTCATGCCTTGGGTATGAAAGGTGCATTGGGCTTGCCGGTGGTGCTGCCTAGACTCGTGAAGCTGCTGCGAGTCCTGACGCCTGATATTTTGCAGACCTGGATGTACCACGCCGATCTGATTGGCGGAATCGCAGCGCGCTTTGCGGGGCGAATCCCGGTACTTTGGGGTATTCGTTCATTCGATCTCAAGCGCGGTGCAAAATTGCCCACCAGGATTGTGCAGCGACTTTGCGCGTTGATGTCGGCTTGGTTGCCGACCTTGATTCTCTGCGTTGCGGAGGCATCAAGGCGCAATCACATTGCGCTCGGTTATGATGAAAGGCGAATGAGAGTCATCCCTAACGGATTTGATGAAAATCCGCCTGATATCACATTCTCCGATATCGTCTCTCTGCGCTCAGAACATGGTTGTGGCGGTGGGGATGTCGTCGTCGGCTGCGTTGGACGATTTCATCCGGCCAAAGATCATCGTAATTTTGTAGATGCTGCTGCGTTATTGGCAGAGAAGTATCCGGCTGTTAAATTCATGATGGTCGGGCCAGATTTGAATCTGCATAACGAAAAATTGCTGAGTTGGATTGATGGGCATGGTCTGCGCGACCGGTTCGTCCTGCTTGGTGAGCGAGCCGATATTCCCTTGTGCATGAGTGCAATGGATATTTTTTGTTCGCCCTCGCGCACGGAAGCTTTTCCTCAAGTTGTTGGAGAGGCGATGCTGATGGGGTGTCCTTGTGTTGTCACTGATGTAGGCGATACTGCTTTTGTTGTCGGCGATACCGGTGTCATAGTTGAACGAGAGAACGCGTCAGCATTGGCGGATGGTCTGGCTCAGCTTCTTCGGCTGTCTCAATCGCAACGAGAGGCTCGTGGGCAAATTGCTCAGGAGCGAATTCGCAGCGAGTTTTCTTTGAGTCGGACCGTCCAGTTGACTCTGGAAGCATATGAGTTCGCGCTCAAATATTCGAATAATTTGAAGGGCGGTGTTTGATGTGTGGTTTTGGTGGTTTTTTATCTCGCGGTGACATCGGCACGACGGAGACCGCTGGGCGACTGCTGTCTCGAATGGGGAACGCTATCATTCATCGCGGCCCTGACAGTGAGGGCGTTTGGTGCGACCGTACCGCAGGGCTGGGGCTAGTGCATCGACGGCTCGCTATCGTGGATCTGAGTGCTGCGGGACATCAGCCCATGGTGTCTTGCGATGGGCGCTATGTATTGGCTTTTAATGGAGAGATTTACAATCATTTGGATCTGCGTGCAACGCTTGACAGTATGGGGGCATCGACCGGCTGGCGTGGGCACTCAGATACTGAAACATTATTGGCAGGGTTTTTGGCTTGGGGGGTTGAGGCAACGCTTCGGCGTAGTATCGGAATGTTTGCGATTGCGTTGTGGGATCGTAAGGAGCGCTTACTGACGCTTGCTCGCGATCGAATGGGGGAAAAACCGCTCTACTACGGTTGGCAAGGCCAGGGAGAGCAGGCGGTATTCCTCTTCGGTTCTGAGCTTAAGGCACTGAAGGCGCATCCGTCATTCAAGGCTCAGATCGACCGCAACGCTCTGTCGTTGTTGATGCGTCACAATTACATTCC
>Ga0075163_10014727_pt1 | contig 10075 bp, 22 predicted proteins | sample JI1023141ADNA_FD_71478 | JGI IMG/M metagenome (GOLD analysis project Ga0075163, IMG submission 71478) | Wastewater effluent complex algal communities from Wisconsin, to seasonally profile nutrient transformation and Carbon sequestration -... | ecosystem: Engineered > WWTP > Effluent > Algae... | reverse complement strand
GACTGTTCAATTCGGGTTGTTCGGTATCCTCGACCGCGAAAAAATGGGCAAGGGGTAAGCCGTGGAGCGCGCCCCAACATACGGGAAATTGCGGGAAATGCCGCAATTTCCGGGATTCCAAAGGGCCGGCGGCATTGGCGAGCTCGAATGCCTGACAGAGTCGAAGACATTCAACATACTTGCGTTAAATCAAGTGGAATCAGATGTCTTTACAATGCCGCAAGGCTATGCGACTCTTATCGGCATAATTTATGACCCGTCAGTCGGCGCATTTATTGACATAAAAAGTCAACGTGCAAGGCAAGACATTTTGCTTGGCTTTAACACGCTTGGCGCAGGACTTGGGTTTTTATCGCTTGAAAATCGACAGCTTGAACAAGACGTTTTAAACTACCGTCTCGAGTTTTTCTCCCTGGGAAAAATTTCTGCGGCGTACTGGGATGGAGCGGCGGGCGTAAATGTCACAGAAAACCAGCTTCCGTTTAAGCATACCGTAACCATGATCTACGGTCGCTGATGGCTGAATTTTCTCCGTCATCGATTGAAGTTTATCCAGATCGGCGCAAAATAAGATTTGCGCCGATCCTGTTTATTTCTAACAACAACCCTCTTGAAAATGTTATTGACGATGCGTTTACGGCGCTTTATAATCAATCGGCTGGAAACGTATCAACGCTGAATATACCACGCACTAACGATATATTTCGCCAGTGTGTTGTATATCACTACGTAAACGGATTTCTTCAACTTTTAAACACTGTTTCAGGGGTTCCAGTAAATATACCATTAAGGATTTTACGCTTCGGCGCCACTAATTCACCAGCTTTGACACCTTCGGTAACTCCGATCCTGTACGACGGAAAAGAATATCAAAATACATGGATTGAAAACCCAGAAAAAGTATTTATTGGTAAAGGTGGCTTGCGGAAAATTCAAATTGGAAACGCGCAAATGGAGTCCGCTAACGATACCGCAAATTTACTTGATAATGCGAATATCTCATACGATACAGGCGGAAACGCCTACAAAAAAGCCTGGCTTCAGACAAGCGTAGTATTTTATAAATGATGTATGGCGATATTTCCAATAACCTTTCCTTCGGATTGGCCCGATTTTGTGGTGACGTCTCACCGCAGAGGCTCAGGATCACACGCCAGCGGCCTGGCAATCGACATTGCTCCAATTTGGCCAAGTCGCGATTATTCGCCGTCGTCTAAATTCTGGTTCTACCACTTTCACACGTTCTTTACCTTGTGGGCGGCACAGAGGCAGGGCGTCACATACATGAGCGCCCCAGTAACCTGCCCACATATTCACATACACAATGACGCGTCAAAAAATATTGCCGGCGTTGAGTGGGTCAACAAAGTTGAAAAAATTATTAACGGAAAAAGGGTTTCTGTGTGCGAAACCGATTCCGTGTACGCAATACCGAAAACGGACATTATAGACTCTATTCAGCTTCGAAATTTTATTGAAAACAAACTCGGGAAGGGTAACGGAGCGCAATTTCTCTATTCGTACCAAAATATTTTTCAAGAATATTCGACGATTTTTAACTTTAAAACACGTGACGTAAAAGTCATCAGCAACATTGCGACGCTGCCCGATGCAGAATTGCAAATCATCCTTAACGAAATGTACGGGGGCAGCACGAAAGAAAAGGTTCTCGACAACCTTGCGCAGATTGTCGACGTCAACAACTGGCCTGAGTTAAAGCAAAAAGGCGCCGACGCAATGGTAGGCGCTTTGATTCTCGGCGCTATCGGTTGGCTTGCCTGGGAACAGTACAAGAAAAACGAAGTTCAAAAAGTTTCCGTTATTCCGGCTGATCGCAAATCCGATAGATAGAACAAAGACACTTTGGCGCCGTCAGCGATGCAGATCGGCAGATATTCATTTTTTCCTGGCGTAAATATTCGTCTTGGATCGGGTCACAGTTTCGTGTGTTCCCGCCGCCCGATGCCGCGTTGTCTTTCTGTGCTCGCCAGCACGTGGCAAGAACACCTGTAACCCCGTCGCGCTTCTCAATGTCTGCTTTGATAAATCGGTCGGCAGAACATCCAAGAAATAGCAGACCGCAACCCAAGTAAGAAAGTAACACGCCAAGAAATCCAGCGAAATAACCAGTATGTCGAGTATCATTTTTCACCTCTGTCATGTCGTCCACCTCGCCGCTTTTTGCGGCCTTCGATAATTACGGCAGACAATACGCCGCTTAGGGCGGCATAAATGCCCTTGAAATCCGCGCTTGACCCTGCGGCCATAAACCACACGTTAAGCAAAACGATAGCGACTGTAAAGCCGATTATATATTTTACTACGGGGCGCATCGAGGGCGGCAATCCTTTTCTTAATCGTTTCGATTCTGTAAAGCGCATTTAGGCGCTCGGCGGCGACAGGGTGTCTTTCCCGATCACCTCTAGCCCGAGCAAGGTCGCGTTCAGATATCGTGATTTGCAGTTTCAATATTGACATGTGCGCAATTCCTTGCGGTCATTGACTGACCGTCGATTTCAAAATCTATTTCGATGCGAAGGGCCTTAATTACCGCCTTTGTAAATGCAGTGTTCCTAGTAATTAACATGTTACCAGACGGTAAAATTTGAAGATGTATCGCCAAATCATGGCAAAGACCGTCGGCTAACTCTTGCGCCGCCTCTGCCCCCATGGATTTTGCGAGTATATCTGATATTTTCATACAAAATAGCCGATCTTTTTTATCGGACGCAGTAATTTATAACGCGCCGACGCTCCTTTGAAGTAAGGATCTACCACGGACACCATGTCTTCGGCGTAATTATACGCCTCTGCAAGCACACAATGACCTCCCAAAAACAAAAATACCGGGTTTTCCTGTTCTATTTGGCTTATCATGTCCATTTTGTCGACGGAAAACATCCACTTACCTTTTAAATCGGTCGGATTACGCTTGTAAAAGGGTATCTGCTTTTTATACCATTGAAAAGCGCGCTCGTAACTATTGATGTAAGCGTCTTTTCTTATGATTCCGGCCGATAACAAGCCGAAATAACACTCGCTCAATGTTAAAGTCTCGCCGAAAATGCTTTCAAGCGACATTTGCAACACGGACAAAACGCACGTACCTTTTTTGCCTGTGATTGGGTCGACGCTTTCCGGTGGATAGTCAAATTGATAAATTTGTTGAATTTTCATAAAGGCAATGTACATCCGCACACATGAGGCGGCAAGTTTTTATTGAAAATTTATTGACGGACTGTTTGCCGTTTAGTACATTTAACCAATGCGAAACGTAACAATTCGAACAAAAAACGGCCGTGAAATCGGCTTTTGGAAAGAGTGCACAAGTCGACGCGCAGGGATAGAGGAAAGATTGCGCGAAGATTTCGGCCCGGGCGTGTACAAAGTCTGTTACAAAACCACTAAGATGGTGGGAGAAGGCAAAGAAAAGCGCGCCGTTGGTCGCCCCGTAGCTGAGTTATTTTATGTAGAAGGACCGAACGGCGAAAACCCAGTTGGGGAAAATAAACCGGTGAGGGCGCTTTCCGGCACGGGTGACGATCTTCTACGTCATCTTATAAACCAAAATACCGAAGCCGTTCGCGCGCTCGACCAAAGTATTGCGGTGCTTATCGACGACGTTGAGACGCTAAAGGATTCTGTGCGCGAATTTCTCGATGAGGAAGAAGAGCCTGGCGCGCTGTCCGGAACCGAGGAAGAAGAGCCTGGCGACGTCGGATTCATGCAAAAGATTCTGGATATTGCACAAAGGCCGGAATATTCCGGCTTGGCGGCCGATATCATGTCGACACAAGATCAAGATGTCTTGGCGAGTAAGGTTCAAGACTTCATAACGAAAGACCCAGCCAAGGCCGTCGGGTTGGTGATGGAATTTTTTAAAAAATAAAAAATTCAATAGGGGGCAAAATGAAAATCACAATTCGATATCACGAAAACTGTCGATACTGCAAGAGTTCAAACACTGTATTGACAAAAAATCACGACTCGCACGGATACAATGAGTTTTTGTGCAAAGATTGCGGCGGGAGGTTTTCAACATGACGCCGCGCGACCTGGCATCGACCTACAAGCCAGAAATGGATCGGCTTTATAAAAAATTCACGCGTCTGAAATTGCGCAGCGCTAAATTTTACAAAGCCGAAAACATGCTGCGACTTTTGGGCGAAGCAAATCTTTTTTTGCTTGCGCAAGCGGCGGCGCCGATTGTGGATCAACAACGCGTGAACGTGGCCTTCACACTGAGCGAGTTCTGTGCGGCGTATGCCCGACAGATCGTTATAAAAAGTTTTCCCGCGCGCGAACCGTCGGGAATTTTTCTCAGGGGGTAATATGCTAAGCAGAAAAAGCCCGTCAGTAAAAAGAATCATCGAAGCTTTTGACCGCAAAAAAAGAGAAGTTGTCTCCGAATACCTGGCAGTTAATAATAACAACCCTGGGATATCGTATTCCGTACGGAGAATAGAGTTTACTGTTTTTGGATTGTACCAGAGAGAGCGTGCCAGGGGGGATGCTATGAATCTTGAAACGATAAACAGAAAGGCGGAATCAATATGACCCCACTGGAAAAACTTATTGCGGAGTTTGCGCCACAAATCGCGCTTGCGTTTTTTGCGAAAGACTATGCATCGTTACAAGTTCACCTGGCATCGCTCGCGCGAAAGTTTATGGACTCGCGTGACATTGTACCGCTGACGCAATGGCCGGATGAAGAAATACGCATGGCGCTTGATTCGCTGACACCGACGCAAGATGCTATTGCAACATTTGCGATTCAAGCATTAATCGATTATAACGAAAAAAAATTTGGGGGAAACAATGATAGGTAAATATGTGATTGTGAGGACGTATTCCGCTGGAGTTTTTGCGGGTACCGTGAAACACAAAAAAGGAAAAGAGATTGAATTACATAAGGCGCGGCGCTTATGGTCATGGTCAGGGGCGGCGAGTCTGTCTCAATTAGCAGTCGAGGGAGTTAAGTTTCCGGAACAATGCAAATTTGCAATGCCGGTGGATGTACATTTAACGGAAGCAATCGAAATCGTTTACACAACGGCAGCAGCAAAAAAAAATATAGAGGCGGTTCCGGTGTGGCGCGTGTAAACTTCGGCGACGGCTCCGGCTACGGCTCCGGCTACGGCTCCGGCTCCGGCGACGGCTACGGCTCCGGCGACGGCTACGGCGACGGCTCCGGCTACGGCGACGGCTACGGCGACGGCTACGGCGACGGCGACGGCTACGGCTCCGGCGACGGCTACGGCGACGGCTACGGCTAAATTTACGGCGGCAAATACTTGCCGCCGTGTATCTCTTTTAACGATTAAAATATGAAATCATTATATTTACCTGAAAGTTTATACCTTGAAGAATTACCAAAAAGAAGCACGGGTTGTCAACCCGTGCTCTTTGCTTTACTCAGTCACTCCGACCCGGATTATAAACCTGTTTGGCCGAGCATCCCGACGATATGCAAACTTTCTGGAATAAAATCAGAAACGACGGTACGCGCGAAAAATCGCGAATTGGAAAGCGCGGGAATAATTTCGATAAAGACCACGACCGAAAAAACGAAAAACGGCCTCCGCTCGTGGAATATGTATTTTTTTACGTTTCAAAAGTGGATAGAAATTGACTTGGCGAACGGCAAGCCAGGGCGCGGGTCGAATATTCCAAAAATGGTTGAACTCACCGCCCGCAGAGAGGCGCAGAAAGCCGTCAAAGACGAAGCAAGGCGCCTAGACGCCCGAATCGATCGCGTCACATTTGATTTTAAAACCGTTTCTGACCGTCTGAAAATTTGGGAAAATCACCTTGAATTTGTGGGTGTCCACAATAAGACGATATATTTTAATGCTATGAGCGACTTATCTCCGTCGTTCGTTGAAGAACAATTTCGCAATGAAGGTTTTTCGATCAAAGTCAATCGGAAAGCTGGATAACATGCAGGTTAGCAATTAGGCCATTTTAAGCCGAACGCTTATACACTCAGCCCCCAAACTGTAAAAATGCCGCCCTAAAGGCGGCTACCTGCGTCTACCCCCCCTCAAAATTTGGTCTACCCCCCCTCAAAATTTGTGGTCAAACTCTTACTATTAAACTATTCAATTTAACTTTATAGGTTGACCGGGGGTTTTGCTGCTACAATGTTGGGCCTTGAAAGAAAGTGTTGTCACTGTCTACACACCATTTCAGCAAGTGCAAGAGTTTTTAAAATTTGCGGCGACGCATGCCGCCGATTTTTCAAAGCCGCAGCTTAAAAAATTTCTAAATGCGGAAATGTCCGACATTTTTGACTTCGTGGTTTCTCGTTACACGCTGGAGCAAGGCGAACAGGTTGTAAGGCCGCTTTACTATATCGAAATCGGCGGCGACTGTGACGACGCGACGATTTTTTGGGTATCGCTTTTACTGGCGGCCGGTGCGTCTCCTGATGATATTCTAATTTGTGAAGCAAAAGAAAAGGCAAGCGATGATACTTACTGCCATATTTTTTGCGGCGTGCGCATCGGAAATAATTCTGTTCTTTGGCTTGATAATCTGCCCGGGTGCAAATTTGGCGTTTTGAACTATTCAAAAAACAGGATTAAAGTCACCCCGGTTTCGAGGTATTTATGACCCTTGAAGATTTGAAAAAAATCTACGGCCTGCCAGAAAAAATTCTAAGAGAATATTTATTTGAGTTTCTGGCAAATACACCAGGCAGCGAGGAATTTGCGGCCGCTGAAAAATTGTACAATGAAAAAATTCAGGCGTCATGGTCCTGGCAAGGTGGGGCTCAGGATCAACCGGCCACTTTTTCCGTTACCGCATTTTCTCCGCCTGCCGCCTTTGTTACTAATCAAACAAATCAGGGCGCATGGATGCTTGACAGAATTACGAACGGTAGCGACCGGGCATATTACCAGGTGAATTTTTCAGGATACATAGATTACAGGCTTGGAAGTTTCGGATTGAGTATTTACCCGGTAAAAGTATACGACCAACCTTTTATGTACTGGAGGTATTACGCGTATCAGGGTCATATTGATGCTTGGGTAAATCGAAATCCATTCTCTGGCTTGCCGTCGATGATCGCACAATATGAAAACGGCTTTCCAATTGATTATGACATTCAGCGCGTTAAAGCCGCCTTGGCCTATGTTTCCGCTATTCAAAAATACAGTACGGAGTTACAGACAAAAAGAGAACTTGCAAAACAGCAAGCCGCGTCAGATATTAACAGTATGGCCCGCGATTTGTCTGATAGATTAAGGCGAGAAAGTTCTGACCTGTCACAAAAAAAACTTGCTTTGATGGTTGCAATAGATAACGAAAAAAAATCGGCTATCCGCGACATGCAAAATTTACTATTGAATGCGCAATCAATAAGGCTTTAAAATGGCTATACAAGTTCAAACGACCGTAACAACAGAAAAAGAAGCTGTAAAGTCGATGGCGGATTTAATAAAAAACCCGCCGAAAAACCCCGTAGAAATGGTTAAGTGGGTTTCAAAAAATTTTTCGGTGACGGGGGATATTCTCGGGACGGTTGGAAAATTTTTGGGTGTAGGAAAAGCCCTGCCGATGATCGGGGCTATATTCGACGTTTTTTCTTCGTTTACTGCGCCATCGGTCGGCGAACAGATCGCCCAGGCAGTGGAGCAAATTACGTCGGCAATACAGGCAGGCGTAGAAGAAATTAAAAACGCTCTTTCGTTCTCGACTGAAAAAACTATCAGCGCCGTCATCACAGAGGTTCAAAATATATCTATGGAAGAATCCGCAACGCGGGTAATTCAAGCCATGGTTGAAAGTGAAATTCTAACAGAGACTGACGCGACAATTAAGGCCATGTTTGACGAGTACACGCAAGAGGTTTCGAAACTTAATGAGCAATGGCAAAGTGAAATCATGTCGGCTTTGTCAGAAGCTCAAAAGCAAATTGACGATCTTTACGCGCAAATTCAAGACGTATTGGCCGCGTTGGGCATCGACCTATTGCAACAACTTTACGATATGTATATGAAAAAGACCGAAGCGGCGGGCGTTGCGCAAAGCCGGGAATTGACGACGGCTGATATGAATACTACCGGACAGCCTGAAATCACCGGGACTAGCGGCCTCATATTAGCGGCGGGCGCGGCCGCCATATTCTTTTTTCTGCAAAAGAAAAAGCGTTGACGGGATAGGTATCATAAACAACGGTACGATATGGCGTTAAAAATTCAAAAATTCGAAGGCATGGCCAGCGATTATTCAACATCTATGTTAGAAAATTTTTATGTGGTCGAAAGCCCGGGATGGAAAGCTACACGCGCTTCTGGAGTTTTGGCGGTGCTGCTGGCGGCCTACCCCGATATGCCTTATGAGGCAATTGCGGCTTTTGCGCATGCTAACGGCCTCCCGGATTGGGAATTTAATGTCGACCAGGGAGACTCGACCTTATTAGCCAGAGACGGGGTAATTTACTTTCTGGAAGATTATCCACTGCCAAGCAATTGGAGCGCCCTTTTCAAAGACTGGGCGGCAAATTATGAAATTTCAGAATTGCCCAGAGAATACGTTCAGCCGGCCGCACCGGCCGCGCCAATTGAACCGCCCCCCCCGCAGCCGCAATACACAGATTTTGACGAAGACGCTTTTTACGAAGAACAGTATTACAATCAACCATCAAGCCCGTCAGCGTCTCCATCTCAGCCACAGCCGGTCCCGGCAAGTTATAATCAGCCAACGCCGTCGTCAACTTCTCAGACATCGGCGCCACAGCCACCCGCGCAAAATGCTGCATATGTCGTACAGCCAACAACACAGGCAAAAACCGACGTCCCATGGGTGTGGATTATCGGCGGTGCCGCGGCATTGCTTTTTCTTATGAAAGGAAAAAAGAAAAAGCGTTGACATCTTAACTACAAAAAAACAAGGAATAAATCATGGCAAAACGAAAAGCAAAACGCACACATAAAAAGCGTTCACATAAAAGACGTAAACATTCAAAATCGGTTTCGCGCAGATCAGGCATGAAATCATCGAGCTCAAGCCGATTCAGCATTGACTCGGTAGGAAAAATGATTGCGTCCTCTTTGGCGCTGCGTTTTGGTTCCGGCCTTGCGTTTTGGCTTTTGCGCAAACAAGGCATGATGACGCCAAAAACAAAAATCCTTGTTCCGGGCGTTGCGGCATTTCTTGCGGCAAAGGGTATCATTCCAAAAATGGATGGTTTTTTGCCTATGGCCGTAGATCAAACAGTATTGGCGACCGTCGAAAACTTTACATTTCTTCGCGACATAGCCGACTTCCGGTTTTTAGATAAAAAACCGGCAGGCGCTCAGCCTACGGCGGGATATACTCCCCGCACATATGCGCAGACACGCGCAGCGATTCGGAATATGCACAGCATGTCAGGCTTGACAGTCAGTACACGGCCGCGCGTATTCTCCGGTTACGCTGTGTCGGATCGTCCGCGCACGTTTTCAGGTGCCCGGTCATACCGGCAAAATCTCAACTAAGGAAAAGGAAAAACAACAATGGAAAACATGACAAATACTCTCCAGTTAAAACTGGATACGCCGGTATGGTATAAAGCCGACCTGGACGCAACCGGAAAAGTTCGGTTTTTTCAAGACCCGGGTTTGTCGAACAAAAGTTCGATCGACCAATCTCTGGCAATCGACCGCCTCGCGCAATATGACGCCGCTCTGATTCAGATTGCCGTCATGCGCACGGATGGTACGCCATGGAATGCGGCCGCGGTCGCCCTTCTGGCAAAATTCATCCGTTACACATATTTCACGTTCGACAAAAACGGACGCGAAAACGTGTGGGCGTGTCCTGCCGCAACCTTCCTGGCAACGCCGGTGACAATGACTGACGCGATAACCGGTTGGGACATCTCCAAGTCGTGCATGGGTTCATACATCCTGAATGAGCAAATCATCATCCCGGGTGGACAGGCCCTTTCGATCTACAACAACTGGGCGGTGGCAGACGTCGCGACCCTTGCCGGTCTGACTGTTCAATTCGGGTTGTTCGGTATCCTCGACCGCGAAAAAATGGGCAAGGGGTAAGCCGTGGAGCGCGCCCCAACATACGGGAAATT
>Ga0075163_10014725_pt1 | contig 10076 bp, 10 predicted proteins | sample JI1023141ADNA_FD_71478 | JGI IMG/M metagenome (GOLD analysis project Ga0075163, IMG submission 71478) | Wastewater effluent complex algal communities from Wisconsin, to seasonally profile nutrient transformation and Carbon sequestration -... | ecosystem: Engineered > WWTP > Effluent > Algae... | reverse complement strand
GCATCACCCGGCATGGGAGGCACCACACCAACACGCCGAATGGGTTTTTCGCTTTTACAGCGTGGCACCCCGACCGCAGCATCCCACCTGCGTCCAATCTGACAGGATCGCAAATAGGGAGAATCGTAGCTAACTACCCGCACTTCGAAAAGGAGACGCCCAAAAAGCGAACCGATCCGGCACGCACAATTTGCGCGACGCCTTTTTCAACGGATTAAGCAACGACAGTTTTCGCGCAAATCGTTGAACGAGGCTTGAGACCAATGGAGAGCCTCTGGGAACGCGCCACGTAGGTGGCTAACTTTCAACGGGAATGCTTCCTGCCGCCGGAGATAGAAACGCTCGCTCCACTCGCTCGATCTCCACGCGCGAGAACCGATGGTTTGCAGCGACCGTGCGCCACTGGTCGACGGCTCCCCGAACTTGCCGAAGAATTTCGCCAGCCCGCGCATTCTTGAGCCCGTAGAACTCGGCAGAAACTGCCCGGTGCCAGAAGGGCGGTCAGTCATTGGCGAAACTCCGGTTGCTCGTCGGCATCCGGCGCTTCGAGCGCCAGTGACGCGGCTTCGGGTTCGCGGAGGCAGGCGTTGGGCGGCGCAGCCAATTGGCGGTCGTTGTCCAAAAGCGGCGAGGCCGTATCCCGCCGGAAAAGCAGGGCCCCTATCCGACAGCTGTCATGCACGCCGTAGAGATAGTCCCACTCCGCAAGAGTTCGCGGTGTTCGTTTTTCCTCGCGAGTGAAGGTTTCCCGACGGTCGAGGAGCAAGTGCCCCCAGCGATCGGGCGCGGCGCCGCCATGGGTCAATTGCCCACCTGCCGTCCGCCGAGCGAACGGTAGGCCTCAAGAGGGAAGACCGCGTAGACGTAACACGACAGACCGGAGGCCTCGTCACGCCCAATGCGCAGCACCGAAGCGGGCGATTTCGTGCCGCGCGTGCTGTGGAAGTAGAAATGGGTGCGCCACTCGCGCGGCAGCCGATAGTCGTCGATGCGGATCACCGTCCCGTCCTTGAACGTCATCGCGATGTCGTAGGTGGCGTCGAGGTCGACCACGAAGTCTGCGGAGAAATAACCCCGTTCCGCCCGAGGACCGCCGGTGCCGAACACGGCCGTTTGCTTTTCCTCGGCTCGGGCACCCCGCTTCGTCACGCGCACGACGGCGCCGTCCGCTACGGAGAGGTCCTTTACCTCGACCGATCCCGTCGGCTCCTCGCGGAGCTTCAAGCCGGTAACCACGATGACCGCACGTGTGTCCTGCGAGAGTTTCTGCCGACCGGAGAGGTCGACTTCCGCGCCGGAGCTATTGGTTACAAAGACCAACGCCAAACATGCCATCAAACCAGCCAGCAGGGAGGAAAATGCCGACCAAAAGCGGAGAGATTTCGTTTTCATTCGAACACCAGTTCCTTTCCGGGAGTAACCCCATGGAGCAGTTCAAAGTAGTCACGGCAGTTCGCATTCGTCACGCGCACGCCATTGATGAGCAAATTGCGGAACACGATACGACCGGTGGCACCTGCACCGGGCCGCGCAGCGCCGACCGGAGACTTCGCCGCGATGTTGGGCGTATTCACAACGATGTTTTCAAACAGCACGTTCTCGAACTGCGGAGCGTTTGGATCCTCCGCGGGCAGCAAAAAGAGAAGCGGCACGAACGGCGCCTCGATCACAACGTTGCGCACGACCAAGTTTTTCGCACCGCCCACACCGCCGTGCAAATTGACGGTCTGGCGTGCCGCCCGCGCACCGGGAGCGGGCCAGTTGTTGAACGCGATCACGTGCAGTCCATCGACCACAGCACCGTTCGGATTTCGGATCCAGGCCGGCTCGGCATTGTTGAGCTGCCAGGCGATGTAATTGCGCGCTCGTGCGGAGGCACCGATCTTGAGGTTGGTATCTGCGGCCATCACGAAACAATCGTCGATGTGCCAGCCGGCGTAGATCTCGCCAGGCCGCGGCTCCACGGTGAAACCATCGGTATTGCCGTGCCAAGCTCCGACCACCGCGACGTCGTGGACGGGCGCGATCGAATGCTGCACGTGATTATGCGGATCGGTGATTGTAATACCGTCGAGCCGCACGTGCGAAACGACGTTTCGAACATAGGGCACGCCATCCCACGGTTGTTTGTCCCCGGAGAGCACGCCACGTCCGCGCACCTGCGGAATACTCTCGATCGGGCGACGCACCTCGGACCGGAAGTTGCCAAACACCCATGCCCCACCCGCCAGATACACCGATTGGCCCGAGCGCAGCATCATGTAATAGTTATCGTCGCCGGGAAAGCGGGAGTAGTCGTGGAGACCGGGCTCGAACCAGATCACACTCGCCCGGCTGAACTCCGCCGGTGTGACCATTTGCCCCGGGCGAATGACAAGCGTGCCGCTCGCCAGCTTCGCCGACAGGTTCCGCTCCGGCGCGCGGGCAAACAGAAAGAGCGGGTTGCGGTAGCCCTCCAGAGCCTGCTTCTCGGCCTGCCGAGCCAGTTGCGCCAGCGCCTCATCGGCATTCGGCACCACCGCAATCTTGGCCGGTTTCGTCAGGGTAAAGCGGATCGTGTCGCCACCCTCGACCCGCGCTTTGATGCCGCTGGCTGAAGGCAGCACCGCCGCGCTGCGCAGAGGCAGAGCAATGCCTGGCAACACCCGCTTGATTTTCACCGCCACTTCGACCGGCCCACCATCGAAGTCGAACTGTGCCCATGAATGGGCGTAAGTATCGCGTTGCTTTTCCGGGGCCTTGTATTCCGTCGAATGTAACGCAAGGAAGGACAATTTGATATAGCGTCCTTCGGCATCGAGGGTCTTGTCGACGGCCCGGCTGAATGACCAAAACGTCGCCGGCCGCCACTGCTGCCCACTCCGGGATATTGTCACTTCGTAGTCAGGCGAGACCGGCGAACCTGGCGGCGCGCTCCAGACTGTGACCTGAGCGGATTCAGCTCCCACGCCGGGCAGCCACATCGCGCCAAGGGCGAGCATCGATGCAAACAGCCGATATTTGCGCGCGATCAAACAGGCCCTCGGCGAGAATCGATTTCGAATTGGTGATGAAGTCATATCACAGGACGGAGAGTGAAAAACCATGACGGCCGCCCATGCTGTTGGGCTACCGCATCGGTGGTGAAATCGCAAAATCGAGGCTCGATTAAGCCTACCAACTCGTCGGCGCGCCGGCACCGAATAGCTATCGATGGCCTCGGCATCTTTAGTTCCCTTGCCGGGGCGGCCGACTGCACGGGTGTCGTCGGGATGATACCGCCTTACCGCAACGAGGATCGCCACGCCAACTCCCACATAGGCCAGTGCGGGTAGCCCGAGGGCCGACGAACGCCCAATGTTTCCTTTGGGGAAGGACACTACGCCCGCGGCGTTCTCCTGCGCCTGCGCCTCCGAGGCGGCAGGCGCTTGTTGTTTGCTCTTCAATGGTGTTGCTAATCATAGGTAGTTTATCACGTTTGCCGAGGTCTTAGAACATGCCCACTACGTCTCAAACAATCGAGCGCCTCGCCCGAAAGCAGGGGAGCATCCGTGCCCGCGACCTCATGCGGCGAGGACTGCCAAGCGTTTATCTTGGTCGGCTCGTGCGGCAAGGCCGGCTCGTGCGACGAGCGCGAGGCGTTTACGCTCCCGCCGATCAAGAAATCAGCGGCACAAATGACTGGGAACTCGCCTGCCTGCGCCTGCCCAACGGTGTGCTCTGCCTGCTGTCGGCCCTCGTTCACCATCGCATCGGCACTCAAAATCCGGCGGAAGTCTGGATGGCAATTGACGTAAAGGCTTGGCGCCCGCGGGTGGATTATCCGCGGATGCGCATCGTTCGTTTTTCCGGTCCTGCGCTTTCCCACGGAATCATGACCGTGAAGGCCGGTCGCGCGACGCTGCGAGTTTACGATCCGGCCAAGACCGTCGCGGACTGCTTCAAGTATCGCCACAAGATCGGACTGGAGGTCGCGGTGGAGGCGCTCCGGGAAGGCTGGCGGGCAAAAAAATTCAGCCTCGAAGAACTCGCCGCAGCGGCCCGCATTTGCCGGGTGCGCAACGTCATTCAGCCCTATCTCGAAATGCTCACATGACTGCTCCCAAGAATCTGCCGGCATCCGTCAAAGCGCGTCTTTTTGCCGTGGCCGAGCGCCGCGGCGAATCGTTTAATCTCCTCGTGGTGCGTTTCGGTGTAGAGCGCCTGCTTTACCGTCTCAGCCAGTCGCGTCATACCGACCGGTTTCTCCTGAAGGGCGCCATGCTGTTTGCCCTGTGGGACGAAAAGGCTCCCCGGCCGACACAGGATGTCGACTTCCTCGCGTTCGGGCCGACCGAATTGAAAGACATTGAAGATACGTTTCGGGAGATTGTCGAAACGCCGGTTCCGGCCGATGGGCTCGTTTTCAAGGCCGATTCTATCCGCGCCGAACATATCAGGGAAGCTGACGCCTACGGCGGCGTGCGGGTGCGGTTTGTCGCGTTGCTCGGCACAGGGGAAGTGCCGTTGCAAGTCGATCTCGGTGTTGGCGATGTCGTGACCCCGGCGGCGGAAAAAAGTGTCTTCCCGGCCCTGCTCGACTTTCCGGCACCGCATATTCGCTCGTATCCCATCTACACGGTGGTGGCAGAAAAATTTGAGGCGATGGTCAAACTCGGAATCACGAACAGTCGGATGAAGGATTTCTTTGATGTCTGGTTTCTCGCCCGACGTTTCGAGTTCGACGCAACGACACTGCACCAGGCGATTCATGCCACCATCGCGCGCCGCCAGACCGTAATTGGCGATCACCTGCCCCACCCACTTACGGACGGCTTCGCGAAAGAAGCGACGAAGCAAACCCAATGGACCGCCTTTCTTCGCCGCAACGGATTGACTGGGGCACCGCCAAACTTCGATGAGGTCGTTCGAGCCATTCGAGAATTCGTCGCACCTGTCCTGCGGAAGGACGGAATTGCGATCCGGTGGAAGCCCGGAAAAGGATGGAGGGATGAGCACGCATCGTGAATCCATTCATTCACTACAGTCAGATTTTCGCGGCCAAGATTTGCCACGGATTTGCCGGCGCACGTGTTTTTGGCTTCCCTTAGGCTCGTTCCTCATCATTTTTTCTCACGTCCTAACTCACTAACAATCAACTCAAAGGCTCTGTCGCTGAGGCTTTTCCGTTGTCAGGTCTGAGGTGGTTCGAGTCCCGTTGGCCGCCCCATTTTCCTCCTCTGAGAGGGGAAAACCCGAAGCTAGGTTGCCAGTTGACGTGGCAACCTAAGCATGAATCAGACAGGATTTGCCGTCAGCCAGTTCGAAAATCGGAACGGAATCACCTCATGGCGTGTGGCCGGTTGGCTCCACGGCGTTCGCATTCGTAAGAACTTCAAAACGAAGGAAGAGGCAGCGGCCGAAAAGGCCGCACTCGAATTAAACGCGTTGCAGGCTGCCTCCGGTTTGCGAGCAACGGCGACGAGCTTGAGCAACGAACAGATCCGCGAAGCTGAGGCCGTGTTTCGCCGCTTGGAAGGGCGCACCCAGTCACTCGGTTTCTGCGTCGATTTTGCCCTCACGAATTACCGCGACCCCATCCGCGATATTTCGGTGGCCGATGCGACCAAGGACTATGTCTCCCTGCGGGAGGCGGATTTCAACCAAGGCAATTTGTCGAAACGGCAGTTCACCTCTTACCGGTGCGAACTCCGGGCTCTTGAGATTTGGTTCGCTGATTCGGGCGATGCCGGTATTGCGACCATATCACTCCACCGGCTCGAAAGAGGTGATCATTCCAGTAACGGGGAGCGTGACGGTTTCGGTGCAATCCGAGCCTTTAGAAAAAGACGAATATTCGCAGGCCGAGGGGCTCTCAATCACCCAATACACGGCCGCCAACATTCCCGTAGGTTGGGCGGTTTTCCTGGTTCAAAATGGAGTCGCGGTCAAAGAGTCGGCGTCAAACCCATCGCTGACGGACTGGATGCAAAGGAACCCAACGCCTGCGAAGAAAGATTGAGCGCTAAGCGCCCAAAAGACCACTCCAGCAATTCGCTCCGCTGCTCCGAGGATACGATCCTCGTATTTCGCACTTCGCGAAAATCCATTTTTTAGATGAAAAATGGTGCCCGGGACAGGACTCGAACCTGCACGCCTTACGGCACACGCCCCTCAAACGTGTGTGTCTACCAATTCCACCACCCGGGCAGTTGGGAAGCGAGGAAGGCGGACTAAGGGGAATCCGTTTCGCGTTGTCCAGCCCTGAAAAGCAACTCGCGGAAATTTTTCTCCAACCCCACGCGGCCGCACCCGCCACACCTCTGAACACGGTTTATTTCCGCTGCCGATCTGCGAGCGCTCGCGCGAGTTCCGCGGCAAAAAACGGTCCGCGATAGATCATTCCCGAGTAAACTTGCACCAACGTCGCGCCCGCATCGAGCTTTTCGCCGGCGCTCTCGGCATCGGTGATTCCGCCGACGCCCACGATCGGCAGCCGCCCGCCCGTCGTGCGCGCGATGTAGTTGATAATCTGCGTCGACCTCTGTCGCAGCGGTGCGCCACTCAGGCCGCCCGTCTCATTCACCGTCGCGAAAAAACCCGGCCGCGCGAGCGTCGTGTTCGTCGCGATGATGCCGTCGAGGCCGAACTCCGCGATCACGCCGAGCGCCGCGTCGATTTGCGGCCACGTCAGATCGGGCGCGATTTTCAGCAGCACCGGCACCCGCCGCTTGCCCGGCTTTTCCGCGCGCCCGCGATTCGCGCGAGTCACCGCGCCGAGCAGCTCACGCAAACGCGATTCGTCCTGCAGTTGCCGCAAGCCGGGCGTGTTGGGACTCGATACGTTGAGCACCAGATAATCCGCGTGATCCGCCAACAGCGCGAAACTCGCCAGATAATCTTCGGCCGCCTTCTCGATGTCCGTCACCTTCGATTTCCCCAGGTTGATCCCGAGCGGAATGCGCCGCGTCGCCGTCCCGGGCTGCTTCGCGAGTCGCGCGGCGACGGCCACAGCTCCCTCGTTGTTGAACCCCATCCGATTGATCACCGCTTCCTGCGCCGGGTAGCGAAACATCCGCGGCTTCGGATTTCCCGGCTGCGCGAGCGCTGTCACCGTGCCGATTTCCACGTGACCAAAACCCATCGCCGCCGCGGCCGGCCAAGCCTCTGCATTTTTGTCAAAGCCCGCCGCCAGCCCGACCGCGTTGGGAAACTTCAGGCCAAACGCCTCCACCGGCTTCATCGTGCCCGGCAGCCGCGCCCACGCCTCCAGCACCCGGCAGACCGGTGTCATCGCCGCGAGCAGCGCCATCGCCTGCACCCCGCGCTCGTGCGCCTTTTCGGAATCCAGCGAAAAAAACGCCGGCCGGAACAACGTTTCGTAGAAATGCCCCATGCGCCGCAGCCTGAAAGTCGCGAAAAAAATGGCAAGTGTCGCGCGCGCCAAACTCCCAGCCGCACAAGATTTTCCGCAGCGAAACCGCCGCGTAACGCCACCGTTACCGGGTGACCGCTTTTGTGCTTGTTTTTTCAACCTCCCCTCGCACGCTGCGCCAAAATTCACATCTGACTCATGGCTAAAGCTATTTCCACTCTCGACTGGTGCATCGTTCGTCTGGGTGACGACCACAATTGGTGGGTCGCAGAAACCAGCGACCCCGTGCGATGGGATGTGGACGGGCTCAGTATCGTCGATCCCCGCCAGCTCGCCCACCTCGTCGACCTCGTCGATCCGCTGCGCGATTACGGCTTCGACCAAGATATTTTCGAAGCCGCCTTCATCCGCTTCCGCATCGATAAAGATCTCGGCAACGGCAAGGTCCGCCTGAAGCGCGTCAAAGACTCGCTCTTCGATTCCGAAGAAAAACTTTTTGTGCTCGCCGATGTGCTCGACGAGGAAAACGGCCCCTACGCCGACCTCCTCGACCACCTCACCCGCTGCCGCGTCAAACTCCTCAACGATCTTTTCGCCTTTGAGGCCAAACTCTCCGTCGACGAAGTCGAAGACGAAATCCGCGAAGACCAAAACAGCCACTTCATCCAAGGCAAAGCCGTCCACACCTTCGAGGAACTCACCTCCATTCTCGACTACATGCCCGCCGGCTACGACGCCGACGAAGAAGCCCCGGCCAAGGGCGTCGAAGACGAAGAGGACGACGATCTACCGGAGCTCGACGAAGCCGAGGAAGAGAAACTCAAAAACGACGAGTCCCTCAAGTGGGACGAAGACGACGCCGAAGCCGAGAAAGACGGCGACGAAAAGAAAAAGGGCGACGATGATGAGGATGAGGACGACGACGACGAAAAAGAGGACAAGGACGACGACAGCGACGAAGAGGACGAAGACGAAAAGCCCAAGAAGAAGACCAAGGGCAAACGCTGAGCCCTCCCGTAGTCCGCTACACTTTCACGGCAGCCTTCCCAGGCTGCCGTTTTTCTTTGCCCGCGCCCCCTGCACCACGCGGAAGTTGCCAACCCGAACAGTTTCGCCCAGCTACCACGCAGCATGAATTTCGCCGCGCGCCTGTCCCTCGTTACCCTCGCCGCCACCCTCGCGTTTGCGTCCGGTTGTGCCAGCGGCGGGGGTGCTTCCGGTAGCAGCGCCAATCCGCAGATTCCGGTGCCCACCTCCACCGCCCAGCTCCGCTCCGGCGACAGCCTCACCGTCGCGCTCCAAGGCGTGCCCGACCCCAGCACCAACGCCGTGCAGATCGACGAGCAGGGCCTCATCAGCCTCCCCTTTATCGGCGTGCTCCCGGCCGCCGGCGTCAGCACCGCAGAGCTTTCCCAGCGCATCCGCGAGACCTACGTCACCAAGAAAATCTACACCGTCGTCGACGTCTCGGTCAGCGTGACCGAACGCTTCATCTACGTCGGCGGCGAAGTCCAGCGCCCCGGCCGAATCGGTTGGACGCCCGATCTCACCGTCGCGAAGGCCATTCAAGCCGCCGGCGGCTTCAGTCTCTACGCCAAGGAAAACGCCGTGCGCCTCTCGCGCGAAAACAACGCCTACACGATCGACGTGAAGCTCGCGCAGAAAAACCCGTCGCAAGACCCGCGGCTGATGCCCGGCGATTCGCTGCAAGTCTCCCGCTCGCCGTTCTGATTTACGTCCGGCGAGCTCCGGTTCGCCCTGTCCGCGTCGCTTCGCCGGCCGCGGCGACTTCAACCGACCATTTGCTTCACCATCGCGTGGATCATGCGCGGCAAGTCGTAGGGAAAACGTGCGGTGATCAAATTTCCGTCCACCACACACGGCTCGTCGAGCACCGTGGCGCCCGCGTTTGCGAGATCGGGGTGAATGTTCCACACCGCGGTGGCCTTGCGGCCCTGCAAAATTCCCGCGCTCACCATCACCCACTGGCCGTGACAAATCGCGCAGGTCGGTTTCCCCGCCTGCCACATCCCGCGGACGAAAGCCTGCGCCCGCGGGTCGGCGCGCAGCGTATCGGGATTCCAACAACCGCCCGGAAAAATACACGCGTCGTAGTCCGCCACCTTCGCCTCATCGAGATAGCGGTCAATCTTTAGCCAGCCCGCATTCTCCATGAGCCGGATTGCCAGCACGTGCGTCGCGCACAGCGCGGGAAAACGCAGCCCAAGCGTCGGATGAAATTCCCCGATCCGTGGCGACACCACGTGCACCGTGGCGCCGTGCTCGGTGAGCCAGCGGATCGAACCCGTGATCTCCACTTCCTCCACGCCGTTGGTGCAGCAGATCGCGATGGTCTTGCCCTTCAGCAGCGCGGGATTCTCCGGCGGATCGAAAAGGAAATGGTGCAACTCGCGGTTCAACTCACCGTCGGCGGTGGTCAGCAGTTCGGTCGAAATCGACGGCACGAGCGCCGGCGTCATCAGAGTTTGGGCACGCAAAATGGCGGCGTTGCGAACGGGGGCGGAATCGGCTGATGGGTTCATACGGAAGCCTGTCGAGTGGAGCCCGCCGCCGGCGCACTGGCAAGCGCGCCGACCACCGCGCGGCCCCAGCCCGCGCGATCAGACCGCCTCCCACGCCCTCGCGGCAACCGGATCGCGGCCTTCGTCGAACTCGATGTGATCGATGATCGTCTCGATCGGCTTCCCGGTCAGCCCCGCGTCGATGATGCGCTGGGGCAACA
>Ga0075163_10014724_pt1 | contig 10076 bp, 9 predicted proteins | sample JI1023141ADNA_FD_71478 | JGI IMG/M metagenome (GOLD analysis project Ga0075163, IMG submission 71478) | Wastewater effluent complex algal communities from Wisconsin, to seasonally profile nutrient transformation and Carbon sequestration -... | ecosystem: Engineered > WWTP > Effluent > Algae... | reverse complement strand
GCGCCGCGGCCCGCTCGGCTTCGCCGGGTTCGGCCGCCTCGAGACGTTCGATCCCGACGCCGACCGCGACGGCGACACCGAGCGCCGCCTCACCATCGGCGCCGCGCACTGGAGCCGGGCCGGGCGCGGGCGCTTCGGCGTGATGGCCTCGTACGAGGAGCTGGTGCGCACCTTCGACGCGCAGACCGTGCAGCGGCGGCTGCTGGCGCAGACGCACGTCGAGTTCTAGCGGCGGGCCATGGCGACCAGGCGCTGGTCGACGGCGATGACGGCGCGGAACCGCCTCGGCCGGCGCCACTGCGTCATTTCGTCGCACGGCGGCGCCTACCCCGGGGCCGGTCACCACACGTAGGATCGAGCGGACGTCCCGTGCGGGGCGCCGCTGCCATGCCGCTGTCCACGTCGACTCCACCGCCCGCCCGCGCCTCGCTCGTGGTGCTGCCGTGGCTGGTACGTCTGCGCTGGGTGTCGCTGGTCGGCCTGGCGGTCGGGCTCGGCGCCACGCCGCTCTTCGGCATCGAGGTGCCGCGGCTGCCGCTCGGCGTGCTGCTGGCGGCGCTGGCCGCCACCAACGTGGTGCTGGCGCTGCAACTGCGCGCACCGGAGCCGAGCCGGGCCGTGATCGGGTCGTCGCTGCTCCTCGACGGCGCGCTGCTCACCGGCATCCTCTACTTCGCCGGCGGGCCGATGAACCCGTTCAGCGTGGTCTATCTCGTCGGCATCACGCTGGCCGCGGTCACGCTCGGTCATCGCTGGGCGCTGGCCGTGTCGGTGGTGTCGATCGGCGCCTACGCGCTCACGTTCTTCTGGTACCGGCCGCTCGAGTTCACCGACCCCAGCACCAGCCAGTACGCGATCACGCTGCATCTCGGGGGCATGTGGGTGGCGCTGTCGGCGGCGGCGGCGCTCATCGCCTACTTCGTGGGCCGCGTGTCGGAAGCGCTGGCGCAGCGCGAGCGCGAGCTGCTGGCGGCCCGCGCCCAGGCCGAACGCAGCGAGCGGCTGGCCGCGCTGCTCTCGCTGGGGGCCGGCGCGGCGCACGAACTGGCCACGCCGCTCAGCTCGGTGCGTACGCTGGTCGGCGAGCTCGAACGCGCGTCGGCGGGCGGCACGCTCGACGACGCCACCTCGCAGGAGATGCTGCGGGTGATGCGCCGCGAGATCGATCGCTGCACGCTGGTGCTCGATCAGCTGAGCGGACGCGCCGCCTCGGCCTCGGCCGCCGACACGCAGATCGCACCGGCGGCGCTGGCCGCCGACGTACGGCTGCGGCTCGGCGATGGACGCGCCGCCCGCCTCGACGTGTCGCTGCCGGCGTCGCCGCGGCCCATCGCCGCGCCTGCCGAGCCGCTGCGGCAGGTGGTGGTGGCGCTGCTGCAGAACGCCTTCGACGCCTCCGACGCCACGCAGCGCGTGGCCCTCCGCGTCGATCAGTCGCAGGGCGTGCGCCTCGAGATCGTGGACCATGGGCACGGCATGAGCGACGAACTCACGGCGCGGGTGGGCGAGCCCTTCGTCACCACCAAACCCGATGGCGCCGGCCTCGGCCTGGGCCTCTTCCTGGCGCGTGCGTTCGCCGATCAGATGGGCGGGGCGCTGTCGGTGCGCTCGGCGCTCGGCCGTGGCACCTCGGTGGTGCTGGAGCTGCCCGCATCATGAAGGACCCAGCGCGCATGCTCCCAACGATTCTGGTCGTCGAGGACAACGACGTCTTCCGGTCGGTGCTCGTCAACGCCCTCGAACAGCGCGGCTACGACGCCGTCGGCGTGGCCGATGGCGCCTCGGCCCTGGCCGCCGCGGCCGCCGACAGCCCCGAGATGGCGGTGGTCGACATGCGGCTGCCCGACATGTCCGGGCTCGACGTGGTGCGCGAGCTGAAGGCCATCGACGCCACCACCGCGGTGGTCGTGCTCACCGGGTACGGCAGCATCGCCACCGCCCTCGAGGCCATCCGGCTGGGCGCCGCCCACTATCTCACCAAGCCGACCGACGCCGACCGCATCCTCGACGCCTTCCAGCGCGGCCTCGAGGCGCGCCCCCGCGAACTGCCGGTCGACACGCCGTCGCTGGCCCGTGTCGAGTGGGAGCACATCCAGCGCGTGCTGGCCGACTGCGGCGGTAATATCTCCGAGGCGGCGCGGGCGCTCTCGATGCACCGGCGGTCGCTGCAGCGGAAACTCGGGAAGTATCCGATGCCGCGCTGACGGCGTCCGGCCGAGGCGGCGGACGCGTCAATTCGCCGCAGGACACTCGGGCGCGGCGCGCCTATCGTATCGGGACGAGGAGACACGCATGACGAGACGGATGGCGATGGGTGTGGCGGCGGCGCTGCTGATGTCGTTCAGTGTGACCGTGCTGGCGCACATGAAGCTCACGAAGTCGCTGCCGGCGGCCGACGCGGTGGTGGCCGGCAAGCCGGCCAAGGTGCAGATCTGGTTCACCGAGACGCCCGACAAGGCGGTGAGCAAGGTCACGCTCACCGGCCCGTCCGGCGAGGTGAAGCTGGGGGCGCTGGCCATCGACGAGAAGTCGATGTCGGCGACGGTCGACGGCGCGACGCCCGACGGCAGCTACAAGGTGTCGTGGCAGGCCGCCGGCGACGACGGCCACCAGCAGAAGGGCGAGTACAGTTTCAGCGTGCGCCAGACCCGCTAGCGCCGCCGCGTCCGGCGGCCCGCGCGGGCCGGCCCGGATTCGCGCGACATGGGTGACTCGCTCACGCTGGAATCACTGCCGAAGATCGTCGCCTACCTGGCGACGCTCACCTACATCGGCGCCGTGACGGCGGCCGCCCTCGGGCGGTCCTCGCACGGCGCGTTTCTTTTCGCGCGTTGCGCGCGCGTGGCGCGGCTGGCCGCGCTCGCGGGCCTCGCCGCCGTGCTGGCGCGGGCCTGGGTGCACGCGTCGATCGTCGCCGACGGCGTGCCCGATCGCGAGACGCTCACGCGCGTCGTGCTCGAGAGCCGCTGGGGCGGACGCTGGCAATGGCAGCTCGCCGCCACCGCGGCCGCGCTGGCCCTCGCCTCGCTGCGCGGACTCACGCGCGGCGTCTGGATCGGCCCGGCGCTGGCCGCGCTCGGCTGGACCATCGCCACGCCCCTGCTCGGTCACGGCGCCACCAGCACATGGCAGCACGCCACCCACGCCGCGCACGTGCTGGTGACGGGCGCGTGGCTCGGTACCGTCGCCGTGCTGGCGTTGGCGTCGCGCGGACCCCATGCCGATCTACCGGCGCTGGGCGGCGTCATCGCGCGCTTCTCGCCGCTCGCCCTCACCTGCGCCGCGCTGGCCGCGGTCTCTGGCGGCGTCCTGGCCGTGACTTACGTCGGCAGCGTCGCCGATCTCGTCGGGTCGCCTTACGGACGCTGGCTGCTGCTGAAGCTCCTCGCGGTGGGTGTGGTCGGCGCCTGCGGCTTCGTGAACTGGCGCCGCACCAGCGGCGGCGAGGCGCCCGCCGCGGGATGGCTGCAGGCCGAGGCGCTCGGCGCGGTGCTGACGGCGGTCGCCACCGCCATCCTCACCGAAACCGAGCACCCGGCGGGCTGACTAGAACGTGACGCGCACCGTCACGTCGGCGGAACGCGGCGCCCCCAGGAAGAACATGGGCGTGCCCGTCACCGACGCCGCGTACAACGCGTCGGTGAGGTTGCGCACTCGTCCCGTCACCACGGCGCGCGTGCCCAGGCGCATGGTCGCGAAGGCGCTGAACAACCGGTAGTCGCCGTCATAGATCGTGTTCGCGGCGTTGCCGTAGCGGCGCGACACCAGGCGGCCATCGGCGCCGACGTCGAGGCGCGGCACCGGCGTGACCGTGATCCACGCATTGGCCACCTGCCGCGGGGTGTTGGTGGGCAGGTTGCCGTTGCGCGACACCGCGACGCCGCCGACGTTCTCGACGAAGTCGTCGAAGGTCGCATCGACGTAGGCGTAGTTGGCCTCGGCCCGCACCGCGCGCACCGGCGTGAGCGCCAGCGCCAGTTCCACGCCGCGCGACGACTGTTGCCCGACCGGCACCGTGGTGCCGGGATTCAGCGGGTCGGGCATCGCCAGGTTCTTTCGCACGATGCGGAAGGCCGACGCGGTGGCCGAACCGAGCCGCCCGGGTAGATCGAGCTTGGCGCCGCCCTCCACCTGCTGGCCGGTCGTGAGATCGAAGTCGCGGACCTGCGCGAAACTCGCCGTCGTGAGGATACCGGCCGGCGGGTCGGCCGCCGTGCTGACCTGCACGTAGAGGTTCAGGGCACTGGTCGGACTGGCCATCAGGCCGGCACGACCGGTGACCGGGGTGTACACGTTCTCGAAGTAGGCCGGGTTGGTCGCCGAGATGGTCGCCGGACGCCGATTCGTGCCCTCGAGGTGGATACGTTCACTGCGCAGGGCCGTCACCAGGCTCACGGCGTTCGTGAGACGCGTCCGGTTCTCCACGAACGCCGCGACCGTCGTGACGTCGTTGGTACGGTCGGGCGTGAACCCCGGTACCATCCCGGGAATGCTGAAGAACGTCTCGGTGCTGAACGACGTCGGATTGACGACGCTCACCGTGGACGAGAGCGAGAGCGGGAATCGCGTCTGCGTGTTGGCTGACACGTCGACGCCCGCCGACCAGTCGCTCTCGCGGCCGAGGAGGCGCGTCGAGGCGCTGGCGTCGAGCCGCGACCCCTTCAGCTGCTGATCGTGCCGCTGCAGCAGCGGTGAGCTGCGCGACACGGCGCTGTTGTCGGCGGTGAAGCGGTAGACCTCCACGTTGCGGTAATCGCGCAGCGCGTCGTAGTAGTAGGCCGTGTTCCGCAGGCGCACGGCTCCCAGCGTGACGTCGGTGATCGACCGCGCCCAACCAACGGTCTGCTCGTAGACGCCGTCGGCGGTGTTGTAGTTCGTGAAGCGCGTCCCGGCGAGGATCCGGCCCTGACCCGTCGTTGGATTCAGGAGCGGCGTGCCCCAATAGGGGCGCTCCGCCTGCTCGTGCTGGTACTCGGCGGCGAGGGTATGCGAGATACGCGCGCCCAAGTCGGCGCGCCACGAGGCGGCGCTCGAGAGGGCCGACCGGCTGGCTTCGTCGACGAAGCCGTTGGTCGTGCTCTGGTTGGCATCGAGGCGCACGGCGTGCCGGACGCGACCGGTGGCGAACCGCCGGTTCACGCCCGCTGCGCCCTCGAGCGTGCCGAAGGAGCCGGCCCGCAGCTGCGCACTGGCGCTGTTCCGCGCCGCGTCGGCGATCTTCGTCACGTAGTTGATCGAACCGCCGACGGCGCCAGCGCCGTAGAGGAACGTCGACGGGCCGCCGATGACCTCGACGCGATCGTAGACCCACGCGTCCACGGGCCGCGCGGCGATGGCGTCGTACTGCACCGTGATCCCGTTGAAGAGCTGGGTGATCTGCGTCGTGCCGAATCCGCGATACGTCACCGACCCGGCCGAGCCGGGCGGGGCCGCCGCGGTCAGGCCGGGGACGCTCTTCAGGATCTCCTGCGTGTCGGTGGCGCCGCGTTCGTCGATCAGGGCCCGGCCGACGATTGTGATCGTGGCCGGCGTGTCGCGCACGGTCAGGGGCAGCCGCGAGCCCGTGCCGGCGGGCGCGTCGAGCGTCACGGCGTCGGTGGCCGCCGCCGTCACGGTGACGGCCTCCCGTACGGCGCTCACCGTCAGCACGAGCCGCACGGCGTCCGGAGCGGTGGTCCCGACCGTGACGCGGGCCGACGCCGGCACGAACGACGCCTGCGACGCTTCGAGTTCGAGCGGGCCCGGGGGCACGCCGTCGAAGGAGAACCGTCCCGATGTATCCGTTCTCGTCGTCCGGGCCAGCACGGCGCCGCCACTGAGCCGCACGCTCGCTCCGGCGACCGCGCCGCCAGACTCGTCGACCACCATACCTGTCACCGTCACGCCGCCTTGCGCCGCGGCCACCATCGAGGCGACGATGCCGAAAATCACCCCGGCCACGGTCGTCCGCAGCGCCTGCCAACTTCGAATCACGTCGAAACCTCCCGCCCGCGTTCGTGCAGGCGGTTCCAGCGTAGAGAGGGGCCTCGTGGCCATCCCGTGACACGTTGTCGCGCGGATGGGGGCTGCGACATCGTGTCGCACAAGCTGGGCCGCCGGGGCCCCGACGATCAGGAGCATCCGGACAGGAGCGCCCAAATGATGCGTCAGACCCTTGCAGTGATGGCGGTGTTGTCGGTGGCATCCGCCGCCAGCGCGCAGACGCCGGTGAAGATCAGATTCGCGGCGGTCGCCAATGGCGCCCCCGTGACCTGCGCCTCGAAGATCGCTGACGTCGGCACGACGAAGTCGACCATCAGCATCACCGACTTCCGCTACTACGTGTCGCACGTGCGCCTCGTGAAGGCCGACGGCGGGGAAGTGCCCGTGACGCTCACGCAGGATGGCCTGTGGCAGCTCGACGACGTGGCGCTGCTCGACTTCGAGGACGCGACCGGCGGCTGCTCCAACGGCACCGAGCAGACACGCGACGTGGTCGAGGGCACGGCGCCCGCCGGTGACTACACCGGCCTGCGGTTCGACGTCGGCCTGCCGTTCGAGAAGAACCACCGCGACCAGACGCTGCAGCCGTCGCCGCTGAACCTGAGCCGCATGTTCTGGAGCTGGAACGCCGGCTACAAGTTCATGCGCCTCGACATCAGGACCACCGGCCAGCCACGCGGCTGGATGGTGCACCTGGGCAGCACCGGCTGCGAGCCGTCGGCGGCGCCGAGCACGATTCCCGTGTCGTGCTCGCACCGCAACGCCGTCACGGTCGATCTGCCCGGGTTCTCGGCGGCGCGCGACCTCGTGGAACTCGACGTCGCGGCGCTGCTCGCGGCGAGCAACGTCGACACCAACACCGCCAAGACGGCGCTCGGCTGCATGTCAGGCAGCACCGATCCGGAATGCACGGGCCTCTTCGGGCAGCTCGGCCTCGCGATCGGCGAGCAGCCGGCCGGCCCGCAGAAGGTGTTCCGCGCGCGTCCGCAGCAGACGATGGCGCGCGAGTAGGCGCCGGTCATGCGCACGCCGTTCGCGTTCGTCGCGGCTGCCGTCCTGTGGGCAGGGGTGTTCGTCGTGTCGCCTGGAGCCCGGCAGGAACACCAGCACCTCGCGCCGGCGCAGTCGCGCATGCTCGCCAGTCCGCTGGACCTGTCGAACGCGGATCTCGCGGCCGGCAAGACGAGCTACGACCAGCGCTGTGCTCGTTGTCACGGCGCGGCCGGTCGAGGCGGCCCGCCCGTCGGACCGGGCCGGCCGGCGCCCGCCGATCTCGCGCGGCCCGACCTGCGCACGCACGCCGATGGCGAGATCCTCTGGGTGATCGCCAACGGCATTCCCGCCAGCGGCATGCCGTCGTCGTCGATGAGCGAGACCGCCCTGTGGCAGCTCGTCGCCTACGTGCGGACGCTCGGCGGCGTGACGCTGGAGGTGCGGGTGGACGATGCGCCCGGCGAGCGCTACGTGTGGGATCTGCCGAAGGGCTTTCCACGGCCGAAGGTGCCGGCCGAGAATCCGATGTCGGCGGCGAAGGCCGAACTCGGGCGCTACCTCTTCTACGACACGCGCCTGTCCGTGAACGGCACCTACTCGTGCGGCTCGTGTCACGAGCAGCGCCTCGCCTTCACCGACGCGAAAGCGCAGGCGGTGGGCGCGACCGGCGACATCCATCCGCGCAGTTCCATGGGCCTGGCGAACATCGCCTACAACCCGGTGCTCACCTGGGCCAACCCCACCGTGCGCAAGCTCGAGGCCCAGGCGCTGGTGCCGATGTTCGGCGAAGACCCGGTGGAACTCGGTCTGTCGGGGCAGGAAGGGCCGATGCTCGCCCGTCTGAAGGCGGCGCCGATCTACCCGCCGATGTTCGCGAAGGCGTTCCCGGGCGAGGCCGCGCCGATCACGCTGGCCAACGTCACCCGCGCCATCGCGTCGTTCGAGCGCACGCTGATCTCGGGCCGCTCGCCCTACGACCGCTATCGCACGGGCGAGGACGTGAGCGCCCTGTCGCCGGCGGCGAAGCGCGGCGAGGCGCTGTTCTTCTCCGAGACCACCGAGTGCTTCCACTGCCACGGTGGCTTCAACTTCACCGAGACGGTCGATCACGTGGGCAAGGGCTTCGTGGAGGTGGAGTTCCACAACACCGGCCTCTACAACCTCGACCTCTTCGGGTCGTATCCGGCGCCGAACACCGGCGTGCACGCCATCACCGAGGATCCGGAAGACATGGGCCGCTTCAAGGCGCCCTCGCTCCGCAACGTCGCCGTCACCGCGCCCTACATGCACGACGGCAGCATCGCGACGCTGCCCGAGGTGATCCGGCACTACGAGGCCGGTGGCCGCACCATCGCCAGCGGTCCGCACAAGGGCATCGGCGCCGACAACCTGCTGAAGAGCCAGTTCGTGAAGGGCTTCGAACTCACCGACGGGCAGCGCGCGGATCTCGTGGCCTTCCTCGAGAGTCTTACGGATTCTGGGTTCCTGGCCGACCCGCGGTTCGCCAGCCCCTTTCCGAAGAAGTAGCCGGCTGGTCCGGCCAGGCGTGTAGGATCAACCGAGCCGGGCGGCCTGCGCGAGGCCCACCGGCGTGTTTTCCACGAGGAGTCCCCGATGCGTGCTGTGTCCCTGACCGTGCTTTCCGTTGCCGCCGCCCTGCTGCTGCAGATGTCCGCTCCCTCCGCCCAGACCGCCCAGGCGCCCACGCTGAAGGTGGGTGACATGGCCCCCGACTTCACCCTGCAGGGCACCGACGGCAAGACCCACAAGCTGTCGGAATACCGCGGCAAGTCGGCGGTGGTGGTGGCGTGGTTCCCGAAGGCCTTCACGCAGGGCTGCACCATCGAGTGCAAGTCGCTGGCGGAGAACGGCGACAAGATCCGCACGCACAACGTCGCCTACTTCATGGCCAGCGTCGATCCGCTCGAGGACAACATCAAGTTCGCCAAGGCCACCTCGGTGAAGCTCGGCGACACGATGGTCGAGAAGAAGGAAGCCGACTTCCCGATGCTGAGCGATCCCACCAAGGCGACGGCGAAGGCCTACGGCGTGCTGAACGAGCGCGGCATGGCCACGCGCTGGACGTTCTACATCGACAAGGCCGGCAAGATCGCCGCGATCGACACCGCGGTACGTCCCGCCACCTCGGCCGAGGACATGATCGCCAAGCTCGACGCGCTGAAGATCGCCACGCGCTAGTCGCGCGCTCCCGTATCGCGCCGCGACGGCGCACCGACGAGCCGGCATGGATTCCCGTGCCGGCTCGTTGTCGTTCCAGGCCCTGCGACAACGTGTCGCGGGGCTTGCCCACCAGTCTCCGCCAGCATGGTCGCGATGCCACGCGCGACGACAGCGAAGCCCGGCCGCCGGAGGTCCACGCCTCGCCAGGCACCACCCCCCGCGGACACGCGCCGGGCCGACGCCCTGGCCGCGGCGCTGCACGCGCGTCGCGACGAGGTGGCCGCACGACTCAGGTCGGGCCTGGCCGCCGTGCGTGAGGGCGAGGGCCCGGAGGCGCGCGCCGGCCTGCCCGACGATCTCGATGCGTCGGCGGATGATCTGCAGCGCGAGATCGCGTTCGCCACCATGCAGGCGCAGGGCGAGATCCTGCAGCGCATCGACGAGGCGCTGCGTCGCCTCGCGCAGGGACAGTACGGTCGCTGCCGCGAGTGTGGCGACGAGATCGCCGAGGCCCGGCTCACGGCGCTGCCGTTCGCCGTGCGCTGCGTCGACTGCGAGCGCCGGCGCGAGGGCGGTGCGCGCTCGCGCGGGGACCTCGCGGCGCGTGGCGGGCCCGGCGAACTGACGCGCTGAGGCCGGCCGGGCGTCGAGGCGATTTCATGCCGTGGTGGCATCGAGTCGAGGTAGCGTTGACGGCTCCACGGGAGGGACCATGAACAGACGCAGGATGATGACGACACTGGCTGGCGGGGCGATCGCGGCGGGATTCGTCGACGAGGCCGCGGCTGCCGCGGCTCCGGCCGCCTCGGTGGCCGCCGACGTGTTGCCGGTGGCCAGCGCTCCGGCGGCGAAGGACTTCGCGGGCGCCAAAGAGAAGCCGCTGCCGGCGACGGACTACAAGGTGGTCTTCTCGGTGTCGG
>Ga0075163_10014723_pt1 | contig 10077 bp, 8 predicted proteins | sample JI1023141ADNA_FD_71478 | JGI IMG/M metagenome (GOLD analysis project Ga0075163, IMG submission 71478) | Wastewater effluent complex algal communities from Wisconsin, to seasonally profile nutrient transformation and Carbon sequestration -... | ecosystem: Engineered > WWTP > Effluent > Algae... | reverse complement strand
TCTATCGCGCGATGCTGTGGGCCCACGAGGCCGGCGCGCACGTCCTCTCGATGTCCCTGGGCTTCGACTTCCCCAAGTACGTGGACCTCATGGTCGCCGACGGAAGGCCGGCCGGCGACGCGACCGCCCTCGCGCTCGAGAGCTACCGCGCCAATATCCGCATGTTCGAGAGCATCGGCCGCATCCTGCTCGCCGGCGCGTTCGGACGCAGCGCCGTGATCGTGGCGGCCGCCGGCAACTCGTGCGATCGCGCGGGCACGCCGCCGTCGGAGCGCTTCGTCGGCCCGCCCGCCGAGGCCCCCGACTTCGTCGCCGTCGGCGCGCTGCGCTCGTCCGGCGCACCGCACGACCGCCTGACGGTCGCCGACTTCTCGAACAGCGGGCCTCAACTGTGCGCGCCCGGGGTCGACATCTACTCCGCGTTCCCCGGCGGCGAGTACCGCATGATGACCGGCACCAGCATGGCGGCCCCGCACGTGGCCGGCGTCGCCGCGCTGTGGGCGCAGAAGCTCATGCAGGGCACGCCGGGCACCCTCAACGCCGGGCTGCTGCGCAGCCGCCTCATCGGTCAGGCGAGCACGACCCGCCTGGCCCCGGGCTTCGACGGGCTCGACGTCGGGACCGGCCTCGTGCAGGCGCCTCTGGCCTGAAGCCTGATCCTCCTTATCGCCGCACGCGCAGATATCCCCGCGCGCGTGCGGCGGCCTGTACGTCCAATCAACCGACCTCGTGGAGCATCATGCCGTTCGATCCATCGACGATACATTGGAGCGACCTCCTGGCGCCCGCGATCGCGCTCGTTTTCGGCGCGGTCGGCAGTCTCGGGCGACTGTTCCGCGCGGACACGCCCCGCGAGGAGCGGCTGTCCGTCGCGCTCACCGGCGCCGTCGCGGGCGTGGCTTCCGTATATCTGCTCGACCCGGAGACGGCGCCCAAGTTCATCGCCGCCTGCGTGGCCGCCGGGTACCTGGGCCAGGCCATCCTCGACAGCTTCACCGCGCGCATCAAGGCCCTGGAGGTGACGAGGGCCAACGCGGCCCTCCAGGGCGAGGTGATGCAGGCCCGGGCGATCGCCGAGAAGGCCGAGTCGGTCGAGGAGCTCACGCGGCTGCGCGCGCACGTGGCGAACATCAAGGTGGCCCCCTGAAGACGGAGCCAGGCGCGCGCGCTCCGCCCGTCGCGTCGGCGGGCTGACACAAAAACTTTCCCGGCGACCGATGAGAAAGCCTCACGACTCCGGTCGAAGTGGCGAGGCCTCGTTCGACGGGGTCTCGAGGAGCCGAGACATGACCAGCAAGCACATCATCATCATCATCGCCACGGGTCTGTTCGTCGCCGGTTGCGACGAGGAGGCGCCGGCCACCTACACGGACATGGACTTCGAGCAGCGGGTCGCGTTCATGACCGAGGTCGTGCTCCCGGAGATGCGGGAGGTGTTCGTCGAGTTCGACGCGGGGTTCGCGGGCATGACCTGCGCGACCTGCCACGGCGAGGGCGCGAGCGATGGATCGTACGCGCTGCCGAACCCGCGGCTGCCGCGGCTCCCGGCCACCGAGGAGGCCTTTTTAAAGTACAACGAGGACCCCGAGCACGCGCGCTGGAGCCTGTTCATGGTCGAGGAGGTGTGGCCGCAGATGGCAGATCTGCTCGAGGTGCCGGTGTTCGACCCGAAGGCCCGGCCGGACGGGTTCTCGTGTCACAACTGCCACATGGTCGAGGGCGAGTGAGCGATCAGAACAGCACGCGACCCGCGACCCCCGGCGTCACGCCAGACGGCCCCGCCTGCGCGAAGCCGAGGCCGAGCTGCCCCGACTCGTTCGCGCCCCAGCAGCGCAGCGAGCCATCTGTGAGCCGCGCGCAGGTCGTGTCGCCCGCGCTCGCGGCCAGCAGGTCCGCCTCGCCGCCGAGGTCCACCGGCGGCGGCGGGAACGTCAGCGGGTCGAGCCCGACGTCCGCCGTCTTGCCGTCCCCGAGCTGCCCGTCCGCGCCGGCGCCCCAGCACCGCACCTCGCCGGTCTCGTGGCGCACGCACGTGTGGTCGGCCCCGGCGACGACCTGCACCACCGCGTCCACCGCCGTCGCCGCCGGCGGCATCTCGCCGGGCTCGTCGCCGACGTCGCCGAGGTGCGCCTGCCCGAGCTGGCCGGCGTCGTTCGCCCCCCAGCAGCGCAGCGCCCCGCCGTCCAGCAGCGCGCACGTGTGATGGGCGCCGGCCGCCAGCTGGACCGCGGCCGCGCCCAGCGCGACCGCGGGTGTCGGCAGCTCGTCCGGGTCGTCGCCGCGGCGGGACGTGTCGCCGTACCCGAGCTCGCCGCGCGAGCCGCTGCCCCAGCAGTGGACCGTCCCGGCCTTCGTGCGCGCGCACGTGTGGCTGACGCCCGCGACGACCTCGGCGACGTCGGCCAGCGCGACCGCCGGCGGCGGCAGCTCGTCCGCGTCGTCGCCGAGCGCGTCGCGGTGGCCCGCGCCGAGCTGCCCGAGCAGGTTCCAGCCCCAGCAGCGCAGCTCGTCGCCCGCGACGATCGCACAGACGTGCCCGTGCCCCGCCGCGATCGCGCTGGCCTTCGCGCCGAGCGCGATGGCCGGCACCGGCAGCTCGCCGGGCTCGTCGCCGCGGTGGTCGGTGTCGCCGAGCCCGAGCTGCCCCCAGTCGTTGCCGCCCCAGCAGCGCACCGCGCCGTCGACCAGGCGCACGCAGGTGAAGTCGTCGTTGCACACGACCTGCGCCGCCTCGCCGGAGATCTCGATGTCCGGCGCCGGCAGCTCCGCGGCCGCGTCGCCGCGCAGACCCACGCCGCCGCTGCCGAGCTGGCCCGCGGCGCCCGAGCCCCAGCAGCGCACCGCGCCGTCCGCGAGCGCCACGCAGGTGTGCGACCGCGCGGCGCACATGTCCACGACCAGCGTCTCCTCCGAGCAGTCCGCGGCGCAGCGGTCGTGGTCGAGCTCGTTCTCGTCGTCGCAGCGCTCGTCGGGCCCGACCTCGCCGTCCCCGCAGCGGGGCTCCTGCGCCTCCGGGACCGCCTCCCACCACACCGGGCACGCCGCGCCCGTCGCGAGCACGACCACGAGCGCGAGCGATGGGTGGCGGGCAAGCTCCATTCAGGTCGTCGTCAGGTGCACTCGCTGCCGACCTTGCCCACGCACGGACCGGCTTCGGCGTCGGCGCAGATGCCGAGGTTCTCCATGCCGGGCTCGGGCGCCTCGCCCGGGTGAAACCACGGGATGCACGTATTGCCGAACTCGCACGCGTCGAAGCCGACCGTGCACCACGGCGTGACGCACCCGTGCGCCGAGCAGTCGCACGAGCTGTCCGGCGCGCAGTTGGGACTTGGGCGCACCGCGCCCTCCGGCGCGCAGACCTTGCTGTAGCAGCCCCAGCACTCGCCGTAATAGTCGCAGCCCGAGTCCCCGACGGTCTCGCAATTGAAGGTGTCGCCGTCGATCAGGCACGCCCAGAACAGCGTCGAGCCGGGGTCCTTGGCGCACACGCTGCCGCGCGGGTCGCAGCACACGTCGTCGGGGTTGGCGCCGCGGCCCTTCGAGCGCGGGCAGAAGTCGCACGCGTCGCCGAGGCCGTCGTGGTCGGTGTCGCTGATCGGTCCGAGCGGCGGCATCGCGTCCTGCGGCGGCCAGTCGTTGGCCACCGACGGGCAGTTGTCGCACGCGTCGTCGTAGCCGTCGGCGTCCATGTCGGAGCCGCTGTTCGGGCACGCGTCGCAGGCGTCGCCGCGGTCGTCGCCGTCGGCGTTCTCCTGCGCGGCGTTGACCACGAGCGCGCAGTTGTCGTCGCTGTTGGCGAGGCCGTCGTGGTCCTGATCGAGGATGCGCTCGAGGTCCGGCGGCTCCATCGCCAGCCCCAGGCCCGCCAGGTAGGCGCCGAGCCCCGCGCGCACGTCCTTGGCCGCGAGCGCCGTCTCGGCCGCCGCGAGCCTGGTCCGCAGCGCTTCGTCGATCTCGCCGTCGTCGGCGAGGTCCGCCGCGAGCTGATTGACGAGCATCTGCAGCGCCGCGTCGGCGGCGTCCGGCTCGGCGAGGTGCGCCGCCTGCATCACCACCGCGCTGAGCGCGAACAGGTACGCGTTGTCATCGGTGTCCGGCCCGATCAGGCTCGCCTCCGCGGCCGGGCCCGCGAGCGTGAAGCCGGCCTTGCCGACGCCGAGCGCCGCCACGGTCTCGGCCTCGGCCACCGCCAGCGCGTCCTCGACGGTCAGCGCCTCGGCCATCAGCGTCCGCGCCCGCGCCTCGCTCAAATGGCTCAGCACGTGGACGTTGACCGTCGTCGCGTCGTCGCTGACGCGATGCAGCGCGCGCAGCGTCAGCGGCGCGATCGACGAGCCGCCGCGGATCTCGTCGAAGTGATAGCCGCTCGCCAGCAGCGCGACCGGCCCCGGCGGCACCCCGTTGACGCTGAACTCGCCGACGCTGTTGCTGGTCGGCACCTCGAATTGCTGGCCCTTCGGCTCGCCCGTGTCCGTCAACGGCGACACCGACACCGAGGTGCCGAGCACGAACGGCCCCTTCTGCACCGCGCCGTGCAGCGTCACCGGCTCCCCCGGCTCGCCGAGCCCGGTCGTCGGCGTCGCCCCCGACGAGCCGGACGACGCGTCCATCGTCCCTGCGTCCCCGGACGCGTTCGGGGCGGTCTGACAGCCGACCAGCGACAATGCGACGAACAGGCGGTGCAATCTCATGGCGCTCACGGTAGCAGCTCGGCGCCGGCGGTCGCTTTCAACCACATTTCACCGGCGTCGGGATCACGGTATGAGACGTCGATATGCATGGGTGAGATCGCTCAGAAGTGGATCACGACGCCCGCGTGCCGCCCGGTCCACAGCGACGAGACGCGGGCGTGCTGCCGCCGTCGCTCGGCCCGGGTGTGACGGATCCGGAGCCCGGCGAGCACCGCCGTCGCGGCCAGCGCGGCGCCGAGGACGACGCCGCTGGCGATGAACAGACCCCGCGCCGATCGCAGGTCGGCGCAGCCGGAGGCCGACGGCATCGCGTCGCACACGTCGGACGGCGCGGACACGTCGGCGGCCTCGGGCCCGGCGAGCGCCGCCGCGTGGGCCCGACGCCCGAACTGGTCGCCGACCACGAGCCCGGCGACCGCGACACCGGCGAGCCCGACCGCGACCCCGAGCCCCGCGTCGAGCCCGATCGGTCGCCTGGGCGGCGCCGGCTTCGGCGCGTCGGTGGTCGTCGCCGCGATCGCCGGAGCCGCGGCCGGCTGCTCCGGCTCCGGCGCGGCCGGTCGCGGTGGAGTCGGCGCGGGGAGCCCGGCGAGCAGCGGCCCGAGCTCGTCCCGCCGCTGGCGCGCGAGCGCGGCCGACCGCGAGTCGCCGGCGTTCGTGCGGTCGAGGTCGGCGAGGTAGACGTCGAGCAGCAGGGCGCACGCGCCGAGCACCTCGCGCGCGCGCTCGCCGTCGAGGTTCGGGGCCAGCGCGCAGCCCTCCGTCCCGTAGTGGACGATCTGCTCGCCCGCGTCGACGAACCACGCCGGCGCCGCGTCGACCTTGCCCGCGTCGTAGGCGAGGCGGGCGAACATCACCACCCGCCCGTACGCCGCCGCCGCGAGCCGCAGCTCGGCCGCCTTCCTCGCCTCGCGCGCGTCGCCCAGACAATTGCCGAGGTTGACGTCGGCGCTCGCCTCGGCCTGCTCGTTCGGACAGCTCTCGCCCGCGCGCGCCACACCCGGCAGCAAGACCGGCAAGCAGACCGCCAGCGAGACCGCGAGCGCCGCGGCGACGAGCGGGCGAGGGCGCGCCATCATCGGGGTATCGTACCATGCGCAGCTCCGCTATCGTCCGCCCCGACAGGGGGGGCGCACCATCGAGGCCGAGTACACCGGGGTCCTCCTCGACGGGCGCTATCGCGTGCAGGGGAGGCTCGGGCAGGGCGGCATGGGGACCGTCTATATCGCCGAGCACGTGGGCCTCGGGCAGCGCCGGGCGGTCAAGTTCCTGCGCGCGGACCTCGCCCACAAGCCCGGGCTGGTCAAGCGGTTCCTGCAGGAGGCCCGCGCCCTGTCGTCGATGCACCACGCCAACCTCGTCGGCGTGGTCGACATGGGCGAGCACGCCGGGGCGCCCTATTACGTGATGGAGCACCTCGAGGGCGAGGACCTGCGCGCGCGGCTGCGGCGGCGCGGCGGCTTCGGCTGGGCGCAGACGCGGGCGGTCGCCCTGCAGGTGTGCGCGGCGCTGCAGCTGACCCACGCCCGCAGCATCGTCCACCGCGACCTCAAGCCGGAGAATTGCTTCTGCGTGCGCACCGGGTCGGAGGAGGACCTCACGATCAAGGTGATCGACTTCGGGGTCGCCAAGGTCCCGCGCGAGTCGGGCGGCACCTCGCAATTGACCGGGACCGGCGAGACGCTCGGCACGATGGGCTACATGGCCCCCGAGCAGCTCGAGGGCCAGGGCGACCACCGCGTCGACATCTACTCGCTCGGGGCGATGATGTTCGAGATGCTCGCGGGACGCCCCGTGTACGTCGGCAACGCGTACGAGATCATCGCCAAGATGTTGCTCGGCGCGCCGCCGACGCTGGGCAGCGTGTGCAGCGGGGTCGACCCCGCGGTCGAGCGGCTGATCGCCACGGCGATCGAGAAGGACCCCTCGCGCCGCTTCGCGTCGATGCAGGCGTTCGCCGCGGCGATCGCCGCGATCCCGGCCAGCGCCGCGCCGCAGATCTTCGTCGACCGCCGCGTCACCGCGCCCGACCAGGCGCAGCTCGCGGGCGTGGCGATCAACGACCCGATCGCGACGATGTCCGGCCCCAGCCTCGCGCTCCAGGACACCCACGCCGCCCCGCCACCGATCGCCCCGGCGCCCGCCGCCGCGAACCCGACCGCGGACCGGGCCGTCGTCGCGGACCCGCCCGCCCGACCGTGGCGCGCGCGGGCCCTCGTCGCCGCGCTCGGCGGCATCGCGGCGGCGGTCGTCTGGGCCGCCTGGCCCGCCCGCGCGCCGCCGGCCGCGATCGCCACGACCCCGCCCGCGGCGACCTCCCCGCGCCCCGCGCCCCCGGCACCCGCGCCCCCGGCCCCCACGCCCGTCCCGCCCGACGAGCCCGGGGCCGTCGACCCCGGGTCCGCCGACCCCATACCCGCCGACGTCCCGCCCGCCGAGCCCGGGCCCGCCGACGTCGCCCCGGCGGCCCCACGCGGCGCCGCCAGGCCGTCCGCCCCGGGCGCGCGCCCGCTGTCCCGCGACGAGCTGCGGCGTCGCCTCGAGCGCGCGCTGACCCCGTGTCGGGTCAAGTTCGCCGACGAGGAGATCACCATCCGCGTCACGCCGGGCAGGCCGGGCAAGCTCGCCTCGGTCGACGACGCCCGGCTCGCCTCCGCCACCGTCCGCTGCCTGGAGCGAGAGCTGGCGCGCGTCACCGCCGAGCTCGCGGAGGGCGTCGACGGCAGCAAGACCTTCGACATGTCGCTGACCCTGGCCCGGTCGCGATGACACGGCCGCCGTGTTACTGGTAGCCGATGCGCGGAGGCATCTTGCTCACCCGGGCCCCCCGGTCGCCCGGCCCCCGGGGACGGGTCTGAGATGGCGGCGCTCGTCGGGCCCGACGCGCTGCGCCTGGACGCCGTCCCGACGCGCTGCGTCGTCGGCCGGTCGAACGCCTGCGATCTGGTGCTCGACGTCCGCGACGTGTCGCGCGAGCACGCCGTGCTCCACTGGACCGGCGCGGCGTGGGAGCTGCAGGACCTCGGCAGCCGCAACGGCACGTATCTCGAGGGTCAGCGGCTCGCCACGCGCGAGTGCCGGCCGCTCGCCCGCGGCGCGTCGATCCGCTTCGGCGAGACGCTCGGCCCGTGGCAGCTCGTCGACGACGCGCCGCCGCAGCCGATGGCCGTCAACCTCGTCGACCGCCGCGTGGTCCACGTCGACGTCGACGAGCTCGCCCTGCCCGACGCCGTGGAGCCGGCGCTGTGGCTGCGCCTGTCCGACCGCGGCGAGTGGATCGCGGAGCCGACGTCCGGCCCGCCGAGCCGCGTCGAGGATCGCGCGGTCCTGACGGTCCGCGGCGAGCCGTGGCGCGTGCACCTCGCGACCGGGGCGCCGGCGACCTGGCAGGCCGCCGCCGACGCCGGCGACGCGCCGCCGCTGCGGCTGTGCTTTCGCGTCAGCGCCAACGAGGAATACGTCGAGCTCGCCGCGCTCGTCGGCGAGCGGAGGATCGACCTGAAGGCGCGGGCCCATCATTATCCGCTGCTCCTGCTCGCCAGGGCGCGCCTCGCCGACCAGGCCGCCGGCCTCCCCGAGGCCGAACAGGGCTGGAGGTTCCAGGACCGCCTGCTCGACATGCTCAAGGTCGAGCCCGGCTACCTCAGCCTGGCGATCCACCGCACCCGACTTCAACTGACCCAGGCCGGCGTCCCGAACCCGACGCGGGTGGTCGAGCGCCGCGTCGGCACCCGCCAGCTCCGCCTCGGCGTCGCCCAGGTGACGATCGAGACGCTGTGACGTCAGAACTCCGGCAGGCACATGTTCGCGGGGTCGAAGTCGCCCGGGTCGTACTCGCCGCGGCAATACTTGCCGTAGTTCGGCCACTCCTTGTCGTTCTGGTCGATGTAATGCTCCTGCCCGGGGTCCCACGTGTACTCGCACAGGTCGCACTCGTCGGGCACGCCGTCGAAGTCCTGGTCCCACGTGGGCAGCAGGCAGAAGTAGGACCACAGGTCGGCCGGGGCGTCGACGTGGCACGCGTTGATCTCGTGGGCCTTGCCGTCCTCGCTGGCGGCGAGCGCCTCCTCGCAGCCCGGCGGCAGCTCGAACACGCCGGGCGGGCGCTCGAGACCGTCGATGTCGACCGGCTCGCCGTCCGGCGTGAGCAGCTGCGCCCCGTCGTGGGTGGTCACGCAGCAGCGGCCGTCGACGCTGATGTCGTAGAACGCGAAGCGGGCCGGGCTCACCCGGTCATTGCACGCGACGTGCTGCTCGCACGCGGCGCCGATGAAGTCGCCGTCGGGGTCATCCATCTCCGCCTGTCCCTCGATCGTCTGCTGCGGATTCGCTACCAGCTGGCAGGTGTCGCAGATGTCGCCGACGCCGTCGCCGTCGCGGTCGGTGTGGTTGCAGCGCCCGCTCGCGGTGCAGCCGGCCCCGACCGGGCAATCGCCGTCGTCGGTGCACGCCTTGCCGGGGACCGGCTGGCGCGGGCAGACATCCTCGAGGTTGGTGAGGCCGTCCTGGTCGAAGTCGTCGGCGTCGCCGAGGCCCACCGGGCCCGCCGCGCCAGGCAACATCTGGCCCGCGCAGTCGTCCCCGACCCCGTCGGCGACCACGTCGGCCTGGCAGTCCAGCGCCACGAGGTCGATCGGCATGCCGACCGCGAACGGCGTGAGGCCGTCGCCGTCGCCGTACCCCTGGCAATTCGGCACGCGCACGCAATTGTCGCAGGCGTCGCCGATCCCGTCGCGGTCGCTGTCGGTCTGCAGCGGGATGTTGCGGACCTGCATGCGCAGCGGCACCGCCGGGAGGTTCTCGTTGTATTGTGAGACCAGGCGGGAGCACGTATCGCAGGGGTTTCCGACCCCGTCGTGGTCGGGGTCGGCGGTGAGCTGGTCGGTCGCGACCGTCGGGCACAGGTCGCGGATGTCGCCGATGCCGTCGTCATCGATGTCGGTCTGGTCCGGGTTCGTGTGATCGGGCGCATTGTCGCAGCCGAACGCGACACCGTCGTGATCCTGGTCCTCCTTGCAGTTCTTCACCCGATCGTCACACTCCTGCTTCGACGCGTCCTCGCAGGCCGGCGGCACCGGAATGACCTCGGTCTCGCCCGTCGAATCGGTGTCACCGACATCGGTGGATCCACCGCTCGTGCCACCGGTGTCGCTCGAGTCGGCGGAGGTCGTCGGCGGGTCCGATGAAGGATCTACCATGGTGCTGGACGAGGTCTCGTCGGTAGTATCAGCGGTCGCGGTCGGTGCGTCGCCAGGGCAGCCGCCGACCAGCAACACGAGCATCATCAGGGAACATCCGGACAGTGAGCGAGCGCGCGAATCCATAAGCTTGTCTCCGTTAGTTGGCCGCCGCCGAGCGCGCACCCAGCGCGGGGGCCGCTCGACGA
>Ga0075163_10014722_pt1 | contig 10077 bp, 8 predicted proteins | sample JI1023141ADNA_FD_71478 | JGI IMG/M metagenome (GOLD analysis project Ga0075163, IMG submission 71478) | Wastewater effluent complex algal communities from Wisconsin, to seasonally profile nutrient transformation and Carbon sequestration -... | ecosystem: Engineered > WWTP > Effluent > Algae... | reverse complement strand
ATTTCACTGAAATCCAAATTACCGGCATCACCGCCTGAGACTGAGGAGAACACGTCATGGCATCAAAAAAAGGCGTAGGCTCGACCCGCAACGGCCGCGATTCTAACCCGAAATACCTGGGCGTTAAAATCTACGGCGGTCAGGCTATCGAAGCCGGCAACATCATCATCCGCCAGCGCGGCACGGAATTCCACCGTGGCACCAACGTCGGTATGGGCCGCGACCACACCCTTTATGCATTGGTTGACGGCACCGTCGATTTCGCCGTCAAGGGTCCGAAAAAGCGCCGTACCGTCAGCGTGGTACCGGCTGAATAAGCCCTCCGCGCCGTGTCGAGAAACCCCGCCGCGGCGGGGTTTTTCATTGACAATCTGCATTCTCCGAAGGGGCCAGATATGAAGTTCGTAGACGAAGCGGTCATCACCGTAACCGCCGGCAACGGCGGCAACGGCTGCATCAGCTTCCGCCGCGAGAAGTTCATCCCGCTCGGCGGCCCCGACGGCGGTGACGGCGGCAACGGCGGCAGCGTCTGGCTGGAAGCCGACGAAAACCTGAATACCCTGGTCGATTTCCGGCATGAGCGTTTTTACAAGGCGCAGCGCGGCCAGAACGGCATGGGCCGGCAGATGTTCGGCAAGGCCGGCGACGACATCGTCATCAAGGTCCCGATCGGCACCGAAGTCATCAATGTCGCCACCGACGAGATCATTGGAGACCTGACCGAGCATGGCCTGCGCATGCTGGTCGCCCGGGGCGGCGAGGGCGGCAAGGGCAATGTCCATTACAAGAGTTCGGTCAACCGGGCGCCGCGCAAAGCCGGCACCGGAAGCGCCGGCGAGGAGCGGGAAATCCGCCTCGAAATGAAGTTGCTGGCCGATGTCGGCCTGCTGGGCTTTCCGAATGCCGGCAAGAGCAGTTTCATCCGCGCGGTTTCGGCGGCAACGCCGAAAGTCGCCGATTACCCGTTCACCACGCTGCATCCGAATCTGGGCGTGGTCAGCGTCGAAATCGCCCGCAGTTTCGTGATTGCCGACATTCCCGGGCTGATCGAAGGCGCCGCCGATGGTGCCGGCTTGGGCAGCCTGTTCCTGCGCCATGTGCAGCGGACCCGGCTGTTGCTGCATCTGGTCGACATGGCGCCGTTCGATGAATCGGTCGATCCGGCCGAACAAGTGCGCGCTATAGAAAATGAACTCCGGAAATACGACCCGGGCATGTTGGAGAAACCGCGTTGGCTGGTTCTCAACAAGGGCGATCTGCTCGATCCGGAGCTCCGCCAAAGCCGTGCCGAAGCCATCGTCAAGGCTTTGGATTGGCGGGAGCCCTGGTTCGTGACTTCGGCCATCGGCCGTGACGGCACCTGGCCGATCATGCTGAAAGTCCAGCAGTTTTTCGATGATCAGAAGCTGGCGGCTCTGGAGGCGGCTGAAGACGCCGCCGAGCGTACCAAAATGGGGTTGTGATCGGTTACCCACAAAAAAACCGGCTTCCGCCGGTTTTTTTTTCGCGCGCATCGCAGAATCAGGCGGCTTTAAGCGCCTTGATGTGTGCGGTCAGGCGGCTCTTATGGCGTGCAGCCTTGTTTTTATGGATCAGGCCGCGCGAGGAATAACGGTCCAGAACCGGCACGGCTTCCACGAAAGCGGCTTCGGCGGCTGCGAGATCCTTGGTTTCCAAGGCCTTGACGACCTTTTTGACCAGGGTGCGCAGCATCGAACGCTGGCTGGTGTTGCGCGCATTGCGGACCACGGTCTGTTTGGCGCGTTTCTTGGCGGATTTGATATTGGCCACGGCGGGTTCCTGAAAATCGGGTTAAGGTGACGATAAAGATTGAAAAGTATGGCAGAAAATCTAAGTTGCGTCAATAATGACCGTACTGTCAACGTTCAGGATTCGGTGAAATCGGTGTCAAAACACGGCTTACTCCGTTCCACCGCCGTTTTCGGCTCGATGACCTTCATTTCCCGTCTGGCCGGCTTGGCCCGGGACCTTCTGCAGGCCAGCCTATTCGGTACCGGAGCCGCAGTCAGCGCTTTCGTGATTGCATACCGGATTCCCAACTACCTGCGCCGGATCTTCGCCGAGGGCTCGTTCTCCTCGGCCTTCGTGCCGGTGCTTTCCGAACTGCGGGAAAAAGGCGATGCGGCGCAGGTCCAGGACTTCCTCAACCATATCGCCGGCGCCTTGCTGGCGGCCGTACTGGTGGTGACCGCATGCGGCATCGCCCTGTCGCCGTGGCTCGCTCGGCTGTTCCTGCTGATGGCCGGCAAGGATTCGGAATTGGTCGGACTGACCGCCGACATGATGCGAATCACGTTTCCGTACCTGGCCTTCATTTCCATGACGGCATTGGCCGGTGCGGTCATGAACAGCTTCCGGCATTTCGGCCTGCCGGCGTTCATTCCCGTGCTGCACAACCTGGCCATCATATTCGCCATGCTGGTGCTGGCCCAGTATTTCAAAGTGCCCGCTTTTGCCCTGGCCTGGGGCGTGTTTCTGGCCGGCCTGCTGCAGTTCTGCGTCATGTGGCCGGCCCTGCGCCGGTTCGGCCTGAAACCGCATTTCAAACTGGATTTCAAGCACCCCGGCGTGCAACGGGTTTTCAAGCTGATGCTGCCGACGGTATTTTCGTCCTCGGTGGCGCAGCTGAACCTGCTGGTCGGTACCGTGTTCGCGTCCGCCCTGGTGGTCAATGCCCAGAGCTGGCTTTACTATTCGGACCGCCTGACCGAATTTCCGCTCGGTCTGTTCGGCGTCGCCATCGGTACCGTCATCCTGCCGCACCTGTCGCGCCAGCACGCGGCCGAAAACCGGGAAGGCTATAACCACGCGCTGGATTGGGGCATGAAGACGGTCTGTCTGATCGGCATTCCGGCCGCCGTCGGCTTGATGATACTGGCCGAGCCGCTGTGCGCCAGCCTGTTCCAATACGGCAAATTCGGCGCCCAGGACACCCGCATGGTGGCCGCTGCGGTATCGGCGATGAGCATCGGCATTCCGGCCTTCATGCTCTCGAAGGTGCTGCTGCCGGCATTCTTCTCACGCCATGACACCAAAACCCCGATGCATGTGGCGGTATGGACGGTTTTCGTCAACATCGTCCTGATCGCGTCCATGGTTACCGTGTTGCGTTGGCTTGAATCGCCGTTTGCCCATGTCGGCATCGCGCTGGCCACGGCCCTGGCCGGCATTTTCAATGCCTTCGCCTTGGAGCGCATATTGCGCCGGGAGGGTGTCTACAGCCCGGAAGCCGGATGGGGCCGGTGGCTGCTCAAGATCGCCATAGCCTGCACGGTGATGGCCACCGTGGTGCTGCTGATCCGATGGCAGGTCGGTGACTGGCGACTGCTGCCCGGTCTGCATCGGATCGGATGGCTATTGGTCGCGGTCATCGCCGGAGCCTCCAGTTATCTGGCAACGCATTGGGCTTTCGGTCTGCGCCTGCACCATCTCCGTGAAGTTTAAAGGCTATAGACGGTATAATCGAAGGCTTATGAGCGTTTTATTCCGGGATTTTTCAGGGCCTGCAATCAGTCCGCGCGGCAGCGTGGTCTGTATCGGCGCGTTCGACGGCCTGCATCTTGGCCATCAGCATTTGCTGGGCGTGGCGCGTGCCCGGGCCGATGCCGCCGGTCTGGACCTGGTTGTGGTCAGTTTCGAACCCCTGCCGCGCGAATATTTCGGGAAACAGGATCCGCCGGCACGGCTGATTCTGGCCGGCCAGAAGTTCCGGCAGTTGCGTGCGCTCGGTGTCGATGCTGTTGGACTGCTGCGTTTCAACAAGACCCTGGCGCAAACCAGCGCCGCTTCCTTCATCAGCGAATTGCTGGTAAAGCGATTGAACGCCAGGCAGGTTCTGGTCGGACCGGATTTCTTTTTCGGCAGTAGCCGGCAGGGTGATTTGGCCATGCTGCAAAGCGTGGGCCTTACGTCAGGCTTCAGCGCCGAGGCGGTCGCTGCGCAACAGCATCAGGCGCAACGCATTTCCAGTTCGCTGATCCGTACCGATTTGCAGCACGGCCGTTTGCATGAAGCGGCGCAAAAGCTCGGCCGGCCGTATAGCATCGAAGGCAAAGTGGTGCGCGGCAAACAGCTCGGCCGTACGCTCGGCTATCCGACCGCCAATATCCGCCTGCAGCGGAAAAAACCGGCTTTGATGGGCATTTACGCGACATGGATCCACGGCGTCGGCCAGCAGCCGATTGCGGGCGTCTCGAGTCTGGGCACGCGGCCCACGGTCAACGGCCGCGAACCGCTCTTGGAGGCCCATCTGTTCGATTTCGACGATGACCTTTACCGCCGTCGCATCCGTGTCGAATTCGTATGCAAGCTGCGGGATGAGATCAAATTCGATACCCTCGATGCATTGGTGATGCAAATGGACCAGGATGCCGCCCAGGCACGTGCCGTGCTGGCGCTGCAACCCATAGGAGAATGTGCGTGAGCACGCAGGAAAACGCAAAAGACTACAAACACACCATCAGCCTGCCGGAAACCGGTTTCGCCATGCGTGGCGATCTGCCCAAGCGCGAACCCGTCACCCTGGCCCAATGGCAGCAGCAGGATCTGTATGCCGCCGTGCGTGCCAAGAATGCCGGCAAGCCGGTGTTCGTGCTGCATGACGGCCCACCTTACGCCAACGGCAGCATCCACATCGGGCATGCGGTCAACAAGGTGCTCAAGGACATCGTGGTCAAGTCCAAGATGATGGCCGGATATGACGCACCGTACGTTCCCGGCTGGGATTGCCACGGGCTGCCGATCGAGCTGGCGGTCGAGAAGAAACACGGCAAGGTCGGCGTCAAGCTCGATGCCAAACAGTTCCGCGCCCAATGCCGCGCTTACGCATCCGAGCAGATTGCCGGACAATCCAAGGATTTCCAGCGTCTGGGCGTACTCGGCGACTGGAAAAACCCCTACCGCACCATGGACTTCACGTTCGAGGCCGAAATGCTGCGTAGCCTGGCGAAGATCATCGAACGCGGCCATCTGGCGCGCGGCGTGAAACCGGTGCATTGGTGTTTCGACTGCGGATCGGCCCTGGCCGAAGCGGAAATCGAATATGCCGATAAAACCTCGCCGGCGGTCGATGTCGCCTATGCCGCTGTCGATCCGCAGGCCATGGCGCTTGCGTTCGGCGTGGAAAGCGATGAAGCGGTGGCAGTGCCGATCTGGACCACCACGCCGTGGACGCTGCCGGCCAGCATGGCGGTAACTCTCGGCCCGGATCTCGGTTATGTGCTGGTGCGCGGTCCGAAAGGATTGCTGGTGCTGGCTGAGGCATTGGCCGAATCGGCGCTGCAGCGCTATGGCATCGGCCAAGTTGAAATCCTCGGTCGGGCGCAGGGCGCCGCATTGGAATTACAAAAGTTGCAACATCCGTTCTACGCGCGCATTGTGCCAATCATTCTCGGTGATCACGTCACCACCGAGGCCGGTACCGGCGCCGTGCATACCGCGCCCGGCCACGGCCAGGAAGACTTCGTGGTCGGCCAGAAATACGGCATTGAAGTACTCAATCCGATCGATGCCAAGGGCGTGTATCTGCCCAATACCGAATTGTTCGCCGGACAATTCATCTGGAAAGCGAACGATAGCATTGTCGAACTGCTGCGCGCGCGTGGCGTGCTGCTGGCATTTTCGACACTGAGCCATAGCTATCCGCATTGCTGGCGGCATAAATCACCGGTCGCGTTCCGCGCCACGCCGCAATGGTTCATTTCCATGCAGCAGGCCGGTCTGCGCGATGCCGCCTTGAAAGCCATTGACGGCGTGCGTTGGATTCCGGATTGGGGCCAAGCCCGCATCGCCGGCATGATTGACGGCCGGCCGGATTGGTGCATTTCGCGCCAACGCACCTGGGGCGTGCCGATCGCCCTGTTCATCAACAAGCAGACCGGAGAACCGCATCCCGATTCCGTGGCCCTGATGCATAAAGCCGCCGATCTGGTGGCACAGTCGGGGGTGGATGCCTGGTTCGATCTGCCGGCCGAGCAGCTGATCGGCGATCAGGCGTCGGATTACGATAAAGTGACCGATATCCTCGATGTCTGGTTCGATTCCGGCGTGACCCATCAAGCGGTCCTGGCCGTTCGCCCGGAGGATGGATTGTCAAAGCCGGCTGACCTCTATCTGGAAGGTTCCGACCAGCACCGCGGCTGGTTCCAGAGCTCGCTGCTGACCGGTGTCGCGATGGATGGCCAAGCGCCTTACAAACAAGTGCTGACGCATGGCTTTACCGTCGATCCGCAGGGTCGCAAGATGTCGAAATCCATCGGCAATACGGTTGAGCCGCAGAAGGTCATCGATGCGCTGGGCGCCGACGTGCTGCGGTTGTGGATTGCCGGCGTCGATTACCGCAATGAGATGTCGGTATCCGACGACATCCTCAAACGCAGTGCCGATTCCTACCGCCGCATCCGCAATACCGCGCGCTTCCTGCTCGGCAATCTGGCCGGTTTCGACCCGGACTCGCACCGTGTCGCCGCCGCCGAATGCCTGTTGCTCGATCAGTGGGCCATGGCCAAAGCCAGGCAACTGCATGAGCGGGTCTGCCAGTCCTATGCCGATTACGATTTCGCGCGGGTGGTGGCGTCGCTGCAGAATTTCTGCACCAACGAGATGGGCGCGCTGTATCTGGATGTGACCAAGGACCGTCTGTACACGATGCCGGTTGACAGCCATGGCCGGCGTTCGGCGCAGTCGGCGATGTATGCCATCTTGCAGGTGCTGGTGCGCGCCTTGGCGCCGATCCTGAGCTACACCGCCGAAGAAATCTGGCAGGAAATCCCCGGCGCCAAAGCCGCCAGCGTTTTCCTCGACGACAACACATCGCTCGAAGCACTGCTGCCGGCGCAGGGCGGCTACCTGGCAGCCGATGGCGACCTGATGCAGCAGTTGCTGGCGATGCGCGAAGCGGTCAGCAAAGTGCTGGAGCCGATGCGCGCCGAAGGAAAAATCGGCGCGGCGCTGCAGGTCGAAGTCAGCATGTACGCGGATGCCATCGACCTTGCCGGCCATGCCGGCCTTGCCGATGAACTGCGTTTCCTGTTCATCACCTCCAGTCTGGACATCCAGCCTTTGGCTGCGGCCGGTCCCGACGCTTCGGCTGTCGAAGGCTTTGCATTCAAGGTCCTGGCACGCGCTTCGGTCCATGCGAAGTGCGTTCGCTGCTGGCATTATGTCGACAGCGTCGGCAAGGACGCCGAAGATCCGGAACTATGCGCGCGCTGCATCGGCAACGTGCGTGGTCCGGGCGAAGTACGGAGATTCTTCTGATGCAAGCCGGCAAACCCAACGCCTTGCCGTGGCTCGGTCTTTCCACCGCCATCATCGTGCTGGATTGGCTGAGCAAGCAGTGGGCGCTGTCGGTACTGACATTCAAGACGCCGGTGGAAGTGGTCAGTGGTTTCTGGAACTGGACGCTGGTACATAACACCGGCGCCGCTTTCAGTTTCCTTGCCGATGCCGGCGGTTGGCAGCAATGGCTTTTCAGCGGATTGGCGGTCGTGATCTCAGGCGTCTGCATGGTCATGCTGGCCAGGTCCGCGCGCGGCGATTGGCGGACGGCCCTGCCGCTGGCGCTGATCATCGGCGGCGCACTCGGCAATCTGATCGACCGCATCCGTTTCGGCTATGTGATCGATTTCGTGCATTGGTATTGGCGTGATTGGCATTGGCCGGTGTTCAATCTGGCCGATTCGGCGATCACCCTGGCGGCCGTGCTGCTGATCACATTCAGTTTCTTTCCGGGCAGCGAGGCAGAACCCGCATGAATATCATGCTGGCCAACCCGCGCGGGTTCTGCGCCGGTGTTGACCGCGCGATCGAGATCGTCAACCGCGCGCTGGAGACGTTGGGTTCGCCGATCTACGTGCGCCACGAAGTGGTGCACAACCAGTTCGTGGTCAACGATCTGCGTTCGCGCGGCGCCATTTTCGTCGATGAACTCGATGAGGTTCCGGCCGGCGCCACGGTGATCTTCAGCGCCCACGGGGTATCGCAGGCGGTGCGCCGGGAAGCCGAAGCGCGCGGTTTGAACGTGTTCGACGCGACTTGCCCGCTGGTGACCAAGGTGCACATCGAAGTGACCCGGCATTGCCGCGCGGGCCGCGATGTGGTGCTGATCGGACACGAAGGCCATCCGGAAGTCGAAGGCACCATGGGCCAATGGCTCAGCCAGGGCGCGCAAGGCAGAATCTATCTGGTCGAAGATGTCGATGACGTATTGAATCTGGACGTTTCGCAACCGGAGCATTTCGCCTACACCACGCAGACCACCCTGTCGGTCGACGAAACCCGCGAAGTCATCGCCGCTCTCCGGCAGCGCTTCCCGAAAATCGAAGGCCCGCGCCACGATGACATCTGTTACGCCACCCAGAACCGGCAGGATGCAGTCCGCGAGCTGGCGGCGCAATGCGACCTCATCTTCGTGGTCGGATCGGTCAATAGCTCCAATTCCAACCGTTTGCGGGAACTGGCCGAGAAAAACGGCGCGCGCGCCTACCTGATCGACGGCGCAGATGACATCCAGCCGGAATGGCTCGAAGGCGCCGTGCGGATCGGAGTCACCGCCGGTGCTTCGGCCCCGGAAGTGCTGGTGCAGGGCGTCATCGAGCACCTGCAAAGCCTTGGTGCCGGCTCCGTGAGCGAATTGGCCGGTGAGCCGGAAGACATGGTATTCGCGCTGCCGAAAGGCCTGCGGATCAGCCTGGTCGATTGAGCGTGATTGCCTAAATCGGGCAAAAAACGTAAAATTGCCGTACTGCCGAAATAGCTCAGTTGGTAGAGCATCTCATTCGTAATGAGGGGGTCGCAGGTTCGATTCCTGTTTTCGGCACCAAACTTACCGCCGCAAGGCGGTTCTTTTTTGGCAATAATCCTTTATTTATAAGCCTTTCAGGGCAATTTAATTGATGATCTGCAGATAGTGCCATGGCAATTTGGCTGTTTTAGTCGGGGTAGAATCATGGGTATATTTATTCTCCTGTGTTATACTCAATCTAACTTATCTTGTCGATATATATTGCTAATGTCTCTTTCTGACGCCTCAATACGCCAAATTCGCCCAGGTAAAGTAACTCAACGGTATTACGACTCCGGCGGCGTTTACCTCGAAGTAACCCCTGCAGGTGGCTTCCTTTGGCGTTACAAATACCAGTTTGCTGGAAAGGGGCAGCTGCTTGCCTTGGGCAAATACCCATCGGTTAGTCTAAAGGCAGCGCGCGAAGCAGCACTGCGCGCCAAAGCGCTGCAATCCTCAGGCATTAACCCGGCTCAAGCTAGGGCTGAGGCAAAGCAGGCCGCATTAACCGCGCGCAGCGATGCCCGGCAAGCAAATAAAGCAAAACGGGTGGGTAAGCGGAGCGACGCACTTACATTTGGCAAGCTCGCCGAAGAATGGCTTAAGGTGAAGGTGCTGCCAGCCATGCGCCCAGCCACGATCAAAAAAGCCCGAATTCATATTGGCCATTTGCAGGAGCTTAGTTCACGCCCAGCAGCTTTGATAACCGAGGCAGAACTGCTGCGCATCGTGAAGCGCATCGATGGCGATGGTCGCCGGGAGACAGCTGGGCGTGTTCTGCACACAGCAAGTCGGATATTTCAATATGGCAACGCGGCGCACGGCAGCATAATCACTGCGAATCCTGCACTGAACAAGGTCGGCGCACTATCTACGCAACGAACCCGGCACCGAGCCGCAGCAACTGACGCAGAGGTACTTGCGGGCGTGCTGCGTAAACTGGAAACGTATACAGGCCACCACTCGACGCGCTGCGCGCTCCAGTTACTGCCATACCTTCCATTGAGGCAGTCCGAGCTGCGGTGTGGGCTATGGTCAGAGGTTGATTTCACTGCAAAACTTTGGACGATCCCGGCCAGTCGGATGAAGGCAATCAAGGCGGGTGTCACGTCAGCAGGACACGATTTAGTTGTGCCACTAGCTCCCCAGGTCATTAAGTTACTACGCGCGCAGCAGAAGGCAGCAAATAGCGAGCTAATGTTTCCAACGCGCTGCCCAGTAATTAGCGGCGCAGGTTCTGGCAAAAAGACCAAGTGCATTTCTGATGCTGCGCT
>Ga0075163_10014720_pt1 | contig 10078 bp, 4 predicted proteins | sample JI1023141ADNA_FD_71478 | JGI IMG/M metagenome (GOLD analysis project Ga0075163, IMG submission 71478) | Wastewater effluent complex algal communities from Wisconsin, to seasonally profile nutrient transformation and Carbon sequestration -... | ecosystem: Engineered > WWTP > Effluent > Algae... | reverse complement strand
GGTTCTCCCGCCATGATGTCCAGCGCGTGGGCCTGAGCGCGACCGTCGGCAATCCGGAGGCGATCCTCGGCTGGCTGCAAGGGAGCTCGACGCGGCAGGGGGCGGTGGTCGATCCGCCGAAGCTGGCGACCCGGCGTCAGTTGCTGATCGTCCATCGTCCCGAGCTGTCGGCCCTCGCCCGCGACGCCGCCAAGGTCGCCCGGGGCAGCAAGAGCCTGTTCTTCTGCCAGTCGCGCTCGGTCACCGAGGCCGTCGCCGAGCACATGCGCCGGGCCGGGACGACCGTCTTCGTGCACCACAGCGCCGTCTCGCTCGAGGAGCGCGCGCATGCGGAGGCCCAGTTTCACCACGGCACCGACGCGTGCATCGTCTGCACCTCCACGCTCGAGCTGGGGATCGACGTCGGCGACCTCGATCGCGTCCTCCAGGCCGAGGCGCCCGACACGGTGTCCTCCTTCCTGCAACGCATGGGCCGCACCGGCCGTCGTGCCGGCCAGGTCGGCAACACGACCTTCTTCTGCGAGACCTCCGAGGCCGTCATCCAGGCCATCGCGCTGATCGAGCTGGCCAAGGCCGGATGGGTCGAGTCGGTCGAACTCAGCGACCGCTGCTGGCCGGTGCTCGTCCACCAGATCCTGGCCATGTCGCTGGCGTCCGACGGCATCCCGCCCGAGGAGGCATGGACGCACCTCTCGCGTCTCTCCGACTTCCGGGGCATCCACCGCGCCGAGTTCGAGCGGTTGATCGCCTGGATGATCCGCGACCAGTCGCTCGTGCTGCTCGATGGCCGCCTCCTCATTGGTCCAAAGGCCGAGCGCCGCTTCGGCCGCCGCAACTTCATGGAGCTCTACGCGGTCTTCTCGAGCCCGCAGAGCTACACCGTCGAGACGACCGCCAAACAGCCGATGGGGACCCTCTCCCAGGGCTTCGTCGATCGCCTGGTCGAGGGCGTGAGCTGCTTCCTGCTCGGTGGCCGCGCCTGGGCCGTCGTGCGGATCGTTCACCCCGACCGGCAGATCATCGTCGAGTCGGCCCCGCGCGGCGGCAAGCCGACCTGGGGCGGGTTCCTGCCGCAGTTCCTCGGCTTTCATGTCTGCCAGCGCGTCCGCGATGTCCTGACCTCGAATGCGAACTTCGGCTACCTCGGACCCGAGGCCGCGGTCGTGCTGGCCGACGAGCGAGCGGCGAAGGCCGGCATCACGGCTGGCCCGCGCGGCGGCATCTTCGTCGGCCACGACGAGATCCGCTGGTGGACCTTCGCCGGTGGGCGGATCAACGGGACCCTCCGCTACGCGATCGAGGCGCTCGGCAGCGAGTGGAAGATCGTCCCCGATAATTACGGCCTCACGATCCGCGGCGAGGGCCTCACGGCCCATGCATTTGGTGAGATCCTCGACCGGATCGAGGACCCCGAGATTTGGGAGAACGAGGCTCTGTGGCGGGACATCGCCGAGAGCCTGCCGAGCTATCGCCTCAGCAAGTTCCAGCCGCTAATGCCCCCCTGGGTCGAGCGCGAGGTGATCGCCGGCCACCTCCTCGACGTCGCCGGCGCCTGGCGCTGGCTCGCCGCAGGAGATGCACGAGGCGACCAGCCGGGCGAGACGCCAGGTGCCCAGGCCCGGGTTCCGGTCGCGGTCGGCACACCGAGCACGACGGACCTCGAGAAGCTCCTCGCCCCGGCCGACGCCCCGACGAGCGGGCCGCCGATCCCCCGCGACGCCGCTCGCCCCGTCCAGTGGATCCACACCGAAGGGGAGCTCCAGGCCATGTGCGAGGCGCTCCGCCCGGAACCCTTCATCGGCTTCGACGTCGAGACCACCTTGCAGAGCCGGGCCTTGTGCCTCCTCCAGATCGCCGGGAGCTCCACGACGTACCTGCTCGACGCCCTGACGATCCCTGACCTGTCCCCCCTCGCGGATCTGCTCGGCGACCCTGCCGTCGTGAAGGTGATCCACAACGCATCCTTCGAGCGCTCGGTGCTGAGCCGATATGGCTTCGCCATCGACGGGGTGGCCGACACCCTGCACATCTCCCGCAAGCTCCGCGGCACCCGCATCGACGGCGGCCACAGCCTGAAGTCCGTCTGTGAGCGCGAACTCGGCATCTTGCTCGACAAGTCCGAGCAGGTCAGCGACTGGTCCCGACGCCCACTCAGCGATCGCCAGGTCGCCTACGCGGCCCTGGACGCCGAAGTGCTCCTCCAGCTCTACGCCCGCTTCGGCCAGCCGCCCGTCGCCCGTGACGCGCAGAACATGGAACTGCAGTATAATACTTGAGAGCGTTTTTCATAACCTCGAATATTGGATGCTGGGACGGGAAATATGAAGGACGAACACCTCCCGGTCCAAGCGAGCTGACCTGAAGCAGGTTGAACAACGTAAACGTGAATCAGCAATGTAACGCTCGGGCGCGGGATCGCCCCAACGGGGGTTGGCCAACGACGCCATCCCAAAGGCCGCGCGCTGCGCGCGCCGCCTTCCAGGCGTCGGTCTTACGAGCTTGATACCCAGGTCGCAGCTATGTATACGTGGGAGATGTCTCCAACGAAGCGGCCGTCGCTCCCAGCCCGCACTCAGCGTTCCTCCCCGACCCGGGCTTTCGACTCGTTCTGGCGAGCGCTCTCGGAGATCAATGACTTCAACTGGTTCGCTCGGGCTGGCTTTGATTCGTTGCGCCGCCTTCGCCCACCAGGCGTGGGGCACCCGAAGGATTTCATCGCACCGGAAATTGCAGCCCATCTCAACGTGGACTTGCACGAGTTTGACCGCCGGCTTGCGGAGCAAGCTCAGCGTCTCCTTTGCCTCACTCTTGTAGACGTAGTAACATTTTATGAGGAGTTTCTCTTGCAGACGCTAATGCGCGAGCTGCCTACTCGTCCAGGTTTCAAACCCCAAAAGCCATTGGCAAAGCAAGTTAAGGCGATCATTAACGGTTCCTATGAAAAACGCCCCGAGGATCTCGACAAAGCTCTTGGTCTTGATATCGTGAATCTCGGCTCTGAGCATGAACTCGACATTGCCGATCTCAAGGCAGCCTTTCTTGCTCGTAACTGTATCGTGCATGCTGGTGGTGTAGTCGGCGATCGAGAGATCTTGCCACTTGCGACACTAATCCCTGGCTTGGCTCAGGGCGACCTGCTCCCACTCAGCGAGTCCCTTTGGCGCCGGTTCTTGGACGCTATGGGGAACCACGCCCAAGATATCGACCTTCTGACTCGGGTTGGCTACCGGTGTGCATAGCCTTCCGTGCAACGGCTGAGCAAGGCGCTCCTTCGACGGCTCCATCTCGCCTTGTCCAACTGCCTGCCTAGCTGACTCGAAACTCTAATCGAGGCTATGAAACGTCTATGAGTGTTGATCTAACCCTTTATCTGCTCAAACCGTCGGTAACAGAGCTCGACAAGGTCATCCCCGACGAAAAGTGCGGGTCTGAGCTCTTCGAGCCGGTGGACATGCGCGAGGACTTCAAGTCGGACGCCAAGTTCGCCTGCTGGGTCAAGAAGAACGAGCCGAAGCCGACCGGGTGGTGTGCCTGGCTCGAAGAGGGATTCGTGTTTGGGAATAGGCGTCCCGAAAGTTTGAGCTCTGGATGCGTCGTGCTAGTGTCAGCGGCGGCGCGGATATTCGCGGCCTGTTTTGGCACTGGGCGGCATGCGATCCCCGACGAGTTTGTGGAGCGGGACTTTGGGCTCACCGTTGCTCTGAATGAGGTGAACCCAAAGCAACTCCGGACGCTCGTGACGAAGAGCATCGACGTCCGAACGCGCCAGCGTGACACCCACCAGGTGGTAGGAGCGGATGTGCCCGAGTTCGCGCTCGACCTCGATGTGGAATGGCTTCGCGCCGCGGTAGGTCGGACAGATCGTAAGGACTGCAACGTAGTGGCTGGCGCAGAATCGCTGCGGCTTTCTGGGTGGAACCGCCCGCTTGCGGACCTCCCGCGCGCCTGTGCCGAATTTCTCTCGATCTTCTCTCGTGGCGTCCCAGAGGTATTTCAATTCGCCGACAGCGTGAAGCCGATCTCCGAGAATGATCCGCTTCACATGATCCTGGAGCGAGATCTCCAGGCCGCACTGCAGCTTCGCCTGTTCGAAAACCTCTCGATCGGCGTAGATGCAAAGGTGGCGCACGAAGCGAGCGAATGTTTTGTGACGTACAAAGGAGGCAAGAGCTGGTCGATTCCTGGTCTTGACGACGAATCGCTGCGTGTCGGCTTGGATAGACTCGCGGCAGAAGAGCCTCACTTTGATCACAGCAAGATCTATCTCCGCCTTGTGGACGCGGCCGGCGACGAAGTTCTCCACCGGCGCCTCGACCAGTTGATCCAAATGGAAATCGATCGTAACGGAGACTGGTATGTCAGACTCGAGCGCCGGTGGTTCGGCGGCGATCCCCGAGGGCGCGTGGGATGCCCTCGTGCTGCTGCCGGACCAGCTCTCGGCGATGTTGCCGCTGGGGGCGCTCGGGCCGCCCGGCGCGACGCCGATCGAGCGCTTCGCCGCGGTGACCTGGCTGCCGTGCCTCGGGCCGCTGCGCTGTCGGCAGGTCGAGACGCGGCCGAGGTCGGGGCAGACGACCCTCTTGCCGTTCTCCGAGCTGTGGCCGGAGGACGAGGGCGCGCTGGCGGGCGAAACCTTCGCTTGCGACGAGGAAGCGACCCACGCTCGGCTAATGGCGGCAACGGCGGACGCGGACGTCGTCTGCATGTTGACTCATGCCCAGCACACCCACGGCACATGGCCGGAGATCCAGCTGTTCGACGGGCTGTTCGCCATGACGCCGCTACAGGGCCCGGGCTGGGTGGGCATCGAGCGAGTCGAGATCTGGGCGTGCGAATCGGGCGTCGACGTGCCAGGAGACCCACGCGGCGCGATGACCAACGAGTTCTTTGGTGTCGACGGGATCCTGTTGCAGCAGGGGGTTCGTAGCGCGATCGGGACGTTGTGGCAGGTATCGGCGCCCATCACGGGGGCGATCCTCCGGCGGTACCGGGCCGCGCTCCGCGCTGGCCTTCCGGCGGACAGGGCCCTGGTCGCCGCGCAGCGGTGGTGGATCGGCGACGGCGTCGAAGGGTGGCTTCGTGATGAGCCCGAGCACGATCGCTGGCGCGAGTTGCTCACAAACCCGACGATCTGGGCGGGCTATCGGTTCGTCGGGGTGTGCGAGCGTCGACCGGAGCGCCGGGTCGAGCTCCCGACGCCGCTGTCCGCCTCGGACGAGGCGATCGTGGAAGCTGTGATCGCGTCGCTCGATGAGCACGGCGAGGACCTGACGGATATCATCGAACGTGAGCTTGATGAGCTCGACGACGCACTGGCTGACGGCATCCCGACTCCGGCGCAGTCGCAGCGCGCGTCCCAGCTGTATCGCGCTCGGGTGTTGTCGTCGTACGGCCACAACCAGCTGTGCGCGCTCGCATGGCTGCACGAGGGCATCCGCGTGGCGACGCCGGCATCACGCGGGGCGCTCGTCCGCGACGCCGCACGGCTGTGGCTCTGGTTCGCGCTGCGGGAGACACCGGAGGCGCTGTACATCGGGGCGCAGGGGCCGACGCCTGAGCGGGCGGCGGCGAGGGGGCGCGCAGCGCAGCTGCTCGGAGAGCTGCCCCCGGCAGACTACGTGGCCGAGTGGGGCATGCTGGAGGTACTCGCAGCGGCCGAGCGGGGCGAGCCAGCCGCGCTAGCCCGCGCAGTCGAGACGGTGTGCGCGGCGCTCGAGCTAGCGGCACCGAGGCTCGACCTTGGAGCGCTGGCGATCGCCTGTTGGGTTGCGGCGATGGACGTCAAGGCGGCCGGTCGCCACGCAGCGGCGTTGCTCGCGGTCGTCCGGTCACGCGCGCGTGAGCTGTCGTCGGCGATCGAGCAGATCGGGGACGCAAGTCTCGTCGCGTGGACCGGGCGCCTGCTCGCTCGTGGCATGAATGTGACGGCACCGGTGCGCGAGCCGAGCCAGTCATGGCTGCCGGCGCCGATGCTTTGCGCCGCCGCGATCGACGAGTTGCAGCAGCTGGCCGTACAGCGCGACACCAGCGACAAGGCGAGGTTAATAAAGCACAGCGAGGCGATGACAGACCTCGAAGGTCGGCTGTGGGATCACCCACGCGGCGACGGCACACGCCTGTGGCGCAGCACCGGCAGCGCCGGCGCGGCATATCGACGAGTCGCTGGCTGGTACCTGCGTGGCGCCGCAGCCATTGAACACGCGGATCGCCACATCACCCTATACGCAGCGTCGCTGCAGTTCTTCGCCGACCTCCGGCTGCTGGTACGCGCCCGACTCGCCTGCGCCGTTCATCTCACTCGCCGCGTCGACGCAAATCGCAGCGAGATGTACGCGGGGTTGTGGCGAGGTTCGTCGCAGAGTGGACAGCAGATGGACCAGCTCGCGGCGGTGGCATCGCTGCCGGGCTCGGAGCAGCTCTCGCGGCCGGATCCATTCAAATGCACGCCGCGCGCGGTGCGGGCGCGATTCGTCTCGGTCGCCGATCTGCCGGTGTGGGAGCTCGCCCAATTCGAGCAGGAAGACGACGATGATCCACGGACGCTCGCGTTCCGTACCGTCCGTGCCGTCGAGACGGCGCGGCGTCAGATCTCACTGTGGTGGGACGAGCTGCGCAAGGCCGGGAGCACGGACCCGCTGTGGCAGATCCTTCAGCCGGGCACCGACATCGCTTTTAATCAGCGCGCGCTGACTGAAATCCCGGACGAAACGGGCCTCCTCACGTGCATGTTCACCCCGGCCCACGAGGTGCTGCTCGCGGTTGTTTGGCGCGACCGGGGGACTCTGGTGCGGCGCACGCTGCTGCGGGGCGAGGGGCTCGGTGTACGCGTGCGGCACCTCGCTACTGCCATGATCCGGCCAGGGCCCGAGGAGCTCGACGGGCAGCACGGACCGGCGCGCCAGCGCGGCGAGCAGTGGGCACACTTGCACGAGTCGCTCGCACCGCTGCTGGCGGAACTGCTGAGTGACGCGCCCGAGGGGCTGCGGTTGGCCGTGTTCACGCCGGGCGGGCCGCGCCCATTACCGTGGCTCGCGCTCATGCCGGATCGCGTGGTCGGGGTCTGGCAGGTGCCGGCGCTCGGCTGGTGGCCAGCGGGGGCACCGGGGCGGACTATGTGCTGGTTCGATGGCGCAGACGATCCGGCGGGGATGAACCACGGCGAGGTGGTGATCGCTGGCCTTCGCGCGCTCTGGCCGCCAGCAGCGGTGCTTGGTGCACCCGATCACCGCGGACGTGACGTCCCCGAGGCTCAGCAGGTCGAGCGTGCCGCCGCAAGCGGGCCAGTGCGCCTGCGGTTTTATGGCGTTGGCTTCGCCGACGGCGTCACGGACCGGGAGGCTGGCCTTCGTCTCGGAGGCAGCCGGACCTTCGTCGATCGAAACCTCGCAGAGACGTGCTTCGGGCCGGGGTCGGAGGTCGAGATGTGGGCGGCCACGCCGTGCATCTTCGGGTGGTCGCGGTACATGCTGGACGACGGCGACCGAATCCCCGGGCTCGCGCATAGCTTCCTGGGCTGCGGTGCGACCGCGGTGTTGGACCTCGCTTGGCCTGTCCACGACCTGATCAAGGCGCTCGTGTGTGAACACTATTCCCTGCTGCGGGGCACGAGAGCGGTCGACGGCGCCGTGGCGCTGGCGGCGGCGGTGCGCTGGTGTCGGCGAGTCATGGCGCTGCTCAGGGAGCGCGGGCCCTCCACTCACGAAGCCGCGCTGGCGTTCCTCGACGGTGAGCGCCAGCAGACCGCGAAGCTCTTGGGCGTTGCAGAGTCGGCGATCTCGTCGCTACCCCGCGCACCGATCCCTACGGACCTCGACGCATGGATCGCCGAGGTCACCACCCCCTCGCACCTCGCGGCGTTCCGCTGGTGGGGGACGTGCGCAGTGGGTCCGGTTGGTGAGCCGCAGGTGTAGCGTGGCGCATCCTGTTCCCAACGGCCAAAAACTCGGAGGCGGGCGGCGGGCACGCTCGCGCACGGGATCGCCGCGACCGAGAGTCCTCGTGGCGCGGCTCGCGGGCGCGCCTCCCGGGAGATGCACCTGTTGGCGCAATCTGGCATGCTGAGATTCTGGAGGCCGATGCAGGATGCAGAGACGAGGCAAGCGCGGCGATGCGCACGAAGCTCGCTCCATATCCACGCGCGATGGCGGGCCGAGCGTCGCGGGTGAACCGTGCCCCGCCGAGACCGCGGCGCCTGCGGAGCGTCTGAAGCTGAAGCGGGCTGTGAGGGCTCCTGCGCAGGCAGAGCAACCAGCCTCTGGGGTTGGCGAGGGGCCGGTCGTCTCGTCTCCGCCGCTTGGGCATGCTTGTGACGACATGGAGCGCTGCGAGCGGCTCATCTATCTGCGCGCCCTCGCGGTGGCGCGAGGTGGCGCGTGCCTATCATCGACCTACTCGAAGGGGATGCGTTGGCGCTGCGCCAACGGCCATGAATGGGAGGCGTCGCCCTACACAATCGCCCGCGGCCATTGGTGTCAGAACTGCGCGCTCACACGTATCGCGGCCACCAACATGGCGCGAGGGTTCGCGCGCGTTCAGGAGATGGCCCGGCGCCGAGGCGGCGTGTGCCTGTCCTCCGGATACACCGACCCGAGTGATATCCTACGCTGGCGCTGCGCCGAGGGGCACGAATGGGAGTGTACGGCGAACACGATTCGAGCCCGTTCATGGTGCCCGGAATGCTTGCTCGAGCCCAAGGTGCGCCTTTCGATGCGCGACATGCAGGCGGTCGCCACCGAGCGCGGCGGCGAGTGCCTGTCGCCGGCCTACCGCGGCCCGATGATCCCGCTCCGCTGGCGCTGCGCTAAGGGCCATGAGTGGGAGGCGCCCCCGCAGTTCGTTCGCCATCAGCACACCTGGTGCCCTCAGTGCTGGAATGGCCCGCGAAAGGGGATCGCCGCTGCACGGGAGGACGCCCGCGTCCAGGGCGGCGTCCTCCTCTCGCCACGCTTCCAAGGAGTCGACCTGCCGCACCGTTATAGCTGTCGACTCGGTCACGAGTTCGAAATGCGCCCCAGCCACGTCGCTAGCGGCAGCTGGTGCTCACGTTGCCGCCAAGCCGCGGCACACGACCGCGAGCGACTCCAAGAGGTGATCACGCGCCGCGGTGGAACCCTCATATCCGAGGAATGTGGCCAGAGCCGCGACCGCGTCCGCGTGCGCTGCCGCGAGGGCCACGAGTGGCTGACCCTTCAGTCGAACCTAATGAGCGGTGCCTGGTGCCGGTCGTGCGCCACCGAGGCGCGGACCGGCCGACCCCTGCCACGCCTCAGCATCATCGATATGCGCGAGGCCGCGGCGAAGCTCGGCGGCGAGTGCCTCTCAGATTGCTACGTCAACTCATACACGAAGCTACGCTGGCGCTGCCAGGTGGGGCACGAGTGGGACGCGCGGCCGAACCAGATCCGTATGGGCTCGTGGTGCCCGCTCTGTGCCCGCTCCATCCGTGGTGCGCTCGAGGCCATGCGCGCCTTCGCCAGTGAGCGCGGGGGCGAGTGCCTCTCGGAGAGGTACCAGAACCACAAGGAGCACCTACAATTTCGTTGTAGCCGCGGCCACTTCTTCACCGCAACGGGTACGGTTATCAAGGCCGGTATTTGGTGCCCGACGTGCGACCAAAATCATGCGGTCGCGGCCACCGCGACGCCGCCTCGACGCGGGCGTGGCGGCGCCGGGAACGTGCCCGGCTCCGTTGAGTAGACGTGGTGTAGGGGTCCGCCCGAAGTAAGCCCATCGCGGCCTGCGGGAGCGCGCCCCTAGTATCGAGGTCAAGAGTGCTCGCGTGGAGACCGCGGACGGCCACCACGCGAATCGGCGGTGGCCAGGCGGTGGCCAAGAACCGGGTCAACCCGGGGTATGGAGGGTCAACCCGGGGTAGCCGGTTTTCCCTCCTACCCCCTCCAGGCTGGAGATCCGCGGCGTTTCGCGGCTTGAGGGGGTGTGGAAGGAAAACCGGCCCGATTCGGGCTTGAAGTCGCGGTGCACCAGCCCGGCGCGGTGGGCCGCCAGCAGGCCGCGCCCGGCCTGCTCGAACACGTCGAGGATCTCCTGCCACGAGCGCTCGCCGGCCACCAGCCACTGC
>Ga0075163_10014718_pt1 | contig 10079 bp, 5 predicted proteins | sample JI1023141ADNA_FD_71478 | JGI IMG/M metagenome (GOLD analysis project Ga0075163, IMG submission 71478) | Wastewater effluent complex algal communities from Wisconsin, to seasonally profile nutrient transformation and Carbon sequestration -... | ecosystem: Engineered > WWTP > Effluent > Algae... | reverse complement strand
CATCTCGGCGGGCGTTTCACCCTTGATGCGCATGGCCAGGCAGAAGGCCCCGACCTCCAGGTCACTCACTGTGCCGTCGAGCACCTGGCCGAACAGGTCGGCGGCCTGGTCCCGCGTGAGGGCGCGCGCTCCATCCTTTCCGCGGCCGATTTCCTTGATGTACTGGCTGATTCCCATGGGTCGATTGTCTTTCTGCCGGTATGACCGCTGGCTATAAGGCGAATGACATCCATTCCGCGCGCCGGGTTCAGGCTGCAGCCTGCAGCGGCGGCGCTTTGCGCACGAATCGCTTGAGCTCCGGGATGCACGAGCCGCAGTTGGTGCCGCATTTCAGGCTGGCCTGCAGGGCGGCCAGCCGGGCGTCGTCGCTGCCACGGCAGTCGGTCAGGCAGCCGGAGATGGCGATATCGGTCACGTTGAAGCAGGTGCACACCTGCCTGCCGCGCTGTTTCGCGGCATCGGCCATTTCCACCGGTGCTTTCGAGCCGGGCACCAACAGCAGCCGGCCGTAGGACTGCGCCGGCAGGCTGTCCTGCAGCAGAGTCTTGATCCAGGCTTCGGCACTGGTGTCGCCGGCAAGCAGAAAGCCGTCGAGACGGGCCTCGCTGCCCGTGCGCACCAGCTTCATGGTGCGTCGCTGCCCCTTTTTCGGGTCGGCGTATTGCAGGGCCTCGTCACCGGCCAGGCCTAGCCAGCGCTCGATCTGGCTGAGCAGGGCTGCGTCGGGCGCGTAGTCGGCGGCGGCGCGAAACAGCAGGCCGGTGCGCGCCGCTTCTGGCGGAGCGTCCACCGGCGCGGGACTGGAAAAGGGCACACAGGACGCAAAGCTGAAATGCGACATCAGGCTGCGCAAGGCCTCGCGCGCGGCCAGCGCCGCGTCCCCGGGTAGCCAGGCTACGGCCAGCAGCGACCAGGGCAGTTCGGCCTTCAGGATCTTCACCGCCGCGTGCTTGAGTTCGGGCTGCTTGGACACCGGACAAAAGGCCGAGGTGGTGATCGCGTTGATGCCGGCCAGCGGCTCGCCGCTGCTGCTGCGCCCGCCCAGGTACTCGGGCCCCCAGTGCATCGCGATGAAGGCCTGGCTCAGCGCCACCTCGTCGCTGGCCTGCACCGGCAGCACGATCGAGCCACGCCGGCTGGTGACGTGCACCAGTTCGCCTTCCTTCAGGCCGCGCCGCACCATGTCCTGGGCGTGCAGTTGCACCGCCGGCTCGGGCACATGGCCGAACAGGCGGCCCAGCGTGCCGGTGCGCGTCATGCCATGCCAGTGGTCGCGCAGGCGCCCGGTGGTGAGCGAAAACGGGTAGCGGGCGTCGCGGGGTTCGGCCACCGGGACGTAAGCCAGGGCGGCAAAGCGCGCCCGGCCGTTGGCGGTCGGGAAAATGCCGTCTTCGTAAAGCCGCGCACGCCCGGCGGACTCGCCTTGCTTCAGCGGCCATTGCTGCGGCGCGGCGTCCAGCATCGCGTAACTCAGGCCGGTGATGTCCAGGTCGCGGCCGCGGGTGGATTCACGGTGGTCGTTCCAGAGCGATTCGGGCGAGTCGCAGGCAAACAGGGCCTTGGAGGGAGGTGCCGGTGAAGGTCGATCCCGCGCCACGGCAAACGGGTCTGCTGGCCGCTCGCCGCCAATCGACAGTTGACGCTCCAGGCGCCGGCCGAAATCCACCGCGATCTGCCAGTCATGGCGCGGCTTCTCGGAGCTGCCCGGCGCCATGGGCGGGGCGACGGCGGCGCGCACCCGGCTGATGCGCCGCTCGCTGTTGGTGACGGTGCCTTCCTTCTCGCCCCAGGTCGTGGCGGGCAGCAGCAGGTCGGCGAAATCGCAGGTGGCGGCCGTCGCAAAGGCCTCCTGCACCACCACAAATTCGGCGCGCTGCAGCGCGCGGCGCACGGTGGCCTGGTCGGGCATGCTCTGCGCCGGGTTGGTGCAGGCGATCCACAAGGCCTTGATTTCGCCATCGGCGGCGGCCTGGAACATTTCGACTGCGGTTTTCCCGGGTTTCTCTGGAACGCTTGATACCCCCCACAACGCGGCAACTTCCGCGCGGTGCGCGGGATTGGCTAGGTCGCGGTGGCCGCTGAGCAGGTTGGCCATGCCGCCGACCTCGCGGCCGCCCATGGCGTTGGGCTGGCCGGTCAGCGAAAACGGGCCGGCGCCGGGCTTGCCGATCTGGCCGGTGGCCAGGTGCAGGTTGATCAGTGCGGCGTTTTTTGCCGTGCCGCTGCTGGACTGGTTCAGGCCCTGGCAGTACAGGCTTAAGGTCGGTCCGCGCTGGTGGGAATGGCCATCCATGCCGGCAAACCAGCGTGCGGCGGTCAACAGATCCTCCTTGGCGATGCCGCAGGTCTGCGCCACGCGTTCCTGCGTGCAGTCGCGCACGATGGCCTTGAGGCCGTCGAAGCCGACGGTGTGGGCCGTTATGAAAGCGGCGTCGGTCCAGCCTTCCCACAACATGACGTGCAGCATGCCGTGGAACAGCATCACGTCGGTGCCGGGCAACAGGGGCAGGTACAGGTCGGCCATGCCGGCGGTGTCGGTGCGGCGCGGGTCGGCGACGATGATCTTCATCGTGGGGTTGGCTTTCTTGGCGTCCTCGATGCGCCGGAACAGCACAGGGTGCGCAAACGCGGTGTTGCTGCCCGTGATGAACAGGCATCCGGCGTGGTTGACGTCCTCGTAACAGGCCGGTGGCGCGTCCGCGCCCAGCGTCAGCTTGTAGCCGGCCACGGCGCTGCTCATGCACAGGCGCGAGTTGCTGTCGATGTTGTTGGTGCCGATCAGTCCCTTGGCCAGCTTGTTGAAGGCGTAGTAATCCTCGGTCAGCAGCTGGCCGCTGATGTAGAAGCCCACGGCGTCGGGGCCGTGCGCCTGGATGATGCGGGCGAACTGCGCGCTGGCGTGGTCCAGTGCAGCGTCCCATGAGACGGGTGCGGGCGCTGTGCCGCGTTGCGCGCGCCGCATCGGTTGCAGCAACCGTGTCTGCAGCGTGATCGCTTTCGTGGCCGTGAGGTGCAGGGTCGAGCCCTTGGTGCACAGCCGCCCGAAATTCGCCGGGTGGTCGGGGTCACCGCGCACCCCGGTGATCTGATCGCCCTTCGATTCGATGACCACGCCACACCCCACACCGCAATAGGGGCAGGTGGAGCGGGTTTCCTTCAAGCTCATGGGCAGGGGACGGTTTTTCGGCAGGGACCCGCGACAGGGCGCGTCAGGTCGGTGGCATGGCGGGCGAGCTCGGTGGCGTCCAGCGACACCAGGCCGCCTTCCACCTTCACCGCGAAGCGCGGCGTGCAGCCTTCATCGGGCGCCTTCGCGCAGCCGCTGTCCAGGCCGATGGTCCAGTTGTGCAGCGGGCAGGCCACGCTGGTGCCGAACACGATGCCCTGCGACAGCGGGCCGCCCTTGTGCGGGCAGCGATCGAGCAGGGCGAAGACTTCGTTCTGGTCGTTGCGGAACACTGCCACGTCGAGCCCTTTGTCGCGTGCGACGCGCCGTGATCCCAGAACCGGGATGTCGTCCACGCGGCAGATCACTTTCCATTCACTCATGATGAACTCCAATATTTGTAGCTAGCTATGACCATTCGACGATGGGGAATGGCCTATTTCATTGAAAAGTCAGACTTTGATGGCCGAATACAGGCCGGTGATACGGTCGATCACGCTTGGCAGGTTCTCGCTGCTCACGACCACGTCCGGCATGGGCTTCAGGCGGTCACGGGCTCAAACTGCCGCGTGTCCACGGCGGCCTTGTCGAACTCGAACCAGGGATCGGGCTCACCGTCGAGCGCGAATTGCAGGCGTTCCCACAGCGCCTTGCGGCCGGCGTCGTCTTCCAGAATCTTTTTCTTCACGTAGTCCATGCCGACGCGGCTCAGGTAGTGCACTGTGCGTTCCAGGTACCAGCCTTCCTCGCGGTAGAGCTGCATGAAGGCGCCGGTGTACTCCAGCACGTCTTCGGCGGTCTTGAGCTTGGTGAAGAAATGCGCCACTTCGGTCTTGATGCCGCCGTTGCCGCCGATGTGCATCTCCCAGCCGCTGTCCACGCCGATGATGCCGACGTCCTTGATGCCGGCCTCGGCGCAGTTGCGCGGGCAGCCGCTGACGGCAAACTTCACCTTGTGCGGCGCATACATGCGCCACATCGCGCGCTCCAGGTCCTTGCCCATCTGGGTGCTGTCCTGCGTGCCCATGCGGCACCACTCTGACCCGACGCAGGTCTTGACCGTGCGCAGCGCCTTGGCGTAGGCATGGCCGCTGGGCATGCCGATGTCCTTCCAGACATTGACCAGATCTTCTTTTTTGACGCCCAGCAGGTCGATGCGCTGGCCGCCGGTGACCTTGACGGTAGGGATCTGGTACTTGTCCACCACGTCGGCAATGCGGCGCAATTCAGCGGCCGTGGTCTCGCCGCCCCACATGCGCGGGATCACCGAGTACGTGCCATCCTTCTGGATGTTGGCGTGGCTGCGTTCGTTGATGTAACGGCTTTGTGGATCGTCCTTCGCTTCCTTCGGCCAGGTGCTGAGCAGGTAGTAGTTGACGGCCGGGCGGCAGCTGGCGCAGCCGTTGGGCGTCTTCCACTCCATGAACTTGAACACGTCGCCGATGCTCAGCAGCTTGGAGGACTTGATCGCGTCGCGCACCGCCTGATGGCCGTGGTCGGTACAGCCGCACATGGGCTTCATCTTGGGCGTGGCCGAGTAGTCGCCGCCCGCGGTGGCCATCAGCAGCTGCTCCACCAGACCGGTGCAAGAGCCGCAGCTGGCGCTGGCCTTGGTGTGCTTGCGCACCTCGTCCAAGGTGAACAGGCCTTTTTCCTTGATCGTCTTGCAGATCGTTCCTTTGGTCACACCGTTGCAGCCGCAGACTTCGTCGGTGTCCGCCATGGCGGCAGCCTTGTTGTGGCCTTCGTGGCCACCCTCGCCGAGGTTGGATTCGCCGAACATCAGCTTGTCGCGCAGGTCATGCACGCTGCGGCCATCGCGCAGCAGCTTGAAGTACCAGCTGCCGTCCACCGTGTCGCCGTACAGACAGGCGCCCACCAGCTTGTCGTCCTTGATGACCAGTTTTTTGTACACGCCGCCAAACGGGTCGCTCATCACGATTTCTTCCGTGCCCTCGCCGCCCTGGAAGTTGCCGGCGGAGAACAGGTCGATGCCGGTGACCTTGAGTTTGGTGGAGGTCAGCGAGCCGGTGTAGCGGCCAATGCCGAACATCGCCAGGTGGTTGGCGGCCACCTTGCCCTGTTCGAACAGGGGCGCCACGAGGCCGTAGGCGATGCCGCGATGCGCCGCGCACTCGCCTACGCTGTAGATGCGCGCGTCGGTCACGGTCTGCATGGTGTCGCTGACCACGACGCCGCGGTTCACGTGCAGGCGCATGGCCTCGGCCAGTTCGGTATTGGGGCGGATGCCCACGGCCATCACCACCAGGTCGGTCGGGATCTCGGTGCCGTCCTTGAACTGCAGCGCCATGACCCGGCCGGCCTTGCCACCGTCCTGGTCGCCGATCAGCGCCTGCGTCTGGCCACCCATGAAGAAGCGCAGGCCGCGCTCTTCCAGCGATTTCTGCAGCAGCTTGCCGGCCACCTCGTCGAGCTGGCGCTCCATCAGCGTGGGCATCACGTGGATGACGCTGACCTGCATGCCGCGCTTCATCAGGCCGTTGGCCGCTTCCAGACCCAGCAAACCGCCGCCGATGACGACGGCGCGCTGGTATTTTTCACTGGCCTCGATCATGGCGTTGGTGTCGGCAATGTCGCGGTAGGCGATCACACCCTCCAGATCCTTGCCGGGGATCGGCAGGATGAAGGGATTGGAGCCGGTGGCCAGCAGAAGCCTGTCGTATTCGGCGCTCATCGTCTCGCCGGCGGCATTTTCGGCGTGCACCACGCGACGCACGCGGTCGACGCGGCTGACTTTCCAGCCTGCATGCAGCGTGATGCCGTTTTCCCGGTACCAGGCCCAGTCGTTCAGCACGATCTCGTCCAGGGTCTGTTCACCCGCCAGCACCGGCGACAGCAGGATGCGGTTGTAGTTGGGGTGGGGCTCGGCGCCGAACACCGTGATGTCGTAGAGGTCGGGCGCGATTTTCAGAAGCTCTTCGAGCGTGCGCACGCCCGCCATGCCGTTGCCGATCATCACCAGTCTGGATTTTTTCATCGTGACCACTCCTGTCGAAAGAAAGCTTGGAAATTGGATGGGGGTTTACGGGCAAAGAATGTTCATGAGGCCGAACCCGGCAAAAATACCGTGTGAGGACAGGCCACGCTGCGTGTCCAGAAACCCCACCACGCACGTCGTTGTGCGCAGGGCCCCGGCGCTGCGCCGGGGTAGGACGCGTCGTTACGTCCGCAGCTATTGATGCAAGAGCTGTGCCATGCTATCGGCGCGACAATCGGTCCAGCGCCGTGCCGCTCCGAAAGGGGCCTGTGTTCTGCGCCCGGATGGCGTCTCACCCCTGCAAATCATTGATTTTTATGACAACCGTATTGCTTCTTCAGGACGATCCGCCGGCGCCCTTGACGCTGAGGGAGGACCTCGCGACCGCCGGACTGCACGTGCTGGGCGTGACGCATGGCTGCGGCAATCTGGTGCACGACGCGGGGCACCACGCACCAGATGTGGTGGTTGTCGCGCAGACGCGGCCTGGTGACGCGCTGCTGCAGGCCCTCGCCGCCTTGGATGAGGCGCTACCGCGGCCGGTGCTGGTGTTCACCGGCAACGACGATCCCGCGCTGATGGCGCGTGCCCTGGAGGCCGGCGTGAGTGCCTGGGTCGTGAATGGATACGCAGGTGCGCGCCTGCCGGCCCTGGTGCAGCTGGCACAAGCGCGCTTCGCGCGAGAGCGGGCGCTTTGGGCGCAGTGGCGCGACGCCGAGCAGCGCCTGGCCGAGCGCAAGGCGGTCGAGCGGGCCAAAGGCATCCTGGTGCGGGCACGCGGGGTGTCCGACGACGACGCCTTTGCCATTCTTCGTACCGCGTCGATGCACACCAACCTGCGGCTGGAGGCGGTGTCACGGCAGGTGATCGCCTCGTCCCAGCTGGCAGAGGCGGTCAACCGCGCCGGCCAGCTGCGCATGCTCTCCCAGCGCATCGTCAAGCTGTACCTGCTGCGGCTGGCCACTCCCCGCAGCCCGGCGCAGGACGCGCTGCTGGCGGAGTCCATGGCGCGGGTGGAGGCCAACCTGGCCTGGCTCGACAAGGCGGCGCCGCGCCTGCCATCCATGGATCGGTTCGCGCGCATGGCGCAGAGCTCGGCGGCGCTGGAGGCGGACTTGCGGGAGCGGCCGACACGCGAGCGTGCCCGGGCTGTGGACGAGGGGGCCGAGCTCCTGCTGCATGACGCCGAGCACCTGACGGAAATGTTGCAGGGCGCGGGCGCCGTGGCCTCGCTGCAGGTGCTTAACGTCGCCGGGCGACAGCGAATGTTGTCGCAGCGGTTTGCCAAGCTGGCGCTGATGGGCCTGCTCGACGTGGAGGCACCGACGGATGCCAACGACGCCGTCCTGCTGGAGGTGCAGGGCGATTTCGAGTGGGCGCAGGCCTATCTGAACGGCTTGCCGTTGACTACGGCCGACATCCGCTCGGCCCTGATGGATGCCACGCGGGACTGGCAGTTGCTGCTGGCAGCCGCTGCGCAGGCCCCGCGACCGGCCGGACGCGACCGCCGGGCACGCCTGGACACCGTGGCCCATGCCAGCGAGGCGCTGCTGGCCAGCTTTGAGCAACTCACCACCCAGTACGAGCACAGCATGCAAATGCTGATGGGTTGACCTTCATTTTGCGGTGCCGCACCAATTTCGGGCACTAATATTGCTTGGATTGGTGCATGGCTTTTGAAATCGATATTGGTTACGTTTGCGAGGGCGGCCGCAAGGAGCCCAACGAAGATTTTTGCGCGGCCATGCTGCCGCCTGCGGGGCAGGCGGAAAAAGGCTCCATCGTGGCCATTGCCGACGGCGTGAGCGCCGGCGGCATGGGCAAGGAAGCGGCGCAGACCACCGTCACCAGTCTGGTGCGTGACTACTACGGCACGCCGGACACCTGGGACACCACGGTGGCACTGGACCGCATCATCGGCGCCCAGAACACCTGGCTGGCTGGCATCAACCGCCGCCGTCACCCGGCCATGGGGCTGACCACCCTCACGGCACTGGTGCTGCGCGGGCACGGCTACACGCTGGCCCACGTGGGCGACACCCGGGCCTACCTGCTGCGCGAGGGCCGGTTGGCGCAGCTGACCCACGACCATGCGTCGACCCATCCCGATTTCAGTCACCAGCTGCTGCGCTGCATTGGCGCCGAGGACTGGGTGGTGGTGGACTACAGCCAAGGCGACCTGCTGCCGGGCGATCGCTTCCTGCTGATGACCGACGGCATCCACAACGTGTTGAACGAAGGGCGTCTCAAGGCGCTGCTGGACGAAGGGGAAGGCGCGAGCAGCTCGCAGTCGCTGTGCGAGGCGCTGGTTGCCGCCGCCCTGCAGCGCGACAGCACCGACAACGTCACGGCGCTGGTGGTCCGGGTGCTCGGGCTTGACGACGAGACGCTGGCCGACCAGAACCGGTTGGCCGACCAGCTGCCTGTGCCCCGCAAGCTGCGGATCGGCGAGCAGCTGGACGGGTTGACGGTGGAGGCCATCGTGGCCGACAACGCCGTCAACCTCGTGTACCAGGTGCGCGACGCGGTCAGCGGACGGCGTTTTGCCCTCAAGACCCTGCACCCGCAGCGGGCCCACGACCGCCAGGAGCGCGCGATGCTGGCCCACGAGGCCTGGCTGGCGCACCGCATGGGCACCAGTCGCGCGGCCGATCACCTGGTGGCGCTGCACGATGCCCTGCCCGGCGGGAGGTCGCCCGGCGCCTACTACCTGCTATACGACTGGCACGGCGGCGAAACGCTGGAGCAGTTGCTGGCGCTGCGCCAGCGCCTGGGGCCGGTGCAGGTGGCGGGCATGGCCGTGCAGGTCGCGCGGGTGCTGGGCCACCTGCACCGGCAGGGCGTGATCCATCGCGACGTGAAACCCGCCAACCTGCACCAGGGCGAAGACGGCGTGCTGCGCCTGCTCGATCTGGGCGTGGCGCTCAGTGGCCGCGAGCCTGAATCCGCGCGCACCCTGCACGCCGGCACGCCCAGCTTCATCAATCCCGAGCAATGGGGCTTTCGCCTGCGCCGCGCCGGCGTGGACACCGACGCACCGCCCGAACCGGCCAACGCGCGCAGTGATCTGTTTGCGCTCGGCGTCACGCTGTACCAGCTGCTCACCGGCAAGCTGCCCTACGGGGACGTGTTGCCCTACCAGGCGGGGCGCTACTTCCGCGACCCGATTGCTCCCAGCCGCCACAACCCCGAGGTGCCGATCTGGCTCGACCACATCGTGCTCAAGGCCGTCAACCGTGACCAGAAACAGCGTTTCGAGACGGCCGAGGAGTTGCTGCTGGCGCTGGAGCGCGGCGCCTCGCGCCCCTTGACGGCACCACCCGGGACGCCATTGATTCGCCGCGACCCGACCATGCTCTGGAAGCTGCTGCTGGGGTTCAGCGTGCTATTCAACCTGCTGCTGATCTACTGGTTGGTTTTCTTGCCCAGGTGAGCAGGGTCACCTGATCGGATCGGCTGGCCTTTTAAAGCTGCGATGTGCTGCGTCGTCATCTGGGCTGGCCCCGCTACCGACAGCCGCTGCGGATGGATACACCGGCCGCGGGAGACTGGTAACGACCCTGAGCAGACTCCCGCCCTTACATGGTCAGGGTCGGGTTTGTGGCGAGAAGCGGCCTTTATGCTCGGGGGCATCAGACTCCAACAGTAGGTCGGGATGACTTCAGCCACCCGAGTGAAGTGCCTGGATGGATATTGGGCGCCGCGTCCTGCTGCCTGATAAGTGAACGCCACGGCTAAGCAGCAATGCTGTGGCACCCTCGACAAATACCATTTAACGCGCGTGGCCAGTCGTCTCTGGCATTGCCTTGCGCGACGCTGTCCTCTTATGCGCGCCATGAACATGCCCGGCGTGGTCCCGCAAGCCGCCCGGATGGCGCGCAATCTCGGTGAGTTCATTCAGGATGCCGCAGTGTC
>Ga0075163_10014717_pt1 | contig 10080 bp, 9 predicted proteins | sample JI1023141ADNA_FD_71478 | JGI IMG/M metagenome (GOLD analysis project Ga0075163, IMG submission 71478) | Wastewater effluent complex algal communities from Wisconsin, to seasonally profile nutrient transformation and Carbon sequestration -... | ecosystem: Engineered > WWTP > Effluent > Algae... | reverse complement strand
TCGTGGATGCTGTCCTGCACCAGCAGCCGAGAGCCGGCGATGCAGGTCTGTCCGGTCGCTGCAAAGATCCCCGAGATGGCGCCGAAGACGGCCTGCTCCAGGTCGGCATCGTCGAAGACGACGTTGGGCGACTTGCCGCCCAGCTCCAGTGAGGTGTGCTTGAGCAGGCGCGCCGCCGTCTCGGCGATGACGCGCCCCGTCGCGTCAGATCCGGTGAAACTGATCTTGCTCACCAGCGGGTGTTCGACCAACGGTGTCCCCACCTCGGCGCCGAAGCCGGTGACCACGTTGAAGACCCCTGGCGGAAAGCCGGCCTCGTCGAACAGCTCGGCAAACTCGAGGGTCGAGGCCGAGGTGAACTCCGACGGCTTGATGACGACGGTGCAGCCGGCGGCGAGCGCCGGCGCCACCTTCCATGCCGCCAGCAGCAAAGGGGAGTTCCACGGCGTGATCGCCGCCACCACGCCGATGGGCTCATGGCGCGTGAAGGCGAAGTAGCCCTTCTTGTCCAGCGGGAGCGTGCTCCCCTCGATCTTGTCGGCCAGCCCGCCGTAGTAGTGGTACCACTGCGGGATGTAGTTGAGCTGTCCCTGCATCTCGGCGAGCAGCTTGCCGTTGTCACGCACCTCGGTCGCGGCGAGCCTGGTCGCCTCCCGCGTTATCAGGTCGCCGAGCTTGCGCATGAGCGCCCCGCGCTGGGTGGCGGTCATCTCGGCCCATGGCCCCGACGTCAGCGCGCGATGTGCCGCCTGTACCGCGGCATCGACGTCGCGCGCATCACCTCGCGGAATCTCCGCCCATGTTGTCCCGGTGTAGGGATTCTGGGTCTCGAACCAGGCAGACCCCTGCGGGTCCACGGCTTGGCCGCCAATGCGCAACTGGTAGCGCTTCATGCTGGGCTCCGGGCTCAGAAGGGCTTCAGGCCGAGGGCGGCGCGAAAGCGGTTCTTGATGTAGGGACCGTCTCGCGGCGGCAGTGCGCGAGGCAGCTCTTCGACTTCGACGAATACCTGCGCGAAGACCGTCCCCGCCCTCGCCATGACGCGTCGGGCAATGTCGTCGCTTCCCTCGAGGGTGCTGGTCGCGAACGCATCCGCGATGCCGAAGCCCTTGGCCACCGCGACCAGGTCGGTCCCCAGGCTGGAGTGGCTGCGTTGCATCCCGGTCTCGCCGTAGTGCCCATTGTCGAGGACCACGATCGTCAGGTTCTTTGGCTGCTTGACGGCGATGGTGCCGAGACTGCCGATCCCCATGAGTTGCTCGCCGTCGCCGGTGATCACCACCACCGACTGGTCGGGCTGGGCCAGGGCGAGCCCCAGTCCTATCGAGGCCGCGCCTCCCATGGCGCCCCACAGGTAGTAGTTGCGATCGCGATCGCCAGCTGCAAAGACGTCGTAGGCTGCGGATCCAAGCCCGGTGATGACCAGCGCGTCCGGTGTGGCGGCGAGCAGTCGGGACACGAAGGCGCGGCGGCTGGCGCGCGGGCTCGATGCGGTCGTGTCCATCAGTTGTGCTCCCACTTCTTGCGCCCGATCAGGCGCTGGCCCAGGAGGACGGCCACCCGTTCGCCGGCCTGAAAGGCGGCATCGAAGCCTGCGCTCACGATCTCTTCGGCCTCGTCCGGGTCGTCGACGCGCAGCACACGGATGCCCATGAGTTCCAGCGCCCCCTGCGTGGCCTGGCCCATGGGGCCCTGCCACGGATTGAACTCGGCGAACTCGCCGCGCATGGTGACCAGGGTGAAGAAGGGGAAGTCGGCCGATGAGAGCAGCGAGAACATGTTGACGCAGTTGCCCACGCCGCTGCTCTGCATCAGCAGCACCGCGCGCTGGCCGCCGAGCCAGGCACCGCTCACCAGGGCGACCCCCTCTTCCTCGGTGGTCAGCACGATGTCCTCGATGTCGGGGTCGGCGATGGCGCTGCGGATCGCGTGCGAATGCCCGACGTCAGGGACGTAGGCGATCTGCCGAACGCCCCCCTGCTTGAGGACCTTGAAGACGGCGTCCTGCCAGGCGGGGACCGGTGCGGGTGTCTGGTTCATCGACGGTCTCTCGGATTCAATCGGATTGAAATGGCCCGGGAATCATACGGTGTGACGTGTCGCGACCTGAATGCCTCACGGCCAGGCCGCTGACTCGTCGCGAGCGTCAGTGGGTGGGAGCGTCGCTGCTGGCCACGACACCGCTGATCAGGTTCTCCTGCATCAGTCGATCGTGGAGGGTGACACGACGGAGGGCAACCTCCTCCAGGAATCGACGCGTGACCATCGCGTGGGATCGCGCCAGTCGAACGCCGTCGTCGACACTCACGGCCTGAAAGCGCAGTCGGTCCAACGGCTGGAGCTGCGACACGCCGTCGATGTCCGACGAAATGATCGTCGCGATCTTGGGGTAGCCCCCCATGGTCTGGTGGTCGGCCAACAGGATGGAGGCGACGCCATCTCCCCCGACCTGGATCGAGCCCCGCACGACAGGTTCGGACGGGATGGACAAGGCATCCTTCAGCACCAGCGCCGGCCCCGCCAGCCGCATCCCCATGCGATCGTAGGCTGACGTCACGGCAAAGCTCTCCTGCAGGAGCGCAGCAGACGCCTCGGGCCCGAACTGCGCCGACTGCGGCCCGAGTACGACGCGAATGGTCGACCGCGCGCGCGCGAAGTCCGGTACCGGGAGATCGCCCTGCTTCTCTTCATATACGGTGGCGTCGCGCACCACGACCTCCGCGCCACTGGCCAGCATGCCGCCGCCGAGGCCCGACGTCGAGTGCGTCGCGGTGTGCCCTGCCCAGTGATTGCAGCGCACTTCCCCCGCAAACGCGAGGTAGGCCCAGCTCCCCCACCGGCCGGGATGCACCGAGAGCACGTCGCCCGGACGAAGGGTGCGAACGCCCCAGGGCGCGGCCACGGCACCGGAATGCAGGACGCGAAAGTCGCCCCCCGCGATGCAGCAGGTGACCTCGCCCGACTCGCAGACGAGTTCGAGCCCTCCCATGGAGATCTCGATGGCGGTGGCGTCGTGCGGCCGGCCGATGGCGGCGTTTGCCGCCGCATGGGCGAGGCGGTCCATCGGTCCCGACGCCGGGACCCCGAATCGCATCATGCCGAATCGGCCGCCGTCCTGGTACGACACGAGCGGGCCGCACGACCGCACCGTCAGGCGCGCCTCACGCATGGCGCTCCGTCTGTTCGCGCTCCGTGAGATCGCGCTCGGCTTGCTCGCGCTCGGTCGCCTTGCGTGCCTCGTACTGTGCCCGGTCGATCCGTACAAAGCGCACCGTGTCGCCCACCGCGAAGAGGAAGGGGACGCGCTCATTCGGGGTGAGGATCCGGGTCGGCGAGCGGCCGATGATGGACCACCCGGTGGGCATGGTGAGCGTGCTGACCAGGCACTGCGGCCCGGCAATGAGCACGCTGCCAGCTGCAATGCCGCGCACCGCCGCGGGCTTCCGAGGCACCTGAATCGCCCGCGGCACCCCTGACAGGTACGCGTATCCCGGCGCAAAACCGTACATGCGCACCACGTACTGCGCCTGCAGGTGGTTGTTGACCACGTCGTCGATGGACAGGTCGACCGTTCGTGCAACCGCGGCAAGATCGGGGGCGAAGTCCTCGTCGTAGCAGACCTCGACCTCGCGGAGCTGTCCCGGCGCCTGGCCACGCGATGAGGTGCGCAGCAGGCGCTCCACATGCGCCCGCACCTGCTCATGGTCGGTGACTACGGGATCGAAGTCGATCAACAAATTGACCAATGCCGGGACGCACTCGGCCATCCCGGGCGGGGGTGAATCGGCCAGGGCCCGGTCGAGGCCCAACACGGCGGCGCTCGTGTCGTCGGCAATCGCGTCGCCAAACGATACCAGCAATGCGTGGTCTGCCACCGGCGTGAAGCGGGGCCACGCGTCGCCGGCCGTCGAGCGCTCGTTCATCAGACCGCGCTCAGGAACGCCGAGGCGGTGACACCTTCCGCTTCGAGCCGAGCCCGGATCTGGCGCGCCATCTCGGTGGCATCGGGGCTGTCGCCGTGGACGCAGATCGAGTCGGCCGCCAAGGCGATGGGATCGGCGCCCATCACCGGCATCCGTCCGCTCTTGAGGTAGCCGATGAGGCGATCGGTGGCGTCCCTGGCGTCGTGGAGCACCGCGCCGGCGACGCTGCGCGGCACGAGCTGGCCGTTAGGCAGGTAGGCGCGATCGGCAAAGATCTCGGAGAAGACCGTCACGCCGCCGGCTCGCGCGGCGTGTTCGAGTGCCGTCCCCGAGATGGCCAGGATGGCGATCGTTGGGTCCATGGCCTGCACCGCCGACACGATGGCGGTGGCGACCGTTGCGTCGGCCGCCGCCAGGTTGCCCAGCGCGCCGTGCGGCTTGACGTATCGCACCTGCGTGCCGGCCAGCCGAGCGACGGCGACGAGTGCTCCCGTCTGCGCCACGACCATGCGGCCGATTTCGGCCGGCTGCATCGGTATCACCCGGCGCCCGAACCCTTCGCGGTCAGCATAGCCGGGATGCGCCCCGACGATCACCCCACGGTCGGCCGCCAGGCGCAACGTCTTGAACATCGTCTCCGGATCGGAGGCATGGCCCCCGCAGGCGATGTTGGCGCTGGTCACGCAATCCAGGATCTCGGCGTCGTGGCCCATGATCCATGGACCATAGCCTTCGCCGAGGTCGGAGTTGAGGTCGATGCGCATGGTGCCGTTCACTGGCCGGGGCGGTTGGTGGCGCGGGTGAGGAGCGTCACCCCTCCCAGGTCCGCCGAATCGTAGTAGGTGAAGCCGGTGCGATTGGGCCGGCGCCCGCGCATCAGCACCGGGAGTCCCCGCGCGCGTGCCTCGTCCTCCGCGGCGTCGGCGTCGGGAACCTCGAAGCCGATGTGGAAGACCCCTTCGCCCTTCTGGTCGAGGTGCTGGCGTTGCGGCGACGGCGCATCGTCAGGCTCGCAGAGCTGGAACTGCACGTTAGGCAGGTTGCAGATCCGGTACTTGAGCGAGTGGAAGCCCTCCCGGCTCGGAACGTCCAGCTCCTCGTACTCGGTGAGCGGCGGATACGGCGTCCACGGCCCGATGCCGATGGATTCGTAGAAGGCCTGCGCCTTGTCGATGTCGTGCACCACGATGCAGATGTGGTGGAGCTTGCCGAAGAGGGATGTCATCCCCTACTCCTTGACCGGAACCAGGTAGTTGAGCACACGACGCCCCCCGTCGACGTAGACGGTTTCGCCGGTGATGTACGATGCGTCGTCGCTGGCCAGGAAGGCCACGACCGACGCGATCTCCGAGACGTCGCCGTAGCGTCCCAGCGGCGTGCGCGACAGGATTGCGTGATGCCCGGCGGTATTCACGAACGCGCCGGCGGTCATCTCGGTCAGGATCGTCCCCGGCCCGACGCCGACGACTCGAATGCCGTGCGGTGCAAAGGCCACCGCCGCGGTGGAGGTCACCTGGTTCATCCCGCCCTTGGAGATTGCGTACGGCGCCACGTTGGGATTGGCCAGCCCGGAGTTGATCGACGACATGTTGATGATCACGCCCTGTGTGCCCTGGCTGATCATCTGACGGCCGGCCGCCTGCGTTCCGTAAAAGGCGCCCTTGAGGTTGACGTCGAGCACACGACTCAGGATCTCCTCGGTGACGTCGAGGAAGGGGATGACCGGCGCGATGCCGGCGTTGTTCACCATGATGTCGATGCACCCGAAACGCTGGACCGCCGCGTCCACGAGCTGCACGACCTCGCGCTGATTCGCGACATCCACGCGCATCGCCAGCACGCGGTCCGGCGCCGCCAGCTCGGCCACGGTCTTGTCGAGCTGTTCCACGTCGATGTCAGCGAGCACCACCTGTGCGCCCTCGGCCAGCAGGCGTTCAGCCGTCGCCCGCCCAATGCCGCGCGCCGCGCCGGTGACGACGGCGACCTTCCCTGCAAGCCTCATGTGATGCTCCTCTGCGTAGACTCGGTGCGCTCAGCGCGCGATGGTGTCGATCGAACGCGTCGAGGTCCGAAGGCGCCCCCAGCCCGGCGGGCTCAATTCGATGGACCGATACTCGCCACAGGCGATGTGCTCGGCCACCGCCCTTCCTTCCCGGCATCCGTGCCGAACAGCGTCCGTCTCGGCACGGCGGCGGACACAACTTCGCACCCGCGCGTTGGATGTGCCAAGACGCGCTGGTGCGCGGCGTTCGCCCTCGCGCGGACTCGCCAACCCCGCCCCCGCGCGTAGATTGGCTCCCGACCTTCACCGGAGCGCAAGCCGGGTGTTCCTGCAGAATCCCAAGTCGCAAACCGAGTACGACGTCATCGTAGTGGGCTCCGGCGCCGGGGGCGGGATGGCCGCCTACCAGCTCGGCGTCGCAGGGCTCAAGGTCCTCGTCCTCGAAGCCGGGCGCCGCTACGACCCGCAGACCGAGACGCCGATGTTCAACCTTCCGCGTCAGGCACCGCTGCGGGGCGCGGGGTCCAAGGAGAAGCCGTTCGGCTTCTACGACGCCACGGTCGACGGCGGGTGGGAAGTGCCGGGCGAGCCGTACACCACGGCGCCGGGGAGCGAGTTCAAGTGGTGGCGCGCCCGCATGCTTGGCGGGCGCACGAACCACTGGGGGCGCATCTCGCTCCGCATGGGCGAATACGACTTCAAGCCGAAGACGCGCGACGGACTCGGCGCCGATTGGCCGATCTCGTACGCCGACCTGGAGCCGTACTACGATCGTACGGAGATGCTGATTGGCGTGTACGGTGGCGACGATGACCTGGAGAACACGCCGCGCTCGTCGCCCGGCGTCCTGATGCCGGCCCCCAAGCCGCGCGCGACGGAGCTGCTGGCCAAGAAGGCGTGCGATCCGATGGGGATCCCGGTGATTCCGGCGCACCTGGCGATCATGACGCAGCGGCAGGATCACGAGACGCTGCCCAAGAAGATCCATCCCGACAACCCGCTGGCGCAGCGCGTGCTGGCCGAGTCGATGAAGGCGCGGCAAGCCTGCTTTTGGGCGACGCCGTGCGGCAACGGCTGCTCGATCCGCGCCAACTTCCAGTCGACGACGGTGCTCATCCCGCCGGCGTTGGCCACGGGGAACGTCGACATCGTCCCCGACGCGATGGTGCGCGAGGTGACGGTGGATGCGTCGGGCAAGGCGACCGGCGTGTCGTACATCGACAAGCGGACGCGCGCCGACGTGAAGGTGAAGGCGCGCGTCGTGGTGCTCGCCGCCAGCGCCGCCGAGACGGCGCGCATCCTGCTCAACTCGCGCTCCAACCAATTCCCCAACGGGCTCTCCAACAGCAGCGGGCTTGTCGGCAAGTACTTGATGGACACGGTGGGGGCTGGGATCGGTGGGCAGATTCCGGCGCTGGAGAACACGCCGCCGCACAACCAGGACGGCGCCAGCGGGATGCACATGTACATGCCGTGGTGGCTGTACAAGCCGCAGCTGGCGGGGAAGCTGGGCTTTGCGCGCGGGTACCACGTGGAGTTCGGCGGCGGGCGCAGCATGCCGGGCTCCGGGGCGATGGGCGGATTGGAGTCGCTCACCGAAGGAGCCTACGGCACGCGCTTCAAGGAAGCGGCGCGCCGCTACTACGGCTCATGGATGTGGTTCGACGGGCGCGGCGAGATGATTCCTAACGAGGACTGCTACTGTGAGCTCGACCCCGACCAGGTGGATCAGTGGGGGATTCCGGTGCTGCGCTTCCACTGGAAGTGGAGCGAGCACGAGACGCGCCAGGCGGCGCACATGGTGAAGACGTTCGCCGGCATCATCGAGCAGATGGGCGGCAAGGTCAACGGCAAGGTCGAGACGGATGGGTCGAAGGTGATTGCACGTGGCGGGCAGATCATCCACGAGGTCGGCACGTGCCGCATGGGGACCAGCGCGAAGACGTCGGTGCTCAACGAGTGGTGCCAGTCGTGGGACGTGAAGAACCTCTTCGTCACGGATGGGGCACCATTCGTGTCCAATGCCGACAAAAATCCGACGTTGTCGATTCTGGCGTTGGCGTGGCGGACGTGCGATCACATCATCGAGCAACTGCGGACGCGGAGCATTGGATGAGCGACAAGACGCCGGGTTCGGTGCGTGAGGAGCTGACCGCAGAGAACACAGAGGAAGGGCGAGAACACGGGGGGGAGTCGCGTCCGGGGATGGGGCGGCGGGCGGCGCTCAAGGCGTTGGCGACGACGGCTGTGGCGCTGCCGATGGTTGGGTCGCTGGCGGCGTGCTCGCCGGACAGTCGGTCGCTGCCTGTGGTGGACGCTGGCAAGGCGCCGTCGGGTGGAGTCGATGCCAACGGGGTGCCGCTCGCGGGACCACGCGGGACCAAGAGCGATCCCGACCTGCGCAAGCCGAAGATCGACTGGCCGTTGCAGCTCACCGCCTCCGAGATGGCCACGCTCACGGCGCTGTGCGACATGATCATCCCGGCCGACGACAAGTCGCCGGCGGCGTCGGCGGTGGGAGTGCCGGCCTACATCAACGAGTACGTGAGCGCGCCCGCCGAGTGGTACCAGAAGGCGCTGGTGCAGGTGCGGGGCGGGTTGATCTGGATCAACGTCGAGAGCAACAAGCGCTTCGGGAAGGCGTTCGCCGAGTTGAGCGCCGCGCAGCGCACGGCCATCTGCGACGACATCTGCTACGCCCCCAAGGCCAAGCCCGAGTTCAAGCAGGCGGCGCAGTTCTTCGATCGGGTGCGCGACCTCACGGCCGAGGGGTTCTACACGACCGATGAAGGGATGAAGGACATCGGCTACGTGGGGAACGTGGCGCTGCCGTCGTTCGACGGGCCGCCGCCGGAGGTGCTGAAGCACCTCGGGTTGGCCTGATCACTCTTGCTGGAGATCCGCATGTCGGTTGCTCGGGTACTCGTGGCGCTGTCCCTTGCCACTGCGTTCGCGCCTAACGTCGGCTCGGGGCAGATCCCGGTGGCCGAGTACGCGGCACGCCGGGCCGCACTCGCCGCGCGCATCGACAGCGGCGTCGTGCTCGCTTTTGGGCGCCGCGAGCCGGTGAACCACTGGCCGCCGTTCTACCAAAACCCGCACTTTCGCTATCTCACCGGCTTCCTCGAGTCCAACGCGGCCTTCGTGATGGTCAAGCGTGGTGGGGCGGTGACGTCGACGCTCTTCCTCGAGAAGCCTAACGCGCGCACGGCGCTGTACCTGGGCGACCGCAAGACGCCACAGGAAGTGGCCGCGAGCCTCGGGCTCGGCGCACGCTTCACCGACGAACTGACCAAGGTCGCCGATTCGCTCGCCACGACCGGCCTCCCGTTCTACGCCATCTCCGATGCGCAGAGTGCGGAGTTCGACACGCGTGACTCGCTCTCGTTCGGGCGCAACTTCGTCGTCGATTTCATGCAGCGTCACCCCACGGTGAAGGTGGTCGACGCGAGCAAGCAGGTGGAGCAGCTGCGGGCAAAGAAGAGTGAGGCCGAACTGGCGATCATCACCAAGGCCGCGGAGATCTCGGCCAAGGCGCACGAAGAGGTGATGCGCACCATTCGCCCGGGGATGAAGGAGAGCGAGATCCAGGCGATCATGGAGGCGACGTATCGCAAGCTGGGCGCCGACGGGCCGGGGTACACGTCGATCGTTGGGGCTGGCGGCAACTCGACCATCCTGCACTGGCCGGCCTCGTTCCGCGAAGCCAAGGCGGGAGAGGTCGTGCTTATGGACGTGGCCGCGTACTACGACGGCTACTCGGCCGACGTCACGCGCACGCTCCCGGTCAACGGCACCTACACGCCGGAAGCGCGCGTGGTGTACCAGATCGTGCTCGACGCGCAGAAGGCGGCGGAGCGGCAGATCAAGCCCGGCGTCGCACGCAACGTCCCCACCGACTCGGCCTATGCGGTGCTCAAGGCGGGGCTGGCCAAGCTCAACCTCATCGAGTCGACGACGGCGTCATTCGATCCGCCGCCGGGGCTCTGCCCGGGGAACTGGGCCAACGCCGACGGGACGTGTCCGCAGTGGTACCTGTACGTGTACCACGGCTTCATCCACGGGATCGGGCTCGACGTGCACGACCCGGGGCAGTTCTCGCACGTGGCGCCTAACCAGTTCCAGGACGGTGACGCCTTCACCATCGAGCCGGGG
>Ga0075163_10014716_pt1 | contig 10080 bp, 9 predicted proteins | sample JI1023141ADNA_FD_71478 | JGI IMG/M metagenome (GOLD analysis project Ga0075163, IMG submission 71478) | Wastewater effluent complex algal communities from Wisconsin, to seasonally profile nutrient transformation and Carbon sequestration -... | ecosystem: Engineered > WWTP > Effluent > Algae... | reverse complement strand
TTCGCCACTACGTGGCTTTAACTAGGATTACTACGGTACATAGGGCTTACCCCGCCGTAGGCGCTACGCTACAGTTCTTACGCCACTTCGTGGCTAAGACTTTTTATTCTATTCATTACAAAGATCTTATTTCTTATCCTGGCGCACATGGACTTACGTCCTACGCTACAGATATTACGCCCTTCCAGGGCTTAAGAAGTAACTCCACTATTTTCAATTGTTTACTTAAATTGACACCAGTGACACATAGATTTGCCCCTACTAACAATTTTCTGAAACAACTTATTTATAAATTTCGTCTATCTTCATAGATTATAATAATTTGGTTAGTTAAAAAATCTCTTAAAAAAATCTAATCTTTGTTTCTAGTTATCATTAATATAGTTACAATAATTTTGTAAATTAAAAATCTAATCTTTTAGATAGTGAGGTTACCTAATTTTTATGAAGCATCGAGGAAAGATTATCTTAGCAATAGTCTTAGGCACTGGACTAGTGGTTTGCTTTTTTGCTTTTCTACTAGTTGCCAGTTTATTTTCTAAATCTGCTCCAACTGTAGCAACCAACAGTATCCTAGAGCTAAAACTTGAAGGCGATATGCCTGAATCTGGTTCAGATGATCCATTTATGAAATTGTTTGCAGGTCAACAATCTTCTTTAAGAAGTTTGCTAGAAAATATTCAAAAGGCTAAAGTCGATAAAAATATTAAAGGTATTCTCTTATTAATTAACAATGCTGGCTTAGGCCAAGGCCGAATTCAAGATGTTCGAGATGCAATTGCAGATTTTAAAGAGTCAGGAAAACCTGTTTATGCTTATATGGAACAGGGTGGTGATAGAGAATATGCTTTAGCAATTGCAGCAGATAAAATTTATGTTGCTCCGGCTGGATCGCTTTTAGTAAGAGGCTTTGCCGCACACGCAACCTTTATGCGTGGCTTCTTTGACAAAATTAAAGTTGAACCTAATTTTGCTCGTCATGGAAAATATAAAAGTGCTGTCGAACGCTATACCCGCTATGATATGTCTCCTGATGATAGAGATGCATTAAATGCCCTGTTAGATGATATTTATAAAGATTATGTAGAACGTATTGCTAAGTCTAGAAAGAAAGATGTTGAAGAAGTAAAAAAACTAATTGATGAAGGCCCTTATAATATGCCTAAACAAGCTAAAGAAGTGGGCTTAATTGATGATGCAATCTATCTAGACGAAGTAAAAGATAAGATTAAAGAAGACCTAAAACTAGCTGAATATAAATCTATTGGTGGTGGTAAATATAGCAATGTTAGTGCTACTGAACTAGGAATTGGTAAAGGTGAAAGAATTGCTATTATTTATGCTAGTGGTGCAATAATGTCTGGTAAAAGCAATGCTAGTCCTTTTTCTGATGAAACTATTGGTTCAGACACCATTGCAGCAGCAATTAAAGCAGCCCGTGAGGATAGTACTGTTAAAGCTATTATTTTACGTGTAAACAGTCCTGGTGGCTCACCACTAGCCTCTGACATAATTTGGCGAGAAATAATGTTAACCAAAAAAGCTAAAAAACCTGTTATTGCTTGTATGTCTGATGTAGCTGCTTCAGGTGGTTATTATATCTCTATGGGTGCAGATAAAATTGTTGCTCAACCTAGCACTATTACAGGTTCAATAGGAATATTTGGTGGTAAATTTAATATTAATGGCCTCTATAAAGATTATTTAGGAATGAATACAGAGGCTATTACTCGTGGAAAAAATGCAGATTTCTATTCTGAATATAAAAACTATAGTCCAGAAGAATTAGAAAAATTGCAAAAATATATGGATGAGTTTTATGTAGACTTTACTAGCAAAGCGGCTGAAGGCCGTAATATGAAAGTTGATGCAATTGATAGTATTGGCCAAGGTCGTGTTTGGAGCGGTACTCGTGGTAAAGAAATAGGCTTAGTTGATGAATTAGGTGGCTTACAAAAATCTATTCAGATTGCTAAAGAACTAGCTAAATTACCTGCAGGTAGTAGCCCTCAATTAGTTGAATTTCCAAAAGTAAATGGCATTGCAGCACTACTTGCAGATCTAGAAGAAGAAACTTCTATCACTGAACAAGCTAGACAATCTCAATTACGTCGCACTATTGAAAGCGAAATGCCAACAGAAATGAGAGAAACTTTTCATGCTTTATCTATTATGAAGAGTATGGAAAAAGAACATGTTTTTGCCTTAATGCCTTATCAAATCACAATTCGCTAGAATCTAATTAGTCTTATATTAAATATTAAGTCTAGTATAGAAAAAACACTAAGAAGTAAATTTCTTAGTGTTTTTTATTTTAAATCATCCATTACCATAAATTTTCTTTTATAGTTTCACTTAGATTGATAAAATGCTGCCACCTAAATATTTACTTTACTCTAAGGAGCAATTATGGCTGACAAAGGCGATAAAGGCGTTAAAGATATGTTTAAACAAGTTTATGATCTATGGGAAAAATCTGCAGGAGAACAAATAGAAAAGTTAGCTCGTAGTCAAACTTTTCTTTCTGCACTTGCTCAAAATCTAGAGCATTCACTAAACTTTTCTGGCCGAATGAAAGAAATTAGTCAAACTACACTTAAGGCAATGAATCTAGCTACTAGTCAAGATGTTGAAGCTCTTAATAAACAATTAAAAGTAATGCGTCATACTTTAGATGAAATAAATGAAAAACTAGATATTTTAGTCCCAAAACCACCTGAACCTGAACCTGAGCCTAAACCTAAAGCTAAAGCGCCTAAAGCACCTGCTAAACCCCGTGCTACTCGCGCTAAAAAAACTACCTAAAAATAGAGAGCTTTAACTAAAGCTCTCTATTTTTTATAAATGAGCGACCCCACTTCTAAGGGCATATTTTACTAAATCAACAACATTATGAATTTCTAGTTTTTGCATAATATTGCTTCTATGCTTTTCTACTGTCTTAATACTAATAGATAGCCGATTAGCAATAGCTTTATTAGGTTTTCCAGCAGTAATTAATTTTAGGATTTCTATTTCCCTACTAGATAAAACAGAATAGACATCTTGTACAGTTAGACTATTATAACCATTTACAAATCTACTTATCATCTTACGAGAAAGTGATGAAGAAAAATATGGTTCGCCTTTTGCAACACTTTGGATAGCAAGAAAAAGTTCTTGTGTGCTAGCATTTTTAAGCAGATAGCCAACTGCACCATAACCTAAACTCTTTTTTAAGAATTCTTCATTGTCATACATTGTTAGTAAAAGAATAGCAATATTAGGATATTGGTTGTGAATTTCACGAGTAGCATCTAAGCCATCCATTTCAGGCATTGCAATATCCATTAATATAACATCAGGATTACTAATAGTTACTTGCTTAATAGCTTCTAATCCATTAGTTGCTTCAGCAACAATTTTAATACCATCCATTGATTCCAATAGCTTTTTTAAGCCACTGCGAAAAAGAGTATGATCGTCTACTATTAAGACTTTAATGATTTCCATAACGAAAAACCTTTAACAGGATAGATGGAAAACCTTGTTTATAATAAAATTAAGGATTAAGTAAATCAAGATATATAACTATAACACTAAGGTTTTAGCTTACCAAAGAATATTAAGAAGAATATTAAGAAGAATAGTATGCATAATCTGGGTGGGATAAAACGGCTAAAACTTTGGCTAAAGAATAACTTGCAAAGAAACTTGCTCCAACTAAAAAACCTAGTGAAGCATAATAACTAGAAAATATATGACTTAGAAAATAGCCTAAAAATAAGTTAATTAATAGTGCAGGTATTATTGCTTTTAAGACTAAAAGAGGACGGGCAAGACTAAATAAAATCATGCTGTTTAATAAACCTATTGTAAAAACAAAATACCCTACTAACCCAATAATAGCTACTTCTATTGTTTTATTTGATAAACCATATTTATTAGAAAAATATATACAGAGTGAGCCACCTAAGACTAAATATATAGACAAAATAGATATAATTATAAATAAATAGTATTTATATAAGTTACTTGATAACTCAAGAATATTAGTAATAAAAACTGTTTTTGCTTTATCATACCAATAATGCATAAATTTATAGTGTAGATATTCAGTAACAGCAATTAGTATTAAAAAACTTAATAGTGCTAGATCCATTCCTGTTTTGTACTCTAAATTCAACGCAAAATTTAGCCCTGAGGAAAAAGAAATTGCTGAACCTGCTGTAAGACGATCTGCAAATAAGAAAGCAAAATACGCTATACCATAACAAAAATATGGAGCTAAGGAATAAACTAACACAGGAAATCTAGGCATCTGCATTTTTACAATATCTTTATTTTTCTTAGTAAGCTTAAAACGTATTGCTACAAGCCCAATAGTTAGGATTAAACTACAAAGTAGCGCGGCTATTTGTCCAACAAAAACATTTATTCCTAAATAAGTTAATAAAACAAACAGTGATGCACTAATAATAAAAATTAAAGGAATATACCAAACAGGTTTTTGTAAAGAAATTACTGCACATAACATCCAAAGTAAACTCAATACTAAGTAATAAATAGCAGCCATAATTAAATATTGGTCAGGGAACAGGCTACGATAAAAACCTAATGTTAGTAGAATAAAACCTATAATTATTGTGGTACAAAGCCCCATAATTATAAATTGTCCACAAGTTTTTTTTGCTAATTCTATTTCTCCTAAATTAAGATAAATTTGTCCTCGTCTAGCAATTATTTGGATAAAACCCCCACTAACAACCAAACTTATCATTAAAGCTAAACTTAATGGAGCAGCTAAATCTGGAGGTAAGACTAAAGCCTTACCCTTAAAATCACTATGCTCTAATATAAACATTGCTATCCAAGCAATAGAATAAATAAAACTATGAGAAAATTGCTCAAAAAAACAGTAAATTTCTTTGCTAAGGTATGCTTTCCAAGAGAGTTTCTTAGTGGTATTTGTAGGAAATTCTTTCTCTATAAGCTGTTGATAAATATATTGTCCAAGTACTAAAACATTTGGAAAACCATATTCTTTTTGGACAATATAATCACTATAACCTAAGGATTCTATAATAGCAGTTACTTCCCAATAATTTAAAGGATGAGCATTGATTTTAAGAATATCCTTGGTTATGTCTGCTAGGCTACGTTCTTGCATTTACTTGTTAAAAATACCAAGGGTTACAAATAACCCTTGCTATTTGATAGTTATTTTCTTAGCCGTTGGCTTGGTTTATAAGGAAAAATGTCTAATACTTCGCCTGCTTTTATTCTAGTTTGTAAATCAAGCCAGAATTTTACACCAAATAAGTCTCCATGTAGTTTTAAGAAAATATCTCTTAATTCTCCTTCCAAATCTAAAAATGATTTAAATTCTTCTGGGAAAATATCATTTTCTGCTACGTAATACCAAGGCTCAGAGTCCATTTCATCTTGATAATTTCTTGCTGCTGGAATAGCCCGAAAATTACATTCTGTAATTAAACAAAGCTCATCATAATCATAAAAAATTACTCTTCCATGCCTAGTTACACCAAAGTTTTTTAGTAAAATATCCCCAGGAAAAATATTTGCTGCTACTAAATCTTTAATTGCATTGCCATAATCATTAATTGCTTCTATAGCAAGAACTAAAGGCATTTCTTTAGTAAAAATATTAAGAGGAATAAGTTTACGTTCACTATAAAGATGCTTAATAACAACACTATCCCCTTCAACAAAGACTGTATTAGCAGCAACTTTTAGTAATTCTTCTAAAAGATCTTCAGAAAACCTATTTTTATCAAATTTTAAATGCTCATATTCTTGAGCATCAACAAGTCTTCCAGCACGGTCATGAGTAAAAACTAGGTTATATTTATCAATAACATCCTGACGAGTACTTTTTTTCGGATATTCAGGTTTATCTTTAATAATCTTAAATACCACATCATAGGAAGGTAGCGTAAAAACAGACATTACCATTCCTTTTTTACCCTTTGCAAACTCAAACTTATCAGACGATTTTTCTAAATGTTCTAGTAAGTCTCTATAAAGTGCTGTCTTACCATGTTTATTATAACCAATAGAAATATAGAGTTCTGCTACAGGTTTTAACGGCATTATAGACTTTAGAAAACTTACCATTTCCTGTGGTCGTTCAACTTCAACATGAAAATAAGAGCGAGTAAAACTAAAAACAATACTTACTTCATTTTGAGTTAGTAGCGCTGCATCTACTATCATTCCTTCTTCTCTATTTATCAGCACTATTGCTAAAGGGACATAGTTATATTCATAGCAAATTCTACCAATTATATAAGCTTTTTTATTACGATAAAAAATGGACTTTAAGACCTCTATTTTAGGGACAACTAAACCAACCTGCTCAGTAATTTTTTCTGCAATCAATTGGCCATCAAGTAAAACATCTTCATAGTAGATATTAAAATTATAGCTTCCTAATATTTCTTTAATGGTGCTAACAAGATCTGTTACCTGATAAGTGTAATAGATTGGTTTTTGGGAAGGAGGGGGAAAAGTTTCAAAATCAGAAGCTACATATTCAATCCTTGGGTCTACTCCAGTAGTAGTAAAGATTTTTCTAGTAATAGAATTAAAAAAAGTCTCAGCAATCTCTAGATCACCTCGTCTAGCTATCATTTCTGTATAATTTTTTTTAATTCCAACCCAAATTTCTTTTTCTTGAGCATGTTCAGATAGGTTTTCTTTTAACTGTTTTACTATTTGCATTACAGATTTTGTATAAAGATCTAAGCGTTCATTTGCATCATTGTAAAAGCCATATGTGTTACGAGTTTCAAACCTATTTTTAGCCCGGCGAGTAATTTCTTTAAACTTTTCAGTAAAAGTCTTAAACCCACTTAAAATTGTTTCTGCATTGGTAACAGCAATTTGTTCAATATTCACCTTTTCCCTCTTATATGTTTTGATTTATCATTGCTAATGAAGAACTGCTGATATTACAAATAATTAGGGGTTCAGTACAAGTCTTATAAGGGGAAATTATGAAAAATCCAATTTATAAAATCACTGCTTTTTTAGTAGTAATTCTAATAGTTATAGCCACTAATTTAAGTGCTGCTAATAGCAAAGATAAAACAGTGTCAGAAAGTGACCTTTGGCAATATAAAAAATGGACAAAAGTAAACCAAACCCCTATGAGAATTAGCGATATAGTCGCCGGATTATGTGCACCTATCTTTCCTATCAATAAATCAACAGAAAAAAATCCTCATCGAGATAAATTTATTACTGTCTATGTAAATGACGTAGGTAAAAAAGCTATGTTTAACAAATCTGCTAAATTTGCTATTGGTTCAGTGATTGTAAAAGAAAAGCTTCCCTCTCAAACATCTGAGCCTGAGTTAATGACAGTAATGATAAAAAGGGAAAAAGGGTTTAACCCTGAGAGTGGTGATTGGGAGTATTTGGTTTTAGATCCTGTTAAAACCTCTGTGCTAGAGCGTGGCAAACTTGAACGTTGCCAAAAATGCCATTTGGAAAAGAAAGCTAATGACTATATTTTTCGTACTTATTATTACCAGCCAAAAAATTAATAAAGACAGCTAGAAGCTATAACCACTTGCATAAACAATTAGTTATGGTTTTGGTGGGTCACAAACATCATTACCCTTATCAAAGATAATACGCCATTTTCCAGGGGCTTCTAGTCGCCAAATAGAAGTAAATCTAGCTATTAGTTTTCCTTTAGGGTCATATACAGGGCCAGAACTTAAAGCAAGTGTTCCTGAATCAAGTACTTCAACTGTTTCTGGCTTCCAAGAAAAGGGCGCTTCTGGTTTTTCATAAAACCGCTTCCAGGAATCTGTTACTTGTTGTTTGCCTCTCAAAGCCTTCTCACCTGAGAAAAACACAGTTTCAGATGATAAAAAAGATGTAAATGCAGCATGATCACGTTTTGCCATAGTTTGAGCAAAAGCCTGTTCTGTATCAGCTACTTGTTTTTGTAATTCACCAAGGTTGCTTTGTTGTGCAACAGTTGTACAGCCTGAGAGTAAAGACAAACAAACCGCTATTAATAGGATTGCTTTTTGCATAAAAACGACCTCTAGTCCAATTTTTCTAGCCTATTATAGCCCATTCTAGCCCAGCTTTTTAAGACTGGGCTAGAAAAAGCCTCCCTAGGGCTTAATATGTAACAATTACCATTTTAGTAAATCAAGTTAGCTTTTTAGTCCTCAAACATTCCATTCCAAAACACTGATAAAGCATTAAGCATTTCTTTACCACCACTTAGAAACTTTTCTTGATCAAAATCAGGTTTGAAAAATATTTCTTCTAGTTCTGTTAAAGTGTTATGAGCATGTTGTGCTTCAATTTTATTATGCCAAGTAAAAAAGGCTAACGGTAAATTTGGAATTTGTGTTCTCTTAATTATGGTTAAACCATCAACTAATTCTTGCCAAAAGCCTGCTGCTGCCCAATTTTCAATTGCAAAACTTGCTCCAGCAGCAATATTAGGGTCTTCACTAGCATAAATACGGCATAGCTCATCACAGAAAAACTTTGTTGACCCACTAGCATAATGGGCTTTACCTATATCATTAAAAGTTAACCCTAGTGGTTTTGCAAAAGATAATAACCATTCAAAATGTGCAGCAGTAAAACGAAACACTCCACCATCTATAGTACCAGAAGTGCTAACAAGTTCTGGATCGCCTTCTTGCTCAATCTCTTCTGCATTAAGTTTTTGTTTTGTCTTAATATTAGAGCTACGAAAAACTACGCCTATTTCATTAGCTAATATTTCTTTAGCTGAGCGCATTGCCTCTAATGAATTAGCATTAATCATTTTCTTTAGCTGAGCTACTAAAAACTGATTAGAAAATACAGAAAACTGTATAGTAAAATGTCGTAATTGATCTAAAGAAACATCTCCTTGTTGAAACCAGTAAGTATAAAGATTATATGTAACTATAGGATGATTTAAGAATTCTTCATTAACTTCTTGAAGAAAATCTAAAAATTGTTCTGCTTTTGATTCTAAGATCTCGCCATTATCTTTTTTTGTATTAATTGTTTCTCGAAAAGCAGCAATTGAATGATTACTAGTATTTGTCTGTATTTGTGTTTGCATAATCTTTACTCACTTTCAACAGGGGTTGGTTGATGAATACGTTTCACCATTTTTAGTACGGTTAAGGATTCCATCCTAGCAATAGAGCCAAGAGGAATCAGTTTGTTATTAATAAATTGTTGTAAGGCTTCAATATCTCTTACAGCTATATGTGCAACAAAATCAAATCTACCTAAAACTTGAGCACAGCTTAAGACTTCATCTAGGTCTTGCATTGCCTGCATAAAAGCATCTATTTCTTTAACATGCTGATTTTTTAGAGTAAAAGTAATAAAAACCTCTAAAGCACGCCCTATCTTTGCTAAATCAACTTCAATGGTATAGCGACGAATAACTTTTGCAGCCTCTAATCTTTTAACTCTTTCTAAAGTAGCAGACTCAGATAAACCAATTTGTTTAGCTAATTTGCTATTTGTAATATGACTATCTGCAATCAGTAGCCGAAGAATTTGTGTATCAATCTTGTCCATACAACGGATTATAAGGTGAATTTTATATTTGTCAACAAAATTTGCAGGTTTTTACACTATAAACGTGATTTTCTGTGGTATAGCTCGATTTTCTACTTAGTTTCTACGTTATGCGCATAAACAAAAAAGGCTTCAAATGATAGTAAACATAGCTTGCTTTTTCTGACTGCTTGGTCATAATTTAGCCAAAAATTAAACCTAATTTTAGTTAATCAAATTCTCATCCACATATAAAAATATTTAGATAGCCAGGAAAAATTTATGAGTTTACAACCAGATGAAGAACTAGTTGTTTATAAAAGCTCAATGCGTATTCCCTATCGTTGGGCAGCAGGATTAACTGCTAGCCAATTCTACCGCCGCATTGCCCAAGAAAAGAAAATTTATGCTACCCGTTGCCCTAAAACCCAACAGGTATTAATGCCTCCACGAAAGAGCCAAACTACAACAGAAGATTGGGTAGAAGTTGGCCCAGGTGGAGAGATTAAGTCTTTTACAGTAGTCCGTTATCCTGTCCCT
>Ga0075163_10014715_pt1 | contig 10081 bp, 11 predicted proteins | sample JI1023141ADNA_FD_71478 | JGI IMG/M metagenome (GOLD analysis project Ga0075163, IMG submission 71478) | Wastewater effluent complex algal communities from Wisconsin, to seasonally profile nutrient transformation and Carbon sequestration -... | ecosystem: Engineered > WWTP > Effluent > Algae... | reverse complement strand
AGGATTCATCGCGGGCGATGGCAAGGTGGCGCTCAAACGCAGCAAGGGGGCATAGGCTTCAAGGAACAGCGGGATGTCTGTCACCGACAGCGCACCCACGGTTTCGCCGTGATAACCGCCTTGCAAGCCGATGAATTCGTTCTTGGCAGCTTGGCCACGGTTGCGCCAACTGTGGGCACTCATCTTCAGCGCGATCTCCGTCGCACTGGCGCCATCGCTGGCGTAAAAGGCGTGGCCCAGCCCGGTCAGGTCTGCCAGGCGCTCAGACAACTCGATCACCGGCGGATGGGTCAAACCCGCCAGCATGATGTGATCCAGCTTGCCCAATTGATCCTTCAATGCTTCCACAATCGGCGGAAAGTTGTGCCCAAACAAGTTGACCCACCAAGAGCTGACCGCATCCAAAATGCGATCACCTCGGTGGTCAATCAGCCACGGCCCTTGCGCTGCCACGATGGCGCGCGGAGGAAAGGTCTCATGCACCTTCATTTGGGTGCATGGATGCCAGACGGCCTGGCGGCTGCGTTCAGACAAGCTCATGAAGGATCAATCAAGGGCGATAGACACAGCGGTCTCCCGCTGCACGCGACACAGCCACGCCCGATACCTGGGGAATGGTCTTGATGATCTCACTGTGAATGAAAACGCAAAGGTTTTCCAGGGTTGGAGCCCCTAGACCTGCCACCTCATCCAGGAAATGGTGATCCAGTTGGCTGCGCACTGCGGCAATCGCTTCACGCAAGATGGCCAAGTCGACCACCATGCCGGTCTCGGGTTGGCGCTCGCCAGCCACCATCACTTCAGCGGTGTAGGTGTGGCCGTGGATACGACGGCTGCTGGCCGCTTCTTGCGGCGACACAAATCGCTTGAGCGTATGGGCTGCGTCAAAGGCAAAGGTCTGGCTCAGTTCAAACATGCAATCACTCTCTCAGCGAATACCCAGCGTCTTGTGTGTCTGCACGCTGAGCATCCAGCGCGGGTGGTCCAGGCACCATTGCACAGCCCACTGGGCAGCTTGCACACGGGCTTGCGGATCAGCACTATCCAGGGGCTGCACCCGCATCTGGCCAAAGTTCATGCCCTCGAACGCCAACAGGGTGGACTCATCAAATCCGGCCTGCGGCATCACCACCTTCAACTCATGCCCCGTGGTTTGAACCAAGGTCGAACCGGCCTTGGGGCTCACACAGATCCAATCCAAACCAGCGGGCGCTTCGATCGTGCCGTTGGTTTCCACCGCGATCTCAAAGCCCAGAGCGTGCAACGCATCGATCAAGGCTGCATCGACTTGCAGCAGTGGCTCGCCGCCGGTCAAAACCACAAATGGCTTGCCAGCCTTGCCTGGCCAAAAGCCAGCCACCGCCGCAGCCAGATCTTGTGCCGTGGCAAATTTGCCGCCGCCCAGGCCGTCGGTGCCAACAAAATCGGTGTCACAAAAACGACAGATGGCTTGTGCACGATCAGCCTCGCGACCGGTCCACAAATTGCAACCCGCAAAACGGCAGAACACGGCAGGGCGACCTGCATGGGTGCCTTCGCCTTGCAGGGTATAGAACATTTCTTTGACGCTGTAAGTCATGTCACCTCAACCCTGTCCACCAAACCGTTGTGGCTGATGCCAACACCAAAGCCATGTAAGTCCACATGGCACCGTCCCGCCCCAGCAGGACATACCCCAACAACGACACACCTGCGCAGATCAGGCCGACCCGCTTGCATTGCGCCAGCCAGGGCACCGACTTCAGTTCACGCCACCAAAACAGGCGCAAAACCGTGGGAACCAACAAAGCCAAGCCCACAGCCGGCCCAAAAAAATTCACAATGTGGATCAGGCCACCCCAAACATCCATCTGAAGCCTTCAGAAAGTCGCACAGGCCACAAGACCCAAATTGAGACACATCAAAAAAACACTGCTCGATTGGCCGATCCACCGCCAATTCAACAGTGAATCTTTCGCAAAACCCGCGCAGCAAAACGTGGGATTTTATAATCGCGCCCTATGACCGTGCTGACCCTGGGCTTGAACCACCAAACCGCCGCCGTTGACCTGCGCGGCCGCTTTGCCTTTGCGGTAGAGCAATTGGTGCCCGCTTTGCAAACTTTGCACGGCCAACTCAAGACCCCCAAGCACGCGGAAGTGGCCCTGCTGTCCACCTGCAATCGCACCGAACTGTACTGTGCGGCGGGCGGTTTGGGTGGAGGCGCCCACGCTTTACAGCGCTCAGCTGTGGAATGGTTATCAGGTGTCGGTGGCGTTTCGGCCGATGAGTTGATGCGCCACACCTACGTGCTGGAAGGCGGCGCGGCTGCGCGCCACGCCTTCCGCGTCGCCAGCGGACTGGACTCCATGGTCTTGGGTGAGCCCCAGATCCTGGGCCAAATGAAGCAGGCTGTGCGCGAGGCCGACACGGCCGGCACCCTGGGCACCACCTTGCACCAGTTGTTCCAGCGCTCGTTTGCCGTGGCCAAAGAGGTTCGCACCTCAACCGAAATCGGCGCGCACTCGATCAGCATGGCTGCTGCTGCGGTGCGCCTGGCCGGCCAGTTGTTTGAAGACTTGTCTCGTACCAAAGTGCTGTTTGTGGGCGCGGGCGAGATGATCGAGCTCACTGCCACCCACTTTGCTGCCCGCACGCCGCGCGCCATGGCGGTGGCCAACCGCACGCTGGAGCGGGGCGAAAAACTGGCCACCCACCTGGGCGCCCAAGCCATGCGCTTGTCTGATTTGCCCGATCACCTGCATGAGTTCGACATCGTCGTGTCCTGCACCGCCAGCTCGCTGCCCATCATTGGTTTGGGTGCGGTTGAACGAGCCTTGAAAGCGCGTAAGCGCCGCCCCATGTTCATGGTGGACCTGGCCGTGCCACGTGACATCGAACAAGAAGTGGCTGCGCTGGACGACGTCTACCTCTACACCGTCGATGATCTGTCAGCCCTGGTTCAAACCGCTGGCGAGAAACGACAAGCTGCTGTGGCTCAGGCCGAAGCCATCATTGAAACCGGCGTACAAGGCTTTGTGCACTGGTTGGACCAACGGACCACTGTGCCCCTGATTCAAGCCCTCCACACCCAAGCCGATGCATGGCGCGCAGCTGAACTGGCCCGAGCCCGCAAACTGATTGCCAAGGGCGAAGACATCGAAGCCGTGATGGACGCCTTGTCTCGCGGTTTGACCCAAAAGATGCTGCATGGCGCCATGGCAGAACTGCACAGCGCAGACACCCACCAGCGCCCTCAAGTGGCCGCATCGCTGGCACGACTGTTCTTGCGGGGCGACCTGGCCGCGCTGGCACCCATGCCCGCTGCGCCGCATCCCCGCGGCGCCGTACAAGACACTGACGGAGATGCCGCGTGAGTCGCGGCTTGGCACCCTCCCTCGCATCCTCGCTCGAAAGACTGGCTCGTCGCCTGCAAGAGCTGGATGCAGCACTGGCTGACCCCGCCGTTGCCGCCGACAACCGGCGCTATCGCGACCTGTCGCGTGAGCACGCCGAAGTCACCAGCGTGTGCGACCTGGCCAAACGCCACACCCAACGCCAGGCCGACCTAGATGGCGCCCGCGAAATGGCCCAAGACGCTGGCGACGACGCCGACATGAAAGCCATGGCCGAGGAGGAAGTCCTGCAAGCTGAGGCGGACTTGCTGCAACTGGAAACGGAGCTGCAAACCGCCCTGATGCCCAAGGACCCGGACGACGCCCGCAACGCCTTCGTCGAAATCCGCGCCGGCACAGGCGGTGACGAATCTGCCTTGTTTGCGGCCGACCTGGCCCGCATGTACACGCGCTTTGCCGAAACACAAGGCTGGCGCAGTGAGGTGATGTCTGCCAGCGAATCTGACCTGGGGGGCTACAAAGAAGTGGTCCTGCGCTTTGAAGGCGCCGGGGTCTACGGCCAACTGAAATTCGAATCTGGCGGGCACCGTGTGCAACGTGTCCCCGTAACAGAGACCCAAGGCCGCATCCACACCAGCGCCTGCACCGTGGCTGTGCTGCCTGAGCCCGACGAAGCCGAGGAAGTTCAAATCAACCCAGCCGACCTGCGCATTGACACCTACCGAGCCAGCGGCGCCGGTGGTCAGCACATCAACAAAACGGATTCGGCCGTGCGGGTAACCCACATCCCGACCGGCATCGTGGCCGAATGCCAGGACGACCGCAGCCAGCACCGCAACAAGGCCAAAGCCCTGGCCGTGTTGGCCGCCCGCATCCGCGACAAAGACCGCCTGGAGCGCCAAGCCAAAGAAGCCGCCCACCGCAAAAGCCTGGTGGGCAGCGGCGACCGCTCAGACCGCATCCGCACCTACAACTTCCCTCAAGGCCGGTTGACCGACCACCGCATCAACCTCACCTTGTACAAGCTCACCTCCATCATGGAAGGCGACTTGAGCGATGTGATCAAGGCCCTGCTGGCAGCACAAGCCGCAGAACAACTGGCTGAACTTGAGGCCGCCACCGGTGTCTGACAGCGCCTTGACCGTGGCGCAAGCCTTGCACGCAGCGCGCGCGGCCGGCGTGGACCGGCTGGACGCCAACATGATGCTGATGGCCTTGCTGAAACAAGGGCGCAGTTGGTTGCTGGCCCACGATCAAGATGCCCTGCCCGCCTCCATCATTCAAACCTTTGAACACTGGGTGACCCGACGTGCCCAAGGTGAGCCACTGGCCTATCTGCTGGGCGACAAAGAATTCTTTGGGTTGAACCTGGCCGTCAACCCCGACGTCCTGATCCCCCGGCCCGACACCGAAATCCTCGTCGAATGGGCCCTAGACCTGGTCCCCCCGGATCAAGCCTGGCGCGTGCTGGACCTGGGCACAGGCAGCGGCGCCATCGCTTTGGCCATCCAGCACCAACGCCCCAAGGCCGAAGTGGTGGCTGTCGATGCCAGCGCCGGAGCCCTGTCCACCGCCCAACAAAATGCCAAACAGTTGCAACTGCCCGTTCAGTTTTTGCATGGGTCATGGCTGACCCCAGTAGCAGGCCAACAGTTTGACCTCATCGTCAGCAACCCACCCTACATCGCCGAAGGCGACCCACACCTGACCGCACTCACCCACGAACCCATCACCGCGCTCACCGCGGGTCCTGATGGACTCGATGACATCCGGCAAATCATTCGGGATGCGAAATCCAACCTGAAGCCCGGCGGCTGGTTGCTGCTGGAACACGGCTACGACCAGGCTGATGCCGTATCCCAATTGCTGACCCAGGCAGGCTATGCCCAAGTGCAAACACGCAAAGACCTGGGCGAGCAAAATCGCTGCACTGGCGGGCAAACCCTGTAGCCCCAACCGGGGCCACCCCCTAAAGTCGGTGCCCTTGCAGGCAGCAGTTCGGTCACGACTGCTCACAAGTCCGCTGCACAAAATGATCCGGCGGGCGTAGCATGAAGTTGTTCCCTTCAGGAGTTCATCATGTTGTCAACCCGGCCCCAACAGCGCCCCAACCGCCTCGGCTCACTGCATGCAGTGGCGTCGGGCGTGGTGCTGTGCCTGGTTGCCAGCCTGGCGCAAGCCCAGATGGTCCCCCGGGCGGGCCACGTTTTGCGAAGTGTCGGCGGTAGCGAATACAGCTTCACCCGCGTCAACTTGCGCCAAAGTGGCTTGGGTCTGGCATTTGGTGGACATGGTTTGTGGCCCCATTGGGAAGGCCGCATTGGCGTGATGATGGATCGCCCAACCAACCCACTCAAAGATACCTATGTGCTGTTCCAGCCCGTTCCCAACGGCTTGAACATCCGTGGCCTGCATCTGCTGTCTGACTACTACTTTGATGGCGGCTTTCGCGCCACAGCCGGCATGGTTCGAGGCGAGGCCACCCAATCCCTGTGGGATGGCGGCGGCGAGGGCCTCAACATCAGCCTGCAACGCCTAGACAGCCTCAACATCCCGGGCGCTGCACCCAAAGTCGGTCTGGATAACTTGAAAAGCGCCTCCGTGCCCTACATCGGAGCGGGCTACTCCACACGCGTGAACACCGCCAACATTGGCACACCGTGGCGCTTCAACGCTGATTTGGGCCTGATTTCCATCAACTCGAACAACATCAGCCGCATCTCGCGCGCGTTGACGGGTGAGCAAGGTTTTGACACCCTGCTCAAAGACATGCGGTTCCGCCCACTGGTCAAAGTCTCGGTTGGCTATTCCTTCTGATCCACACAAGATTAGCCCCGCACAAGGCCAAAAGCGCTGGAGCCTGATATAAACGCGCTATCCAATTTCTACCGATAGTGACGCTATGAGCGACGTACAAAAGCAGATCGATGACCTCGTCAAGGGCAACCGTGTCGTGTTGTTCATGAAGGGCTCCGCCCAGTTCCCACAATGCGGTTTCTCGGGCCGCGCCGTTCAGATCCTCAAGACCTGCGGCGTCACCGACCTGGTCACCGTCAACGTGCTGGAAAACGATGCCGTTCGCCAAGGCATCAAGGACTACGCCAACTGGCCCACCATCCCTCAGCTGTACATCAACGGTGAATTCATCGGCGGCTCCGACATCATGATGGAGATGTACCAGTCAGGCGAGTTGCAAACCGTCCTGGGCGCTTGAGCGCTCAAGGCGCTTTACCGCACGCTGCTGAGCACATTGACATGACAGACCGCCCTCGCCGGCTGATTGTCGGCATCACTGGTGCCAGCGGTGCGTTGTACGGCGTGCGCCTCTTGCAGCGTGCGCGCGAGCTGGGTGTACAAACTCATCTGGTGGTGACACCAGCCGGGGTGCTCAACGTGCACCACGAAATGGGCTGGGACCGCTCTCAGCTTGAAGCCTTGGCAGACCAGGCCCACTCACCCAATGACGTGGGGGCCTGCATTGCCAGCGGCAGTTTTCAGACCGATGCCATGGTGATCGCGCCGTGCTCGATGAAGACACTGGCATCTGTGGCCCACGGCATGGGCGACAACCTGTTGACCCGGGCTGCCGACGTGACGCTGAAAGAGCGCCGTCGCCTGGTTTTGATGGTGCGTGAAACGCCCTTCAACCTGGCCCACCTGCGCAACATGACGGCTGTCACAGAAATGGGCGGGGTCATCTTCCCTCCGCTTCCAGCGTTCTACCATCGTCCACAAACGATCGACGAATTGATCAATGACACGGTTGAACGTGTGTTGATGATGCTGGGGGTAGACAGCGCCCAGCCTCAAAGCTGGGCTGGCCTGTAATTCTCAATCGACCTGAGGTCGCCTCAGCGACGGCTCAACCCGCTGTCTGACTGAGCCATTTGGACGCCTGCATCGGGCATCTTCCAACGGCGCCAAGAGGCTGTCACCATATTGGGATACTCGGCGCGCCCACGGCTGCCGTTGTAGCGCCCCAAGGCCATGAAGAGGTTACCCTTTTCAATGTCCAGGTAGTGGCGCAAGATCACGCAGCCAAAGCGCAGATTGGTTCGCATCTCAAAGAGGCTGCTGGCATTGCCATCGCCAATGCTGCGAGACCAGAACGGCATGATCTGCATGTAACCACGCGCGCCCACAGACGAGATGGCGTACTTGCGGAAGCCGCTTTCCACCTCGATCAAGCCCATGACCAATCCAGGGTCCAGCCCGGCGCGCTTGGCTTCATACCAAACCGTTTGCAAGAACTCGCGGCGAACCAACTCCACCGGTTTTTTCTTGAGCAAACGGTTTTCGGTGGTTTGCACCCAGGTGTCGAACTGGCGTTGCTGACTTTGGTCGGCAAACACCAAAGTGGGTGGCGCCGCCCGGCCCACAGCCGCAGACAAGGCGGTGCGCACCGAATCAGCCAAGGCTTCTTCTTTTTGACCACCAGCCCAAGCCGCGCCACACCACACCACGCCCGCCAGCAAAACAGGCAGGACATGGCGAGACATCAAACGGACAGGCAAACGACGGGCGATCATCTATGAAACCTTAACTGAACCTGAAAATCGCGGTCAAGCGAGATGCAGGGCTTTGCTCAGGTGATTCATGACTTCAGCCACAGGAACCTTCGTGGCTTCGGCATCCGCACGGCCTTGGTACTCGGCCACACCGTCCTTCAAGCCCTTGTCGCCCAACACCACGCGGTGCGGCACGCCAATCAACTCCCAGTCGGCAAACATGGCGCCGGGGCGTTCGCCGCGATCGTCCAGGATCACGTCCACGCCCTTGGTTTGCAGGTCAGCGTACAACTGGTCTGCCGCAGCCTTCACAGCTTCAGAGCGGTCGTAACCCACAGGGCAGATCACCACGGTGAACGGGGCAATCGAATCGGGCCAGATGATGCCGCGGTCATCGTGCTTTTGCTCGATGGCGGCGCCCAGGATGCGGGTTACGCCAATGCCGTAGCAACCCATCTCGAAATGCTTGGGCTTGCCGTCCACATCCAGGAAGGTCGCGTTCATGGCCTTGGAGTACTTGTTACCCAGGTAGAACACGTGGCCCACTTCAATACCGCGCTGAATGGCCAGCACGCCCTTGCCGTCCGGTGAGGGATCACCTTCGACCACGTTGCGGATGTCCGCAACCAGATCAGGCTCGGGCAAATCACGGCCCCAGTTCACACCCTTGATGTGGAAGCCTTCTTCATTGGCGCCACACACAAAGTCGGCCATGTTGGCCACGGTGCGGTCTGCAATGACCTTCACGGGCTTGACCAGTTTGACCGGGCCCAGGAAGCCTGGCTTGCAGCCAAAGTGCTCCACGATTTCTTTTTCGGTCGCAAAGCGGAAGCCTGCTTTCAAACCCGAGCCATCGGCCAGCTCAAGCTTGCCCGCCTTGACTTCGTTGAGGTCGTGGTCGCCACGAACCAACAACAACCAAACGGTCGACTTGATGACCTCACCGTGCTCGTTGACTTCGTCTGTGGCCAAAACCAAGGACTTGACGGTCTGGCTCAAGGGCAAGCCCAGCAGTTCAGCCACATCGGGGCAGGTGCTCTTGCCGGGTGTGGCCACCTTTTCAAAGGCAACGGTGGCGGCCGCACGTTGTGCGATCAAAGCCACAGCCTCGGCCAACTCGATGTTGGCGGCGTAATCACTGGTTGGGCAGTAGACGATGGCGTCTTCGCCCGTGTCGGCGATCACCTGGAATTCGTGTGAACGGTCGCCACCAATGGCGCCGGTGTCAGCCGCCACAGCGCGGAACTGCAAACCCAGACGCTCAAAGATGCGGCTGTAGGCTGCAAACATGATGTCGTAGGTCTTGCCTGCGGACTCCACATCACGGTCGAAAGAGTACGCATCCTTCATCGTGAATTCGCGGCCACGCATCACACCAAAGCGAGGACGGCGCTCGTCACGGAACTTCGTCTGGATCTGGTAGAAGTTCTTGGGCAACTGACGGTAGCTGCGCAGCTCTTGCCGCGCGATGTCAGTGATCACTTCTTCTGCCGTAGGCTGAATCACGAAGTCGCGCTGATGGCGGTCTTTGAAACGCAACAGCTCGTCACCCATCTTGGCGAAACGACCGGTTTCTTCCCACAACTCGGCCGGTTGCACCACGGGCATGACCAACTCGACCGCACCGGCCTTGTTCAGTTCGTCACGGATGATGCCTTCGACCTTGCGAATGGTGCGCAAGCCCATGGGCATGTAGTTGTACAGACCGGCGCCCAGCTTCTTGATCAGACCTGCGCGCATCATCAGCTTGTGGCTGACGATCTCCGCATCGGCTGGCGCTTCCTTGAGGGTGGAGATGAAAAACTGGCTTGCTTTCATGGATGTGAAAAATGCATCGCTAGGGTTGAGCCCGATCCCGATGGACTAGGCGGGCGCTCGCTGCGGTGCAATAATGATTTCAGTTGAAAATTTGGAGTTGATTATGCTCGACCGAGAAGGCTTTCGGCCGAACGTCGGCATCATCCTGCTCAATCACCGGAACCAGGTCTTTTGGGGCAAACGCATTCGGACCCATTCCTGGCAGTTCCCGCAAGGCGGCATCAAGTATGGAGAGACGCCTGAGCAGGCGATGTTTCGCGAGCTACACGAAGAGGTAGGCTTGCTGCCTGACCACGTTCGCATCGTGGCCAGGACTCGTGATTGGTTGCGTTATGAAGTGCCCCAACACTTCATTCGCAAAGACGCGCGCGGCCATTACAAGGGCCAAAAGCAGATCTGGTTCCTGCTGCAGCTCATGGG
>Ga0075163_10014714_pt1 | contig 10081 bp, 6 predicted proteins | sample JI1023141ADNA_FD_71478 | JGI IMG/M metagenome (GOLD analysis project Ga0075163, IMG submission 71478) | Wastewater effluent complex algal communities from Wisconsin, to seasonally profile nutrient transformation and Carbon sequestration -... | ecosystem: Engineered > WWTP > Effluent > Algae... | reverse complement strand
GACGGGCGGCGTCGTACAGCGCGGCTTCAAGATCTTCCTGCGCGTCGGGTGCCGATGCCTCCGCAACGTCTTCATCGAACGCTTCGCGCAACAGCGCATCGGCGGTGATCGCCGATGGCGCCGGCATCCGCAGCAGCGCGCGATGCGCGAGCGGCCAGGCCAGTGCGCACAGGGCGGCGACCAGCCAGCGCAGCGACGACGACATCAGCCCGGGCCACACCAACAACAACACGCCGGCCAGCGGCAGCGACAACAGCAAGGCCGCGCCCAGTCCGCGCCAGGCGCGGGTGTCGGTGTCGATCAGTGCGCGCCAGTGCGTCTGCAACGCGCCGCCATCGCCTTCCTGCCAACGCCACAGCGGCCACGTGCGCCACAGCCCCAGCAACACAACGCCGACGACCGCGCTGACCGCGACCGCGGCACCCAGCGTGTGTCCCTGCAGCAATGCCGAGAGCGGCCAGGCGATCAACGCGAAGCAGGCGAGCAACGCCAACGCCCACAGTGCGGCGATCGGCAAAGCCTCGCGTGCGCCATCGCGCGCAACAAAACGTCCGCCGCGCATGGCCAGCGCGAACGCCGGCTGCGCGAGCAGACCCGCGATCATTGCCAGCACACCGCCGCCCACACCACCGACGACCGCGCCGCCCACGCCGGCCAATGCGGTCAATGCCAGTCCGAGCGACAGCGGCACCGGGCCGGTGCGCGCCCATGGCGGTGCGGTATCGATGCGGTCAGTCTCAGCCATCCGTGCCCCAATCCTCGGTCATCGGATCGGCCATCGTCGGCGGGAACTGCAGATGGAAGCCCTGCGCCGCGAGATTGGTGCGGACCACGGCGGGATCGACCCGCGCCAGCTTGCGTTCCGGCGTCAACGCGACCTCGAGCACGAACTGCAGGCCGCCGAGCTGCGCGCGCAGCGGCTCGGGCAGGCAGGCGAAGTCGTCGCGCGCGGCCAGATAGAGGTAGGTGTCGGCCTTCCGTTGGCTCTTGTAGACATAGGCTTGCATGGGCCGGAGCGGGGTGCCATTGCGAGGTGGAAAGGCCGGGCTTCCGCCGTGAGGCGGAAGCGGGGCGACTCGGCGCCACAGACCCGGGACCGCAGTCTGCCCCTGTCAAATCAAGCGTTTGCGCGCGTGACTTGCGGCGGATGCATCCAAGTATCGCCCAACTGACGGATATCGTGGAAATTCCGGGCGAATTGTGCGGCAAAGCACGGTTTGCGGCTAGCGGTTTCCCGGCTTTCTCTACGTAGGAGGGCCTTCAGGCCCGATGCACTGGGCGGAGCCGGCGTTTCATCGGGCCTGAAGGCCCTCCTGCGGGGTCGTGCACGTGCGGTGCTCAGTGATACCCCGCATCCGCCGCGATCTTTCCTCTGAACACCGAATACGACCACCACGTGTAACCGAGGATCGCCGGCAGCAGCACCACCAGCCCCGCGATCGCGAAGCCCTGCGTCGCCGGTGGCGCGGCGGCCTCCCAGATGGTCAGCGATGGCGGCACGATGTACGGCCACATGCCCAGCAGCAGGCCGGCGAAGCCGAGCACGAACAGCGACAGGCTCAGCATGAATGGTCGTGCGTCGTGATCGTCGCGCGGAATCGCGCGCCACAGCAGCCAGGTCGCCATCACCACCAGCAGCGGCACCGGCGACAGCCACAGGAAGCGATCGTTCTCGAACCAGCGCGCCATCACCCGGCTGCTGAGGAACGGAAGCCACGCACTGACCAGACCGATGAAGGCGAACACGTTGAGCGTGAGCGGCCGCGCGATCATCCGCGCCATCGCCTGGGTGCGGCCGTCGGTCTTGAGGATCAGCCAGGTCGCACCGAGCAGCGCGTAGCCGGTCAGCACCGCAACGCCGGTCAACATCGAGAACGGACTGAACCACCCGAACGCACCGCCGATGTATTTTCCGGCCTGCAGCGGCATGCCTTCGACGATCGCGCCCAGGATCACGCCCTGCGCGAATGCCGCGAACACCGACCCCAACCAGAACGCGAGACCCCAGGCGCGTCGCAGCGTCTTCGCCTTGAACCGGAACTCGAACGCCACCCCGCGGAACACCAGCGCGATCAGCATCAACAGCACCGGCAGATACAGCGCCGACAACACCAGCGCATACACCTTCGGAAACGCCGCGAGCAGGCCCGCGCCGCCGAGCACCAGCCAGGTTTCGTTGCCGTCCCAGATCGGCGCGGCGGTGTTCATCATGTGATCGAGCTGATCCTCGTCTTCCGCGAACGGCGCGAGGATGCCGAGCCCCAGCACGAAGCCGTCGAGCAGCACATACATCATCACCCCGAACGCGATCACCGCGAACCAGGCGACGGGAAGCCATGTTTCGATGCTCATGCGACGTTCTCCACGCTGTCGTCACCGACCGACAGCGGCCTTGCCGGCGTCTTCCCGCCCGCATCGGTGTCCGGCACGGGTTCATGCGGCTGCGGACCTTTGCGCACCAGCTTGAACAGGTACCACAGGCCCGCGCCGAACACGCACAGATACACCAGCGCGAACACCGCCAGCGAGAACGCGACCGCCGCGCCGGAAATCGCACTGTTCGATTCGGCGGTGCGCAGCAGACCGTAGACGGTGTACGGCTGACGACCGATCTCGGTGACGTACCAGCCGGCGAGGATCGCGACGAAGCCCGACAGCGTCATCGCGCGCCAACCCTGCAGCAGCCAGCGCCCCCGCTGCGGATCGAACAGCGTGCCGCGCCGCCACGCGAACGCCGACACCAGCACCAGCAACAGCATCGCGGTACCGATGCCGACCATGATCCGGAACGAGAAGAACACCGGCGCCACCGGCGGGCGTTCTTCCGCCGGCACCGAGGTCAACGGCGCGATCTCGCCGTCCGCCGAATGGGTCAGAATCAGGCTGGCGACCCGCGGAATCCCGATCGCGTAATCGTTGCGCGCCTCGCGCTGGTTCGGGATCGCGAACACCACCAGCGGCACGCCTTCGCCGGGTTCGCCCGCGCGCCAGTGGCCTTCCATCGCCGCGACTTTCATCGGTTGATGTTCCAGCGTGTCGAGGCCGTGCATGTCGCCGGCCAGGATCTGCAGCGGAACGACGATCGCACCGAAGACGACCGAGAGTTTCAGCATCCGCGTCGCCGCATCGCGATGCTGTCCGCGCAGCAGATAGGCCGCGCTCACGCCGCCGATCACGAAGCAGGTGGTGAGGAACGCGGCCAGCACCATGTGCACGAGGCGGTAGGGGAACGACGGGTTGAAGATCACCGCCCACCAGTCGGCGGGATGGAAGACGCCATCGATGATTTCGTAGCCTGCCGGCGTCTGCATCCAGCTGTTGGCCGAGGTGATCCAGAACGTCGAGATCAGCGTACCCAGCGCGACCATGCAGGTGGCGAAGAAATGCAGCCTCTCCGACACCCGCTGCATGCCGAACAGCATCACCCCGAGAAACGTCGCTTCCATGAAGAACGCGGTCAGCACTTCGTAGCTGAGCAGCGGGCCGATCACGTTGCCGGCCCTTTCGCTGAGCGGCGCCCAGTTGGTGCCGAACTGGAAACTCATGACGATGCCCGAGACCACGCCCATGCCGAAGCTGACCGCGAAGATCTTCAGCCAGAACGCATAGAGGTCGCGCCAGATCGCATCGCGGGTGCGCAGCCAGCGCCATTCGAGGAACGCCAGCCAGCTGGCGAGTCCAATGGTGAAAGCGGGAAAAAGAATATGGAACGAGATGACGAATCCGAACTGGATCCGCGACAACAGCAGGGGGTCGAGCGACATCGTGCGATGCCTCCGCGATTGGTGACGCCCTCCCGGTCGCGGATTCTACGCCTGTTGCGCGGAACTTGCGCTTGTGTGCTTGATTTGCCGCCATTATGCTCACTGCGACAGGGCGACATACGGTCGAGGCGGCACGAAAACCGCAGCGGCGACACCAACAACGATCGGGATTTCCGATGACCACTCAAAAAGCGGTTGCAGAACAGAGCGTTGATTGTTCCGTCGTTACCGGAAACGAGTCGAACGACAGGCTCGGAACGCCTGCGCCGAAGCCGTCGCTGGAGCCGTATCCGGACTACATTCCGGATACGGTCGTACCGCGGCCGCCGCGGATCACGGATGAACCGCAGCGCCCGCAGCCGCAGGTGGAGCAAAACCGGGAATATGCGCCGCCGCCGAAAGAGATTCCGTCCGAGTGTCTGTTGCTGTCGGAAGGGCTTCCGAGAGATGCATTGATGGCGAATATCGTGCGTGCGCTGGACGATAGCGGCGCAGGACGGAGTCTGGATGCGAGTCAGCGCGACAACGTGCTCGCCGCCGCGTATCGCTCGTTCGTGCCGGCGGTGGATCATGTCGGGGTTTACAGTGGCCAACTGGTCGGCACGCGCGCGCCGCATGGCCTTGGCACCGAACCGATGGACAACATCCCGGTCAGCATCGCCGGTGCGAAGGAGGTGCCGGCGCAAGCCACGCTCGCCGCGGTCGAGCGCGAGCAGGAAATGCGCGCCACCCCGACGTTGCGCATGGAAGACGAACAACGGGGGCTGGGCGCCCGCACTGCCTGAGCATCAGCGCTGCGTCGCAAACGAAGGACCGACTTCATCGTCGATGGCGAACCGTCGTCGAATCGATCGCGCGGACAGCATGCGGTCGCCACGCAATGGCGCGGTGTGCAGTTCCGTGATGCCGCTCGCTGCCATTGCATGATGCGTCTGGACCGAAGCGCATCGGAAAACGACAGGGATCCGGCCGTATTGCAGGCTGGAAGAAGCCAGCCGCGCGGGTGCCCGCCGTCGACCGGCACCATCCGATTCGAGAGCGGCATGGGGGCGTTCAAAGTATGCTTCGACGACTCCATTCGACAATGCCCGCCATGACCTTGAGATCGCCGCTTCCGTTCCGTCGCCCCATCATCGCCGGCCTGCTGCTGCTTGCGGGTCATGCTGCGGCGCAGCCCGCCGAACCACTGACGATGGACCGGATCATGGCCGATCCCGACTGGATCGGCGGCAGCGTGGAGCAGGCGTGGTGGTCGTGGGACGGCAAGACCGCGATCTACAGCCGCAAGCGCGACGCAGCGACCGTGCGCGATCTGTGGACGGTACCGGCGACGGGCGGCGCGGCGGTGCGCGTCGACGATGCGGCCCGCGCGTCCCTCGATGCCGCCAGTCCGGTCTTCGATGTCGGCCGCACGCGGATGGCGTTCGCGCGCAACGGCGATCTTTTCGTGCGCGATCTGCGCAGCGGCGCCTTGACCCAGCTCACACGGAGCGAAGCGCAGGAATCGCGGCCGCAGTGGAGTCGCGACGGCGCGCTGGTGTGGCGCGCCGGCAACGACTGGTTCCGCTGGACCGCCGCGAACGGTGTCGTGCAGGCCGCGAATGTGCAGGCCGCCGACGACCCCGGCAAGACGCCTGCGGCCGATGATCTGCGCGATCGCCAGCTGCGTCTGATCGACACGTTGAAAAACGATCGCGACCGTCGCGAGGCCGCGCGCAAACAGGACGACGTCTGGCGTCGCGCGGATGCCACCCGCGCACCTGCGCCGGTGTATCTGGGCAAGGGCGTGGAGATCGCCGACAGCGCATTGTCGCCCGACGGACGCTGGCTGCTGGTCGTCACCACCGCGAAAGGCGCCGACGCCGGCCAAGCCGGCAAGATGCCGAAGTACGTCACCGAGTCGGGCTACGAGGAGTTCGACGAAGTGCGCACCCGCGTCGGCCGCAATGCGCCGCTGCCGCACAGGTTGTGGCTGGTCGATATCGCAGCCGCGAAGGCGAGCGAGCTGAAGTTCGATGCATTGCCGGGCATCGGTGTGGATCCGCTGGCGGCGATGCGCAAGGCGGCGAAACAGGACGCGCTGAAGGGCAACCGCGATGCGCGCATCGAAACCGACGGCGACGGCAGCGGCCCGGCGATCCACTGGAGCGACGATGCGCGCAATGTCGCGGTGCTGATCCGCGCCGTGGACAACAAGGACCGTTGGATCGCGACGGTCGATCTGGCCGGCGCCAAGCTGCAGCCGCGCCACCGTTTGACCGATGCCGCCTGGATCAACTGGAACTACAACGAGTTCGGCTGGCTGCGCGACGGCAGCACGCTGTGGTATCTGTCCGAGGAAAGCGGTTACTCGCATCTTTATCTGCACGACGGCGCGAAATCGCGCGCGCTGACCTCCGGAAAATGGGAAGTCTCGTCGCCCGCGCTGTCGGCCGATGGCAGTCGAATGCAGTTCCTGTGCAACCGTGCATGGCCTGGCGATTACGAAGTCTGCGATGTGCCGGTGGCCGGCGGTGCGGTGCGCGAGATCACCGCGCTGGACGGCGTGGAGAGTTTCGTCGCCTCGCCCGATGGCGCGAAGCTGCTGGTGCGGCATTCCGACAGCTATCTGCCGCCGCAGCTCGCGGTGGCGGATGCCGGCGGCGGCGACGCGCGCGAACTGACCGACACCCGCAGCGCCGAGTTCAAGGCCTACGACTGGCTCGCGCCGGAATACGTCGAAGTGCCGTCGAAGCACGGCGCCGGCACCATCCACGGCAAGTACTACGGCCCGAAAACGCCCGTTGCGGGCAAACGCTACCCCGTCGTCCTGTTCGTGCACGGCGCCGGTTACCTGCAGAACGTCAGCGACCGCTACCCGAACTACTTCCGCGAACAGATGTTCCACAACCTGCTGGTGCAGCAGGGCTACATCGTGCTGGATCTCGACTATCGCGCTTCCGAAGGTTACGGCCGCGACTGGCGCACCGCGATCTACCGGCACATGGGCGAACCGGAGCTGCAGGATTATCTCGACGGCATCGATTGGATCGTCGCCAACAGACAGGGAGACCGCGATCGCGTCGGCATCTATGGCGGCAGCTACGGCGGCTTCATGGCGTTCATGGCGCTGTTCAAGCAGCCGGGCGTGTTCAAGGCTGGCGCCGCGCTGCGTCCGGTCACCGACTGGTCGCAGTACAACCACGAATACACCAGCAACATCCTCAACACGCCAGAGCTCGATCCCGAAGCCTACAAGCGTTCCTCGCCGATCGAACTCGCCGCCGGGCTGCAGGACCATCTGCTGATCTGCCACGGCATGATCGACGACAACGTCTTCTACAAGGACTCGGTGATGCTGGCGCAGAAACTGATCGAACTGCGCAAGGACAAGTGGGAGCTGGCGAGCTATCCGCTGGAACGCCACAGCTTCACCCACCCGGACGCGTGGTACGACGAATATCGCCGCATCCACGAACTGTTCGAGCGGACGCTGAAGCCTCGGCAGTGAGAGGCTTTCGCGGCGAATGAAAATCATCCGCGTTGGCGTGCGCTCACGACGATCGCGCGGATTCGCATGAACAAAAATTTCATGCCCGTGACATCACAATGACAGGATGTTGAAAGCCATCCTGAAACGCCCGACCCTGGGCGCCAATGCCCTGCTCCTGCTCGTCGTTGCCTATGTCGTCGTCGCGCTCAATACCCGCTTCTGGGGCATCGTCTTCGATTCCCCGGGCCTGGCCGGTCTCCGCGGTTTCGGAGTGATCGCCGCGATCGCCGCGGCGCTGTTCGCGCTGACCCTGCTGATGGTGTTGCCGTTGAGTCTGCGCTGGACGTTCAAGCCGGGATTGACGCTGGTATTGATCCTTGCCGCCGGCGCCGCGTACTTCATCGGCGATTACGGCGCGGTGATCGATCGCCACGCGCTGGCCAGCGTCTACGAAACCGATGCGCGCGAAGCCGGCGAGTGGCTGAATCTGCGGATGCTGCTCAGCATCGGCGCGCTCGGGGTGCTGCCGGCGATCTTCGTCTGGTGGACGCAGGTGGACTGGCAGAAGCCGGTGCGCGAGCTGTTCTCGCGGCTGAAACTCGCGCTGCTCGCGTTCGCGCTGCTCGGCGTCGCTGCGCTGGGCTTCGGCAAGGACGTGGCTTCGCTGCTGCGCAACCACATGGAGCTGCGCCACATCGCCAACCCGTTCGCACTGCTGGCGGCGAACCTGTCGTATCTCGATCACGCCCGAAACGACGATCGTCCGCTGGAAAAAATCGGCCTGGATGCGCGGCGCGGCGATGCCATGCCGTCGGGCGAGCGTCCATTGGTGCTGGTGTTGGCGATCGGCGAATCGATGCGCGCGGCCAGTCTCGACCTCAACGGCTACGAACGCGATACCGATTTCGGCATGCATCCGCTGCCGGTGGTGAATTTCGGCAAGGTCAGCAGCTGCGGTACCAATACCGCGACCTCGTTGCCATGCATGTTTTCCGACCTCGGTCGACGCGACTACGACGACGCCACCGCCAAGCATCGCGAAAACGTCCTGGATGTGCTGATGCGCGGCGGATACGACGTGCTGTGGCTGGACAACAACACCGGCAGCAAGGGCATCGCCGCGCGCGCGCGGGAAGTGCGCATGGACAGTCGGGACAACCCTGCGCTGTGCAACGCCGAAGGTTGCTACGACCAGACCCTGGTGGAAGCGCTGCGCGAGACGCTGCCGACGATCCGCCGCGACACCGTGATCGTGGTGCATCTGCTGGGCAGCCATGGTCCGGCCTACTACGCGCGTTATCCGCAGGCATTCGCGGTCTTCCAGCCGGAATGCCGCACCAACGAACTGCAGAGTTGCAGCGACGCGCAACTGCGCAACACCTACGACAACACGGTGCTGTACGGCACGCATATTCTCGCCGAGATCGCATCGTTGCTGGGCGAAAAGCGCGCGCTGATCAACCACTACACGCCCGCCGAGATGAAATGCCATGTGTTGCGCGCGCACGGCACGCGCGGCAACGCGCAGGATTGCCCGGCGCCGACGGCACTGCCAGTGCCCACGGTCGACGCCGATGCCGGCTTCGACGCGGCGATGCTGTTCGTTTCCGATCACGGCGAATCGCTCGGCGAACACGGGTTGTATCTGCATGGCGCACCCTACGCGATCGCGCCCGACGAACAAACCCACGTACCCATGATGCTGTGGATCTCGGAGCGGTTCGGTGCGCGTCGCGGCATCGATCTGGAATGCCTGCGCGCCCGTGCCGACGCACCGCTCTCGCACGACCACTTCTTCCACAGCGTGCTGGGGTTGGCCGATGTCCATACCTCCGCCCGCAAGCCCGCGCTGGACCTGGCGACCACCTGTGCCGGAAAAGCGTCGGCAAAAACGCAGATCGCGCCGACCAACGGATGACCGCCGCGGATCCCTCCGTTGTGCATGCCGCTGTCGCTGCCCGGCGATACGCTGCAGCGCGTGCAACGCCTTGGGACTCATCGCACGGGCGCGGAACATGCCATGCCGCGGGAAAGAACGCGTTTCCCTAGGTCACTCGCGCCAACATCCTGCGATGTCCGATGCGTCGCGCCCAGCGCGTACCGAGGTCGGCGCAGCAGACGTAGGCGGCTTCGCCGGCGAGGCGCCAGAGTGATGCGGGGCTCCAATGCAATGCGGGTTCGGCGGCGCACAGTTCCCAGTCGAGTCCGAGCTGACGTGCGAACAGCGCGCAGCGCGCGAGGTGGTAGCGGCTGCTGAGCAGCGTGACGCGACCCTCGTGCGCCGCTTCGGTGAGCAGATCGCGGGCGTTGCGCAGGTTCTGCAGGGTGTTGCGGGAGTCCTTTTCGAGCTGTATCGGCGCATCGGCGTCCACACCGTGCGCCAGCAGCGCCGCATGCGCGATCTCCGCTTCGCTGGGTTGGCCGGGCGCACCGCCGCCCAGCAACAGGATTCTGCGCGTTGCGCGTTGCCGCCACACCTCGGCGGCGCGCGCCACGCGCGCGGAGAACTCGTCGTCGAGACGGCCGCCGGGTACGTGTTTGCCGAATACCAGCAGGCACTCGCCGTGCGCAGGGATGCAGGGCGCATCGCGCGCGATGCGCACGACATGGACGAAATAACCGAGATAGACCAGACCGGCGCTGAGCGCGCAGGCCACGCCGGCGACTGCGCCCGCATGCAGCAGGTCGCGATCGGACAGCAGTTGTCGGCGATGGTCGAGACGGCTCAGGGCCGGGCACCTTGTGGATATCGGGGGTGGCGCGGCAACGGGACTTCGGCACCGGTCTCGGCGCCGCGACCGTGCGCGGGTCGCCAGAATAGCGTGTGTCTGCGTGGTTTTCGGCC
>Ga0075163_10014713_pt1 | contig 10082 bp, 5 predicted proteins | sample JI1023141ADNA_FD_71478 | JGI IMG/M metagenome (GOLD analysis project Ga0075163, IMG submission 71478) | Wastewater effluent complex algal communities from Wisconsin, to seasonally profile nutrient transformation and Carbon sequestration -... | ecosystem: Engineered > WWTP > Effluent > Algae... | reverse complement strand
CCAAACGTCTTTTGCTAAATTTATAAAGGTTCTAATATTTTTAGGAAAAGTTTCTCTAAGAATTTTTTCAATTTCTTTAACTAGGTGATTTACTTGTAGTGTTATTGTTTCATTTTCTAATCCTCGTCCAAAAGAAAGTACTTGTTGAACTAGTTCAGCACCTCGTTGAGAACTACTTTCTAACATAGAAAGTAGTTTTTGACTTTTTTCATCTGTTAATCGGTTCTTAAAAATTTGTAGAGATAAAATTATTGGTGCAAGGATATTATTTAAATCATGTGCAATACCACTAGCTAAAGCTCCAACACATTCCATTCTTTGAGCACGTAAAAATTGAGCTTCTAGCTTTTTTTTCTCTGTTATATCTGTATTAATAACTAGTATAGACTTAGCAATATCATCATTATCTTTAACTAACAATTGGTGGCTTTCAACAATAATTTTTTTACCACTTTTAGTAACTTGTTCTAATTCGCCAATCCATTCTCCTTTTTTAATTGTAACTTCATTAACAAAAGTAAATTTTGAATTAGTATCTTTAAACATTAGCTCTTGGACATTTTTGTTTATTACTTCACTAGCCAACCAGCCATAAATTCTTTCTGCTCCTTTACTCCAAAATAGTATTTCGCCTCCAAAATCCAACATTTGAATGGCATTAGGAGCTATATCTATTATCATTGCTTGCTGGCGAGTATGTTCTTCAGCCTGTTTACGTTTTATGTTTTCTTCTCTTTCATGCAAGACACGTTTTATAACTGGTACTAATTTTGAAAATCGACTTTTTAATACATAGTCAGTAGCGCCATTTCTAAAGCTTTCAATTGCTGCCTCTTCGCCTATTGTCCCAGAAACATAAATAAAAGGAACTTCAGGGCATTTTTCTTTGGCAATTTTTAGGGCTGTTGTTCCATCAAATAAGGGCATAGAAAAATCTGAAAGTATTAAATCAAAATTTTTTTCTTCAATAGCTCCAAGATATGATTCTTTGTTATCAACTCGCAAAACGTCAAAATTAATATTATTTGCTAAAAGTTCTGCCTCTACTAATTCTGCATCATTAAGATTATCTTCTAAATAAAGAATATTTAATATTTGCTCCATAGCCCCTCCAACCTCTACCAATAAATATAATTACTGGATTGTTTTCCTGTTGTTTGGTGGTGTTTCATTGATAACAGCCCAAAATAACCCTATTTGTTTTACAGCATTAATAAACTGTTGAAAATCAACAGGCTTTACTACATACGCATTTACACCTAAATTATAACTACTTACTAAATCTTTTTCTTCTCTCGAAGAAGTAAGCATAACAACAGGTATATTCTTTAAGTTTTCATCACTTTTAATCTGTTTAAGTACTTCTATTCCACTTACTTTGGGCATTTTTATATCAAGTAACACTACTACTGGATTATGATTGGTTCGTCCACTAAAACTACCTCGACAATAAAGATAATCTAAAGCTTCTGCCCCATCCTGAACTACTATAACTTCATTAGCTAAATTTTGTTCACTTAAAGCTTCTAAAGCCAATTCCACATCATTAGGATTATCTTCTGCTAATAAAATATGTTTTACTTTACTCATGATTTAATCTCTATTTTTATTAGTAGGCAAAATATAAAAATAGCCTTTTATCTAAAACCTTTTCTACAAAAAGCTTTAGTGCTATATCTATAGATAATTATAAATAATTATTTATAGTACTTTGATTAGTTAGGTTTATTGCTTCAAATCGCTAACAAATTTTAAATATTCTTAACGATTGTGTTTGTCTATAAACTGCTATTTTTTTGAAGATAAAATAATAAAGCCTTTTTCTTTAACTATATCTATCAAATAGTAGTGTATACTAGTGTCTTTTTCAATACACTTAAACTTAGACAAGGCTACAAAAAGTATTAGCACTTAATATATATTTTTAGCTTTTTATGGTTTCGTCTTTGCTAGTAGTTGCGCCTGTTAGTTTTATAGTGCTTGCTTCTAGTTCGTTGTCCTGATCTGCTTTTAGATTAAGTTTTCCGGTATTATGCAAATTAGCTTGGAAACCAACAATTTGAGCAAGCTCTATTGCAACTTCTTTAGCTGTGGGTCTTGCTTGAGGATCTTTTGATAGTAATTTCATCACTAGGTTTTCTAGTGATTCAGAAACATTAGTATTAAAGGTTCTAATTGAAGGGGGGTTATCGTTTAATGTCATTAAGGCTATTGCCCAAACATTATTTTTATCTTCTAACTGAAAAGGTAAACGTCCTGCTAACATTCTATATAGTATTACTCCAACACTATAAACATCTGCACGACCTCCATAAGGTTTATTAGCTAAACGTTCAGGTGCAATAAAAGTTGGTGTACCTACAACCCCGCTTTCTGTAAGGGTTTGCAGGTCAAAATTAAATGTATCACCTACTAATTTAGCAATACCAAAATCTACTACCTTAACTACTTCTCCCTGAGAGGTTTGATGTAAGAAAATATTATCAGGCTTAATATCTCTATGAATTAATCCACTAGAATGAGCCGCTTCTAAAGCCTCACAAACTGGCACTAAAACCTCTGCACAACGCCAAGGAGTAAAATATTTTTCTTTTACTAATTCTTGAGTTAAAGTATGGCCTTCTAAAAGTTCCATAACTAAATAAGCTATACCACTAGTAGAAACCCCTGAATCTAAAACAGCTACAGCATTAGGATGATTAATTCGTGAGCCTGAAATACCTTCTCGTCTAAAACGCTCTAAGCTTTCTAGTGAAGTATTACCAGCCGAAGGACGAAAAACCTTTACAGCAACAGATTTCATTAAAGTAAGGTGTACAGCACGATAAACTAGCCCAAATCCACCACTTCCTATTTTATCTTCTATTCGGTATTTATCATCTAGCACTGTACCAGCTAAAACATCTGAAAGAGCGCTAAAAATCAAATCTGCTCGTTTATGTGATTGTGCTAACTCATCACGAGAACGAACTAAAGCAGCATTTTTACTAGATAGCTCTTCATTCTTTTTATCTAACTCTATATTTTTATTATCAAGTTCTTGAAGCTTTCCTGCTAATTCATCATTTTTCTTATCTAGCTCTTTAGTACGTTGAGCAACTTTTGCTTCTAACTCTAAGTTACGACGTAGCAAACGTTTTTCCCGAAAACGAATTCCAGTAAAAAACATCCCAGCTAAAACTAGTACTTCAGCTAAATAAATCCAACGGGTTTGCCACCAATAAGGCTTAAGAGAAAAGTGATAACTTGCCCCTATTTCATTCCATATACCATTATTATTACAGGCAATTACCTTAAAGGTGTAATCTCCTGGAGCTAGGTTATTATAAATAGCAAATCTACGAGTAACTTCCTCAGACCACTTATTTTCATAACCCTCTAACATATACTTAAATTTTACTTTTTCTGGAGCAATAAAACTTAGCCCTGAATAATCAAACTCAAAATCTTTTTTGCCAGGAGATAAATCTACTTGATCTAAATAGTAGATCTCTTTATCAACAATAAATTTTTCAATTACAACATTAGGGGGTAACGTATTGGTCTTAAAAAACTTAGGATCTATTGCAACTAAACCTTTTACTGTAGGAAACCATAGCTTTCCATCCCTGCTCTTCCATCCCGCAGGTTGAGAGTTTCCATTACATTGATTTGTTCCCATCCCATCAGCTTTACCATAAACTAAACAATTAACTGCTTTGACCTTACCATCAGCATAATCCATTAACTCTTGTCTACTAACTTTATAAATCCCTTTATTACAACTAATCCAAAAGTTTTGATTATCATCCTCTAAAATTTGAAAAGCTAAGTCATCAAATAAACCTGATTGGCTAGTATAGAGAGCAATTTTCCCATCTTTAAATCTATTAAGACCATTTTCTGTACTCACCCATAAATAGCCTTCTTTATCTAAATAAATTGCTAAAACGCTTTTACCGGCTAAACCTTCTTTTTGTCCATAAACTGTAAATTTGCCATCCCTAAAGGAGTTAAGCCCTCCGCTTTCTGTCCCAATCCATAAATTACCTTGACTATCCTCACAAATAGAACGAACAATATTATTAGATAACCCTTCTTTAATAGTGTAGTTAACTGTATTAGCAAAATCACCGCCTTTTAAGCAGTAAAGACCATAACCATAAGTACCAACCCATATATTTCCTTTACTATCTTCATAAAGAGAAAAAATATCATCTATTGGGTAATTTGTGAATTTACCATTTGTAAATTTACTTAATCCTTTTATAGTACCAACCCATATATTTCCTTTACTATCTTCATATACTGAGCGGACAAAATTACGTGCTAGCCCCTGTTCTACAGTGTAAGTAGTAAACTTATTTTGATAAAACCTAATCACCCCACCGCCATCAGTACCAATCCAAATGCTACCGTCTTTAGCCTCACAAACCGAACGAACATTATCGTTTGATAGCCCATGTTTAGAGGTATAGTTAGCTAGGTTTCCATCTCTTAGCCTACTTAAACCGCTGTTAGTACCTATCCATAAACTACCTTCATGGTCTTCATAAAGTGACCTAATAATATTATCGGAAAACCCTTGTTCAGCAGAAAAAGCAGAAAACTTACCTTGGCGATAAACTACTAAACCTGTCCCATAACCTCCAAACCAAATACTACCTTCTTTATCTTCTACAATTGAAGAAATAGTATCTCCAGAAAAACCAAACTCTTTACCATAAGAAGTAAACTGCCCTGACTGAAAAGACTTTAACCCCCCATTAGTACCAATCCATAAAATTCCATTTTTATCATCTTTAATATTATTAATAAAATTTTCAGCAGGAATATCACTTAAAGTATAGTTAGTGAATTTCCCTTGATTAAATTTATTTAGTCCTTTACCAGTACCAACCCATAAAACCCCTTTACGGTCTTGAAAGATTCTAGATACCAAATTATTTGATAAACCATCTTTTGTTGAGTAAACAGTAAATTTATTGTCTTTCCAACAAGCTAAACCTTGATTTGTACCAATCCATAAATTTTCTTGTTTATCAGAATAAACTGAATAAACAAAATCCCCAGGTAAACCATCTTTAATAGTATAAGTAGTAAATTTTCCATTAAGATAGCAAATTACTCCACTTCCTGTTGCTGCCCAAATTCTCCCAGTAGAATCTTGGCAAATAGAATTGATACGATTATTTTTGATTTCTTTAGTATTTTTTTTGTCAAAAACAGAAAATTGAACCCCATCAAAACGAACCAAACCTTCATAAGTAGCTAACCAAAGATGTCCTTCTTTACTTTGGAAAATATCCCTAATTACTAAATGAGGTAGCCCATCTTGCCAAGAGTTAAGAATATATTCGTTTAATTCTTTTTTAGGATCTAACGCAAATGTTGTATTAGAAAAGTTTATTAGGCAGAGTAAAAAAAATAATGCGGCAAAAAAAGGACGAGAGCTAGACCAAGAGGGCAAACTTTTGTTTGCAAAAAAACTATAAGCTCTCATAGGTTTGAAAAATGTAGGGGCAGACACATAGGTCTGCCCTCTTTAATCTCAAAATGAAGAGAAGAAGGGCAGACACATAGGTCTGCCCCTACATCTGTTATTTCTGATAATGTTTATTAAGCATTTACGGTTTCGGCTTTTGCTTTTTCTTCTCCAAAAGCATCCTGCATTACAGGTGAACGTTTAGCCATTGTACCAATACGGAATAAGCCTTCTCCTTGTGCAACATTAGTTTTGTTTAATTCAGTAGTAGTATTTATTCTAGAACACTCTGAAGCTAGATCTTGACAAATAACTACTGAATCTTTTACTGAAGCTAATGTTCTAGCTGTTTGAACAGCGCTTTCCTTCTTAATACGTTCATAAGTAATACCATTATAAGAAGCTGTTTCTGTAGCAATATCACGGAAAATAGATACTGATGAGCCTTTAGCACCAATATCTAAACGCATTTCACGAGCTAATGCATTTATTACCATCCAGTCAGGACGCACTTGTCCAGAACCTTCTAATGCACGTTGGACTCGTTGAACTTGTGTAGCATTATTAGTAAAAGTCCCATCTTGCTCAGCAAAACTATTTACTGGAAATACAACATCAGCTAGTTGAGCGGTTTCAGTCATAAATAGTTCTGCAACAGCTAAAAAGCTTAATTTCTTTAATGCACTTTCCCAGGTTGCACCATAAGCTTCTACAGGATTACTACCAGCTAAATAAAGTGCTTGGACGTGAGATCCAAAACCTCTCATTATGGCATGTCCATTAGGCTTTAACCCCATATCAACAGCACCTACAGTGTTATTATAAGTAGCTAATGGGAGATAATGAATAGGTCTTTCTTTTTGTTTATTAAGAAATCCTGCTAGTTGAGCAACTGCCTCTAAGGTTACACCTCTAACTTCTGGCCCAACAACAATCATTAAATCTTCACTAGCAAGAACTTTTTCTCTTAGTTTTTGTAACTGTTCTACTTTTACTTTAGCTAATTCAGCTAAACGTGTTAGCTCTGATTCTGATTCAAATAAAGCTGCTACTATTGCTGCTTCTGATTCAGGGCGAATATGAAGAAAAAGTTTTGCCTGACGACGAGCAATCTTAGTACGGCGAGAATTAACCACCATTAAACTAGCATTAGCTTTACGTACTGCATAACGAATCGCCATTGCTGATAGTGGATGATTTTCTGTAGCATCCCCACCAATCATTAAAATAGTTTTTGCTTTTTTTACATCTTTATGTGTTGCAATTGGTGCAGTTAAATTAGCAAAAAATCTATCCCAATCTGAATCAGCAACTTGCCCAAAATTTTGTGTTCCAAGTCCTTTTTCAGCAAATCGACGTAAAGTAAAGTTTGCTTCATTAGTAAGTCTTGGGCTGCCTAGTACTGCTACAGCATCCTTATTTTTAGCTGAAACTTCTTTTAATTTACTAGCAGTAAACTTTAAGGCTTCTTCCCATGTTACTTCTTCAAATTTACCATTACGGCGAATCATTGGTTTAGTAATTCGTTCTGGGCTAGAAATAAATGAACAACCATAACGGCCTTTAACACAAAGGAATTCACCATTAATTCCTGTCATATCTTTAGAAGCTACACGAACATAATCTTTATCACGAATCCCAAGATTCATCTGACAACCATCACCGCAATGAGTACAGGTGGTAACGGTTTCTTTCATATCCCAAGGACGAGAACGAAAACGAGAGTCAACAGAAAGCAGCGCTCCTACAGGGCAAATTTCTACGCAATTGCCGCATTGCTCACAATCTAAAGCATAACCTTTATCTATTCCCCCACTACCCATGCCTAACCCATATGGGCCAATGACTTCATGTGTACCACGGAAAATTTTACCTAGTGCATTTACATCCATTACTTCAGTACATTCACGAATGCAACGGTAGCATTTAACACATCGCTGAGGATCATAAGCAATAAAAGGAGAGAGTCGCCATTCAGGAGTAGCCAGTTTTTTCACATCATAATGTGCATAAACTGTACCATGATCAAACACCATATTTTGTAGCTCACATTGTCCACCTTTATCACATACAGGACAATCAAGCGGGTGGTTACCAAGTATAAAATCAAGCATCCCTTTACGAGCTTCTTGGATTTCTTCTGTTTGAGTATGTACTATCATGCCCTCGCCAACTTCAACTGTACAAGAAGTTGCTAACTTATGCATTTTCTCAATACGTACTAAACACATTCGGCAAGCAGCTTGAGGGCTAAGGTCTGGATAGTAACAGAAGTTTGGAACATGAATCCCATTTTCTAAACAAACTTCAATTAAAAGTTTTCCTTTGGGGGCTTGGTAATCTTTCCCATCAATTTTTAAATTAACTATATCACCCATAATTGTTTCCATCTCTATTTAACCTACCTACTTTGGTAGGTTTTGGTTATTTAGCCATAGTTAAAAGTGGCGTAGAGCTTCGTAGATGTTTTTTGAAATCTTCAGGAAAATGCTTAAGTGCACTTGTGATCGGCCATACAGCAGCTTCACCTAATGGACAATGTGAGCGTCCTTCAATATTAAAGCAAAGCTTTTGGATTAGATCTATATCAGAAGTTTCACCCATTCCAGCTTTTATCTTCTTAAATATTTTTAAGAGCCAATCTGTACCTTCACGGCAAGGTGTACACCATCCACAAGATTCATGGTTATAAAAGCGAATTAGGTTAAAAGTGGTTTCAAAAATATCAACAGTCTCGTCCATTACAATTACACCACCAGAACCAAGCATTGTGCCAACACTTTGACAAGACTCATAATCCATATTGCACTTAGCTGCGGCTTCTGCATTAATAATAGGTACGGATGAACCACCTACAATAACAGCTTTTAGCTTCTTACCGCCCTTCATTCCCTGGCCTTCAATATTAATCATATCCATTAGAGGATATCCCATAGGTACTTCATAATTCCCAGGCTTATTTACATGACCGCTTAAAGAAAACATTTTTGAGCCGCCGCTTTTCTCTGTACCAAGTGCGCGATACCAATCACCACCTTTATTAATAATATGTGGGACAGCAGCTAAAGTTTCTACATTATTAACTACAGTAGGGCAGCCATAAAGCCCAACTACGGCAGGAAAGGGTGGTTTAATACGTGGATGACCACGTTTTCCTTCTAATGAGTTAAGTAAAGCAGTTTCTTCACCACAAATATAAGCACCTGCACCAGGATGAACGATAATATCGTGATCAAAACCGCTACCTAAAATATTTTTACCTAAATAACCACGGTCTCGGGCTTGTTGAATAGCCTTTTCTAAAATATCGATTATGTACCAATATTCACCGCGGATATAAATAAATGAAAGGTTTGCCCCTAAAGCATAACTACCTATAGCCATACCTTCAATTAATTGATGAGGGTCAAGTTCCATTAGTGGACGGTCTTTGCAAGTTCCTGGTTCGCTTTCATCTGCATTACAAACCAAGTATTTTGGTTTATTTAGCTGACGAGGAACAAAGCTCCATTTAACACCAGCAGAAAAACCTGCTCCACCACGACCACGTAGAGCGGATTTTTTTACTTCGTTAATTATGTCATCTTGGGTCATCTTTAGCGCTTTTCCTAGCGCTTGATAACCACCGTCTTTTAGATAGGTATCAATATCTGTTGAATTTGGAGTGCCAAATCTTGCTGTAAGTATTTTTAGTTCTGCCATAGTTATTTTAAGGTAATTTAGCTAAAATTTGATCTACTTTTTCTGGAGTGAGATTTTCGTGATAGTCAAAATTAATTTGCATTGCTGGAGCAGTTGAACAAGAACCCAAGCATTCTACTTCAGTTAAACGAAAGCGTCCATCTGCCGTTACTTGGCCGTTTTTTATGCCTAACTTGCCTTGCAAATGTTCTAAAATGTCATATGCCCCACAAAGCATACAACTAATGGTACGACATACTTGTAGGTTATATTTACCTATAGGTTCAAGAAAATACATACTATAAAAAGTTGCAACTTCATAAACTTCTACAGGCATTAAATCTAGCTTTTCACTAATATAAGCTATTGCGTCTTCAGTAATATAACCTTGCTCATTTTGCGCTATATGAATTAGCGGTAGTAAAGCAGAGCGTTTATGTGGGTATTTTGCAATTGTAGCGTCTATTTTTTTTTCAATTTCTGGTGAAAACATATTTTCGTTTTTATCGTTTTTTAACGATCAATCTCCCCTAAAACAATGTCTAAACTACCTATTATAGCTACTGTATCAGCAATCATTTCACCCTTAGCCATTATTGGCAAGGCTTGAAGGTTAACAAATGATGGCCCACGAACATGCACTCTATAAGGATGTTCTGATCCATCACTAATAATATAAACCCCATATTCGCCTTTTGAGCCTTCTATTGAGTGATATGCCTCGCCTGCTGGAACCTTAAAGCCTAGTCCAGCAAGTAAAAAATGATGAATTAAAGCATCCATTTGCTTAAGCATTATTTCACGATCTGGTAAGCAAATTTTAGGAGTATCAGCTTTTACTGGGCCTGGTTTTAAGCGATCTAAAGTTTGACGAACAATTTTATGACTTTCTTTTAGTTCTCGCATTCTTACCATATAACGGGCAAACACATCACAG
>Ga0075163_10014711_pt1 | contig 10082 bp, 7 predicted proteins | sample JI1023141ADNA_FD_71478 | JGI IMG/M metagenome (GOLD analysis project Ga0075163, IMG submission 71478) | Wastewater effluent complex algal communities from Wisconsin, to seasonally profile nutrient transformation and Carbon sequestration -... | ecosystem: Engineered > WWTP > Effluent > Algae... | reverse complement strand
CCGACCTGACCGAGCGACCAGGTCAGCGCGACCCGGAGGTCGACGTGGTCCTTGTGCGGCCCGGCGACAACCAGGCCGGGCGGCTCGCCCATCCGGTCGCGGAACGCCGCCACCACCTCGGGGCCGACCTCGAAGCAGCACGGCCCGATCGACGGCCCGAGCGCGACCCGGACGTCGGCGGCGTGGCTGCCCAGCTCGATCATCCGCTCGACCACGCGCTCGGCGACGCCGGCGAGCGCGCCGCGCCAGCCGGCGTGGGCCGCGCCGCACACCCGGGCCACCGGATCGGCGAACAGGATCGGCACGCAGTCGGCGGCGAACGCGCCGAGCACCGGCCCCGGCTGATCACACACCAGGCCGTCGAACTCGGGCGGCTCCGGCAGCGGCTCGCCGACCCGCCACACCCGGGTGCCGTGGACGTGCTTGGTGACCTGGAGCTGGTCGGGGTCGTAGCCGGCGGCGACGGCGACCCGGGCCCGGTTGGCGGCGACCCGCTCGGGATCGTCGCCCCAGCGATAGCCGAGGTTGAGCGAGGCCCGCAGCCCCTCCGACACGCCGCCGGTGCGCTCGGGGAAGCCGTGGACGAAGCCGCCCGGGCCGGCGGGGATGAGGGGCGAGCGCAGGATCCGGATCGTGTCCGCCATCGTCGGGCTGTCTACCACGCCCGGCCCGCTCCGGCGGCAGGGGTCGGGCCGATCGAGACCAGCCGGGTCGCGGGCCCGCTCGCCACCAACCGCGCGGGCGCGATCCTCGCCGCCAACCTCGGCTGCCCGTGACGGCCGCCGCGTCAGCGCGCCGGCACGTCGGTCGCGCCCATGACGTCCGACCGGCGATCGGACTCGGCGAGGATGACGGCGGCGCCGTCGACGTCGAACGACTCGGTGCTGCGGTCGGGGTCGAAGCCGGCGAGCGCGACCCGGGTGGCGGCGGTGTCGCCGTCGGGGACGAAGGCCTGGGCGAACACGCCGGTGCGCCCGGCGTCGTCCTGGCCGACGAACGCGATCGCCTGGCCGTCGGGCAGCCAGCGCGCGCGCCCGAGCACCGCCTGGCCCGAGGCCCGGGTCGGGACGTCGATCGTGAACGGCAGCACGACGCCGTCGGCGAGCCGGGCGACCGCGATCGCCGACCGCCGCGGACCGCGGTTGACGACGAACAGCACGTGCCGGCCGTCGGGCGAGACCTCGGGCAGGATGCCGTCGGCGACCACCCGACGGGCCTCGCTGCCATCGGGGCGGACCCGCCAGATCCCGGCCCGGCCAGGCGCGTTCGACGAGAAGACGATCCACTGGCCGTCGGGGGTCGGGCACGGGTTCTCGGCGTCGACGCCGTCGCGGGTCACCTGCCGCGGGCTCGAGCCGTCGGCCTCGGCCATCCAGATCTCGAAGTTGCCGCTGCGGTTGGAGCTCCACAGCAGGGAGCGCCCGTCGGCGGTGAAGGCCGGATCCCAGTCCTCGCCGACGTGCTCGGTGAGCCGCTGGCTGGCGCCGGTCGCGCGGTCGAGCACCCAGACGTCGAGGTTGCCGCCGCGGTTGCTGGTGAAGGCCAGCCGGCCGCCGCCGGGCGCCAGCCGGGGCTGGCGATCGGTCGACGTGCCTTGCGACAGGGTCCGGCTGCCACCGCCGGCCCGGTCGACCATGCGCAGGTTGGTGCGGGCCGAGCGGACGTCGTAGACCAGCCCGCGCCCCGGCCAGCGGTCGACGACGAAGCTGCTCTCCGACGTCCACGCCAGGGTGGTGATGGCGCCGTCGCGCAGCCGCTGGCGGACGATGCGCGCCGCGCTGCCGGCGCTGTTGCCGCTCACCGACTGGGCCTGCGAGTAGACGATGCTGCCCGGCCCGTCCCACGCCACCGCCGACACCAGGCCGATCGGGCTCGGCGGCGCGAGCACGCGCGCCGGCCCACCGGCGACCGGGATCAGCATCACCTGCTGCCGCATCCCCGGCAGCGGCAGGTAGCCGCTGATCGCGATCGACGCGCCATCGGGCGACCAGCGGACCCGCTGCTCGACGCCGCGGCCGCGCGACACCCGGTCGGACAGCCGGTAGAGCTCGCGCTCACCCGAGCCGTCGACCCGCGCGATCATCACCACCGGCTCGACCCGGCCAGCCTCGACCCGCGCCCGGACGAAGGCGACCTCGCGGCCGTCGGGTGACCAGTCGCCGTCGCTGGCGTCGTCGACCACCTTGCGGACGTCGCCGCCGAGCAGCCCGACCCGGTACAGCGCGCTGCTCGCGCCCTGCTCGCGGGTGAACAGGATCTGGTTGCCGTCGGGCGAGAAGCGCGGCGCGCTGTCGACGCCGTCGGTCAGCGCGGTCTCGCGGCCGACGTCGAGCTGCTGCAGCCAGATCCGCGCCCGCCCGTCGCGATCCGAGGTGAAGGCGAGGAAGCGGCCGTCGGGCGACGCGCTGGGGTGGCGGTCGCGCCCGGCGTGGGTGAGCGGGAACGACCGCATCGGCCCGACCGGTGGCGCCGTCGGGCCCGCGCCGCCGGCCGGCCTGACGACCAGGATCGCGGCGGCCGCGCCGGCGGCGACCAGGGCGAGCGCCGCCACCGCCGTCAGCGCGATCCGGCCCCGCCGGCCCCGCCGCGGCCGCACCGGCCCGGTCAGCGCCTGGCCGAGGGCGAACTCGAGGTCGCGCGCCGACTCGAACCGCCGGGCCGGATCCTTGGCCAGGCAGCGCGCCACCAGCCGGTCGAGCGTGGCCGGCACCTCGGGTCGCAGCGAAGACGGTGGCGGCGGCTCGTGGGCGAGGACGGCGTCGAGCTGCTCGAGCGGACCGGCGCCGGCGAACGCCCGCGCGCCGGTGAGCAGCTCGAACAGCACCGCGCCGAGCGAGAACAGATCGGCGGCCGGGGTCACCGGCTCGCCGCGGGCCTGCTCGGGCGCCAGGTAGCCGGCGGTGCCGAGGATCTCGCCCGGCCTCGACAGCACGGAGGCCGGCGCGACGTCGTCGCCCGGGTCGCCGCCGGGCGCGCGGGCCAGGCCGAAGTCGAGGATCTTGATCGCGCCGCCGGTGACGACGAACAGGTTGGCGGGCTTGAGGTCGCGGTGGACGATGCCGCGGGCGTGGGCGGCGGCGAGCCCGCGGGCGATCTCGCCGGCCCAGGCCACCGCCTGCGCCAGCGCCGGCCGGCCGCGCGCCAGCCGGGTCCGCAAGGTCTCGCCGACCAGGAGCTCGGTGACCAGGTACGGCACGCCGCCGTGGGCGCCGACGTCGTAGATCGTCACCACGTGGGGATGCGACAGCATCGCGACCGCGCGGGCCTCGCGCTGGAACCGCGCCCGGCTGACCGCGGACGCGAACCGATCGCGCAGGATCTTGACCGCGACGTCGCGACCGAGCCGGGCGTCGCGGGCGCGGAAGACGTCGCCGCTGCCGCCGTCGCCGAGCCGGGCGACGAGCTGGTAGGGCCCGACCCGCTCGCCGATGTCCGGTTCCCGGACGACACCGGGATCGGCGGCGGTCGGGGAGGCGACGACTCCAGGCTCCACGCTCACCCGATCGAAGCTACGCGCGTCGGCCGCGCGAGCAAGGCCCGAACGCGCCCGCTCGCCTGACCAGGCCTGACCGGGTACCTCGGCCGGGCCGCGGGTGGGTCGCGACCGTGGCTGCGGTCACGGCGCGAGCCCCTCGGCCACCACGATGTCGGAGCGCGGATCGGGCTCGGCCAGGACCAGCGTGGCGCGGTCGAGGTCGAACGACTCGATCGGCCGGTCGAGGTCGAAGCCGGCCAGCGCGACCCGGGTCGCGCGGGTGTCGCCGGCGGGCGCGAACGCCTGCAGGTAGACCCCGGTGGCGCCGCGCGGGTCCTGGCCGACGAACGCGATCGCCGCGCCGTCGGGAGTCCAGCGGGCCCGCCCGAGCAGCACCGTGGTCGGGCGCACCACCTCGACGTCGATCGTGAACGGCAGGATCGCGCCGTCGGCGACGGTGGCGACCCCGATGGTCGCCCGGGTCGGCTCGCGGTTCTGCAGGAACAGCACGTGGCGGCCGTCGGGCGAGATCGCCGGCACCACCGCGTCGGGCACCAGCCGGCGGGCGTCGCGACCGTCGGGCCGGACCCGCCAGACCCCGGCCCGGCCGGCCGCGCCCGAGGCGTACACGATCCACGCCCCGTCGGCGCCGATGGTCGGGTTCTCGGCGTCGCCGTCGTGGGTGACCTGGCGGGGGCCGCTGCCGTCGGCGCCCGCGGTCCAGATCTCGAACGAGCCGCCGCGGTTGGAGCTCCACAGCAGCGTCGCGCCGTCGGGTGACAGCGCCGGGTCCCAGTCGTCGGCCGGGTGCTCGGTCAGGCGCCGGGCCGCGCCGGTGCCGCGCTCGAGCCGCCACAGATCGAGGGCGAGGCTGTCGCGGTTGCTGCTGAACAGCACGCCGAGCCCGTCGGGCGTCAGGACCGGCTGGCGGTCGATCGCGGTCCCCGACGACAGCCGCGAACCGGCGCCGCTGGCGCGATCGATCGTCCGCAGGTTCTGGCGGCCGGCGCGGACGTCGTAGACCAGCCCGCGGCCCGGCCAGCGATCGATCACCAGGCTGCTCTCGGTCGTCCACATCAGGGTCCGGGCCGGCCGGCCATCGAGCGGCTGGCGGACCAGCCGACCCGGGCTGCCGGCCGACGCGTTGCCCGACGCCGAGCGGGCCTGGGCGTAGATCAAGGCGCCCGGGCCGTCCCACACCACCGCCGACACCAGCCCGACGGCGTCGGCCGCTGGCAACCGGCGCGGCGCCCCGCCATCGACCGGCACCAGCAGCAGGAACTGGGGCGCGCCTGGCTGCGCGACCAGCCCGCTGACCACGATCGTCGCCCCGTCCGGCGACCAGCGCGCGTACTGGCCGATGCTGCGCCCGCGCTGCGGCCGATCGTCGAACGCGTGGAGCTCGCGCAGCCCGCCGCCCAGCCGGGCGATCATCAGGCGGGCCTGCGGCCGACCGGCGGCGACGTCGTGGCGGACGAACACGACCTCGCGGCCGTCGGGTGACCAGTCGCCACCCTGGGCGTCGTCGGCGACGCGGCGGGGCTCACCGCCGAGCAGGTCGACCCGGTGGAGCGAGACGGCGTGGCCGTCGCGGCGGGTGAACAGCACCTGGTTGCCGTCGGGCGAGAAGCGCGGGGCGCTGTCGGGCCCGGCGGTGAGCGCGGTCTCGCTGCCGGTGTCGAGCTGCTTGACCCAGATCCGCGGCGTGCCGTCGCGCTCGGAGGTGAAGGCGAGGAAGCGGCCGTCGGGCGACACCGCCGGCTCGCGGTCGACCCCGCCGTAGGTGAGCGGGTGGGGCCGCGGCGGCTCGACCGCGGCCGCCGACCGCGGCGCCGACCGGTGCGCGACCAGCGCGGCGCCGACCGCGACGCCGGCGGCGGCGGCGACCACGGCGATCGCGATCCGGCGACCGACGCGCGGTCGCGGCGCCGGGACCACCGCCGGCGCGGTCGGCGGGTTGCCGAGCACGAACGCCAGATCGGCGGCCGACGCGAACCGACCGGCGACGTCCTTGCACAGGCAGCGCGCGACCAGCCGGTCGATCCAGGCCGGCACCTCGGGCCGCAGGCTCGATGGCGGCGGCGGCTCGTGCTCGAGCGCGGCCCGGGTCCGCTCGCCGACCGTGACCCCGGGGAAGGCGCGGGCGCCGGTCATCAGCTCGAACAGGATCGCGCCGAGCGCGAACAGGTCGGCCGCGCCGGTCACCGGCTCGCCGCGCGCTTGCTCGGGCGCCAGGTAGCCGGCGGTGCCGACCACCACCCCGGCGATCGAGATGTCGCCGTCCGGCAGCTCGACCTCGGCGTCGGGCGCGAACCGGGCCAGGCCGAAGTCGAGCAGCTTGACCGCGTCGCCGGCGACCACGAACACGTTGTCGGGCTTGAGGTCGCGGTGGACGATGCCGGCGGCGTGGGCGGCGGCCAGCCCGGCGGCGATCTGGGCCGCCCACGCCAGCGCCTGCGCCACCGTCGGCCGCCCGCGCTGGAGCCGGGCCCGCAGGCTCTCGCCGGCGAGCAGCTCGGTGACCAGGTAGGGCCGGCCGTGGGCGTGGCCGACGTCGAACACCGCCAGGACGTGCGGGTGCGACAGCGCCCCGATCGCCCGGGCCTCGCGCTCGAACCGGACGTGGGCCGCCGGATCGCTGGCGGCGCGCACCACCTTGATCGCGACGTCGCGGGCCAGCTCGGCGTCGTGCGCCCGGTAGACCTCGCCCATGCCGCCGCCGCCGACCTGATCGACGACCTGGTAGCGGCCGAACCGCATGCCCGCCACCACCGGCGGCGGCGCCGGCGGCTCGAGGAAGCCATCGGTGCGATCGTGGGCCGCGAGCAGGTCCTCGACCTCGCGCCGCACCACGTCGTCGGCGACCGCGGCCAGCACCGCCGCGCGCCGGGTCGGCGTGACGTCGAGCGCCTGGTCGAACGCGTCCTTGACCTGCTGCCACTGCTCGGGCGCGATCAGGCTACGGCCCACCGTCGAGCTCCCGCTTGAGCCACGCGCGGGCCAGGGCCCACTCGCGCTTGAGCGTCGCCGGCGACAGCCCGACCACCTCGGCCGCGTCCTCGATGGTCAGGCCGGCGAAGAAGCGCAGCTCGACGATGCGGGCCTGGCGCGGATCCTGGACGGCCAGCCGATCGAGCGCGTCGTTGAGCTGGTCGAGGTCGAGCTCCGGATCGCCCGCCGCCGCGACGTCGGGCATCGCGACCCGGGTCCCGGCCCCGCGCTTCAGGGCGTGGCGCGCGCGGTGGCGATCGACCAGGATCCGGCGCATCACCCGGGCGGCGATGGCGAAGAACTGGGCCCGGTTCTCCCACCGGACCTGATCGTGGGCCGCGAGCCGGACGAACGCCTCGTGGGCCAGCCCGGTCGCGTCGAGGGTCTGGACGTCGCCCTCGGTCCGGAGCCGGTTGTGGGCGATCTTGCGCAGCTCGGCGTAGGCCAGCTCGATCGCGGCGTCGCGGGCGGCGGCGTCGCCGTCCGACCAGGCCTGCAGGAGCTCGGTCAGATCGCCGGGTTGGCTCACGTCGATCCGATTCTAGAGCGATGTGGCGCCGCCGATGAGCCAGTCTGGTCGCGGTTCACGCGTCTGGCTGCACGATGTCGAACGCCGTCACGTGTCCGGATCGCGCCCTGCCCTCTCTGCGTGCGAGCACGATGAGCGAGCTTACAGGTCCCGGTCGCGCCTCACCCCCGCGCGGCGAGCTGATCGTGCTGCCGGGGGGGGCCCTGCCGCCGCCGACCGGCGCGACCGTGACCCGGATCGCCCTCGGTCCGCACCGGGCGGTGGTCGCCGATCCGGCGACGATCGCGGTGTACGAGCGGGCCCGCCGCCTGGCCCGCGCCACCGTGCCGGTGGTGATCCACGGCGAGACCGGCAGCGGCAAGGAGCTGGTCGCCGCCGCGCTCCACGCCTACGGGCCGCGCGCCGGCGGGCCGTTCGTCGCGCTCAACTGCGCCGCGATCCCCGACAGCCTGGCCGAGGCCGAGCTGTTCGGTCACGCTCGCGGCGCCTTCACCGGCGCCACCAGCGCCCGCGACGGGATGATCGAGGCGGCCTCGGGCGGCACCCTGTTCCTCGACGAGATCGCCGAGCTGTCGCTGGCCACCCAGGCCCGGCTGCTGCGCGCGCTCGAGGTCGGCGAGGTGTGCCGGATCGGCGAGACCGTGGCGCGCAAGGTCGACGTCCGGGTGGTGTGCGCGTCGCTCGTCGACCTGGCGGCCGCGGTCGCCGCCGGGCGGCTGCGCCAGGACCTGTACTTCCGCCTCGGCGCCGCCCGCATCGAGCTGCCCCCGCTGCGCGCGCGCCCGCTCGACCTCGCCGCGCTGACCGCGGCGTTCGTGGCCGACGCCTGCGTCCGGCTGGGTCGGCCGCCGCTCGGCGTCGACGCCGACGCCACCGCCGCCCTCGCCCGCCACCCCTGGCCCGGCAACGTCCGCGAGCTCCGCCACGTCCTCGAGTGCGCGGTCGCCCTCGCCGCCGACGACGCGACGGGGCTCACCGCCGCCGACCTGCCGCTGGCGGTCACCGCCGCCCCGGCCACGCCCGCCCCGCCGCCCACCTTCCGCCCGGTCGCCGACGAGCTCGAGGAGCTCGAGCGCCGGCGGATGATCGAGGCCCTCGCCGCCGCCGGCGGGGTCCAGATCGCCGCCGCCGGGCTGATCGGCATGCCGATCCGCACCTTCGCCACCAAGCTGCGCCGTTACGGCATCGATCCGGCCGACGCCCCACGCGAGGCCGCGGTCAGATGCCGGTGAACAGCAGATCGACCGCCGCCACCAGGTCGACCCGCCGGTCGGCGAGCGAGCCCACCGCCTCGCCGAGCGCGGACAGCGGGACCGCGGCGAGCTCCTGCAGCACCACCACGTAGTCGACGTCCTTGACCCGGATCACCGGGTTGAGGCGGGTGATGGGGCGCGCGCCGTAGCGCTTCATCGACATCATCGGGGCGACCACGCGCGTCGCCAGCGAGCCGAGCAGATCGGCCTGGAGGTCGACCAGCAGCGGGTAGGCGCCGCCCTTGGGGTTGCGGTGGAGATCGAACTGGGCCACGGCGGTCAGAACCGGCGCCATTCGTCGCTGAAGACGCCGCGCTTGTCGACCTGCGCGTTGTACGCGTCGATCGCCTCCCGGTTGTCCGCCAGCCACGCCCGCCGCTCGCCGTCGCGGACCGCCTGCTCGAGCGCCTGCTCGAGCACCTCGGACAGGTTCAGCTTCAACGCCCGGGCCGCGCGGACCAGATCGGTGCGGACCGACAGGTTGGTGGCGGTCTTCGGATGCGCAGGCTTCATGCGCACATGATATGCGTACGCCACCGCTCCGGCAAGCGCCGGGCGCGACCGCGGGCGACCGGGCCGCGCCCGCCGCCGATCAGTGGTGGCCGAGGGCGGACAGGTACCACTCGGCCTCGAGCGCGGCGGCGCAGCCCGAGCCGGCGGCGGTGATCGCCTGGCGGTACTTCTTGTCCTGGACGTCGCCGGCGGCGAACACGCCCGGCACGCTGGTCGCGGTGGAGCCCGGGGTGGTGACCACGTAGCCCTGATCGTCGAGCGCGAGCTGGCCGCCGAGGAAGTCGGTGTTGGGCTTGTGACCGATGGCGTAGAACAGGCCGGCGGCGGCGATGTCGCGCTCGGCGCCGGTCTTGAGGTCCTTGACCCGGGCGTTCTCGACCACCTGATCGCCCTCGATCCGCAGCACCTGGTGCGAGTAGAGGATCTCGATCTTGGGGTTGGACCGGGCCCGGTCCTGCATGATCGCCGACGCCCGCAGCTCGTCGCGGCGGTGGACGACGTAGACCTTGGACGCGAACTTGGTCAGGAAGCCGGCCTCCTCCATCGCCGAGTCGCCGCCGCCGATCACGAACAGCGCCTTGTTGCGGAACATCGGCAGCGCGCCGTCGCACACCGCGCAGGCCGACACCCCGCGCTGCCACAGCTCGCCGTCGCGGGTGCCGGGGATGTCGTCGCGCTTGGCGGTGGCGCCGGTGGCGATGATGAGGGCGCGGGCGTGGCCCTCGCGATCGTCGGACGCGTAGTGGAACGGCGCCTTCGACAGGTCGACCTTGGTGATGGTCTCGGTGTGGATGACGGTGCCGAACCGCTCCGACTGGGCGCGGAAGCGATCGCACAGCTCGGGGCCGCCGATCCCTTCCGGAAAGCCGGGGAAGTTCTCGACGTCGGTGGTGGTGGTGAGCTGACCGCCGGCGGCGATCCCGGCGGCCATGAACCCCTCGAACAGGATCGGCTGCAGGTTGGCGCGGGCGGCGTAGATCGCCGCGGTGTGGGCGGCGGGGCCGCTCCCGATGATGACGACGTTGTCGGCCATGGCCGCGGAGTCTACGACCGCGACCAGCCCGGACAAAGCGCCCGGGCTGCGGTCTGTGCGCGCGGGAACCGGTACCATCGGGCCATGGATCGCGATCGACCGCGCAGCGCCCTCGCCATGCTCGACGCCTCGCACCGCCGTCACGACGAGCGGCTCGACCTGCTGGCAGGCGCGGCCGAGCGGCTGGCCAGCGGCGCCGGCCGGGTGGTCGAGCTCGAGGAGGTCACCGACGCGGTGGCGTTCTTCTCGCGATCGGTGCCCAACCACTTCGGCGACGAGGACGAGGTC
>Ga0075163_10014710_pt1 | contig 10082 bp, 6 predicted proteins | sample JI1023141ADNA_FD_71478 | JGI IMG/M metagenome (GOLD analysis project Ga0075163, IMG submission 71478) | Wastewater effluent complex algal communities from Wisconsin, to seasonally profile nutrient transformation and Carbon sequestration -... | ecosystem: Engineered > WWTP > Effluent > Algae... | reverse complement strand
ACGGCGGTTTTCAGCAGCACATTCACCTTTTGATTGTCTTCTTCACCCGGAATCCAGCCGATGTTTTTTTCATTCATCAGGGCAAACAGGCGCTCGGCTTCTTCTCTGCAACCCAGCCCGATGTCGTTTTTAAGAAACACATCTTTCACCTTGCCATCCTTTCCCACCACAAATTCGGCCTGAATATCGCCCTCCAGCCCAACCCGCAGGGCTTCTTCAGGGTACACCATGTTGCGGTTGAAAAAATCCGCCATAAAATCCAGCGAACATTCCAGAATCTGGGCGTCCTTGTTGCCGGGTTGTTTGCACGAAGGGAATGCGGGGACTTCGTCGGGCAATTCGAAGATGTCGTCGCTGTTGCTGAATGTACCCGGAAATGCTTTGTTTCTGCCTTCCCAACTAAAATGGACCGTCACCATGATGGGCGTGCGTACAGAGATGCCATCCAGGGAGCCGGGGATCCATTTTACCTCGTTTTTTTCCATCAGGCTGCACACCGCCAGCGCGTTGGCGTCGAATTCTTTGGTGCCCAGTTCGAGTATTCGCGGCGAATGTATGCGGCCGTTGGCATCAACGGTCATGCGGACTCTCACAATGACCGGTTTGAAGTCCTGATTTTTGGAGGTTTCGGGGTATTGGAGGTTTTCGCGGATGTATTCTTCCAGTTTATCCTGGGCGCAGGTCATTTTTTGCTCCAGGGAAGCGCCCGAAATTTCGCATCCCGGAAATCGGGGTTGCTGCTCCATCGTACTCAGGGCTTTGGGTGATTCCGTCTTTTTTTCGGTAATCACAATAGCCGTTGATTCATTGTTTTGGGCAAACAGGTTGCCGGAGAAAATGGAAAGAAAAAGCCCCATTGCCGGTAAGGCAACAGCATGCACGGTGCTTCGCATAATTGCAGATTTGAATTGAACAAATTAAAATGAAGGACTGATGGCGCTTTGGTCTGAAAGGCGCGCATCAAAAGGGCATGGGAGGGCGACTGAGCAAATTTTTCAAGAATAATGCCAGTTTTTAGCCGCATTTTGTTTGCATGCGGTTTACCTTCACCGCGCCAAATTTTTCCTGCCCAAACCATTACTGCCAGGTTGCGTCATTCACTCGCTACTTACTAACCCGCTAACGCACAATTTGATATGAGTCGTTTTCGCCCCGGTGTCCTGCATGGACAGGAAGTCACCGACCTTTTTAATTACGCCAACGAACACAATTTCGCCCTGCCGGCTGTCAACGTGATTGGCACCAATTCGGTCAATGCCGTGCTCGAAACCGCCGCTGCGCTCAACAGCCCGGTCATTGTCCAGTTCTCGCATGGCGGCGCCGCTTTTTTTGCCGGCAAAGGCCTGTCCAACGATGCTCAGAAAGCATCCATACTCGGCGGCATTTCCGGCGCGCAACACGTGCACGCCATGGCCGAAGCCTACGGCGTTCCGGTCATTCTGCACACCGACCACTGTGCGCTCAACATCATTTCCTGGGTGGACGGACTGCTCGATGCGGGCGAGCGTTTTTTTGAAAAAAACGGCTATCCGCTGTACAGCAGCCACATGCTCGACCTGTCGGAAGAGCCGCTGCACGAAAACATCGAAATTTCAGCCAAATACCTGGCTAGAATGGCCAAGATGGGCATGACACTCGAAATTGAACTGGGTGTAACCGGTGGCGAAGAAGACGGTGTGGACAATTCGGATGTGGATTCGTCCCGCCTGTACACGCAACCCCACGAGGTGGCTTATTCCTATGAGCACCTGAAACAGGTCAGTCCCAATTTCACCATCGCTGCCGCATTTGGCAACGTACACGGGGTGTACAAACCGGGTAATGTGAAATTGCAACCGGTGATTTTGAAAAATTCGCAGGATTATATCCGGGAAAAATTCGGCCTCAGCGGAAAAACGCCCGTCAATTTCGTGTTCCACGGCGGCTCCGGCTCGGCTCAGTCCGAAATCAGGGAAGCCATTGAATACGGGGCGGTCAAAATGAACATCGACACCGATATGCAATGGGCATTCTGGGAGGGCATCCGCAATTATTACGAAGGCAAAAAAGGTTATCTGCAAAGCCAGATCGGCAACCCCGACGGCGCAGACAAGCCGAATAAAAAATACTACGACCCACGGGTCTGGTTGCGCGAAGGCGAAAAAACCTTTGTGACGCGACTCAAGCAGGCATTTGAGGATTTGAATTGTATCGGCCGGAACGCATAGTCAAAGCAAACCGGCTTTTTGGAGCGGAGGAGCAGCACCTGAGCGTGCCTGTTCCTCCGCTCTTTTTATGCCCATGTGCCAAGATTGCGCGACTTTTTTCGCTTTTTTGGGCTTTGCTCATTAATAGCCAAATGCTGTATTAAATATCCCGGGCAATGCAGCCTGGACAGCATAAGCGCCGTTTGGGTATCTGTTGAAACAAAACGAACGGGCTGATGACCATCCTTTCAAAAGGATGTTGCGCAGCCATTAATAACCAACGCTTCCATACATGCGCTCCAACAATCTATTTGCAGATAAGAAAAAACGGTACCCTATCACAATCGCCTTCTTACTTGGTTTGGGTGTATTTTACCTGGTCCAGAAAAGTTACCAGGTATGGAAACAACCCAAACGGGACGATACGGAAGCCTATAATATCAATCGCCTGAAGGGATATCAAAATATCAGCCCTGTAATCCAGGTGGAGGCGTCGGAAAAATCTCCCAGATTTGCTCACATGCGGGAGGAATTGAAAAAGTTGGTAGATACCTTGAAAATGAAAGGGACGATCGGTGAGGCATCCGTCTTCTTCAAAGAATTCGACCACGGAGCGTGGACCTCTCTGAACAAGGACATTCCATACCACCCGGCCTCCCTCATGAAAGTGGTATTGATGCTGGGATATCTTCAGATGGCCCAAAACACGCCCGCTTTGTTCGAAACAAAATGGAAGTTTGAACAAAGCGCCGGCGAGCAGGAACTTCCGCAGTTTTACAATTCCAAAACCATCGAACCGGGTAGATCCTACACCGTTCACGAGTTGCTCCTCCACATGATTGCCTACTCGGATAACAACGCGACCCGCATGCTGGCAAGCCGGCTCGATCAGTCTGTCCTCAAGAAGTTGTACGGGGAATTGGGGTTGAAAGCGCCTGACAACTTTGACATGAATCTGGTAATGACAGTTCGGGAATACTCCATTTTTATCAATGCCATTTACAATGCATCCAACCTTTCGCCAGAGTATGCCGAGTATGCAGCCAACCTGATGGCCAATTGTGATTTCAAGGAAGGTTTTTTCAAAGGCTTCCCGCCGAACACCCGCATGTGGCACAAATTCGGGCAATGGAAAGGAAAGGACCACGACCCTGAGTTGCATGAATCAGGCGTAGTCTATATACAAGGCAAACCCTATCTGATCACCATCATGACCAGGGGAAAAGAAACGGCCAAACTGGCCGAGGGCATGCAGGCCATTTGCAAAAAGATATACCGGGAAATTCCGGCCCCGTAGTACCGATCCAGAGTATCGGGCTTGTTGGCCAACAGCGATTTTCCGGATGGGGCATTAACCTTTTCCCCATTTTGCCCGTGCAAACTCCACCACAATGGGCAAAACAGAAATGCCAATGATTCCGAACACCACGATCTCGAAGTTGTCCTTTACAATGGGAATCTGGCCGAAAAAGTAACCTGCCAATGTCAGGAGTGAAACCCACAATATTCCTCCTGCTACGCAGAAACCGATAAAACTCCGGTAGCGCATGTTGCCTACTCCGGCAACAAAAGGAGCGAAAGTGCGGACAATGGGCACAAAGCGCGCGATGACCAGGGTGCGGCCACCATACCTTTCATAAAACTCCTGTGTTTTGTCGATGTACTTCCTTTTCAGGAACCAGTAGTCGCGGGTAAACACCTTGTTGCCCAGGAATCTTCCGAAAAAATAATTGGTGTTGTCGCCCAGTATGGCGGCAAAAAAAAGCAGCGGTATCAGTATCCAGACATTGAGGATACCGGTTTTGGCTGTGATGGCACCTGCGGCAAACAGCAGCGAGTCGCCGGGCAGGAAAGGTGTTACTACCAATCCGGTTTCACAAAAAATAATCAGCGCCAGTATCAGGTAAGTCAATATCTCGTACTCCCGCATGATATTTTCGAGGTGTACGTCCAGGTGGCGAATAAAGTCGAGAAATTGAGTAAGTAATTCAACCATAGTAGTTTGTTCTCAAATATTTGTGTTTGAACATGGGTAAAACGGGGGCGAAGATAGAAGAGCCTGCGAAACCCCTTGCAAGAATCTCACCACTCTTTAGGCGGCGGAAAACAACAGAGTGACGAAAATCACCTTGTTAAATTTTTTCCTACCGTTATTTAGGCAAGGAATTTGTAATTTGATTTCCAACATTAAAAATACCAAAATTTTCTTATAATCCGCTGTATAATCTAACGCCTTCCTGACGCGCACCTATTCCCTGGTGCGGTACGGATATCCTCCCATAACATATTTATTTTCGGCATTTGTTGCTCTGTACCCTTACAGAGCGATAATGAATATTATTTTGAAAAATTAAATCATTCACGCTTTAAACCATTGAACAATGTGGAGACCTACCCTCTCTATTGTCACTCTGACAATGGGGCTACTCGCCCTATGCCCTGAAATAGGGAACACTCAAAATTCACCTTTTACCATTCAACGAAAAATTGCCACTCTGGACGAGCAACCGCGTTTTCCGGGTTGTGAAATTCCGGGCGCCGACGAACGGGAAAAAATGCAGTGCGCGGAAGGGAAACTGGAAACTTACATCAAGGAAAACCTGAAGTACCCCGCGTCGGCAAAAGGAAAGGATTTTGCACCCACCCTCGTATGGATCGAAATGACGGTCGAGATGAACGGCCGCGTCCACTCACCCAAAGTTGTGCACCCGGGCGTACAGGAATACGACGAAAATGCACAAAGCGTATTTGTGCAAATGACCCGGAGCGACCTCCGCTGGATCCCGGGGATTTCGCTTGGCCGCGCGGTCCGCTCACAGGTAAAAATCGCCGTACATTTTAGTTGGGAAGGCAGAAACAAGGCATTTCCGGTGGATTCGTACGGTGAAGACATTTACAAAATGGTGGACAATGTGCCCGCATTCGTGTCGTGCCGGCTCAAAGGCAGGAAAGATGAAGCGATCATGGAATGTGTGGACAAGAAACTGGACGAATTTTTCAATACCAACCTGAAATATCCGGAATACGCGCTCAATGCCGGCATGGAAGGAGACGTCCAGGTTGAATTTGTAGTCGGGAAGGACAGTTTGGTTCACCATGTGCGCATTGCCAACGACATTGACCTGGGGCATGATCCCGAGATAAGTCGTTTGTTTCGTTTGATGAACGATCAAAAAATCGGCTGGTTGCCGGGAGAAGAAAATGGGGAACAGGTAAATGTGCTGGTAAAAACGAAGGTCCCTTTTAAAATCAAAAACAAGTCGAGGGCGGTTACCATGATTACCTCCATGGATCCGAAGCCTTTGTTTATCACCGGCCGGGGTGGTTTTGAAGCATTCATGAATACCTACCTGAAACGCCCGGAAGGAGAGGAGGTCAGTCCCTGTGCATTTGGCGCCATCAATGTCCAATTCCGGATCAACCAACTCACCGGCGACGTAACCATTTCAGAAATGGAGGACTACAACAATCTGGGCAGTAAATTCCAGGCCGCTGCCGAAAAATTCCTGCAAGAAACGAATGGGCTTTGGCATGTCAACTACCCCAACCTGGGGCCGGAAACCGAGTACTTCATCCTGATCCCATTTGAATCGACCAGTACTGCCTGCCAAAATGTGCCGCCCGGTTACAAGGAAGCGCTGTACAAATCCATCGAAGCCGCGGCCATGACCGACAATGGCGCCACTTTCAGCCAGGGGATGGAAATACTCGACAAAGCGGTACGCCTCTACCCTACCGACAATGAAATCCGTCTGCTCAGAGGAATGGCCTTGTACAAAAACGGTCACGTAGTGGAAGGTTGCGTCGACTTGAAATTTGTGAACAAACACAACAAGGACATCGACGTACCCAAGAGTTGCAGAAACTGACCTCCTGCACTTCTAATCATTCGAACGACCATTTTCATTACACCAAGTTTACTTTTCTAACTCATGTCATACATCATGAAATACCTCATTTTACTCTTATTGGTGACAATAAGTACCATCAACGCATCCGCACAACTCAGCCTCCGGGGCAGAGTTACCGACCTGAATGGAGAGCCGCTTCCGGGTGGCACCATTTTCGAACGCGGCACGCTCAAAAATACCACAACCGGCATGGACGGCACCTACACGCTTGAATACAGCAGTGCTGAAGCCGTCATCGTATTTGTTTACTCCGGCTATGTTACCCAGGAGGTAGTGACCAACGGCCGCGCCGAAATCAATATTTATATGGAGCCTGAAGACACCCGGATTCAACAGGTGGTGGTGGTGGGCACCCGCCGCAACAACCGGACTCAAACCGAAACGCCGGTTCCCGTAGATGTGATCAACCTTACACAGGCGCAATTCCCCACTGCAAAAATGGACATCACTTCGGCGCTCAATGTGGCGGCTCCTTCCTTCAACTACAACAAACAAACCGGCTCGGATGGCGCTGACCACATCGAACTCGGCACCTTGCGCGGCCTCGGACCTGACCAGACGCTGGTACTTGTCAACGGAAAACGCAGGCACCAGACGGCATTTGTAGGTGTGTTCGGCACCCGCGGACGCGGCAATTCGGGTACGGATATGAACGCGCTTTCTGCCTCATCCATCGATCGCATCGAAATACTGCGCGATGGCGCCGCCGCCCAATACGGTTCCGATGCCATTGCCGGCGTCATCAACATCATCACCAAAAGTTCGGTTAAAAAACTCTCCGGCAACATTGGCTGGTCCGGCTACTACGACACCAAATACAACGCTGCCGATGCTGCCGACCCAAGCCAATACTACCACGGCAACAAACTCGATGGCAATACTTTCACCGCAGGCATCAACTACGGTCTGCCACTCAGTAAAAACGGGAGTTTTGTCAATTTTTCCCTCGACTATGCGAACGCGGGCAAAACATTCCGCCAATCGCTCGATGAAAATGACATTCCATACTACAACTATGTCCGCCGCGCTCACGGCGACGCTTCACTGGAAAGTTACGGGGCTTTCCTCAATTCGGAAATCCGTCTGGGCAGCCACATGACTTTTTACGCCTTCGGCGGCGCCAATTTCAAATCCTCTGATGCCTATGCCTTTACCCGCGATTTTTCGGCGCGGCCGCAGCGTTTTGTGACGGATGAAGACGGTGAATTGATCGAAGTGCCCGGCATTATCCGGCGAGCATCCGACGGTACCATTTACTACAATCCGCGCATTCTGACCGAGGTGGACGACTATTCCGGATGCGTGGGTTTCAAAGGCACCATTGGTAGCGGATGGAACTGGGACCTGAGCGACAATGCAGGTTACAACCGGTTTCATTTTTTTGGCGACGGCACCTTCAATGCCTCCCTGGGTGATCCGAGGAAAAACCACTTTGACGCCGGCGGCTTTTCCTTTATGCAAAATACCATCAACCTTAATATGAGCAAATCGATCCGTGACATTGCGCACGGATTCCACCTGGCGTTCGGCGCCGAGCATCGTTTTGAGAATTACCAACTGTTTGCAGGGGAAGAAGCATCCTATAAAACCTATACGCCGAATATTTACGGCATTGGCACCGACTCGATTTTTGAAGAAACCACCGGCGCTTTCATCGGATTTGATACCATTTACAAACCCGGCGGCGCACAGGGATTTCCAGGCTACCAGCCCAACGACGAAGCCGATGACACCCGCAGTGTGATTGGCGGATACGTGGATGTTGAACTGGATGTGACCGACAAATGGCTGATCGGCGGTGCTGTCAGGCTGGAAAATTACAGCGATTTTGGATTTACGCACAATTACAAACTCACTTCCCGCTACCACGTGACATCCAATTTCAACGTCCGCGGTTCGGTGAGTACCGGTTATCGAGCACCCTCATTGCAACAACTCAACTTCAGTTCGACTTTCACGACGGTGCAAGGCGGGAACATTTCCGAAGTCAAAATAGCACCGAATGGAAGCCGTATCGCCAATGCCGCCGGTATTCCGGGCCTCAAGCAAGAGCGCTCCGTCAATGCCACCCTGGGCTTTACCACCCGGCCGGTTGAAGAAGGCATTACGTTCAGTATGGACGGTTATCTCGTAAAAGTAAAAGACCGCGTAGTGCTGTCCGGTCAGTTTGACGCCTTTGACAGCAACCTCGATCCGGCGCTCACCAGCGAGTTGCAGGCCCTGAACGTAGCCTACGCACAGTTTTTTGCCAATGCCGTCAGTACCACCAACCGTGGCATCGACATCGTGCTCGATTTTAACCGCAAGTTTGGCAGCAATCAGTACCTGAAAGCACTGTTGCTGGTGAATTTCCAGGAAATGACCATCGACAAAGTCAATATCCCGGAAAGGCTCAACAACAGCCAGTACTTCCTCAGCGACCGCGAAGAGAAGTTTATCCTCGCTTCCGCACCCAATATGAAACGCACGCTCAACCTGGAATACGGCCGGGGCCGCTATGCCATCGGTACGCGCCTGACCTACTTCGGCAGAATTGAATTGCTGGGTTATGGCGAAGACGGACTGGGCATCAATCCCGTAGTGCCGTCGGATGCGGACGAAAATGTAAAATTCCCTGACCAATACACCTACAACCCGAAACTGGTCAATGACTGGTATTTCTCCGCAAAATTGCTGGAAGGAGCCACCCTGTTTGTCGGGGCCGACAACATATTCAATGTGCACCCCGATTTTGCTGTGGTACCGGAAGCCAAAGGCTGGGCATTCAACAATGAAACGGGTGGCCCCTGGGATGCCGTTCAAATGGGCAGCAACGGACTGAGGTTTTTTGCCCGTTTGGGTTTCAACTTCTGAGTTTGAGCAATTGAAATTCGGCGGGAGGGTGTATCGGTGCCATTCGTGGCAGGTCTAATGCGAAAAATTGCCAATTACCTTTATTTGTAAAGTCATTTTAATGAGTTTTTTGCAAATAAAATCCGGGCAATTGGGGCCTGCCATTCGGGCGCCGATGCACCCTCTTCGCTTTTGTGCCAACCGGATTCCATCGTTCGGGCTGGTAATTTTGAAAATGAATAAATTATTTAATCCTCTGAAATTCCGTTCGGCCGATACCCGGCATTCGATTATTTTCCGTGAATCTTTGTAGGCAGGAATAATAAACGTCGGCATATATTTACCCGGTTTATTCGACTACGCCTCCGAGTGGCGATTTACATTTCAAAGTACATACTGCCTGCGCAACAGGCCCGGCAGATCAACCGTTCACAGTGATTATGAAACCTACCGACATAAAGGACCCTGAGTATTTCCACAAAGTTGTTGATTGTCAGTATGCTTGCCCCGCGCACACACCCGTGCCGGAGTACATCCGACTCATCGCAGCCGAGCGTTACACCGAAGCATACATGATCAACTGGGAATCGAATGTATTCCCCGGAGTGCTGGGGCGCACCTGCGACCGGCCTTGCGAGCCGGCCTGTCGCCGTGGCCGTGTGGAGGATGAACCTGTCGCCATTTGCCGCCTCAAACGCGTTGCGGCAGATTTTAAAGGTGACGTCAAGTCGCTGATGCCCCAGGGGCCGTTTGCCCCGAACGGCAAACGGGTAGCCCTCATTGGTGGCGGACCGGCCTCTCTGACCGTGGCACGTGATCTGGCGCCCCTCGGTTACGAAATTCACCTTTTTGATGAGCAACCCGCCGGAGGTGGTATGATGCGCAGCCAAATACCCTCTTTCCGCCTGCCTGAAAGTGTGCTGGATGAAGAGGTGGGTTATATTTTGGACATGGGAATTCACAGCCGGTTCAATACCCGGGTCAACAGCATGCGGGATATGCTGGGCAAGGGGTATGACGCCATTTTCGTCGGCACCGGCGCGCCGCGCGGCCGCGACTTGTCTGACCTGCCCGGCCGGGCTGAAGCAGCGGCCAATATCCAGATCGGCATTGAGTTTCTGGCCAATGTGGCCTTCGAGCACACCACCAAAAT
>Ga0075163_10014709_pt1 | contig 10082 bp, 7 predicted proteins | sample JI1023141ADNA_FD_71478 | JGI IMG/M metagenome (GOLD analysis project Ga0075163, IMG submission 71478) | Wastewater effluent complex algal communities from Wisconsin, to seasonally profile nutrient transformation and Carbon sequestration -... | ecosystem: Engineered > WWTP > Effluent > Algae... | reverse complement strand
AATTACACTTTTATAATCTCCTATCTTAAAATGGCCTAAGTTTTGCCCATGGGATACTCGTAAACACGCTGAATTAGATTTACTTTTAATCATCATAATTGGCTGAAAATAATCTGTCCAACCATCCTTAGCTTTAAAAAGCCATGAATTACTATTCAAAAAAAAATCTTGATTTGTATAAATTGCATGTAAATAATGGTTAATAACAAAGAAGAATTCTGAAAAGAAACCTGAAGATCTGCCCAGATTTGATATGATCATCTATCTTATCTTACAATCTATATCTCCAAAATTTACCCTAAAAAAATGAATTTATGATGTTATTAGACATAACCTTGTGTATTATTATGTACACTGAGTTAAAATATGTTTCTTATTGTCCATTACGTGTTATCTATAATTCAAAGGTTGGCATGAGAGGTGTAATAGGAGCTTGTGGTCCAAGCAACAAGGGTAAAACCAGATCTTGTTCTAATTGTTCATTGGAAATAGATATTGGAGAATATGAGATGCATTTAAAAAGATGCCTATATATGCCCATAGTTTGCGATTTATGCCAAATTAAGATTTCTGAAAGACAATTCCTGTATTGGCATAAGATAAACAATTGTCCTAATGTTCGAGAATGTTTAAAATGTCTAAGTTACTTTTCTATCTTAGAGGCACCAAAGAACCAAGAAAAGGTTCAGCATAATTGTCAAGAAAGCAATCCTAATCATAAACTAGCCTTCTTAGATATATATGATGAAACTGAGAGAGATAATGTAATGCCTTTACTTAAATTACATGAAAATGGCTTCCTTAGTCTTCAAATAGGATCAAGTATATTTCAAAGTGATACACCTTTAAAACCAATGGAATTCAAATCATATAATCTTGTATCCTATGATAAAAAGGATGAAATGGATGAAAAAATGGAAACAACCTTTTCACAATTACCTGATTACATACTTGAATTAAGTTTCCATAAGAAAATGTTGGGATGTGGAGATAGTGTTGGTTTGTGTTGGAGATTTTATAACGATTCGTTTAAAACTCATTATAGTTCTCAATTTATTGAGGGATCTAAAGCTGATAGTATTGATAAACTCATTCTACTATCGCAAAAGGGAATGAGAATGGTTTCGGATAAAAGAATTTGCTGTTTGCATCCATATGAAAACCCTGAAAAACCTGAAAAACTCTGAAAAATCCGGAAATAAATAAAATTTACAATAAAAATAATGAATTAAAAATATAGTCTATGACAGAGATAAGTCTAAGTCAGGGAGCGCGTGGTGGACTTTTTTATGAGAAGAATGGTAAGCGAATCTATGTGAAAGAACCGGGATCAGAAACTTATGAGAAACATCGCAAAGTACAACCATCTACTGGCTGGCATAGTCTGGCTCCTAAGAAGGGTCCAGAAAGAGCTAGAATTTACCAAGAATGTGATGCTAAGGGAAACCCGTGTTTCCTACAACCAAACTCCCAAAATCCGGGACAAAGTGGTTTCCCTGTCTGTCCTGCATGCAGAGATCCCAATGTTCCATGTTCCTGTCAACCAGATTGCTCTGGTATTGTAGCAGCCTATGTTAGGGCGGAACAATGGAAACACTTAGATGCAGCTGAAAAAGCAAGGGCTATGGAACAGAAGTATAAATGCTCAAAAGCTGCTGTGAAGTCCCAAAAAGGTGGTATGGATACATCACTTCCTGGATTATTATATGAATCAAAGGGACGTTTCTCGCAGAGCTACTGTGCTCAACCTCCACCATGTCCATTCGATCAGCCTCTCAGATATAAGATGAGAAATCGTGATGAATATTGCTGTCGTGCCAATCCCAAAAAGAGAGTAGGTCCCCGAAGGGTTAATCCGTACACTGACTTCTTATCAAAACATAAAGGACAAGGATATTCCAGAGAACAGCTCTTAGATATGTATCATTCGTCCAAGTAAATCATTTAAATACTTTGTATCGATCGCTGAAATACGATACAAAGAATAAAATTTGTCTTCAGATTCAAGACTTCCTGGGTCATATCAGGCTTCTTGTATTGGTTTTTTCTATTGCTTTTCTTCTATTGCTTTTTCTTCTATTGCTTTTCTTCTATTGCTTTTCCTTCTATTGCTTCTTCTATTACTTTTTCTTGTATTGATTTTTCTTGTATTGATTTTTCTATTGCTTCTTGTAATGCTTCTTCTATTGCTTCTTCTATTACTTTTTCTTGTATTGATTTTTCTTGTATTGATTTTTCTATTGCTTCTTGTAATGCTTCTTGTAATGCTTCTTCTATTGATTTTTCTTCTATTGCTTCTTGCATTGGTTTTTCTTTAAAGATGGGTCCCTCTAGCACGTCGAGTTCCGCACTTAAAGCTTGAGCAAAAGAGTCTTTGTTGTTCATAAAATGGTTAGTAATACCACTCATAGTAATTTGTCTACCGTGTAGTTTCTCCATGAACTGTTCGGCTTCGACTTTTGCTTCATCGGAAACATAGGTTTGTTCTACGTCCTTACTATGTTCTGTTAACCAATCGATATCAGAGTGATAGAAACGTTGAATAGCTCTAGCAATCTGATCTACGGTTGCATAAGAAAAGTTTATAGACATATTAATACGACCAGGTCTTATCAATGCAGGATCTAATTGTTCCTTATGATTCGTTGTCATAATGAGTATACGCCCTTCAGGAGCAGAGACACCATCAATAAAATTAAGTAAATTGGAGAATGTTAAGTCCCACTGCTTCTTTTCAAACTCTTTTTCCGCTTTTTCTGCTCGTTCTTGGTGTTCTTTCACTAACATTCCTGGCATACTCAAAAAAGGATCTGGTCTGAAAGCTAATAAATTACGATTCTGCGTCTGACAATCAATATCTTCCAGCAAGACAATATGATTCGAAGTCCTTCCCAGAATCGGATTGTTTGCTGCTATATTAATTATCTCATTTACACTAGTTATACAAATGATTGGTAAGCGAAACCGTCCTGCTAAAGCATGTGCTAAAGACGTTTTACCACAACCTGGAATGCCTTCTAAAAGTAATCCATAACGATAAGGAATTCCATGTGCGGCATACCAAGCAGACCCATTCAGAAATCTTTCAATATTAGATGTTACTTGTTGGATAATACCAAGAGGAAGAATGACTGAGGATAAGGGTCGAATCTTTGAATCCGTTGAATTATTATAGCCATTTTTAATTGTGGTTATCGAAACGGTAGTTATTGCCTCCTGTTTTCCCTCTTCCCTAACCATTTCCAAAAAGTCTTTTAGTATGTTTTTGCGCCAATGAAGCATTGATACTACTATTTGACGACGACTTTGATTATTAGGAATCGTAGGTATTACCGTACCATAGGAATTATTTACCAAATTTTGTGTATTATTCACATTGGTAGTTTCAGACCCAATCCAAACTGTATATGGTGTTCCATCTTCTGTTTTATGGGTAAATTCTAAGTCATTTTCAAGTCTAGGGAGGAATTCTATCTTTTTATTAGTTACGTTTGGTGAACTAGTAGAAGATGTTTTAGCTGAACTATGAGAATTACTCTGATTATGTTTAGCACAAAAAAGTTCAATATGCTTAGCTAATTCATCATACTCATCGATGGTAACAGTAAAGTATACTCTATCCAGGATACGCTTCTTAATTTTATTCCAAATATAAGTGATTAGCAAATTTAATAAATTTTGTATCGATAACCATACTTGCATTAAGATGCCACCAGCTATGAATTGGTTCACTAATAATGTCTTTAAAAGTTCGGACAGGATTTCCATCATTGTTAGTTCTAGCTTTTTTTGCGAATCAGCATGTTCTCTTCAATTTTCTTCATTTCCTTACGTTACTTACCCATTTGAATTAATGGTTTCATTGCAGGAAACAGAATTACCTCTTTTATATTTGGTTGATTTGTCAAGAGCATCGTCAAACGTTCAATACCACATCCCCATCCACCTGTAGGCGGTAAACCGTATTCTAATACATTGATAAAGTCTTCATCCAAATCCTGTGCCTCATCATCGCCATCATTCTTAGCCTGTAATTGCTTAAGGAATCGCTCCTTTTGATCAAAAGGATCATTAAGTTCAGTATAACTATTACAATACTCCATACCGTCAATAAACAGTTCGAAACGTTCCGTAAGATTAGGATTCGTTCGATGTACCTTGGCTAATGGACTCATTATAAGTGGGTGATCACAGATAAATGTTGGATTTACACAATTATGCTCTATGAAAGTTCCTACTAACTTATCTAAAACACGCCCTATAGTGTGTGGTTGTGGTACTATCACTTTATGTTTCTGACATTGGTCTATCAAGAAGCTAAGCATTTCTGGACTATCATAAGAACAAGAGGGAAACTGTGTCTCTAACAAGCGTTCTAATTCTGAAATCATTGAGATACGCCGATAAGGAGGTGTGAAGTCGATCTTCTTTCCGTTGTATTCTATTACATTAGAACCACAGATAGAGTTTACCATTCCAGTAATCAGTTGTTCAGTTACAATCATCAAATCATTATAATCAGAATAGGACCAATAAAACTCACAGGTAGTAAACTCAGGATTATGCGTCATGTCAATCGATTCATTTCGAAATTGCTTTCCAATCTCGAAAACCCTTTCAAACCCTCCTACGAGTGCTTTCTTTAAGTATAGTTCTGGTGCAATTCTCATAAACAAATCCATATCAAGTGAATTATGATGAGTAATAAAAGGCTTTGCAGAAGCACCTCCAGCTATAGGATGCATCATGGGTGTATCGATCTCAACAAAATTAAGATTTGTTAGGAAGTTTCGAATATATTGAATTATAAGATTCCTCGTTATGAAAATCTTTCTATTATCTGGATTGACTTGCAAGTCCAGATGCCTATGTCTATAACGTATTGCCTTATCTATAAGACTCGCTGGAATATCATGTAAACAAGGCGCCAGAAGTATAACTTCATGAGCTAAGAGACTTAGCTCACCAGTCTTGGTTCTTGTAGGAAATCCCTTGATACCTACTATGTCACTTCTGCAAATAATCTTTGCTAAATTGATCATGGGATGTTTGGCTGACTCACTATAAAATTTAGCATTAACCATGATCTGTAGAGTTTGTCCATTATTGTTGATGTGAAAGAAGAATAGCTTTTTGCTAGCAAGACGCATAGTCACTATTCTACCAGCCATGTTATGCTGCTTATCCATGAGTGTTTGATCATTTGTTAAACTGCTATATCGGTTAATAAATTCAGGTATTTCGATAGTAATGGGAAACTTATGTGGATATTTCTCTACATCCTTCAATGCTTCCACTCTCTCAAGAAAGTATCTTTGGCCCTGAACGTGTGTTTGATCCGGTCCGTCATCAACATTGGGATCTGCCAGATCCGGGTTCGGTACTGTCTCCAGGACTTGTGTTGAAGTTTGCATCTCAGCTTTTTGCGTAGATGCTTGCATAGATGCTTGCATAGATGCTTGTCGCGGATCAGAAGGATTGTATTGAATACTAGAACTCATTTAGTCTTTTTTTGGGGAAGTAAATGGACTACTTAAATATCAAATTTTATATGATATCATGAATCTGTCCAAACCTTTTTTGAAGGTAGAGTGTGTTCCTTCTCATCTTCTCATACAGAACTTATAAAGGTATTTCAACCAGTGCTGGTGTATGTTCTCTAATCATCTGAAGATTTTCTAGGTTACAGACTGAATTGGGATCTAGAGCTTTTTCTAGGTTAATATAATCGGTTTCACGTTCATAAACACATCGATTATTAAAATGACCACCGCAATCATAACATAGCATCATTGAATCCAAACCTTCCTTTCTAACTTCAAACATTTTCCACCCAAGAGTAAATTCCCTTGGGAAAGCATCTTTGCAACAGCTTGAGCACGGACAATTTTGTACATATACTTTGTATCCAGGAACCTGTTTTTTCGTATGTTCTAAAACCGATCCCATTTCCATTTGTTCAACTTCCACTTCATAAAGATCATCCCATTGTGAACTATCTCCTAGTTCTAATCGGTAGTGCTTTCTTAACTCACTTTCAAAGAATTCGTCCATTAGCTTGTGCTTATATATAAGCTTAAGAAGTTCTATATAAGGTATTTTTGTTTTTTTTTCTTTTTTCAGTAAGTTTACCTTCAACTTTGATATGCAGTATGCAGTATGGTCTTGAGCTAGGGATATTTATTAGCATTTATTTAGCGCACATATAAATTGGTTCTTTAAGCAACTAATCTAATATATATTATGATGGAAGAATCTGATGTCTTGAGTCAACTTATTCTTAAATATAGTAAACAGTATTTAAATAAGCATCCAAGAGGTAAAGGTATGTGGTACCCCGAGGATTATCTGAAATATATTAAAAAGACACCAAAAATTCAGAAAAATAAGGATTTAACACAAGAAAATCACAAAACCTGGTATGATGGATATGCGGATCCTCAATACTTTGATAAAGTAGATACCTTTACTTTTCAATCTAAACCGGACGCCAAACCTTCTGAAGCGTTAAACGCTTTCTTGGTTGGTCCAACGATTGCGGATTGCAGTAACGCCGTTTTAGTAATCTTTTATAAAGCTCTGATGGATTATATAGGTCCTGAGGAGTTTGATGAAATATTTGAGGAGTTTTTTGTGATAAAGGTGATAGGGTATAACGAGATAGATACAGATCTGATGCAATTTTTGAACATAGATGACGACGATGTAAAGAACAGTGGTAAGATCGGAAGAAGACCGCTAAATCCTGGCGATCACGTTCATATAGGGTGCGTGAAGTGGTATGCTAACAAACATCCCGCTGGTTCTGGAGGTGGTTGGAACCTTATCTATAAAGGAGACAACGATAAGGGAGAACAACTCTTTTTAGCTCATGGATTCACACGACCTAAGACGGAGTCACAGATTTATTCACAATGTTTTCGGGATTATAATTTAGAAAGAACAGAGATGGACAATTATATCATTCAAAAGTTAAATAAACCGAATGAATACAACAGAAGTCATAACAAAGACTTAACGAACTATTATAAGATTGCAAAAAAAGAGATACTAGATCAACCAGATAAATTCCTAAAAGGATATTTGCCACATACTCGTACTCGACTAGGCGCACAATAATTTACTTGTAGCAAAAAAATCCCCGAAGGGCGGCCCACCGTAGAAGTTGGGGAGGCAAAGATATTGCAACTACTCTCAATACAAGCATTGGTCGTGAAGCCAGTTTATTTCACGTTGTTGGCTTGCTAGCAAGCCAACAACTGTATTTGGGTCTATGAATGGATAAGTTATCGAGTCTATATGAACCATTTTATTATACCGATGCACCTTATAATAAATGTGTGGCATGAACGAATAATAATCAGTATACAATATATAGGATTAGTTATGGCGGATGATGATAACTTCATAGACTGGGACGCACACTGGAGAGAAGAAAAGGAACGTTGGAGAGAAGAAAGAGTACAGAGTCTTAATCAATGGAAAGATAAAGCGAAACGCATTCTACAGAAATCCGGCCAAGTTGGAACAAATATGTTTATTGAATCTTCCGCGATTTTAAATGCCCCTAGTGGAAGAAGAGAAAGGGCCATGAGAGCAATCTCTAAAGGGATATCTAATAAAGAACGCCAACAAAGCCTATGTAATGATCTCCAATCTCAAATGTGGAAAGACGATCTTTTGTCCTTAGCCAAAGACTTAGACTTACCTATAACTAACAAAATCACAAAAGCCGAGTTATGTCAAAAAATTTCTGAATATGTTGAGAGCAGCCATGCCATCCAACCTTCATTACCACTTCAAGGAAAACTCAGAATTCCTGTACATTTGATGAAAGAATTATATGACAATGACCTTGCACGATCAGATATTGAAGCTTTTTATGCAGCACAAAGGATTTATCATTTCATTGATTCTATGAAAGCAGATAAAAATATCTCAAATGAAGACATGATATCAAGGTTGAAAGATGATTTGGCTAATCAGCTTACAGATATGGCAGTCTTGCCACCATTTGTTGACGGCGACAACTGCTATGAGTGTTTAATGAATGGAGCACAAAGTCTGGTACCCCAAGTCATTAGAGCATATCAAAATGATGGTGGAAAAAATCGTTTAAGCCCACGATTAGCAACTAGCTAAATATTTTGGGATTGGACTTATCAAAATTATTTTAGATTAACCTCTAAAACAATTTAGTGGCAGATTTTTAAGACTAACCCCAAACAAAATTTTCTGTTAAACTATCTAACCGCTTCCGCGCCGCTTTGTTCTGCCCGCTGCTTGCGACTTCTACACGCTTTATGAACAGCGCAATGAGGCCAATCTGGGCGAACTGATTAATATGGCGCTGGAAAAATCGAAGAAGCCAATAAGGAAAAGCTGGAGGGACGGGTCCACCACGACGGTGACGCGCAAGTCGTATTATGTCTTAGGTAACATTATTACATGTAGATCAAATGCCGTTTCTTTATCCAAATTATCAAGACAGTAGTAATTATCTAGTCGTTGAGTAGCTAGGAATAAAGTCCTGAAGATCAAACAAAAGTCCTGAGACCAATGAAAAAATTGATAGGACTAATGTGTCTCTACCACGAGAATATCAATTAAATGAAGGTAGTACAAGTTACCCTTAAGAATAAGGAAGGTAAGGATGTTTATACGACCCAGGTTGAGACAAATAGCAATGTAAATGCTACCATGAATCAGAGTTTTCTGAATTTTTCATTAAAGGATTCAGGGAATGAATCCAATCAAATGGGTGCTATTTCCTTATTTCAGGAATTGACTAATTCAGTCAGTCAATATTTAGGCGTAGGTTACGTAACAAAAAGAGCAGATTACCATGTAACTATTAATTTTCCTACTAATCAAAATAAACCCGACCGTTCGGAGTGGTTATCAAATTACATATCAACGGAATATGGTTCAATGATGTTTAAGCTCTATTTGGACGTAATTCTTAACGAAACCAAAAAGAAATTATCTTGGTATGCAATTTATCAGCTACTTAGGCTTGGAAACATATTCAGTAATAATCATTGTATTATGAGCCATATGGTTTGTGATGATGGTTTGTCTTATGACTTGTCTTATGATGCTATGGTGTTGATGAGTTTAATAGACACAGAAGCTTTTGAGAAAGCATCCGAACGCGTTGACCGATTAATTGAGAGTAGTCGAGTGAACACGTTAAACATCGAGAGGGAAAGTCGATCGATCATAAATGAAGAACATTGGAATAATCTTGTATCCACTTTAGCGATTCTAGGTACTGATAAATCACTATCAGATAATAGTAGAGCTTTTGCCTATAAGGCATGGCGCTCTCTTGGTAAGTATAGACTCTTACCTTGGTATTCAGTTACTGAAGAGTTCCTTGTAGTTGCGAAAGGTATGGATGCTGATATGGATAAAATAGTGGATCCATATGTTTTCGATAAGTATGTAGAATGTAAAACTGTGGAGGTAGTGAATTCGAACGGCGATACGTTTTTCTCAGAAGTTAAACCATTAGTTGTACATTTTTCTCCTAAAGTCGAAAAATCAGTTATTTTATCGCGAGCAGCAGATAAAAATTTACAGTTTGATAAGAGCTTTCTGAATGTTTTTGCTACAAGACTTGGAAATAATGAATCTAATAGAGTTCCTATTCTGAAAGAGTTCTTGCAAGATTTGCCGTGGGATGAGAATCTATTTCTGGCTGGAGGGTCCGTAGTCGATACGATTCGTGAAATAATTTCAAACACGAACAGACCGCAATCGGGTTGCCAATGTGGTGATATGGACTTTTTTATCTTAGGTCTTGATGAGACTAAAAAGAAAAAGACCTTGTATATTTTCCTAGAAAAGGTTCAGAAATTCTTCGGAGACCGCGGATTATATTATGGTGTTCGTGGAGGGGTTTTAACTATCTGGTTCCAAGATTCTTTTAGTATCCAAGTAATCATGAGTTCCTTCAAGGACCCTAACAATTTGTTGGATTGTTTTGACTTGAGTTGCTGCGAAGCTTTATGGAATGGAAAGACTATCTTGAGTACACAGAGATTTGTTGATGCCTTAAACCAAGGTAAGGGGATTTC
>Ga0075163_10014708_pt1 | contig 10083 bp, 9 predicted proteins | sample JI1023141ADNA_FD_71478 | JGI IMG/M metagenome (GOLD analysis project Ga0075163, IMG submission 71478) | Wastewater effluent complex algal communities from Wisconsin, to seasonally profile nutrient transformation and Carbon sequestration -... | ecosystem: Engineered > WWTP > Effluent > Algae... | reverse complement strand
GATCATCAAGAACATGAGGAACATCATGACCTTCGTGTGCTTGCGAACAAAATCGAACATGCGCTTAACTCTCCAGAAAATAATAGAAAAGGCGAACAACGCGGTTCGCCTTTGCTTGGGTGGCAACAGGTGCTGGCGGCTTTACACCGTAGACCCGGCCTTCATCAATGACACGCGCGATTGTAACGGCCGGGCAATGGCCCTCGTTAGCCCCTCAACAAACTTGATGCCGACAGCTGCAGCGCTACGCCATGCGGCCCACGTTCACCACCGTAAGGCTCGGTAAGCACACCAGCGAGTAGGGTGAGGGGTTGCCCCCTCTGCCCTCTCACACCACCGTACGTGCGGTTGCGCATACGGCGGCTCAAGTAGAACGCTGAAAATGCTGGTGGGTTGCCACCAGCGAGACCAGCCCGAGTGGAGTGAAGAACTTTGGTGGTATGGCTGCAATCATATGCTTGGCCCCGGTATTCCACCAAGGGCCTCGACCGTTGACGCTGGACTTCCATGCCCGTTGGGCGTCAAGGCCCAGTGAGAGCATTTTCGTCTCTCGCGTCCTTGGTCGCTTCCACTGCCGCCACACCAGGCAACGTAGTCGCCTGCGCACCCACGCATCAAGTTCTTCGATGGGCCCGCGGCTTTGGGAGAGGCTGAAGTAATTCATCCACCCCCGCTGAGCTTTTCGATGGTTTGAGGCAGTGAATGCTTTGCTTGGCAATACGAACTTTGCTGCTCTGTTGTGCTGTCACGCTGGACCCAAGGAACTTACGCTCCCATGGCCTTGCAACCGCACTTTTGGCCTCGTTCACTGTCAGCTTGAGCAGGTTGCGAGAAACCTTTTCAGCTTTACATGACGCGCTGGCCTGAGCGCTGACTGCGCACATAAATGTTGCAGTCATCCGCATACCTACAAAACGACAGTTGGCGCTTCTCCAGTTCCAGGTCCAGATCGGTCAAAAGGATGTTAGACCGCAACGGCGACAGAGGCCCGCCTTGCGGCGTGCCCTCGTAGCATGGTGTCTCTACCCCATTGGCCATCATTCCGGCTTGCAGAAACCTGCGTATCAAGCGCAGCATGTCTTTGTCCTGCATCTGACGCGCCACCCCCGCCATCAGCACATCGTGGTTGACACCGTCAAAGAATTTCTCCAAGTCCATGCCACCACCCAGCGCTTACCGCTGCGGATGTACTGTGCCGCCTTAACCACCGCCTGCTGTGCAATCTCGCCCGGTCGAAAGCGGTAGCTGCTCGCCCAGAAAGTGGGATCGAACAGGGGTTGCATTGCCTGATGTAGCCTTTGCAGGCACCACAGTCAGATCTCCCCGGGGTATTGCGCACCCACTTTCGCGCTGATGCCTGTCCGGATATACGCCGCACCGTTGCGTGCAAGTTTTGGGCTTTAGTAAATATGGCCACCTCACCCCAGTACAACGCCTCATATCCGCTTCCAGTTCGTCAGGCCAGCGCTTTGCCATAGTGCTTCCTTCAGACTCGCAATCACCCGCGAAACCCGTGCCTCTGGCTAACTCTTCCCCTTGCCGGGCAAGTAGAGGACTTTCACCTCCAAGTAAGTACGCCCTGCCGGGCGCACCATAAAAAAAAGGCCTGTCAAACGACAAGCCCTTGTTGGGTCAGCAAAGTGGGTGGTGGGTGATGACGGGCTCGAACCGCCGACCTACGCCTTGTAAGGGCGCCGCTCTACCAACTGAGCTAATCACCCCACTTCAAACCAGAAACTCAGTTCAGTGCATCTTTCAATGCCTTGCCAGGACGAAACTTCGGCACCTTGGCAGCCTTGATTTTAATCGCTGCGCCGGTGCGTGGGTTACGGCCCGTACGAGCAGCGCGTTTACCAACCGCAAATGTACCAAATCCGACTAGAGAAACCGAACCGCCTTTTTTCAGCGTGGTCTTCACAGCTCCAATGGTGGACTCCAGCGCACGTGTGGCCGCAGCCTTGGAAATATCAGCGTGTTTCGCAATGTGCTCTATCAGTTCTGTCTTATTCACATTTACCCCTTGTATGGAAGCAGCGTTAATTGAATTGTCTCTCTTAGATTTTTTTCTTCACCTGACACAGTACTCAGAACTTGGGACTCTGCTCATTGAGCACATCGGCCTGACGCTGAATCATTCAGTTGGCATCCAACATTGCCAGCTTCATTAAAGCCACCGCCTCTTGGCATGTCAATACGCCATGCAGCATTACAACGGTGCGGACGGAGATTCTAGTCGCATTTCACGCTGGGTTCGAACGCCAAAAGTAACAAAAAGAAGCGAGCGCGAAAGCTTGTGCTCACTGCCATACACCCAACTGACAGCAGGTCACTGCCGCGCCGTGCGGATATTGCGCGGCAAGGTCTGCGGGTGGCTGGTGCGAAAGGGGTTGATGTCGAGCCCACCGCGGCGGGTGTAGCGGGCATAGACGGCCAGCTTCAGCGGTTTGCAGCGGGTCCAGATGTCCATGAAGATGCGCTCCACACATTGCTCATGGAATTCGTTGTGATTGCGATAACTCACCAGGTACTGCAACAGACCGCCCTGCTCTATCTGATCGCCGGTGTAGCTGATCTGCACGCTGCCCCAGTCGGGCTGGCCGGTCACCAGGCAGTTGCTCTTGAGCAGGTTGCTGGTAAACACCTCGGACACCGGGGCTTCATCCGGCGTGACCGTCAACAGCTCGGGTGCAGGGGTGTAGCGGGTACATTCAATGTCGAGCCGGTCCAGGTTCAGGCCATCGAGTTCGTGAATGGGCTGCAGGTCGAATTGCTCGGGCATCAATATGCTTACCCCAATGGACGCTGGAGCTTGCACCGGTTCGCCGTCCGTGCGCCAGACCGCTTCGGTAATGTCGGCGCGCAGGCAGGCCTTTACGGCGTCAAGGTTGGCAAAGCGGGTGTTATTGAAGCTGTTGAGGTAGAGCTTGAAAGACTTGCTCTCCACAATATTCAGCGTTTCGCAAGGGATGGTGAAATGGGCCAGGGCCACCTGGGGTTTGCCACGCAGATTGAGCCAGCTCAATTCAAAGGCGGTCCACATGTCGGCACCAAAAAACGGGGGCGCGCTGGTGATGCCAATTTCGGCCCGTTTGCCCATGCGAGGAATCGGGAACAGCAGGCTGGCATCCAACTGATCAATATAGGCCGAGGATTTGCCCAGTTGGGACTGTTCAGGTGTGTTCATGTTGCCAGATAGGATGCGGGGGGTTCCGCGGCCTGGATGTGGGGAATCAGTTCGTCGAGCATCAGGGCCACGGGCTCGGGCGGCAGGTCGTGCCCCATGCCGTCAAAACCGACCAGGCGGGCACCGGTTATGCGTTTGGCAGTGTCTTCGCCATGCGCAAACGGCACCAGCGGGTCGGCACGGCCATGCAATACCAAGGTCGGACTCTTGATGCGCGCCAACTGCTCTGCGCGGGTGTTGTCCGAGATGATGGCCACCATCTGGCGTAAACTGCCCACCGGGTGAAAGCTGCGCTCCACCCCGCGCAGAACGCGCTCACGCATGTCGCTCTCAGGGACCGGGTAACCCGGGCTGCCAATGGCCGTGAACAAGCGCACGTAATGGTCGACCACGGCCTGCGGTTCGCTGCTGGCCGGGCGTTTCAAAAGCACCCGCAACACATCGCGCCGGGCCTCGGGCAAACCCCGGGCTCCGCTGCTGCTCATGATGCTGGTCAGGCTCAGAACGCGCTGGGGCGCTGCAATGGCCACACGTTGGGCGACCATGCCGCCCATGCTGACGCCCACAATATGGGCGCGGTCAACCTCCAGGGCATCCAGAACACCCAAGGCGTCTTTGGCCATGTCTTCCAGCGTGTAGGGCGGGCGCACCGGCAGACCCATCTTGAATTTGAGTCCGGCCCAGAGGATGTTGGGCTTGCCGAGGTGGTCAAAGTGCTGGCTCAGGCCAATGTCGCGGTTGTCCATGCGAATGACACGAAACCCGGCGTCCACCAGCGCCTGCACCAGTTGCGGCGGCCAGGCCACCAACTGCATGCCCAGGCCCATGATCAATAGGACCACCGGGCGGGTGTAGGCGTCGCCGTCCTGGGGGTTGATTTCTGCGGTGTCTTCAACTTCGATGTGGATACCGTTTGCTCTGATTTTCATAGCTACTTGCGCTTATTTGACGTGGGCTGGAGGCCAATTTGGCTTAAGAATTTACGGCGGAACACGTAGCGCTGGGGGCATGAACTGGCGGCATCCCAGACGTAGCCGTCGCTATCAAAGGCGCGCAATTGCTCGGGTTGCACCAACTGGTGGGTGATGGCAAACCGCGCCATCATGCCGCGTGCCCGTTTGGCTGAAAAACTGATGACCTTGTATTGGCCATTGTGCAGTTCCTGGAACACACACTCCACCACCCGGGCCTTGAGGGCCTTGGTGTCAACGGCCTTGAAATACTCTTGGGAGGCCAGGTTGATAACCACCGGGCTGATGTCGCGGCGCAGGCGCTGGTTCAAATAGTCCGCAATCTGCGTGCCCCAAAACTGGTACAGGTCGCGCCCCTGAGGATTGGCCAGTTTGGTGCCCATCTCCAGCCGGTAGGGTTGCATCAGATCCAATGGCCGCAGCACACCGTACAAGCCGCTCAATATACAAAGGTGGTCTTGCGCCCAGGCCAGGTCTTTGTCGCCCAGATTGCGAGCGTTCAGGCCGTCGTACACATCACCATCAAAGGCCAGCACGGCGGAGCGCGCATTCTTGACGGTGGCGCGGGACGACCAGGCCTGGTAACGCGCCACATTCAAAGCGGCGAGTGTGTCGCTGAGCTTCATCAACCCGGCAATGGCCTGGGGCGACTGGGTGCGCAGCAGCGCGATCAGTGAACGGGATTGCTTGACAAACAGCGGGGCTGTGGGGGTGTGGGGAGCAAGGGGGGTGTCGTAATCGAGTGATTTGGCGGGCGAGAGTAAAAAAAGCATGCCGCCATTATCCTGAAACCGCCCCACCCTTGCGTGGGTAGGCCCACGGAACCACCCCGCCGCAGGCCCCGAAGCGCAACTAGCGCACTAGCGCAACAGTTTGCCTGAGCCGCCGATAACAGTCACTTCCACAAAACGCGAGCCGATCCGGTTGGTGGGTGAATACTGAACACTGGTACCGCCCAGATCGAAGTTGCTCATGCTCTCAAGGCCCTTGACCAGTTTGGCCCGGGTGGGCGCAGGTCCGGCGCGGCGCAGGCCTTCTACCAGTACCTTGGCTCCCAGGAACTCTTCAAAGCTGGCATAACTCGGTGCTTGCCCGCCGCCGTATTTGCGCATCAAGGCGTGGTACTCGCGCACCACCGGTTTGCCCGCGCCAAAAGGAAACGGAACGACCTGGGAGATGCCCAGTCCGTGAACGGACTTGATACCAGCCAACTTGACCAACTCCACTGGATCAACCACTGAAATGTTGTACAGCCGTGCACCACCGCCCAGACCCCGGTACTGCTTCGCAAAAGCCGCCGTAGAACGGTTGACGGAAATCATGATGATGGCTTGAGGTTCAGCGGCATGGATCTTCTTCACGGCATCCTCAACCTGGTCCGTGTTGCGCTCGTAGCCTGCTGTTTCAACCAATTTCATCTTGCTGCGCTTGGCAACAGCCGCCTCCACGCCCGCCAGCCCGGCCTTGCCAAATGCGTCATCCTGGTACATGACGGCGATGCGGGTCATACCCAGCGTGGCGACCTGGTGGACCATGTGTTCGGTTTCGTCCCCATACCCAGCCCGCACATGGAATATGTGTGGGTTGAACGGGTTGCGCAGCGCTTCGCCACCGGTATAGGGCGCAATCAGCGGGGCGCCGCCCGCGTCGAGCACGCCGTCGGCCAATAATTTCGAGATATTGGCGGTGCCGGCGTACCCAAACAAGGCAACAACCTCGGGGTCGGCCAGAACCTCCTGGGTCAGCCGCACAGTCTCGTCCACCTTGTAGGCGTCGTCACGCACGATGTGCTTGATCTTGGCCCCATGGATACCACCATTGGCGTTGACCCAGTCGAAGTAGATTTTTCCGCCGAGAACCATTTGTTGCCCGGTGCTGGCCAGTACGCCCGACAACGGCGCAACCTGGGCGATGGAAATATCTGCCGCATGAACAGCACCCGAGAGGCCGCCCATGCCAATCAACAGGGCTACCGAGGCGAAGGCGCGCCGCGCGGGCGCAAGCACGGAACGAGGGATGGAATATGTCATGCACGTCTCCTATTGATGGGTTGAAAGAAGCGCGAGCATAGGGGTCAAGACTCATGCACAGCTACGCGTACGAATACTTGATCGGGTTCACCCTAGGGTAGTTCTACGCTACGCACTGGCACCTTGTGGACAGGTGAAATTTGGAGTGGTACAGGTGTCAGGGTGTCGACCGTCTTTCACTCTCGACGAGCCACTGTTAAAGCTAGGAAAGCCGCTTGCTTCGCTGGTCAAAACACGGTTGAAATCCGCCGAATTTTCAACAATTTCCGGGTTAACCCTAGCGTAGTTTTTCGTGTAGTCGCAGGCCTCAAGTTCACCTACAGTTCGGACCTTCAAACATGAAAGATACGCCTGTGGATTGCATTCTGGAGACCAAACAGCTGACCAAGGAGTTCAAGGGATTCGTCGCCGTCGACAAGGTTGATCTGCGCGTCAAACGTGGTGACATTCACGCCCTGATAGGACCCAACGGTGCCGGCAAAACGACCTTCTTCAACCTGTTGACGAAGTTTCTGCCACCGACCTCGGGCGCCATTTTGTTCAACGGCCACGACATCACTTTCGAGAAACCAGCGCAGACCGCGTGCCGGGGCATCGTGCGCTCGTTTCAGATTTCTGCCGTGTTTCCACACATGACGGTGCTGGAAAACGTACGGGCCGCTCTGCAGCGCGGTGAAGGCACCTCGTTCCACTTCTGGAAATCTGAAAACAGCCTGGTGCACTTGCACACACGTGCCCGTGAATTGCTGGCCGAGGTTGACCTGCAGGACTACGCCGACGAAATGACGGTCAACCTGCCGTATGGGCGCAAACGTGCACTGGAGTTGGCCACGACACTGGCCCTGGAGCCTGAACTCATGCTGTTGGATGAACCTACCCAGGGTATGGGCCACGAAGACGTGGACCGCGTGACCAAACTGATCAAGAAGGTGGCGGCGGGTCGCACCATTCTGATGGTGGAGCACAACATGGGTGTGGTGTCGTCGATAGCCGACCGCATCACGGTGTTGCAGCGCGGCGCCATCATTGCCGACGGCACCTATGCCGAGGTCTCCAAAAATCCCCAGGTCATTGAGGCTTACATGGGAACCGTAGAAACCACTTTGCAAGGGGCGCACTAAATGAGCACGGAAATGCTGCGCATTGAAAACCTGCACGCCTGGTACGGCGAGTCGCACATCCTGCATGGTGTCAACCTGTCGGTGAATCAGGGTGAAGTGGTCACGCTGCTGGGGCGCAATGGTGCGGGGCGTACCACCACGATGCGCGCCATTGTGGGCCTGACCGGTTCACGCAAAGGCTCGATTCGCATCAATGGTGAGGAAACCATCAACCTGGCACCGCACAAGATCGCGCATCTGGGTCTGGGCTACTGCCCGGAGGAGCGGGGCATTTTTTCCACACTGACCGCCGAAGAAAACCTGATGTTGCCGCCAACGGTTGCGGCCGGCGGCATGGGTGTGGAAGAGATTTACACGATGTTTCCCAACCTGAAGGAACGGGCCTCAAGCCCTGGCACGCGGCTGTCTGGCGGCGAGCAGCAGATGCTGGCCGTTGCGCGCATCTTGCGGACTGGCGCACGCCTGTTGTTGCTGGATGAAATTTCGGAAGGCCTGGCACCGGTCATCGTGCAAAAGCTGGCCGAGATGATTCTGATGCTCAAAGCCAAGGGTTACACCATTGTGCTGGTGGAGCAGAACTTCCGCTTTGCTGCACCCCTGGCGGACCGCTTTTACGTGATGGAGCACGGAGCCATCGTGAAGCAGTTTGCGCAGGGTGAGCTGACCCAGAACATGGGCATGCTGCAGGAGTATCTGGGCGTTTGACAGCGCTTGTGATGTTTGGTCTTTTTGTCACTTTTTGGTCCCATTTTTTCAACGTTCTCAATAGGAAAAGTATGAAACTCAACGCTTTAGTCGCCGCCATGGCCATCGGATTTACCGCTTTCGCATCCGCGCAAGACACAGGTCCCGTCAAGATCGGTTTCATTACCGACATGTCCAGTCTGTATGCCGACATCGACGGCCCCGCAGGCGGTGAAATGATCAAGTGGGCAGCCCAGGACTTTGGCGGCAAGGTGTTGGGACGTAACATTGAAGTGGTGACCGCCGACCACCAGAACAAGGCCGACGTGGCCAGCTCCAAAGCACGCGAGTGGATCGACAAGGACGGTCTGTCCATGCTGATTGGTGGCACCAACTCCGGTACGTCCCTGGCCATGGCCAAGGTCGCTGAAGAAAAGAAGCGTCCGTTCATTTCCATCGGTGCCGGCTCTGCGCGTCTGACCAATGATGCCTGCTCACCCTACACCGTGCACTATGCCTACGACACGGTGTCGTTGGCCAAAGTCGCTGGCAATGCCCTCATCAAGGCGGGTAACAAGAACTGGTTCTTCCTGACAGCCGACTACGCGTTTGGCTACTCGCTGGAAGGTGATGCCTCCAATGTGGTGAAGGCCAATGGCGGAACCGTGGCCGGTGCTGTGCGCCACCCATTGAATGCGTCGGACTTCTCGTCATTCCTGTTGCAGGCTCAGACCTCCAAGGCGCAAGTGCTGGCTTTGGCTAACGCGGGCGGCGACTTTACCAACGCCATGAAAGCCGCCAAGGAGTTTGGCGTCAACAAGACCATGAAGATCGCCGGTCTGCTGGTGTTCATCAACGACGTGCACAGCCTGGGTCTGGCCAACACCGAAGGTCTGCAACTGGCCGACAGCTGGTACTGGAACCAGGACGACGCATCCCGTACGTTTGCCAAGCGCTTCTTTGACAAGTACAAGCGCATGCCGTCCAGCATCCAGGCCGCCGACTACTCTGCCGCATTGACCTACCTGAAGGCCGTCAAGATTGCCGGAACCACCGACGGTGACAAGGTCATGGAAACGCTGAAGAAGACCAAAGTGGATGACTTCTACAACAAGGGCAGCATCCGCGCTGACGGCCGCATGATCCACGACATGTACTTGTACGAAGTGAAGAGCCCTAAAGAAGCCTCCACACCGTGGGACTACTACAAGCTGATCGCCAAGGTTCCCGGTGAACAAGCGTTCACCACGGTGGCTGAGTCCAAGTGCGCTCTGCTGAAGAAGTAACTCGGGACATAGTGCGGCTGGTTGTTGATACGACCGGCCGCGTTTCTTTGTATTGCAAGCCATGAACTGACGGGCCTCCATGGACATTTTCGGCATACCCCTTCAAGCCTTCCTGGGCCAGCTTTTGCTGGGCCTGGTCAACGGCGCGTTTTACGCCATGCTCAGCCTCGGGCTTGCGGTCATATTTGGCCTGCTCGGTGTGGTCAACTTTGCACACGGCGCACTCTACATGCTGGGCGCTTTCTTTGCCTGGATTTTGCTGGACCAATTCGGCATTGGATACTGGTATGCGCTGGTACTGGCACCGCTGGCGGTGGGTATCGTGGGTGTGATCATCGAGCGCCTGTTTCTCAAACGCCTGTACAAGCTGGACCCGATCTACGGCTTGCTGCTGACATTTGGTCTGGCGCTCATCATCGAAGGTATCTTCCGCGAAATGTATGGCACCTCGGGTCAGGCTTATTCGGTGCCGGAGGCGCTGTCAGGCGCAACCAACCTGGGCTTCATGGTTCTGCCCAATTACCGCGCCTGGGTGGTGCTGGCGTCCTTGGCGGTGTGTATGGGAACCTGGTACCTGATCGAGCGGACACGCCTGGGTGCTTACCTGCGCGCCGGAACAGAAAACGCGGCCCTGGTGCAGGCCTTCGGCATCAATGTCCCTTTGATGGTCATGCTGACCTACGGTGCGGGTGCCGCGCTGGCAGGGCTGGCCGGTGTATTGGCGGCGCCCATCATTCTGGTCAATCCGACCATGGGGTCGAACCTGATCATTGTGGTGTTTGCCGTGGTGGTGATTGGCGGCATGGG